>ERZ1066140.6-NODE-6-length-309492-cov-20.257264_pt1 | contig 309492 bp, 274 predicted proteins | sample MGYA00382787_ERZ1066140 | MGnify/ENA primary metagenome ERZ1066140 (study PRJEB33369, sample SAMEA5778370) | biofilm metagenome | biome: Industrial cooling water; feature: Water cooling tower basin; material: Biofilm | place: United Arab Emirates | collected...
CGCTAGAACGCTCGCTGCGTTGTAGGGTAGTTGTCATAGTTCCGTAATGAGTGCTAACTAGAATGTACGGTTATTTATGTAACGGTTTGTTTCAACCGTATAAACAAGTTAACACCGTTCACCAGATTTGTAAAGTTACGTGACGCTTTTTTTAGAAACCCAGCACCAGATCAGGTTGCTGCCCACACCACGATCGCACCTTGCCTGGATTGAGCATCACTCAAATGCAACGTTGGCCCTTTGATCACAACAGGGCATTACCATCCACCATCTCTATGAGAATTGGTGACTGCTCCTGCTGATTTCACTGCTCAATGATCTGTGTCAAGTAAGGTGGCGGTTGAGGCGATCGCCCACTTTAACAATTCAAATTGCTTAGTCAAACCCTAAAACCATTCAGGTGATGGCGGCTAGTTGGATCAACTCAACCCGCTTTGTACCGCGCCCTTGAAGCACCGGGCAGCGGTTTTACGCAACATACTGGGACACCTTGCTCGTCAGCCTCTAGCCAAAGCGATCGCAAGCACCTATGCACCGCACCTCATCGCCACACACAGACTCAAAAATTTGCTCATCCCAGAGTTTTCGCCACCGCCAACTCAATCAGCAAACTCCGTCCAGAACCGTCCATCCAGAGCGTTGTTCCGGCATCCAGGCCGGGTGATACAACCGCTTGAGGCCCAGTCAACACAGTTTAGTTCAACGTCTCCAGGGCCACCGCCGGACGATATTGCGAAGGCTTGACTTGATATTTGACTAAATTCGCGAGTTCTTGTAGCTGGCTAATCGCCTCTGCGCCCTCCAATTTCATGAGTTCGCGATCGTCCCGCATCTCAGTCCAGGTGATCCCATAGTCCGAAACGAGAAATCGGATAAGGTGATTATCCGCCAGACTGACCATAAATGAGGCGCTATTCATCTGGCCACCACAGGTATAGCAAGATGCCAGGTAGCCTTGCCGCTCCAAGACAGTTGCCAAAGCCTGTAGATTCATAACCAAATCTTGGACAAATTGGCGATGTTGCTCTGCAAGTCGTATAAACACGGTTGTCCTCCAATCACCACACTTAATTCTAAAGCCTTTTTAAGATTTTCTTAAGAATGACATCGAATTGCTTTGGAGGCTTGCGGTTGAGACACCTCTAGCAAGGTTCCTCAAAAAGCCTTAGCGCCAGATTCTTAAAATAGCTCACTCCACCATAGCTCATTCAGAAGCGATTCGACGTATCAATAGAAACAGTCCACCTAACTCAATAATTCTTTCTCAGATTGATGAGTTAAATCCAGTAATTTTTTTCCAAATTTGTGTCACGATCGCCACCGTAAAAATATGATCTGCGATCGCCACTTCACCAATAGAACACTAGCACAAAGCCAAACGCGAAGCTTTCAATATTTCCGCTGAATTACACACCATACAATCGCTATAACTGACATTTTCAATTCGTTCATACTAGGTCTCTCGTAATCTTAATCTACTTCCCATAAAGCTCTGTATCTAAAGCGACAGGACATCTCCGTAAAGATCTCAAGTCAAGTAATCATCGCTTTTAACAGCGCAGCCCACCCTTTCTACTGGCATTTAGCCCTATCTACAATCCCTTCAACTCCATTTCGGATATTTTGCCCATTCCGATTTGAATTCCAGCAAGAAATATCGTCTTTAACCTAGCCATCTAGCGCAATAGACACACCTACCTTAGCGTTCTAAAGATAATTTAGACTTCGTAATTTCCAAGCAATCCGTCCATCCTTAGTAAACAGTTCCAATTCATATTTCTTATCGTTTCTTGTTTTCCTGCAAAAAACTTTGATTAAGTTCTCCCGCTAGAGCGATCTTCTGGAAACAATAGTGAGAAAACGATTTAAGTTGTTAATAACACCCTTCAAATTTTCAAATCTTTCTGTACCCAGCGCCGCGATTCCCCGTTGAGCGATACAACCCAAAGCACCAGCGTCCTGTTTCGGCTGGTTCAGCATTGCCCCCAGAGGACTTAGAATCCTCGATACAATAGTCAAGCATCTAAAATTGACGAGGTGGGACTATCGAGACGGTTTACGGCAATCTCCAGGGGATTAAATCCAGCCAACTCAAGCAGCTCCAACGGCTTTACCAGCAACGGTTACCGCGCGATCGCGTCACAACCGCCGAATTTGCCCAACGGTTAGCCGCCATCAGCACTGAGATTGGGCAGCCAGTCTGTGTCTACATCAATCGGCGCGGCCAAGTCATTCGCGTTGGCGTTGGCTCCGTGCGCCAAACCCGCATTCCCCCCCTGGAACTCCCGCGTTACGGTGCCGAGCGATTATGTGGCATTCGGTGTCTGGCCACCCGCTTAAAACCAGAACCCCCCAGCGAAGCCACCCTCACCATGATGGCCATTCAACGGCTAGATGCCCTTGTTTCTCTTAACCTCAGTGGCAGTGGCTTCGAGCGGCGGGGCGGCGGGGCCACCGGCTACGTCCAAGACGCATACCTCGCGCACCTCGTCCCCCATCCAGAAATCAACTGGACGATTTCCCCCCCCCTCAAACTAGAAGTCTTGGCCGAACAAGATTTCTTGAGCTTGGTCGAAGGGCTAGAAGAGGAATTCCGGCGCGAATTTGTTGGCCAGGAAGTCGATCCCAGCCACGATCGCGTTTTATTGGTCGGCCTACAAACCCAAGATATTTCCAATCAACGGTTTCAGGATGGCCTCGCAGAACTGGCCCGGTTAGTCGAAACGGCAGGCGGCGAAGTCTTGCAAAACCTGACCCAACGGCGACCCCGCCCCCATCCCCAAACCGTTGTCGGCGAAGGCAAAGTAGAAGAAATTGCCCGTGTCGCGCAAACCGTCGGCGCATCCCTCATTGTGTTCGATCGCGATTTATCTCCTGCCCAAGTCAGAAACCTGGAAAATCAAACGGGCCTGCGAGTTGTCGATCGCACCGAAGTCATTCTAGATATCTTCGCCCAACGCGCCCAATCTGGTGCAGGTAAACTCCAGGTCGAACTCGCCCAACTGGAATATCTCCTGCCCCGCCTCACTGGACGCGGTCAAGCCATGTCGCGCCTTGGCGGCGGGATCGGAACACGAGGGCCAGGGGAAACCAAACTAGAGACCGAGCGCCGCGCCATTCAACGCCGCATCTCCCGCCTGCAACAAGAAGTGAACCAACTGCAAGCCCATCGCGCCCGGATGCGCCAACGCCGCCAACACGAAGAAGTACCCTCCGTCGCGGTCGTGGGTTACACCAATGCGGGCAAATCCACACTGCTCAATGTGCTGACCAATGCCGAAGTCTACACCGCAGACCAACTGTTTGCCACCCTTGATCCCACAACCCGGCGCTTAGTCGTCCCCGATGCCACCACCGGCACACCCACCGCCATTTTGCTGACGGATACTGTGGGTTTTATTCATGAGTTGCCGCCCTCCCTGGTGGATGCATTCCGGGCCACGCTGGAAGAAGTAACCGAAGCTACGGCCCTGCTGCATGTGGTCGATTTGTCCCATCCCGCATGGCAAAGTCATATTCGCTCAGTCATGGCGATTTTGACCCAGATGCCGATCGCGCCGGGGCCAGTATTATTAGCGTTTAACAAAATTGACCAGGTAGACGGTGACACCCTGGCCTTAGCCCAAGAAGAGTTTCCCCAAGCGGTGTTTGTTTCTGCCAGCGAGCGTCTGGGCTTAGAAACTTTACGATTGCGGTTAGGCCAGTTAATCCGCTACGCCGTTACAGGCTGAGACAACCAGCCTTCAGGCAACCCTTGCCAAAACATCGCCATAACGTCAAGACCGTCTTACTTCTGACTTACCCGTGAACGGAGGATATTCTTCTCTAGATAGATGGCTGCGCCAAACCAAAGTTGGGATAGTGAAACGAGCAAGTACTTACGACAACGATTCACTATGCGATTTGGGATTAACGAAGTCAAAACGGCTGGGTTGCTGGGCCTGCTTAGCGGTCTCCTGGTACTCGGTGGCTACTATTTAATCGGCAACGAAACCGGGCTATACATCGGGCTAGCCCTAGCCGCCTTCACCAGCATCAGTTCCTGGTATTATTCCGATCAGGCTGCATTGGCTGCATTTCAGGCCAAACCCTTGACCCAGGCCGATGCGCCAGAACTGTTTGAGCGGGTGGCCCAGTTGAGCGATCGCGCCGAAATCCCTACGCCCAAAATCTTTGTCATTCCCAGCAAATCGCCCAATGCCTTTGCGACAGGCCGTGATCCCGACCATGCCACCCTGGCCATCTCCGAAGGGCTGCTCAAGTTACTGTCGCCAGAGGAGTTAGACGGAGTGATCGCCCACGAGCTAACCCATGTCAAAAACCGGGACACCTTGACCCAAGCCGTGGCCGGAACCTTGGCGGGTGCCATCACCTATTTAGGCCAGATCCTCAGCTTTGGTCTGTTGTTTACCCCCGTTGGTCGGGGTCGCCAGGGCAACAATCCCCTGGGTGTACTGTTTCTCATCGTTCTTGCGCCGTTTTCAGCGTCTTTGATCCAACTGGCGATCTCCCGCACCAGGGAATACGCAGCGGATTTGGGTTCCGCCCAATTGACTCACAATCCCCTGGCTCTAGTTAGTGCGCTGGAGAAGCTAGAAGTCGCCAGTCGGCAAAACCCCATGCACGGCAACCCGACGATGGCTCCCCTGCTGATTATGAATCCCCTGCCCCCCAAAGGCTTGCAGGCATTGTTTTTGACCCATCCCCCCACCGATGAACGGATTCGCCGCCTCAAAGAATTGGCCGCGCAACTGCAACCCACGACGCAAACACAAACGCCCGTGGCCGCTTAAGATTGACCCATTCATACTCCCTTTCTGTGTGGCTCAGCTTGGCTGGGCCATTTTTGTTGCCTAGGGTTGGGCTTCCGGCCCCGGCGTGACGCGACCACCGAGATTTGTGGCGATCGCCGTGGTATTCGCCCACATCATTTTGATATAGGTATCGCCATCACTGCCCGGTGCACCAATGGAATCAGAATAGAGCTTCTGAGGCGCTAATTTCACCCCTGCTGATTGGGCCACCGTTTGAATCAACGTGGGATTCAGGGTTGTCTCGGCAAAAATAGCCGGAATTCTCGCTGTCTGAATCGCCGTCACCAACCGTTGCACCGTTTGGGCACTGGGTTGCTCCTCGGTGCTGATCCCAATGAGCGTCCCCGGCACCTGGAGGCCATAGGCTCTGGCGTAATACTGAAAGGCATCGTGGGTGGTGATCAGTTGGCGCTGATTGGGCGGGATAGTCTGGATTTGTTGGGCAATCCATTGATCCAATTGTTGTAACTCTTGGGTCAGTTGGGCCGCATTTTGGGTGAATAGGGCTTTGTCCTCTGGGGCCAGGGCAATCAGTTCATCCCGAATTTTGTTCACCATTGCGATCGCATTCTTGGCATCCCCCCAGACGTGGGGATCAGGCACAGTTCCTTTGCCCGCTTTGGTCATTTGCAGCGGCTTGATCACCTCTCCCACAGCCACCTTTTTCGCCTGTTGCCCCGCCGATTCCATCAGCCGAATCAGCCCCGGTTCCAGGTTGTAGCCGTTGTAAAAAATCAATTGCGCCGACTCTAAAGCGCGGCTGTCACTGGGTTTTGGCTCGTAGACGTGGGGATCGGCTCCTGGCTCTAAAATGCCGCGATGATTGATCTCCTCGGCCCCGATCGCCGCCGTCCAATCGGCCAAAATTGTGCTGGTTGACACCACCGTTGGCTTGTCGCCAGGGGCCAATGGTTGAGAACCCGAACAAGCCGCCACAGTGACCGTCAGCAAAGCGGCGATCGCCCCCACCCAAGACCGAGGGGCAGCAGCGGGGGGTTTATAGAACGGAGCCGGGACGCAGCGGGGAAATCGCATGGACAAATCGTTGGAATGAATAGTTTGATGACCGTTCTCCCACTGTATAACAGGATTCATTTTTCTTTCATATTGTCTTTCATTTTCATTTCATTTTTGGCTATGATGAAAGTCATACTTTGTGACCAATCCTGCGAATGATGGCGGGAACCCAGGTTTTGCGGAGACTAAAGATTAACGACGGGCGCTTTGTAACAGAGGACGAACCATGCTGAATGTCAACCATCTAACCGTGTCTTACCGCTCTGTGCAGGCATTGCGTGATGTTAGTTTTGCAATCCAACCGGGGCGGCTGACCGGCATCATCGGGCCAAACGGGGCGGGCAAAAGCACCCTGCTCAAAGCCATGTTGGGCCTCGTTGCAGTTGATCAAGGCCAGGTCAATTACAGTCAGCAAGCTCTGCTCCAACAGTTGCGCCAAGTTGCCTACGTGCCCCAGCGATCGCAGATTGACTGGACCTATCCGGCGACGGTGTGGGATGTGGTGATGATGGGCCGAATTCGCAAATCGGGCTGGTTTCGGCGATTTTCTAGCGTGAGTCGGCAGGTGGCGGCCGCCGCCCTCGATCGCGTGGGGATGACCGCCTTTCGCGATCGCCCCATTGGGCAGCTCTCTGGCGGTCAACAACAGCGCGTTTTTCTAGCACGGGCATTGGCGGAAGAAGCCGACATTTTTTGCCTGGATGAACCGCTAACGGGCATTGACCAGAAGACCGAAGCCGTGATTTTTGAGATTTTGCACGAACTGGCCGATCAGGGAAAAACCGTCATTGTGGTGAATCACGATCTGGGCGAAGCCATCACCCATTTTGATGATTTGGTGTTGCTAAATCGCGAGTTGATTGCCTATGGCCCCCGGCAGTTGGTGTTGCAGCCAGACAATATGCACCGGGCCTACGGCGGCATGGTCGATTTCTTCTCCGCGATCGCCGCTTAACTGCCATGTTGCAACTTTTGCTGGAACCGTTACAGTACGACTTTATGCAGCGATCGCTGTTGGTGGCGGTGGTGGTGGGCATTCTGTGCGCGGTGGTGGGGAGCTACCTCATGGTGCAACGGTTGGCCCTCTTGGGAGATGCCATCAGTCATTCCGTCATGCCGGGGTTGGCGATCGCTTTTGCTACGAGTGCCAATATTTTCATTGGAGCTTTTGTGTCGGGGGTGCTAAGTGCGGTGCTGATTGCCGCCATTCGGACGCGATCGCCCATCAAGGAAGATACCGCAATGGGCATTGTCTCCTCGGCTTTTTTTGCCCTGGGCATTACCCTGATTACGGTGATCCAAAAAGATAACAAAGTCGATCTCACCCATTTTCTGTTTGGCAATATTTTGGGGGTCAGTTGGGACGATGTTACCAATACCCTGGTAATTGCGGCGATCGTCGTTTTAGTCACTGTCCTGTTATTCAAAGAATTGCAGTTTTATACCTTTGACCCTGCCGGAGCGCAGGCCGCCGGGTTGCCCGTCAATTTACTGAACTTTGGCCTGATGATTTTGATCGCCCTGACCATCGTGGCCAGCCTTAAAGTCGTCGGCGTGATCCTGGTGTTGGCGCTGCTCGTCACACCAGGGGCAACGGCCTATCTATTGGTCACGCGGTTACACCAGATGATGATTTTGGGCGCAGGCATTAGCCTCATCGCTAGTATCAGTGGCATTTATCTCAGCTATTACTATGATTTGCCCTCTGGCCCTGCGGTGGTGATGGTGGCGGCAGCATTTTTCATCCTGTCCTTTTTATTCAGCCCCCGTCATGGTCTGTTGACCCATCCCCAAGCGATCGCCGCGCCTTCTCCCCTCTGGCAAGAAGTGAAAGGAGTGCTCGCCCGCTTCAAGGGTCAATAGGAACATTGCTGCGATTGGAGCGGATGCAAGGCAACGGGCGGAGTTGGCCCAGTCTGGGGAGAGAACTGGCGAATATGCGATCGCAAGTGGGGTAAGTCGGCCTGCACCCGGAGCCAATACACCGCCGCAAATTCCTCAGCATCAAATTGGCAATCCCGCAGAGTGGTTTCAATCCGCCGATACCGCGCGATCGACCACTCTAGAAACATGGCCCAGGATGGGTGCAAATCTTGATAGCGGGTGATCTGGCGGGCTTTGCGGCGCAGGCGGGGGAGATAGTGCTCTAGCCAAAACCGCAGAAGGCGGGTATAGCCAGCAGTTTTGTGTCCGGCAGGACTGAGTACAGCCCCACGGGTCAAGCCAAATTGGGCCAAGACCTGGGTGGGAAAGTAGCAAAGCCCCTGCTGCATATCCTCGTGGAGATCGCGCAAGTGGTTATAAACCTGGTCGAGCTGCCCCCAATGGGCGATCGCCGATTGTTGATGGGCCGCCCCAAAGGGAAAAACCTGGAAGAAGCCACCGCCGATCGCCGCTAAAAACGTTTCGTACTCTGGTAAATCGGTGAGCACCAGTTGGGGCTGGTGGTAGCGGCCAACGGCATCAAGGTATTGATTCCAGGCGGCGATCGCGGCTCCATCAAAGGGTTGCCCATGTTGCCCAAACCAGGCTTGGCGCAATTCTTCTAGAAACGACTGCTGGGGATGGTCAGTGGGGGATGTCCCCTGAAGGATCAATTGGTGCCACCCGGCTAGCAAAGTCGAGAAAATCGCCGCATCCGCCTGAAGCAAACCCTGTTCCGCGAGGCGATCGACCAACCGTATCCACCGAATTCGCTGGAGCCAGACCGCTTGAATGGCCGGTTCCAACTCCAACACCCAACCCGCATTGTCTTCGTCTTTGAGGGCATCATCGGCGATCGCCCGATAACACGAGGAGCCAACCTGGGTGGCAATGCCAACGTCCTCATGGCCCAAAGGGGATGCCGTTGTAGCAGGACACAGCGCAGTTTGAACAGCCGGAGTAGTGCCCTGACTAAGAACAGCCAGAGCGGAATAAATCTGCATAAAAGCTAAAGATTAAGAGCAACCTGATTAAAATATGCATCTAGGGTGCCCTCAGCGATCGCCAAAATATCACTTAAGTTAGATGACAATTGCAGATTGCCAAATTTAGCTCAGCAGATTTTCAGGAACAGAGTGGCGATCGGGCGCTAGGTAGCCTTTAGGCGGAAGATCGCGATCGCCCCTCACCCTGCCTTCAGGCTAGGCTTTGAACTTTTCCGTAATCCGCTGCATGGCCGTTTCCACATTGGCCCGACTGTTAAACGCCGAGATTCGGAAATAGCCTTCTCCTGCCGCCCCAAAGCCAGAACCCGGCGTACCCACGACATTACAAACGTGCAGCAACTTATCAAAAAAGTCCCAACTCGACAAACCACTGGGGGTTTTCACCCACACATAGGGCGCATTCGTCCCGCCGTAGACTTGCAATCCTGCCGCCGTCAGTTGCTCCCGGATAATGCGGGCATTTTCCATGTAAAAACTCACCAGGGCTTGGGTTTGGGCTTGGCCTTCCGGCGAATAGACCGCCTCCGCACCCCGTTGCACAATGTAGGACACGCCATTGAATTTGGTGGACTGGCGACGATTCCAGAGCTTCCATAATTCCACCGTCGAGCCATCAGCGGCCTTGGCCTGCAAGGTTTTGGGCACAACAGTCAGAGCGCACCGCGTGCCGGTAAAGCCCGCATTTTTGGAGAACGACCGAAACTCGATCGCGCACTCTCTAGCGCCGGGAATTTCGTAGATGGAGTGGGGCAAAGCCGGATCGGTGATAAACGCTTCGTAAGCCGCATCAAAAAAGATGATGGAACCGTGGGCGCGGGCATAGTCTACCCAGGCTTGCAAGTGAGCTTTCGTGGCGGTTGCCCCAGTGGGGTTGTTGGGAAAGCAGAGATAGATGAGGTCAACGGGTTGGCTGGGAATTTCGGCGGTGAAGTCGTTTTCAGCGGTGATGGGCAAATACACCAGGCCACCGTATTCGCCGTTGTCGTTGGCTTCGCCCGTGTGGCCCGCCATGACGTTGGTATCTACGTAAACGGGATAAACCGGATCAGTGACGGCGATCGTGTTGTTTTTGCCAAAAATGTCGAGGATATTGCCGGTGTCGCACTTGGAGCCATCAGAAATAAAAATTTCGGAGGCATCAATGTCGCAACCTCGTGCCTGAAAATCCTGTTGGGCAATTTTTTCCCGTAACCAACCGTAGCCCTGTTCGGGGCCGTAGCCTTTGAAGGTGGCGCGATCGCCCATTTCTTCTACGGCTTTGATCATGGCGGTGCGGCACGCTTCTGGTAGCGGTTCCGTGACATCACCAATCCCCAGTTTAATGATCGGCGCAGCGGGATTGGCTTCTGCAAACGCATTCACCCGACGGGCAATTTCCGGGAAGAGATACCCAGCTTTTAGTTTCAGATAGTTGTCGTTGATAGTGGCCATAGTTTAGGTCGCTAGAGTGCACGGGCTAGAGGCGTGATCAACTGCCTAGCCAAACAAGTCGTCATCACATACAGTCCCCTATTGTCCCTCAAATTCTGTCCGCTAGGGGCGATCGCGCTGGGTACAGGCTCAGAGCCGGGTGGCCAGCCCTTCCTCCTGGTGATGGGATCAGCCTGATCAGAAGCGACCGGAAGCGTGTAGGTTAAAAGCTGGAAGTTAAGAACGAGAGGCAGCATGGACAGGCAGGGGGGGCGATCGCTGGGGTGGATGGTGGGGGTGAGTGCGCTGATTTTGGCGATCGCGAGTAGTGTGCGCCACGGCTTGTTGCAGTCCAATGCCTGGGATTTGGGCATTTTCGATCAGCCCCTCTACCTGATGAGCCAGGGTCTGCCGCCGATTTCAACCATTATCAATATCCACATTTTGGGGGATCATGCTGCCTGGATTTTTTATCCGCTGTCCCTGCTATATCGCGTAGTGCCGGATGTGCATTGGTTATTGGGGATTCAGGCGATCGCCCTGGCCAGTGGTGCTATTCCGACCTGGTATTTAGCCCAGCAAGCCGGACTGAAACCCGCCCAGACCCAGGCAATGGCGGCAGTGTACTTGCTCTACCCGCTCATCGTCAATCTCAATTTGTTTGATTTTCACCCTGAGGTGATTGCCCTGCCATTGATGCTTACCGCAATCTACCTGGCACGAGCTAATCGAATCCTGGGGTTCAGCCTGTGTGTGGTGGTGGCTTTGGGGTGTCGGGATGCGCTGTCTCTCACGATCGCGGCGATGGGGGTGTGGCTCTGGTGTTTCGAGGGCCGCCGAGTCTGTGGGGCGATCGCCATGAGCTTGGGACTGATCTGGTTTCTGGTCGCCACCCAGGTCATCATTCCTCACTACCAACCCCTTGGCATTCCCGGCGCTTCCCACTATCGCGCATTCGGCAACTCCATCCCAGAAATCATGCTGAATATCCTGTTGCGGCCCGACATTCTTTTACGGAGCCTGGTGACTTTACCCAATGCAGGCTATCTCCTGGTGCTGCTGGCTCCTGTGGCCTGGGGGTTACACTGGGGACATTTAGCCCCATTTGTCGCTGCTATTCCCCAGTTGGCCATGAATCTGTTGTCGAGTCATTTGGCTCTAAAGGACGTGGTGCATCAATATTCTTTGCCGATTCTGCCGTTTTTGCTGGTTTCGGTCATTGCCGCTCTGGCCGCAGAACGCACCTGGCTCCAGCAACCCCGTCGCATTGTGCTATGGGCGTTGGCGGGGTTTGTGGCCCTGGGTCAGTTTTATCTATTTGGGTCGCGCTATCTCAGCACGATTGATACGTGGCAGGCTAGCCGCGCCGCGATCGCCCAGATTCAGACAACTGCCCCCGTACTCGCCCCCGCCGCTCTGGTGCCCCATTTGACCCATCGCCCGGTGATTCATGTGGTGGCCAGTGGGGAGGTGGCGATCGCCGATTATGGGTACATTCTGCTAAATTTGCGCCATCCCGGTCGAGTCAGTTCCCCCGCTGCCGTCGCCCAGTTGCGCGATCGCCTCCGCCAGTCTCCGGCGTTTCAGTTGGATTATGAACGGGATGATGTGTATTTGTTTCGGAATACAACGTTGGTGCCAGACACGGCTCAATAAGCGCGATCGCCCATTTCCTGCTCAGCCTCTCCCCTACTCCGCATCCCACTCAGTCGCCGTTTGGGCCTCGTCGGTTTTCAGTTGGTGCGCCAGTTCCAGCCAGGGCAGGGTGGCAGCGGATTGGTCGTGGCGGAGGCGGCCTTGTTGCAGCACCAGCACTCGCTCGGCAAACCGTTGGGCCTGCTCCAGTTGGTGATTGACCATCAGCACCGTGAGGCGATCGCGCTGATTTAACTCGTGCAGTAGGTTCAAGACCAGTTCCGTCCGCCCCACATCCAGGGCAGAAGTTGGCTCATCCAGCAGCAACACCCTGGGCCGCAGCATCAACGCCCGCGCGATCGCCACCAATTGCCGTTGCCCCACAGAAAGCTGTAACTCTGTCCGCCCCAGCCACTCCGTTGGAATCCGCAACTGGTCTACCCGTTCTTGCAGTTGGGCTTGCATTTGGCGGGGAGCCACGCCCTGCAACTTCAGCGGATAGAGCAAGGCTTCTTCCACTGTCATCCCCAGCAGTTTTGTTTCTTGCAACACCAGGCCAATGTATTGGCGGAGTTGGGTTGGAGCAATCTGGGAATAGGGCACCTGGTCAAACTCTAGCTTGCCCTCGGTTGGCTCACTCAGCCGATTGAGCAGGCGCAACAACGTTGTTTTGCCGGAACCCGAAGCCCCCACGATCGCCACGCGATCGCCAGGAAATACCGAAAAAGAAAGGTTCTGCAACACATAATTGGGCGGCAACTGGGCTAAATCCCGCGCTTTGAATTGCCGCGACTTAAACACGTTGGGGGCAAAACTAAGCTGGTGGGCCTGGATCTGGGGTTTTGCGCCATCGGACATCTGCATGGGTGCTCCCGTTAGGCCGAGGTGCTGGCCTGGGCGATCGCCATGCCAATTGTCCACCCATCCACCAACCACAGCAACACTGTACACCCCAACAAAATCAAGTACATCCACGGCTGGGAAAGAGGTCGCACATCTGTCGTATCAATTCCCGTTCGCGCCTGCACAATGGCAACGAGCCGCCCAAACCCCGCCACCCGCATGGGCAGGAGGTATGCCTGTCCGCTCTGGCTGAGGAAATAATAAACCAATCCCCCTTGCCCCGTCGATCGCGGTTTCAGCGCCTTGACCTCGGCCCAGGGCAGTGCCCAACCCGGACGGAAAAAGCGCGGCACCCAACCCGGATAGGTGACGCGAATGCCTGTCTCATCGACGATCACCCGTTCGCTCAGTGCCCCATACAGCGCGATCGCCCCCAGGCCAATCCCCACCCACAATAAACCGGGCGGCACCTGTGGCCCACCCGTCTGGGGCAAAAACGGCAAGGGCACTGTCAACGCCCCATACAGCGCCAACAGCGTCACCCGAATCAGCGGCGACAGATTAAACTGGGTCGGTTCCAGAACCTCGGAACTTGCAGGATTAACGGCCAGGGAATCAGACTCCACCAAAATACTTCACTCCAACAGCGCCACGTCTTGCGTTTATGATCTTGCTTCTATTGTAAAGAAATGTTGCCTGCTCCGCTGTGTCCACCGCCAAATCGCTCCGGGTAATCCAGATAGCTTGCCTCAGGGTAAATACTTTTGCACCACCTGCCAACCTGTGATCGTCACCCCGATGAAACCGAGGAATAGCAGACCGTTCACGACTAAATGGAGCGATCGCGCGTGGGGACGGCGAGGGCCAATCTGCACCGCACTCCAGGCAGACAGCAACACCAGATCCACTACCCCCAGGCCAGCGGGTAAATGCCAGGAATGGCCCAAGCTGCCGTAATGGCCCAAAGTTCCCACAACCCCGATCGCCAACAGCACCAAAACTAACCCGCACAAGGTTGCGCCCAGAACGTAATGCAAAGGTCGCAGCCAATCGGGGCGGGGTTGCCGCGATCGCCGCAGCCAGAACACCCACCCCCCAGTCACCGCCAACACCAGGTACACCACATAGGACAACCCCATTGCCCAAGCCGCAATGCGCCACAACCACAAAAACGAAGGCAGATCCACAACCCTTCCCCCAAGACAACCATACCCGCCAGCCAAGCTTCAGGGTACTTCGTTATGGTAGCGGGTGTGTGCCCCAACCGTTGATGCGATCGCGATCGCCCCCGACGATTTAACCTGCCACTGGCACCTTGGCAATGTTCGCGTCCCATTTGCGCGGGGCACTGGCCCGCCGGATATTGCGCCAAATTTGCGTTGCGGCTAACGTCCCATCGGCAACGGCCACGGAAACCTGGTTTAGTCCTTGTTTCAGGTCGCCCAAAGCAAAAATGCGATCGTGGCTGGTTTGCGCCATGTCATTGGTCACTAAATTCTCGCCATTCCAGTCCAACCCTGCAATCCCTTTTAAATACTGGTTGTGGTAGATCGAACCCATGTTGATCAAACCCGTCGTCGCTTCCACAATCGTCCCATCCACCAGGCGCACCCCCTGCAATTGGTGCTTTTCACCTAGAAATTCCGCGATCGCCCCCTCATACAATGGATAGCCATGAGCGGCCAGCTTTTGCTTCATCTCATCACTTACCGAGACTAAACCATGCGTCAACACTGAGATATAGGGCGTAAACCAATTCAGCACAAACGCAGCATTAATCTGAGACTCAGTGCCAGCAATCAAAACGGCCTTTTGATCCCACATATCAAACCCATCGCAAATCATGCAAACGTGCAATGTATAACCCGCATAGTCATACACATTTTGCATATTCTCTAGGTGAGGCAGCACATCAATTACACCCGATGCAGCAATCAAATACTTGCTACGGAAGACGGGATATTGACTATCTTCTTTGCCAACTTTGACGCGAACGGCAAAGGTTTCGCCCTCGTCGATCGCCTCTTCTACATAACCCCGCAGATAGTCCGCGCCCCAAGCCACCGCTTGATCCACACTATGCTTCAAAATGTCGCGGCCCGGTGTCGTTGGGTCTAGCCCGACATAGTTTCGCAAGTCTTGCATCCAAAACGATCGCCCTTTCCCTTTCTCCAAAATCAAACACTTCAACCCATAGCGAGCTAAGTAAATTGCAGCAGATAAGCCCCCCATCCCGCCGCCAACAACGATCGCGTCATACACCGTATCCAGGCGAGTATCCAGGGTTTTACTTGAAAGTTTCATGGCGACCTCTGTCCATTCCGTCGAAATTAATTAGGCTGCTACAATGCGTCTCAGTATAGGGGCGATCGCCCTTATTTTGAGTTAAAGCTGCAACAAAAGAGTTGCTTTGCCAAGCTGTAAGCTCAAGCCGATCAATCATGAGCTTGGATCAATCATGAGCTTGACTGTTGCTTGACTGTTGCTTCAATCTTGATGGAGCATTTTTCAGGCCAGCGCAACACAACATTAGCTATCAAGCCCTTGGTGTTCGATCGCTTCGTAGCAAGGCAAACAACAAAGGTTGTATCGTCCCATCAAGGCGTTGATAGGCAATGATCTAAGTTCGCACACAACCATTTCACTGGATAGAAAAGGCAAAGAAGTCATCTCGTTGCTTAACTCCTTTGCCTTCAATTTATTTAGCTTTTGCTAAGCACCACATCCCAGCAATTAGCCGACAAAAGCCAAACGCGGCTCGGAAATGCCTGCGGGCTGCTCCCCTTTCAGGTAGGCCAACATCGTGTCCGCATCGGATACTTCAAAGGGATCGGTGGGGCAGTTATCAGCATGGTCAGCTTCGATGAAGATTGCTTCAATCTTGCCATCATCTACCAGCATAGAATAGCGCCAAGACCGCATCCCAAAGCCCAGGTTAGACTTGTCAACCAACATCCCCATCTTCCGGGTAAATTCGCCGTTGCCATCGGGCAGCAAGAAGACATTCTTCGCGCCGATTTGCTTGCCCCATTGGAACATGACAAACGCATCGTTAACCGAGAGACAAATGATTTGGTCTACACCCAAGGCTTTGAATTCTTCGTATAGCTCCTCGTAGCGAGGCAAGTGATTGGATGAGCAGGTGGGGGTGAAGGCGCCGGGCAAAGAAAATAGCACGACTTTCTTACCGCCAAAGATTTCTTGAGTGGTCAAGTCTTGCCAGCGGTAGGGGTTTGACCCTGGCACAGATTCGTCCCGGACACGGGTTTTGAAGACGACGTTGGGTACACGCTCGATCACTGGCATAGTTACCTCTTTGACTTGTCTGAACAATAAAACTTGTCTGATGGACTCATCATAACTCAGAATCATTCCGATTTACAAATAAGTTTTGAATTAAAATTTCTGTTCTTTGAGAAAGTCTAAAGGTTGATTCCGGTTCTCAATTCGATCAGTTACCTTTAAGTAAGGAAAGTCAAACACGGCAGTATCAGCAGCATCTGGCACGGCGATCGCCCTTAGCCAGCATTGGGAGTCAAGTTATGGAGCGGCAGGTAGATCAAGTTATTCAGGCATTGCGGGCCAAAAAGCTGCGGGTTACGCCCCAACGGTTTGCGGTCTATACAAATTTATTGGGACGGCAAGACCACCCCACGGCGGAGCAAATTTTGGGCGATTTGAACCAAAATGGGCCGCAATCTTCTCAGGCTACGGTTTACAGTTCCTTGCAGGCGCTGCGGGATGCGGGCTTGGTGCGCGAGGTGCTGTTGGAAGAGGGGGTTTGTCGTTACGATGCGAATGTGGCCCCCCATCATCATTTTCGGTGTCGGGCTTGTGGCGAGATTGAGGATATTGAGTGGGACATGGTGTCGGCTGTGGAGTTGGGCAATTTGCGACCGGGCCTGAAAGTGGAGGGATATGAGGTCACGGTGCATGGGGTGTGCGATCGCTGCCACACATCGGCCTAACCGGGAAGTTGGGCGGGGTGCCTTAACTTGGGGCCTACCCCCTGCGCCATTGCTTGAACTAAGAAAAGGGCCGATCGCGCGATCGGCCCTTGAGAACTCACTCCATTGATTACCATCCTTGGGTTGGGGCTAACGGTTCCACCACCGACTGGAAGCCGTCCCCATTAACTGCTGAACTTTGGTTTGGATGGCGCTGTACCGGGTGTTGGTGCTCACGTTCACGGTATTCGCTTGACTGTATCCGGCGGCTTGCATCAGCTTTTGGGCGATCGCATCGGCATCGCGAGTCATACTGCTGGTATATTTCGGTTTCAGGAGATTGCTCAAGACATTTCCGGCCACACCACTTACAACGGTTCCCGCTACATTACCGAAGATGCTGTTATTTTTGTTCAGTTTTGGGGTGAGGATACCCCCAACTGTGGGTAACAGGCCAGTAATGGTGTTGGTTAAGTTGCTGCGTCGCTCTAGACGGGTTGGATGGGCAAGTATGGCATGACCCAATTGCTTGGCAAGAACATTGGCCAGGGCTGCTTCTGAGTTGGCATTGGCGATCGCCCCAGCACTGACGAAGATTTTGCCCCCCGGCATGGCAGTTGCACCCACCTCGCGATCGTTCACCACATAAAATTCATAGGGCTGGGTAGGATTATCCGAGGCAAGCACCAGTTTCCGGCCCAAATCGCGGACGTAATTCGTGACCTCCAAATCATTGAGCAAATTCACCTGGCCCATCAACTCCCGCTCCAGGTTACTTTGAACGGCGGTCGTTGCGGTGCCCCCCAAGCCAGCCAGTAAGGAACCCAGACTTGTTCCACTACTGACACCAGAATTTCTACCTGTGAGCAAATAGCCCATCCCCGCCGTCAAAACATTGTTTAAGAGGGTACGCCGTGCCGTGACTGTAGGGGCGCTGGGGGTAGGTTGGATTTGGCTGAGTTGGGCCGCCAAATTGGTGAATTCACTAGCCAGGGCGCTATTGGGCGACTTCAGCGCAAATTGGCGGGCCACGAGGATCGCCTCGGTCGTGCGGTTGTTACTGCTGAGGGCGGCAATGAGCGATCGCGCCAGTTCCGGTTGCTGGGGATAAAGCGCCGTGGCCTGTTCCAACCCGGCGATCGCCTCGGTGGTGCGGTCTTCAGCGGCCAAGGCTTGGGCAAGGCGGAGATGGCCAGGAATAAACTGGGGATAGGCTTGCACCAGTTGCCGTAGCAACGTGAGGGTAGACGGGTCAAGCCGGGTCGCGGTGTTTGTCACCACCTGTTGCCAGAGGGTTTGGGCCATTGCTGGCAACAACGCCGGATTGGCGATCGCTTCGGTGCGATCGGCCAGCGCCGGATTGCCATACAACCCACTTGCCCCGGATGCAGGCAGATTGGGATAACCAGGATTCACACCAGGCCACCCGCCCCCACCATAGCCCGCTGGATATTGCACAGCGGCCCAATTCCCAGTGGGTACCCCCGGAACCCCTGGAGCGGCAACCCCAGCAGGATAGACCATGCCGCCCGGTAAACCAATTTGTGTGGTCACTTGCATTGTCATCCCTCCCGGATTCACCGTCGGCGCGGTGGTGTAGGTGGGTTGCGCCAGGGGATAAACTCCGTTCCCAGGGCCATAGGGCGCGGTGGGATACGTGCTCTGAGCAGCGGGAAACCCAGGCACGGGAACTGGAATGTAGATTGGCACGGGTTGCGGTTGGCCGAGGGGCGTGGGGGTACTGGTTGGGGCCGCTGGACTTAACGTTACCGTTGGTTCAGCGGTTGTTGTAGCCGTTCCCGTTGGGCTAATGGCCACAGCATTACCGGGACTGGTTGTTTCAGCGGAGCCACCAGAGTTTGACCCAGTTGGCACTGTTTGGGCCAAAGTGGGGACAGCGTTAAGGCTAAGGATGGCAAACCCTAAGGGCATTCCGATCGCCAATTGGCGCAGTTTGACCGGGGGGTGGTCTAGCGATCGCGCCCGATCATGGGGAGCCGCAGAGGGCAGAGAGGGGTCGTTCAGTTTCATGAGTCGGTTACACATAGATGTTGGTGTGGTAGGCACCCTGAACGGTGGTGAACACGCTGGCGGAGAGGAAAATTGGTCTTGGGCGAGAGGGCAGCAATAGCGGTCACGATCGCAAGACAAAAAAGCTCCATTCTCTGGCATGAGCATGGTTACTCAAGGGTTGAGTCGCTTCAGATCTGACTATTGCCAAGCCCATCTCGCACGGGTCAACCCCCAGCACCGAGCAACGCAGGCAAAGTGTACAGAACAAGCCTGGGTAGTGGGAGTTGACCCAACCAATTTTCCGGAGCGATCGCGGGCTGGTAGCAGCAGTCAATGCCGCTACTCAACCCCTGGCTGAAGTGGCCTTGATCAAAGGCGAATTTCCGCGATGGAAACCTCAAGCAGTGCGATCGCTGCACCGTTCAGCGTTTGGTTGTTCACTGATTGTCTAGATAGAGAAATTGCGGGGAATGTTCCATCGCCCAGCCCAGGCAATTGGGAAAATCTCGTTAATTCTACGGAGAGGACACCCCAGAAGACTGGCACTGAGCTTGGCAAAAGGCGATCGCGTGGGCCATATCGCTCGTTTGCTGGGGATAAGTCAGGGCAGGGCGGGCAATGGTAGCCAGAGGAATGCCCAGAGTTTGAGCCACTTGCCGCTTAATGTCTTCCCCCCCTGATCGCCCGGAAGCTTTAGTCACCACTAAGGAAATTTGCCAGTGTTGCCAGAGGGCTTGTTCCAGATGAACGGACAGGGGCGGACGGAACGCAATGAGGCGATCAGGGGTAAAACCAGCAGCGATCGCGGCCTCCAGGGCCACGGGGGAAGGCAAAATCCGGGCGAACAGGGTCGCTTTGCTCTGCCAGGGGGCAAACTGCGCGAGGAAGCGATACCCCAGAGTCAGCAAAACCCTGTGACCGTTCAGGATGCCACTGGCTAACAACGCCGCCACATCCCTAAATTCAGGTAACAAAGGCATTGCCGCTGTGCTCACCCGGTCAGGTTGAGCCAAAGGGGTAGGCTCTGACGATGGGGATGGTGCCAGGGCTGCCCGCTCGTAGCGCAGGTAAGGAATTGCCGCCTGGTGGGCAGCGGCGATCGCGTGGCGGGAAATCTCGACCGCAAAGGGATGGGACGCATCGACGATCGCAGTAATCTGATGGGCTTGCAGAAAACTAGGAATCTGGAGCGGAGTTAGTCGTCCGACCCAAATCTGAGCGCGGGGCGTTTGGGGATAAAGGGCGATCGCGGCCTCAGTGGTCACAGAAACCAGGTAAGGAATCGCCACGGCATCCAGCAAGGTCGAGAGCATGGCACTATCCCCTGTGCCCCCAATCAGCCATATACACCCTGTGTTCTGCATCCCGTTTCCGGTCAATTCCCTGATCGTTGCCTAATGCTAACTACTGAAAAAAATTACACCCAAAAATGCTCGATTAATCTTTCAAGTTCGCAACATCCTAATGACTGATTTAAGTTTATTTTGCCAATCTTATCGTCACAACGTTGCGAATACACCGTTCAAGCTTTGCAGCCAGCCATAACGCCCCTGACATTACAAAGTGCTGCCTCTCTATAGCATCGAGAAACAGCACTTTGCATCGTATTCACAGGGATTCATGGGCTGGGTCTTTATTTAAGCTTGACCCGATTTATCTTGAATCTATGATGTCAGGCTTTTTTCATTTTCCTGTGATACGTAATGTTTTTTTTATATTTCCCATTATTCTGATTTGCGTAGTTTGGTATCGCTTCGTGATGTTACTTCACCTGGTTTTTCTGGGGTGATAAGGTGGCCCCCAGGATTTGAGAAATCCAAACTTCGCAGGTACGTAAGGAGGAGTGCCGGGGGGCCGCATCGGGAGCGACCATTGGCTCAACCAAAACGGTAAACATTCCCAGGCGATTTCCCGCTAAAACATCGGTAAACAGGCGATCGCCCACCATGCCCACTTGTTCCGGGGCCAGATTCATTGCTTCGACGGCCCGCCGGAGCTTCCGCCGAGAGGGTTTGCCAGCCCCCGCGATATACGGCAGATTCAAGGCTTTGCCAATGCGCCGAATGCGGGCCTCGCTGATGTTGTTACTCACCAGCCAGAGCGTAGCCACTTGTTGAATGTCGTGCACCCAGGGCAAAAGTTCTTCCGATACCTGGGCGGCCCGAAATGGCACCAGGGTTTCGTCCACATCCAAAACCAACCCTTTGAGCTGGTGTTGGCTCACCAGTTGGGGGGTCAGCTTCAGAATGCTGCCGTGGAGGACGAGATCGGGCTGGAGGAGGTGACCCCAAGACATAAGCAATGAACTTCAGAAAGGACGAGTATAGCCGTTTTTCCAACTACTGCTGGCTTATTGTGTATTTTTGCGGGTGGCATCCCGCTGGTCGTGAATGGTGTTTTGGGCCGCTTGGTGCTCTTGCAAGGTGCGGCTGAAGACGTGAGTTCCATCGTATCGCGCGACAAAGTACAGATAATCCGTATTTTCCGGTTTTGCTGTGGCTTCGAGGCTCAATTTACCAGGGCTGGCGATCGGCGCGGGGGGCAGACCGGGCGTGACGTAGGTGTTATAGGGGGAGGGTTGCTCGACTTGGGCAAAGGTGAGGGGGCGATCGGGGGTTTGTTTGATCCCAAAGGCGTACTCTACGGTTGGGTCGGAACCGAGGGGCATGGATTTGCGGAGGCGATTGTAAAATACGCCAGCGATGCGCGATCGCTCCGTCGGGACAACGGCTTCCCGCTCCACAATACTGGCCAGGGTCGTAAATTCGGCCAGACTCAGCTTCGATTGACGGGCAACCTGTTGATAAATCGGCAACGCCACTTGCTCAAACCGATTGAGCATTAACCGAATGATAGTAGCGGGCTGAATTGAAGTATCCAGGGGCAACTGGTAAGTATCTGGAAACAAGTACCCTTCCAGGCGCGGAAACCCGTCGAGGGGTTTAGTCGTCGGCAGCCAGGGATATTCGGCAGTAGAAAAGGTGTTCACTGCGGTCAGAAATTCCTCTGCCGTAAAGTAGCCTTCTTCCTGAAAATAGGTTGCCATTTCCCGGATTGACCACCCTTCTGGAATCGTAAAGGTGGTCTCCGCCACATCGCCAGTCCAAATCTGTTGAGCAATGTCTGGGAGGGTCTGGGTAGCGGCAATTTGATAAGTGCCAGCCTGGAAGCCACCGTTGGTATTTTGCAACAGGAGCCACCGCGCCCACAAATCCCAGGCTTTGGCGGAGCGGATCAATCCCAGGGCTTCGAGATCTTGCCCGATCGCCTGAGCCGAAGTACCAGGGGCAACGTGTAACTTGGCCTGCCGGGGGGAAGCGTTGGGCGTTGGGGTAGCCGGGGCGATCGCCCATTGCCACCACCGCCAACTTGACCAGCCACCTACCCCCACCAGGGCCAATAGCACGAGAACAATGAGCGACTTTACAGGAAATTTTTTTGGCATATCCGTTGGTTAAGCTTGAAACCGTTAGGGCGAATCAAATTCATCAAAAAATTGATCTTCGATCTGCTCCAGAAAGGGTTCAAGATCTTTGAGTTCCTCGGCAGTCAGCAGATGGGGTTGGTTATCGCTATCTAACTTCGCCAAGATAAAACACGGATCAAGCGGTGCATAGACCGCAAATTCTTGTTCTTCGTAGTAAAAACTGGCCAGATATTGTAATTCCTCGGCCTCTTCGGTATCTTGATCTGGCTCCAAGCCCTCAAATTCAGCCTCTTCGTCCAAGTCTGGCAGGTCGCCCTCCACCGTCAGCATGACTGCCGTGCGTTTGAGGGTCAAGTTTTGTTCCTCTAGCACCGCCTTCGCCGTGGAAAACAACACATCAATATCACTGTCATCTTCGACGGGAACAGCTTCTTCGTCATCATCTTCGGCTTCTTGCCACACAAAAATTTCTACCGGGGTATCAATCGGTAGCAGCAGCGCGTAGTCTTGATTTTCGATCGCCAGAAACCGTTCAACTGTGCAAGCAATTGTGCGGCCTGTGTCGGCATCGGTCAAAACCACCATCTCGCCTTCTACTGTCTCCCCATTGGTCTCCATCTCATCAGCCATGCAGGAATCTCCTCGTCGTGTGCACTCACAGAGCATTCTGCCAAAGTTCGGGGGACAATTTATCGTTTTCTGTAATTCTGTAACGATTTGGTGCAAAGTTCCGTCATTTCCACCGTGCCAAACGAGGTTGAGTCTGCCTATTGGGGCGGCTGGGAGGGACATTTAGGTATTCGCAGGGGGCGATCGCCGCTGGTCTAACCACTGTTGCAGGATGATCGCCGCCGCTTTTTGGTCGATCAAGGCTTTGTTGCGGGAAGGGGCAATGCCCTCGGCTTGCAGCATTTGTTCTGCCTGGAAAGACGTGAGCCGCTCGTCAACATATTCCAGGGTGAGGTCGAGTTCTTTGGCGATCGCAGTGGCAAACCGTTGGACTTGGCGGGCTTGATGGCCCAACGTACCATCCATCGAATAGGGCAACCCCACCACCAACGTTGTCACCTGCCGCTCGTGGACTAATTGCTGGAGATCCGCCAGATCTTGCTGAAAGGAACGGCGGGCGATCGTGCCAATGCCAAAGGCGATCAACCCCGTCCCGTCGCAGGCTGCGACCCCAATGCGCCTGCGTCCCACATCTAGCCCCAAGGCCGCAACTGCCATGCCCCGCTGACCCCGTTACACCCGCGCTGATGGCCCTGCCGCTGGCGGGTCAGAAAAATCTGACTTGGCGGGCTGCCGTTTTTTACTGAACAACACCTGCGCGTGCTTGACTCGTTCGTCGGTGTTACCTTTGGCGCGATCGCCCGTCGGCGTGAGGTCAATCCGGCTGGGAATGGGCTTTCGGGCCGGTTTCAAACCTTGCAGCATTTCCGGCAATTGCAGATGTTCAAAGGCTCCCAGCTTTGATTCACGGACTTTGTGCCACACCGATCGCGACATCATCAGCGTATGGGCCACACGACTGGCTCCCAACCGCTCCAAATACTCTTCCCGCTCCTGTTGATAGTCCGAAGACGCAACCCGGAGGGACTGCACCGGCAAATCCTGGGTGATGCGGGCCATTTGCACCAGCAACTCTGGATACAGCCAGGTATAGGCCGGGTTCACCGTTAACTGGGCCTGGTGAGGCTTGGAGCCATTGCGGCAAAGTTGCACTTGAAAATAACCAATCGCGGCCTTGCGCTGGGGTTCAAAAATATAGCCGCTCACCACTTCGGTATGGTTGAGCCAATTGGCAATGCCCTGGAGCAAGGATTCCAGCAAGCTGGTTTTAAAGTCGGCAATGTGGCGATCGAACACCTGCCGCACCAACGGCGGCATCGACATCGTATCCAATTGATACAGCAACGGCGCATCGGCATTGCTGATGGGTAAAAGATTAGGGAGATCCGGTTCCCGCTCCGCCAAGGTGGCCAATTGCTCCGGCGTAATTTCCCAATAGGTCATTTGGGCCAAGGGCTGAAACCCATTTTGCCGATACAATGCCAGTTGCTCTTTGTCATTCACGTTGACTTCTAGCAACCACGTCCGCGCTTCCCAAATCGTCTCAAAGCAATAGCGCAACAGTTGGGAGGCCGTATCCGTGACATTTTTGGCTAATCGGGCCGTTGCGGTAGCCGCGTTGGCTTCTCCGGTGGTGCTGCCTTCCTGGCTCCCGGTGGTCAAGGCGGTGGGCAAAATGGATACCTGATCCACCCGCCAAGTGCTCCGTGTCCGGTTGAAGGGGGAGACTTGGATCACGCCTTGCAGTTTGGCATCGCGATCGCCCAGGTAAGCTCCAAACCGCTGCGGCTTCAGCAATAAACGGTTCAAAAACTTCAGTGGCTCGTACCAGGCATGGCACGTATGGGTCGAAATACTGGGATTGATGGAATAGTTCAGGCTCTCCGACTCAGAACCAGGAACGCAAAATCGTTCGGCCTCAAAATCACCATAGTGGATTGGGCGAATCCAAATTTCATCTTGAGAGAAGGCTTGAGTCATGTCTAAAAAGCTCTTATCCGCCACAGGGTTGAATGGGTAGCCTGACCTCAGCGCCAAGTAGCAACCGAGAGGGGCCAGAAACCATGAACAGAGGTTGTGTTCACAGCAGGAGCAAGGAGGCCGCCAACCCATTTCCTATTATTCTAGTCGGTTTGATGAATGAACCCCTGATCTTGATCCAGTTCCGCAACCAACTGTGATGATAGCGAATGGGTTTGGGGCAGTTGGGAAAGGCCATCCGTTACAGCGGGCGAATGAGCACCACCGGGGTTTGTTCATCGGCGTTGCCAGCGGGGTTGCGCTGGAGGGCTTGCTTGAGGAGCGGTTCGGAGACATTCGCTGTGGCCGCCAAAATTTTCACTGCGCCCAGGTCGTTGACATCGACGATCGCCGCTTCGATGCCAGTTTCCGCCCGAATTTGCTCCACCACCCGCTGGGGATCGTCTGGCCCCAGCACAATAAATTGGTCATAGGGAGGCAACGTTCCCGTCACGTCATCAATTAACCGGGCCTGCTCCCCCGCCAGTTGATAGAACACACCGGGTTTCCGCAGAATTTTGGCGATCGCCCCCACCAAGAACGCAAACAGCACCCGACCCGGCCCCACAATATCCACCAAGGCTTGCAGCCCGCAGGCCGTCGCCAAACTGGAAGTCGGCAAGAAGAGATAACACAACCGTTTGGCCACCCAACCTGGGCGAATGTCGGTGGGATGGCGGAAGCGACCTTGCATAATGGCGATCGGCGTTTCCCCAATCGTCACAATGTCCCCCGGTTTGGCGTGGGGAGTGACATACCGCTGCACCATTTGGGTCACGGTATCACCTTCGGTTAACAAATGCGTCCGAATGGGCAAAACCTCGGCGGTGGGAGTGGTGCGCCAGTTGGTAGACTCTGCCGGGGTGGGATAGCGGAAGGGCACGACAAAATGCCGCACTTTGGGGACGCGCCCCTGGGGGCCATAGGTGACATAGTGGAGCCGAATCCAGGCATTTTTGAGGGCTTCGAGGCGATCGCCCTGGATTTCCAGGCGAATCTCCAGGGTTGTGCGTTTCCGGGTTTTGACAATATAGGCGAACCAGTAGCCATCGGCGCGGGCGGGTTCATCGGGATGGTGAGAAATGACGCGGGCTTGCCAAGTGACTCCGGCCAAACTCTCCCCCGAAAACAGGGACGCTTCCGCCCAGACTTCGGGCAACATCACTTCCAGCCGTTGCGTGCGGTTGATGATTTCGACTTCCCCGACCAACACGGAGCGATCGCGGCTGTGTTCCTTCAGCGTCCACTGGCCCACGGTGACTTCCAACTTGTTGCCCGGTCGTTGGCGATATTGCACTTCGAGCAACAGCAGATACAAACCGACGAACAGCGCACCCGCCGCAAAAATGATGGCCAGCAGTTGGAGTAGCACAAACACCTCACCAAAATGACGTAACTAGCAGTTTACAGTACCGTTGTGGCGCTTCTGGGGCCAGGGACGAGAGTGGCCCCGACTGGCGCATTCCGGCGATCGCCCCGGCCCAGCTAACTGGCTTTCAGGATTTCGTCATCCAGGGAAAAGTCGATCGCGGCAGTCTCCCGGCCAGACAGCAGATAATCGTTCTGAAAAGAATCCTTGAGGCCAGCCACGAGATCAAATTCCGGTTGCCAATACAGTTCGCTGGTGGCTTTTTGGATGGAGGTAAAAAAGTGCTGCACCCGCATGGGAAAGGCTTTGCGCTTGCCAAAGTCAAATTGTTGGGGATCGTAATGGACGATTTGGAGGGAGGCTGGATCTTTCCCCGCCGCGATCGCGCAGGCCCGCGCCAACCCATCAAAGGTGACACAGCGATCGCCGGAAATGTTGTAGATTTTGCCGATGGCCCGCCGATTCCCCAGGACGCTGATCATGGCCTTTGCCAGATCCCGCACATGGCCAAATTGGGTGAAGTGGGCACCGTTGCCGGGAATGGGAATGGGGCGATCGCGCACAATCCGGTCAAAAAACCAGGCTTCCAGATCGTTGTAATTTTGCGGCCCGTAGATATAGGTCGGGCGAATCGAGGTAAAGGGGACACCTTGCGCGGCCAAATAGGCTTCGGTTTCGTGCTTGCCCTTGTGGCGACTCTTCGGATCAACGGGATCGCCTTCGACGTGGGGCATCTGGTCAGCTTTGAGATAGACCCCGGCGGAACTCATGTAAACAAAGTGCTGGAGGCGGTCTTGAAAAATCTCGATTAACGGTTGCGTATCGCTCAACTCCCGCCCGTTGTTGTCAAACACGGCATCAAATTCTTGTCCGCTCAGTTTGGCTTTGAGATCGGCAGCATCGGTGCGATCGCCATGAATTTGCTCAACCCCTTCCACTGGCGCGGGTTTATTTCCCCGGTTAAACAGCACCACTTCGTGCTCTTGCTCATACAACAGCCGGGTCAGCGCCACACCGATAAACCGGGTGCCCCCCATGACCAAAATCCGCATAATTCAACCCATCCCAACGGCAACAATTTTTTATCTTAGGATGGAAGGCCGCCCAAAAACGGGCAAAGTCAGCGGGGAGTTATTCCGAAATGGGTAATTTCAGCCAAGTCGCCAACTCGTAGGCTAACCAATCTAGTTCTGCCGTGGACAGCGATCCCCCTTTCAGTTCCAGGGTTTGTGGCCCCGCCACCAGAGCGATCGCCGCCTCGTGACCATCCTGGGTGGGAGCCTTGGGCTTGCGGTAGCAAAGCTGGGTCAGGCTTTGGCGCGAAACTACCTGCGGTTTACCCGTCGCAATCCCCAGCCGTTTGGTAATGAGAACCATTTGTTGGCGATCGATTTGCAACTGGGTTTGCCCCATCAAGGTGGGAATTGTAATTTCCAGAAACGTCGGATCTTTAGTCAAGACAATTTTGGTTTCTGGTGGTTTGCGGACGGGGGTAGGCGCAGGGGCCGGGGCTGGGCTGGCAGTGGAGCGACCTGTTTCTAAGCCTTTGAGGGCTTCTGGAGCCGACTTGACCCGCGATTCAAGATTAATGTCATACAACCACGCCAACCACTCCGCAAAACTGGGGCTGATGGCTGGGATTTTGGCAAAATCTACTTTGGTGCCCGTGCGCGGCAAACTAGAGGGGTGCATTCCGCTCATCAGGGCCAGCAAGGTGGCTCCCACGCTGTAGAGATCGGAAGCTGGCACCGCCCGCCCGCTAAATTGTTCTGGGGGCATGTAGCCATAGGTGCCCACCACGGTAAAGGCGGTTGTGTCATTCCCGGAGACTTGTTTTACGGAACCAAAATCGACGAGGTGGAGTTGGCGGTTGGCCAAGAGCACATTGCTGGGTTTGATATCGCGATGGATGATGGGGGGATTGCTGCCGTGCAAATAGGTCAAAATGCTGAGAAGAGCTTTGGCGATTTGGCGGGTTTCGGCTTCGCTAAATAAGCGCCCTTGTTGCAAGCATTGTTCCAGCGATCGCCCCTCGACATAGGTTTGAATCAGAACAAGGGCTTTGGCATTGGGTAATTGCTGCTCGAAATAACCGAGATACTTGGGAATCGACGGATGAGTCAGAGATTTCAAAATTTCCACTTCGCGCTCAAACAGCTTCAGGTCGTCCCATTCCAACTGTTCATCCACAAAGAGTAATTTCAGCACCACCAGCGTCTCAGTTTGCAAATCGCGGGCGAGCAGTGTCCACCGTCCCGTTTGTTTCCCTAATTGCCGTTCAACTTCATAGCGATCGCCTAAAATCTGACCCGCCATTGTGGAATCTCCAGCCCCTAATTTAGCTTTATCTAACTCTGGTTTTAGCCGTACAGCAACCTGAAATGTTCGGATTTACACCCCAGGCCAACTCAAACCGCTGACAGATGCCCACATTTTAGACTGCCAACTCAGGGGAAGAAACCGCCCGAATGCGTCAATTCCCAGTAATCCTTGAGCGCAAATGGATCAATTTGGCATGGCTATTCCGGTCTTTTGGTTAAATCAGCGCGGCCCTACCACGGCCCCAGGGGCGATCGCCCGCTGCCCAAAACGCCAATGATTCAACTTTTCCTGACGTAAACCAGAGCTAAAACAACGCCCGAAGCTGGCCCAAAGCGGCCTGAATCCGTTGAATATCTTCTAGGTTGAGCGCCCCCAACCGCAGCTTGAGGTAGTTGATATGAGTTGGAAAAACATCTTCAAACAAATCCTGCCCCGCCTGGGTGAGCTTAACGATGAAGCAGCGGCGGTTATCTGGCGGGACGGTGCGTTCAACTAAGCCCTTCGCTTCGAGGCGATCGACAATGCCCGTCAGGGTGCCTTTGGTGACGAGGGTTTGCTCCGCGATCTGGCTCATCATCATGCCGGGGGTGTTCCCCAGGGTGGCCAGCACGTCAAACTGGGGCATGGTCAACCCCAAAGTGCGGATGTGGGCTTCGTCGTAGCTGTAAAACGCTTGATAGGTACGCACTAAATCCCGCAGGAGGGCCAGAGTTGGCTCATTGGCGGCTTTTTGGGAGGGGGTTAAATCTTGATCGGAAGTTGGTTTTTTCACCAGGATGACGCAACAGGAGGACACAAAGGGAGTTGGGGCGAACAGGTGCGATCGCCCACAGTTATATTCTAACCAAAACAGTTCAGCCCAAGACTTTTTTGACTAAAACTTTTTTAGCTAAAACTTTTTGCCCAGTCGATAGCACGCGCCCCCGGCTCCAAGCTGAGTTGCAGGCTAGGGTTGCTCGGCGAGGCCAGTTAACGCAAATCCTTGAAACTGGGCAATGGATGAATCGCGTTGAGCCCTTGCTGCGATCGCAATTTCGCTTCCCAATGGTTGGCATAACTGAGCATCACGCAGAGCACCCCCAAGCTCACAACCCCTTTCCACACTAGCCCACAGGTTTGATCGCGGGCAGCAGCCACGGGGGCGGGAAAATTGACTTCATACCGACACGCCTTGCAGCGCCAAAACGCGCGATCGCGCCGAGTGTGGTGATAATGCAATTCCAGTTGTTCACACTTGGGGCACCAACGCACTGGGGTTGCAGTCGCAGCTGGCAGGTTAAGAGAAACTGGGAAAAACCGACTGAGTAGAGGTACAGACACAACAATCCCCCCTTAGAAGAAAAACACTAGAGGATTCAGGTTGATTCAGGTCAAACCGGGGCGATCGCTGGCCCCTTGATTTCATTTTCAGGGAATTTACTACCTGGGGAAAAAGTCGTTGCAAATGTCTACAATTCAGGCGGGCTGGGGGATTTTGCGATCGCGATCGGTGGGATGCGCTAGGGGCGATCGTCCTGTGGTTGAATAGCCCTATATTGTTGAATAGCCCAATGAAACGTGTGAAACGATGGCCCCTGGTGGCGTTGATAATGGTTGTGGGTGCGGCGTTGCGCTTTTGGCAGCTTGGCGCAAAGCCCTTGTGGATGGATGAGGTCATTACGGGGCTGTTTAGCTTTGGGCAAAGTTACGATGGCGTACCCCGGCAAGTGGCCCTGCCCATTACGGCCTATGAGCAAATTTTTACCTATCAACCTGCCACTACCTGCGCCCAAATTACGGCGACGGTATCCGCCCAATCGGTTCACCCGCCCTTATTTTTTTGCTGGATGCATCAATGGCTGGGTTGGCTCCAAACCTGGTCGCTGCCGTGGGTGTGGGCGTTGCGATCGCTGCCTGCCCTGGTTGGCGTGGGGGCGATTGGGGCGATCGCCCGGTTGAACCACCTGGCTTTTTCCTACCGCGCGGCATGGATCGGCGCATTGGTCATGGCGGTGTCTCCCTTTGGGGTTTATTTATCCCAGGAGGCCCGTCACTATACGCTGCCGATGCTGCTTGTTACCTTGGCGCTCACGGGGCTGTATCAAATGGTGCTAGACCTGGAACAACGGCAGATCCGCTGGCTGGTTTGGCTCGGTTGGGTCGGGGTCAATGGGCTGGGTTTTTATGTCCATTATTTTTTCATCCTGGCGTTTGTGGCCCAAGCGGTTGTCCTGCTGCTGGCGGCAACTCACACCTTACGCGGGGCGAAGCATCAACTCGACGCAGAGGACGGTGGTGCTGAAATTTTGGGCGATCGCAGCGCAGTCACAGCGCAAAATCACTGGGCCTTATCACGGGTGGCCGGGGCGATCGCGGCGGTTTTACTGATCTATAGTCCCTGGTTGCCCACTTTCTTCAGCCACATTACCCGCCCTGAAACCGATTGGATTGAAACAGGCTGGCAAAGCTGGCGGCTGCTTGCGCCCATTGTCCAACTGCTGCTGGGCTGGGTGGTGATGGTCATTGCTCTCCCCGTGGAACGCCAAGAACTGGGGGTTATTGTATTCAGCGCCACCCTCATGGCCGGGTTTAGCCTCTGGCTCGGAGGTCGAGTCATTTGGGGGTTACGGCGCTTGCACCAACAGCCCCAAACCCATTTGCCCGTGCGGGTGCTCCTGGTGTTTACGCTGACGGTGGTGCTGGAATTTTGGGCGATCGCCTACGGGTTGGGCAAAGACCTGACCCAAGTGCCCCGCTACAATTTCATCTATTTTCCGGCAGTCTGCGCCTTGATTGGGGCAGGGTTGAGTATGCCCAAGTTGCCAGGGATACGGGTTACGCAGAGGCCGCGATCGCCCCACAGTCGGCTCACCCGGTTACGCCAATTCGGCCTGGACGTGCAACGGTGCTGCGATCGTGCCCCAATTTTGCCATTACTCCTGGCCGGTTTAATAAGCAGCAGCTTTGTCGCCACGGGCCATGTTTTTCAAAAGCCCTATTTGCCCAATACGGTCGCCCAAACGTTGACCTTTGAGCCAGACAAACCCTTGTTGGTCGTTGCGGCCTATAACGATTTCCAAGACATGGCGCTGGGCTTAAGCCTTGCCCTGCCATTGCAACACACCCAAAACTTTGGACAACCGCCCCCCCAGCCTTACTTTGCGTTTCTCGAAATCACCCACGATTACAACTCCGTGTGGCAGCAGTTGACCACCCTGCAACACCCATTGGCCTTTCCCCTCAATCTCTGGGTGGTGGCACCGGGCCTCAAGCGAGTCGGTTATCCCCCCCGCCTCCAGTTGCCCGATCGCGCTGGAACATCCCACACCTGCCAGCTTGACCCCAGCCAATACTACCGCCTGGGTATTCCCTATCAGCTTTATCGCTGTGGAGTCAATTCTGCGCCTAGCCCGTCGGCTAGACCTTAGACTCTGCCATGCCATGAGCGGCCAATCGGGAGGCCAGGACAGAGTTACCCGTTGCCTTAACCCCCAAACTGGCCCAGAACTGGGTAGCGATCGCCTGGAACATCGGGACTGCGATCGGCTGGCTTGAACTGCTGAACTGGCGGTCTAGCGGGAAAGGGATTGATATTGGGCCGGCTGGCTCCCTGGCTGCACCCGCTCCACAAAACTACGGGCCACAATTTCCTGTTGGCCTTCTCCGCAGGCAATCAACACACTCCACCGATACCGTGTACCCAGCTTGAGGGGGGTTGCGCTTAGGGGTTCCAAGTTGACTAGGCCAGAGCGATTGGCTTGCACCGTTTGAGTGACCACGGGTTCCGCCACGGCTGGGTCTTGCAACACAAACGTCATGGTGACTGGCCCCGGAGTTTCGAGATACCAGGAGAAAGTTGGTCGTTCGGCGGTGGTCACTAGGCCCGCTGTTTCATTGGGCACCAAGAGTTGAATGCGGGGAGTGGCCTGTCCTGGTTGGGCCGCGCAACTGTTGCCCCCGCCTCGCCTGCCGCCTGACAGGGTATCATTCGCGCTCCCCCGCCGTTCCGGCGACCATTGGGCTTGTTCAGTGGGAGTGGCGATCGCGCTTTGGCCAACGTGCCAGGTGCCAGGGTGTGCCCCGTGGAGGGTGCTAGCAACGGTCGAAAGGCCCAAAGTGACCAGAGTTAAAGCGCAGTGACGAAAGTGGCGGGAAGAAAGCATAGTGACTGACAAAATGCGAAAGGATGAGCGACAGCGGACACGGACAAACTCAGGAATCGCGAAAAATACGGACTGGATTATTTGTGATCGTAACTTTCTCTACCGAGATCATTTAAGAAGCTTTCTTGAAGTTTGAGTAGCATTGCAGGCCGCTGGGGGCATTTACCTTTACCAAAAATTTCAACCGTTGATCCGGAGCAGCTAAAACCCTGATGGAGCCTCGCGATCGCCAACTCAGCGATCGCGATTTACCCACCCGTTGCTGCCGGGAAATGGCCCCACCCAAATTTATGATCCAGAAACTTCGTGCCCCAAACCCATCGCTTACCAGGGATTGCCCACCACCACAAACGGCGACCAATAAAACGGATGGGTCAAAGTCGCCTGTTGGGGCAGGGTTAACCCTGTGACTGGCAGCGGAGTCTGGCCCGATCGCAACAGCCCTTGTTGCACTTGGACTGAGCCAGTCAGCAGGGCCAGTTGGGCGCGACGGAGGGCACTGGCTACGGTGTCTGTTGTTTTGAGTTGGGTATAAAACTCGTTCATTAATGCCAACGTGCCAATATCAGAAACCGTCCACAACGTGCCCAGGGCTGAACGCACCCCCGCCACCGCCGCCAATCCGGCAAAGCCCAATTCGGCCTCGCGACTGCTAACCGCCGTAGTACAGGCACTCAAAATCAACAGGCTCAAATCTTGTTGTTGCCAATTGAGCGATCGCATTGCCAGCAGATCCAACCGGGTATCCCACAGTTGAATGTAGGATTGGCGCGGATCACCCGCATTAAATTCCGCATGGGTCGCCAAGTGGAGAATGTCGGGGCGGAGTTGGGCTTGGTTGGCTTGTAAATTGGCCAGGGTGAACTGGTCATTCAAAAAAGTCTGACTTTGGGCCACCTGCTGACTGATGATGCCAATTTCCAGGGGGACGGCAGGCAGCGGGTTTTTGGCCGTAAAGGTGGAGGCACCCATTGCCAGGAGGCGATCGCGATTGAGGGGCGCGACGGTTAAATTGCTGAGGGCAACACTGGGAATAACGGCCAAGTCATATTGCTGAATTACAAACGTTTGCTGATCGAGCATGGCCGCGAGGGGAATAGTTCGCAGACCTTCATCCAGGCAATAAATCAGGCTGGTAATACCTTGGGCTTGTAAGTCAGCTTTGAGGGGCTGCAATAGCCATTGATAAAACTGTTGGCCGAGGGGAATGTAGCTTTGGCCATCGTCTGGGTCGGCGATAGCCAGTCGAAAGAGGGTGGCTTGGGCGGTGGCTTGGGCGCGGGTAATGGGGAGCGATCGCCGCAGGGGCTTCCCAGTGGCCGTGACCAAAATGAGTTGTAGTTGGTCATTGGGTTGGGGCGATCGCTGACTGAGCAAGGTTTCTGGGCGGTCAATCGTGGCAGCGGGGGTAAACACGGCGTAAATGATGCCTGTATTCACCCGCTTTTCCCGTTTGACTCGCTGTAGGGTGGCTTGCAATTGGGCCAGGGTTAAACCATTGACCTGGGCCAGCTTGAGATGGCTTTCATACTCTGAACTCAGGGCGCGATCGGTGGTGCTCACCCAGGCTTCGGGGTTGTCAACGGTTTCCGTCAACAAATCCGGCAATGGCTCCAACAAGGCGCGGTCTGAACGGGGCGATCGCATCAGCTCCAGCAACGGCAACACCGCCGCAAAATCCAAGTCCGGGGGCAAAGCCATCCCAGGGCCAGAAGGCGGCACGGCTCCTGGCGGCATAGGAGGCAGGGGTAACGGGAGCAGCGGTGCCGTCGTTTCGATCGCCCCCAAATCCAACACACCATTGACAATCCGCGCGAATCCTCGTTGGTCGAGCGCCGTCGCGGCCTGGTTGTCGCCTGTATCAATTGCCCGACTCCCCGGCAACAGGAGATGGGTCTTGGTGGGGCCACCATTGTCGGCTAATGGCCCCAGTTGGGGATTAACGGGACTATTGCGAGTTCCCACCAAAAAACTGGGCTGAAACCCTGTGCTTCCGTCCTGAATGCCGATCAAGTTGGGGCCAGTTGCGGCAAAATTCCCCACCACATCGGGGCCAGTAAAAGAGCTATTGCCTGCGGCGATCGTGTTACGGATATCAGCCGTTGTGAGTGTGTAGATGCCGCCGCCTTCAATGTCGGCAGTATTGAGGGTGATCGTCGTACTGCTTAGGGTGAGTTTCCCCAGGCTAAAAACGCCGCCGCCCCGTCCGGCAATTGCCCGATTGCTACTGATCGTGGAATTAGTCAGGGTCGCGGTATCTTGGTTGAACAGGCCACCTCCATTGCCAGCGCTCCCCCCATTTATATTCGAGAGATTGTTGCTCATGGTGCTGCGGCTAAGGTTGAGGGTGCCTCTGTTATCAATGCCGCCCCCGTTATCATTCGCCTGGTTGCCGTCCACAGTCGTTGTGGTGATACTGGCTAAACCTCGGTTCAAGAGGCCGCCCCCATTGCCCCCATTCGCGCGGTTGTTGACGATCGCGCTGTCTGCCACGGATAAAATCCCGTTGGTATAAATGCCGCCGCCGTCGTTATTGGCAATGTTGCCCTGAATAGTGGTGGCCTGGAGGGCGGCAGAACTGGTGGCGGTGCTGTAAATGCCTCCTCCATCGGCCTGGGCTTGATTGTTGACAATTTGGGTATTCGCGATCGCCAAGCGCCCATCGTTGTAAATCCCGCCACCAATAGAAGCGGATTGATTATTGAAAATTTGGCTATTGAGGACGGTCAAATTACCCGTGCTGCCGTTGACAATTGCGCCGCCCTGAGCCGCCACATTATCCCGGAAAACACTCGCGCTAACGGTGAGATTGCCCTCGTTGACGAGCGCCGTACTGGTATGGTTAGCCAGGGTCACATCGTTGATAGCCACTGTCGCCCCGGTGCCCCCTGGCACCCGAATAGCTTCCGTCCCGTTGGTGTTGGTCAAGATGGTATTGGCTGCGCCTGCACCCTGGAGGGTCAGCGATCGCGTGAAGGTCAGCGGGGCGGTGCCCTGGTACGTGCCCGGTGCCAAGCGAATTGTACTGGGGCCAGCCACCGTCCCGATCGCGTCGTGGGCCGCTTGAATGGAGGTAAATGGGGCAATTGCCTCAGGCGCGATCGCGTTTAGATTAAAGGTCAAGCCGCCAGTGCTGGTGAGGTTGATGGTTGCGCCTGCGCCCTGAGCCAACCGCCGACTGCTGAGGGTCAGGGAAGCCGTTCCACCGCCGCCCTGATTGATGGAACTGAGCAAGGTGATGTCGCCGTTGCCCCCGGTGCCGCTGTTGGTGGTGATGGTTACGTTGGTGCCGTTATCCAGGGCGGTGGCGATCGTGGTCGGGTCAATGGTTGTCGAGGCAGGGGGGTCAAACACGCCGCCCGCTAAGGTGCCAACGCCGCCAACCACAATCGTGATATCCGTCGGATCGAGGAGCCAGGTACCGGGAGTGCCCTGGGGGGCAGTGGCCTCAACGGTGCCCCCGGCGATGTCGAGGGTTTGTTTACCGGAGGTTTCTACGAAGCCGCCGCGATCGCCCGTTCCGCCCTTGGCGCTGATGTGGCCCTGAAAACGAGTCATCCCATCGGCCCAGACAATCACTTTGCCCCCCGCTCCGGCAGTCCCATCGGCCCGCAGGATAGTTTGGCGATCGATGACGGTGGTTTGTGCCCTCGGCAAGCTGCCGCCGCCCTGATAATCACCACCAATGAGAATCCTGCCGCCTTCAGCGCCAGATGCATCGACCCTGGCATTCAGCACTCCAACCCGTTCTCCCAAGATATGAATAGCGCGATCGCCGCTTGATTTAGGGTCATTTGTGCCCAAATGGGTTGTATTGGCGACAGAAACAGTACCACTGGCGATTGCTGTGCCGGGTTGGGTGGGAATTGCAGCGCCAGTACTGGTCAGCGTCACAACCCCATTCTGCACCGTAATCCCCGTGACCGAGGCAAGATGGCCCCCCGTCAACAGTTCGGGGAGGGTGCTTCCGGCCAGCGGCGCAACGGGATTGAGGGAGGCGCGGGTTTCTAAGGGCAACTCCAACTGCACCAAACTGCCAGCCGCGCGAATTTGCACCCACTGTTCACCGGGCACCGCCGCAATCGTAATCGTGCCCCCCGGTGCCGTCAGGGTGCCTGTGTTAATGACTGTGCCGCCCAGCAACGTCAGGGATTGCCCCGGAGCTACCGCCAAGGTGCCGCTGTTGATGATTGCGCCCGGTTGCCCCGGTAGAAAGGCAAACCCCATTGGGACACCGCCCAGTTGCTCAAAGGTGTTGGGGCCGGTGGCATTAAACCAGTGATTGCCCAGGGCGATCGCATTGGCCGTTGTGGCGGTAAAGGCCGCTGGCACATTCAAACTGGCCCCGCTCCCAAAAATCAACCCCGCTGGATTCATCAAGAACAGGTTGGCTGAACCCCCGCTGACCTGGATTAGCCCATTGATAACAGAGGGTTCCCCCCCAGTGACACGGCCCAAAATGTTTTGCAGCTTGGGATGGGCCAGAAAATTGGCGGTCTGGTTGGCATCCAGGTTAAACCGCTCCAAACTATGAAACAAGTTGCCGCCGCGCTGGGTGCCGCCGCCAATGTTGAATTGGGTACCGCTTTGAGTCACTACGGTTCCTGTGCCATCGGGAGCGGCGACGATCGGTTGCGATCGCGCCACCGGTGCGCCCCCGTGCCAAAGTCCAACACTGACTACTAAGCCAATTACGTTCCGTCGCATAATTCAAGCGTCTACTATTTACGGTCTCTATGCCCTGCTTCCGTGCTGTCCTTGGAGCCACAGCACCACTCCCTGAGGCATCCGTCTAGAGTTCTGCCCTGCCCCGCATCTTGGCCCCTCTACCCAGGTCAGGTTTCATCCCTTACAATTTTCTTTTCTCCGCTCAAGTCTATTATTCCCCCGGACACTCCAGCCTATTGACTGCGGTGTTCAATGTTTATCCCCTTGTAGGAGTCCGTTCAGCAATTCGGCTGAAAGACAACGCCGAGGCCGTTCGTCGCTGCCGCGATCGCCCCCTTTGAGCTTCGGTAGAAATTTTGAGCTGAATTGGGATTAATAAAGAGACAGGGCAACATCCATCTGCTCCCCGGCGAGGGCCATTTGCACGAAACGAATGCTGTGTGTTTACCCAATTCCCCTGCCCCCTGCCCCCACCTTAGCCCCCGACGCGGGTTGGGCCAGTCCAGGCTGGTCGTTGGCTCAGGCTCCCTGGTGGGTTGTGGCACATCGTCGTTGGATGAGGCTAAACTTTCGGCGAAGGGTTGAGGCGATCGCCCCATGAAAACCTTAGCAACGCATTGGCTGAAGTACCAGATTCCCGTGGCGCTGGGACTGGCGATCGCGGGTAGCATCCTCGGTGGACGCTGGCTGGGCCTCTTCCAAGCCTTGGAACTGCAAACCTTCGATCGCATGGTGGCGAGTCGGCCCGCCGAACCCACGGATCACCGCATTGTGATTGTTGGTGTGAGTGATATCGATTTGCAAGCCTTGGGCAGCAATGACATTTCCGATGCCGTCATGGCCAAGCTCATCCGCCGCATCTACGCCCAGGAGCCACGGGTTATTGGGCTGGATTTTTATCGCAACTTACCGCTGCAACCGGGCCACGCCGAGTTACAAACCGTATTTCGCACAACGCCAAATTTGATTGGCATCCAAAAGGTGATTAGCGACACTGCCGGAGTGCCTGTGCGGGGTAATGCCGTATTAGTAGAGAGCGATCGCGTGGCCGCCAGCGATATCCTGGCCGACCCCGATGGGCGTGTCCGACGAGCATTGTTAGTGCCCAACACCGAAACCGAAAAACCCATTTTTAGCTTGGGGTTGCGGGTGGCACTGGATTATCTCCGCCGTCTCAACATCCGCCCCGCCGACCAATCGCCCATTTTGACCCTGAACCAACTCCGCTTTCCCCCCTTTCAACACCAGGATGGGGGGTATGTCCGAGCGGACAGTGGTGGCTACCAAATCCTGCTTAATCTCCGCAATTCCGTGAACGGGTTTTCAACCGTATCGATGACACAAGTCCTGTCTGGTACGGTGCCAGCGGATACGTTTAAAGACAAAATTGTTCTCATTGGGAGCACTCTACCGGGCAATTCCGATGCGTTCTACACGGCCTACAGTAACCGTTTTGGGTTAGCGGCCAAGCCGATGTATGGGGTTGAGTTACACGCCCAAATTGCGAGTCAACTCCTGAGTGCGGTGTTGGACGATCGCCGGGGCATTTATGTTTTTCCTGAAGCCCTGGAAGCGGTGTGGATTGCGATCGCGGTGGGGTTGGGGGGGTGGATTCAACTGGGCCTTGCGAATGAACGCACCAAATTGGGGCTGACGGTGGGGTTGGTCGGGGGCTTGCTGGGTGGCAGTTATCTGTTGTTGCTGGCGGGGTGGTGGTTTCCGGTGGTGCCTGTGGCGATCGCCTTGGGGAGTACGGTGGCCGTCATGATGAGCTACAAATCACGCCAACTGCGGCAATTGTCCACCCGCGATGAATTGACCCAACTGGCCAATCGGCGGACGTTCAATGAAATGCTGGAGCGGGAATGGTACCGGGCGCTGCGATCGCAAACAGCTCTGGCGTTGATTATTTGCGATGTGGATTATTTCAAACGCTACAACGACACCTATGGCCATCCCCAGGGCGATGAATGTTTGCGGCAAGTGGCCAAAGCGCTGCGGCGATCGGCCCTGCGATCGAGTGATTTGGTCGCGCGGTATGGGGGCGAAGAATTTGTCCTCCTCCTCCCCAACACGGACGCAACAGGAGCCTTGCAAGTCGCCGAAAGTGCGCGATCGCAGCTTCAGGCGCTCCACATTCCCCACACCACTTCCGATGTGGCCGAGCACGTCACCCTGAGCCTGGGGTTAACCGCGATCGTCCCCAATCTGGATATTGCCCCCAGCACCCTGCTAAAAATTGCCGACTTGGGATTGTACGAAGCGAAACACAATGGCCGCAATCAAGCGATTTTTAAGTCCCTTTGACCGCAGGGCGATCGCCCATCAGCCCCTTGCCCCTTCAGCCTTACTCATCAAGCTGCCAGGGATCGTTGGTGTAGTTTTCGTCCAGAATTTTTTTGGGTCGGACAATGACAATCACACGGCCCAATAATCCCAACTCTGGCGCTTGAGGAAACCATTGCAAGTCCAGTTGGCCTGCCTGTTCCACCAAAAAGTAAGCGTTATCTTGCCATTGGCGCTGGGCGCGATCGACCACCACCAAAACTTGATCCCGTTGGCCAGTCAGGGGTTTGGGTAAGGCATCGCTATCCGTCAAAAAGGCGACAGGATCTTCCGCAAGGCGAACCACCTGCCAACCGGGCACCGGCACCCAAGCCGCCGTGCCAGAACAATGGACAATGCCAAAGGGTTCCACCTCTTCCACCAACGGCACCGCTTGCAGATCAGACTTGGTTAACGGGAACTGGCCCACCACAGGAATCATGCGCGGCAGGTCATCGCCAGCTTCCAGACGATAAACAGGCATGGTCGGGGCGGTTTGCTCCGCGACAACGGTAAAATCTGTCAGGAGTTGTTCGAGGGGTTGGCGGGCGATAGGGCTGTGGGCAAAGCGTAACCCTTTGGCAATGAGGCGCGATCGCTCCTGCAAGTTGGCTTGTTGACGGGCCAGTTTCCAGGCTTGGTAGGCGATCGCATCACCGGGATGACTGGTAAACCCTTCCGGCAATTTGGGCAACCGGGCAAACTCTTTCACCGCCTTAGCGGCCTCCCGTGCTTCATCAAAATCCAGCCCTTTGTCTACCACCAGTTCTGCCACGGCCGCGCGATCGCCCTGGCTCAAAATCCGCAGTTCGTACAGGATATCGCTGCCTTTCCGCGTAAAGTGGGCTTGGGTCGCCTCAGACGCATTGGCCGCGACCACACTGGCATAGACCTGCGCCCCCACAATGACCTGATTTTGCTGAATTGGCTCAAACCCCGTAGCCTCAAAAATGGCCTGGGGGCTAATTCCAGCCTTCTGCAAGGTTTGGCACGCTTGCCCCCATTCCACCCACGAGCCTTCTTTGCGGCGCAATTGTTGTATTAAGGCTTCCGTGGCGATCGCCGCCTCCGCCCCTTGTCCGTCACCCATTTGATTCCCTGTAGACAAATCCGCCATAGTTCCTGTTTGCCATCCACTTATTAAAACTCTAGCCGAGTCCACCCCAATTGGGACAATCCAGTCATCTAACGTAGCTTGACGAATCCCGCGATCGCAAGGCATCATAAATAAGTAACTCAAGGGGCTATAGCGCAGTTGGTAGCGCGTCTCAATGGCATTGAGAAGGCCAGCGGTTCGAATCCGCTTAGCTCCATTCAAAGACATACAACGTCGGCTTACCAGATATGGGGCTGGCATTTGAGCAATCCTGAAGCCAATCAGCAGATTGCAGTGTTCATCATTTGTCGCCGATAAAAGGGGTGCTCCAAAAGTGCCAGTTTTGTTTGTTGAACGGCGATTTCCACTGTTGAATCAGGGCGGTTTCGAGGTGCTGGCGCGGGCGGGCGGCAGTTGGTGCCCAGTGAAAGAAGGCAATCCGGACGGCACAGGGCAACCCCCATTGGCGATGGGCAGCGATGTAGTTATTGATGTAGCGTTTGCAGTCGTGTTCGCCCTTCCAGCGTTGGTTCGATTTCACCGTTTCGCCCACGTAGAGCAGGAGGGGCCAATGATGATCGATGACGAAGTAGTAAGCCGCAACCCCCGCATCTTCCACTTGCCAGCGCCAAAATTCGGTATTCAGGGGGGGCAGGCTGAAGGGGTCGATACTGGCGGCGATTTCTGTGGGGGTGGGGTCGCTGCTGAATAAGCTGCCCTGCTCCGGCATGGCCTGGATCGTAATTTGTTGCTGAAAGCGTAAGACCCGCTGTTGCCAGTCTTGGAGGGTGGCGGCGCTCATGGACAGAGGTTCAACGGGGGTGCCATACCGGGCACTTTTTAACTCGGCGACTGAGAACAAAGAGGGTTGTTCGTGATTCACTGGCTCCGCTCCAACGATCGCCCTTTCACCATATCGGGAAATGGGGGCGATCGCCACTATTAGTAGCGGTTTGTAATTGATTTTTGGGATTAAGTCGCTATTGGCAGGGGGGATCAGCTTTTCAGATCCGCAAGGCGTTTACCCAGCCAGCCATAAAATAGTTGCTCTTGTTTGCGGGTGGGGCGATCGACGGGCACCAGTTGATAGCGCGTTGGACGGGGGGCGGCGAGGGTCGCGATCCGCAGGCACAATTCATCCAGATGGAAGAAGGCTAATTGCACGGGGTCGCCGGGTTGGAAGTCCCGCAGGCGATCGCCCAGTTGTTCCGCCGTGACCCGAATGCCATTGAGCGCCAGCAGTTCATCCCCCGCATCCAGGCCCACCCCTTGGGCAGGGGAGTTGGCTTCGACGAATTTCACCACTTCCCGTCCATTTTCGGATTTCAGCGTCAGGCCCAGGTGGGGCAGTTGAGTATCGACCTCGGCCCGTAACCGCAGGCCAAAGGGTTCTAAGTATTGCTCAAACGGCAAGTCATCGGTGGTGTTCAAACACCGATGGAAGAACTCGCCTAGATCCGTCTCGGCCACTTGCTCCATGACCGATCGCAAATCGGCAGGGGTGAAGCCGGTTTCCGATCGCCCAAACTGTTCCCACAATTGCCGCAAGACCTGATCCAGCGATCGCCCGTTATTGTGCCGTTGCCGAATGAGCAAGTCCAGCAACAGGGAGACCATTTCCCCTTTGAGGTAGTAGGACATTTGGCAGTTTGGGCTGTTGGCATCCTGGCGATAGAGCTTGATCCAGGCATCGAAACTGGATTCCGCCAGGGGTTGCACTTGCCGTCCGGGGGTGGTCAAAAAGCGCGTGATCTCTTTGCTAAGGGAACTGAGGTAGGTGCGGAGGTCGTAAATGCCAGCCCGGTAGGGAATGATCAGGTCATAAAAGCTGGTGGTGCCTTCGCTGAACCAGAGGGAGGGGGTGTAGTTTTCCTGGTCGTAATTAAAGGTTTCTAGAGCTTTGGGCCGGATGCGCTTGACATTCCACAGGTGGAAAAATTCGTGGGCCACCAGTTGAATGAAGCGATCGTACTTTTCTTTGTTCTGAAACCCAAAGCGTTGATAGATTAAGGAGCAGCAGTTTTTGTGTTCCAAACCGCCAAAGGCTTGAGCCGCCAGATGGACTAAAAACAGGTAGCGATCGTAGGGCAATCCACCAAAGAGATCGGCCTCGACCTGAATCACCCGTTGCACATCGCGAATGAGGGGTTCCGCTGCCAGGTTGCCACTGCCCCAGACTGCGAGTTGATGGGGTTTGCCAGCGGCTTCAAACTCAAACAGTTGGTGTTGGCCAATTTCAAAGGGGCTATCAACCAGGGTATCGAAATCGCGGGCAAGATAGGTGTTGGGCCGATCGCCCACGGGCGGCAAAGCGGTGGTTACACGCCAGGTGGGATAGGGCGGCGCGATCGCTACTTCAAGGGGCAACTCTTCCCAACCGGGCAAGTAGAAAAACAAGGCCGCGCCATTAAAATAGCCGTGGGAACCATCTAGATGGTTGGTGCGAACGGTGAGTTCGTTGGCAAAAATCTTGTAAGTAATGACTAGCTCTGAGTGGTCTTGTGGCTCAATTTGCCAGTGGTTTTTGGCCACCTTGCGCCACTCTACGCGATCGCCCCCTGCCGTCGTCGCCTGAAAATCCTGTAAGTGACGGGCATATTCCCGCACCAGGTATGACCCCGGAGTCCACACGGGCATTTTTAAATCCACGCGATCGCCCAACCCCTGCGACCAACCCCGAATCTGCAACGTCACCTCAAACAAATGAGAGGTGGGGTTCGGCATCGCCACTTGATAAGCCAACTGCGGGGAATCTGGCCCTTGGGCCGCCGGAGAGTGCCATTGGGTCGGTTGACTAGCAATTTCGGTTCCCTCGGCTTGCACGATGGGTTCCGCCGTCCACTCTTCCCGATTCATGCGCTGTTTGGCTCCTCTACGTGTTGCACTTCACCCCACTCTACACCTTCCCGGCCAAATGCATGAGCTGTTTCAAGTTAATGACGTGCAGCCTTTGGGCGCTGGCATCCACCTTCACCCAGCCTTTGCTTTCCAGCTTGTCCATAATTTTGGTCGTTTCTTCCACGCCAATGTCGCTCACGTCCGCCAAATCTTTGTGGGGAATGTTAAAGATTTCCATCCCATTGGCCGACTCTTCTCCATAGCTTTCGGCGAGGCTGACCAGGGTATTGGCCAGCTTGATGGCGGGGGGCTGGTGGCGCAGTTGGAAGCGGAGGTTGGTTTGCCGCAGCCGCCGTACCATGAGTTGCAGCATTCGATGATGCAGTTGGGGATCTTTAAAGAGCGTTTGGATGAAACGTTGGGCAGAAATACTGATGAGCTTGACGGCGGAGAGGGCAATCACATCCGTCGATCGCGGGGATTCGTCCAAAATGGCCATTTCGCCAAAAAAATCGCCCCGGCCCAAGATCGCCAGCGTTACCACGTTATCCTCGCCGGAGCCGGATAGCCGTCGCACCTTGACCCAACCTGATTCGACGAAGTACACTGCATTCCCCCAGGCATCCTCCATCAGCACGGCGCGGTTGGCTGGATATTCATGCTCAACAGCGACAGAAAGAAGCCACTCCAAGGTTTCGGGATTGGCCGCAGTCAACAGCGGAAAAAGCTCGCTAAACGCTTCGGTCTGCATGAAAGGTATTTAGGAAAGTACAACAGATAGTAGAGAACGGCGGACAGGCTGAGGGCCGCGATCGCTCCGGTTGGTTGCAACCAGCAGCCTGGAGACACAATACCGCGATCGCGGTGGTCAGTAAGTTGGGGGGATTTTGCTCCTTCAAAGATACTAGCAAGCTTAACCAGGACTAAAGAGTTTTGCGCGGCTGGAAGCGTTAAGATTCGCGATCGCGGGAATCGACTGGGCCTTCCCGCTGGCCAACCGCCTGATGGTCACGGTGGCGCTGCGTTCTGCCTGTGACGATCTTAGTATAAATAGTCTATTCTCTGACACTAGGTTGATGGATGGGCAGTCGTGTGAATGGCGGTGATGAATTGCGATCGCACCTGGGCAATGCGCTCTGGATGGCCAACCAAAATCGCTTGTTTGTGGGCCAGGGTCACGGGATCAACCGCTGCGGGAATGAATCGAATCGCCTCCCCCTCCAAACTGCAACAGGCCAAACCCGCTGCTTGGGCCAGGGCCAACGGCCCCACCGTATCCCACAATTTGACCCGTCGATTGAAATAAACATACAGATCAGCGCCGCCCGTTATCACTTCCAATACCTTCAGGCCAAAACTCCCCAGGGTCAAAAATTCCGTATCGGGAAACTGGGCCTTAATCTGGGGGCCATATTGGTCGCGATCGCGATAGCCAATGAGGAGGCGCAAGGGGCGCGGGGTCGGATCAAAGGGGGCGATCGCCAAAGGGTGCGGGGCACTATCGCCAATGGTTTCAAACAAACCCCAATGTGGGCCACCAAACACCAAGCGATCGCTCGCAGGCGCATAAATCCATCCACCGAGCGGCTGGTAATGTTCCAACAGCCCCACCATGACCGCGTAGTGGCGGCGGCGACGAATAAAATCCTCGGTGCCATCCAACGGGTCAATGCACCACAAGCGGGAATAAGGCCCATGAAACTGTTGGCGGGACGCTGGATTTTCTTCCGTGATCAAACCGTCGGCAGGAAACAAGGCGCTGAAGGTGGCCGACAGTTGGGCATCCAAAGCGGCATCAATATTCGTGACGTAATCTTCCGGGCCTTTTTCAAAGACTTCAAAGCCGTGGGCTGCCATTTGCTCGGCTTGCCGACCACACTGCCGGATAACAGACCGAATCTGGCGATCGCAGTCGGGAGGAATCGGAATCATGAGGTACCGTGATTAGCTGGTTAAGTTCGCGATCGTAACACCAACTCGCTGGGCAAAGCGGACTTTACCGCCATAAAAATATACTCCACAGCTTTAGGCAAACCGTGGAGTACACACTGAAACTGCACAATCCCATAACGCACAACAGAGATCAAACGCGATCGCCGTTGCCAAGAGATAAATACTGCTTTAGTACAGAGCTTCTTCTTGATGAGTCAAAATGGTGCAATCAGACGTTGGGTAAGCCACGCAAGTCAACACATAGCCAGCACCGATCTGGTCATCATCCAAAAAGGACTGATCAGATTGATCAACTGTACCCGACTCAATCTTGCCCGCACAGGTCGAACAAGCACCCGCCCGACAAGAGTAGGGCAAATCAATCCCTTGCTCCTCTGCCGCATCTAGAATGTACTCATCATCGGGAACTTCAATGGTGGTGTTCAGCCCTTCCGACTCGTTGATTAATGTGACCTTGTAAGTTGCCATCAGTGATCCTCTCAATAATGGATACAGCACTTTTGCGCTTTAGCAACACCTGGAAGGAAATGGCTTTATTAAAACTGCTTTACAATCCAGGCTTACCATTTTTGATACTACGGGATAAATCCGCTTTTATAACCGCAAATCGGGGTTTGGATGAATGGGATTCGTAATAGTAACAGTCAATTTAATCTGCTTATCTTATATAACGCTCGAAACCATTGGCGAATCAGTTTTCCCGCGAAGAGATAAAAACTGAAATTCGCAGCTAAACGTAACTTGCGCTTTTGGCCTTGGCAGGGAACGGCGCGAAAGGGATCGATGCAAGCAATAATTATTACTTATAGAAATAGTTATAGTCACAGGAAGAACTTGATCAATGAAGGTGGGTGTTATCGGAACGGGCTATGCAGCCAAACTGCGAATACAGGCGCTCCAGGCCGATCAGCGGGTTGGGTTAGTTTTTGTGGCGGGGCGCGATCGCGATCGCACAGCAGAATTTGCCGCACTCCACGGGGCGATCGCCTGTGCCGATCTGCAACAACTCTTGGCCCAGCCCAATTTAGATCTCGTCATCGTCGCCACCACCAACCACCACCACGGCGACCTGGTGCAGCAAGCCCTGGAGGCCGATAAGCACGTTGTCGTGGAGTATCCCCTGGCCCTGGACGTAAGCCACGCCACCCAACTCCTGGCCCTGGCCCAGCAACGGCAACGGGTTTTGCACATCGAACACATTGAATTGCTCGGCGGCGTTCATTGCGCGTTAAAAGCCGCCCTCCCCCAGATTGGCAAAGTGTTGTATGCCCGGTATGTCACCCTGAAGCCCGACCGTCCGGCCCCCCGTCGGTGGACTTACCACCAAGCCGAATTCGGGTTTCCGCTGATGGGGGCGCTCTCGCGGTTGCATCGCCTGGTGGATTTGTTTGGGCCGGTGCGTCGGGTGACGAGTCAGGCCCAATTTTGGCCGATCGCCGGGGAACCAGACTCCAGCCCTTACTATGCCAGTTGTGTGTGTAGTGCCCAGTTGCAGTTCTACAGTGGAGAACTCGCCGAAGTTACCTATGGCAAAGGGGAGGCGATTTGGACGGCCAAGCGCACGTTTGAAGTACAAGGGGCCTTGGGGGCGATCGCCTTGGATGGCGACCAAGGGGTGTTAATTCAGGGGAAAACGCCGGAACCGTTGACGGTGGGGGGCCGCCGAGGCTTGTTTGCCAAAGACACAACGGCCGTCCTAGACCATCTCTCGACTGGGGCACCGCTGTATATTCAACCGGAAGCCAGTTTGTATACCCTGAAAGTGGCCGAAGCGGCCCGCCAAGCCGCCCTGACTGGTACCGCGATCGCCCTGGAGCTGCCGTAAGGTCTTACCCCCGGCCCAAATAGCGCAAAATCCCCCGCGCAATGGATGCCGCCATCTGGCTGCGATACTGCGGATCACTGAGCCGCGCCGCATCTTCCGCCCCCGTGACAAACCCCGTTTCGATGAGGATCGAGGGCATCGAACTGCGCCGCAAAACATAAAATCGGGCACTCCGAACCCGGCGATCGCGCAGGCTCCCAATATCCTGCAACAGCGTTTGGTGCACCGTGTCGGCCAGAGCCTTGCCAGAATCGTAATAATAGGTCTCTAACCCATTCACATCAGGCCGCGACATACTAATGGCGTTAGCGTGGATACTGACAAAAATCGTGGCATTGGCCCGGTTGGCCATTTGCACCCGTGGTTCCAGGCCCAGGTCATATTCACCAGAGCGCGTCAAAATCACCCCGATGCCTTGCCGCTCCAGCAGGGTGGTGACTTGGCGGCCAATGTCTAGCACAATGTCAGTTTCTTTGAGGCCACCGATCCCCACGGCTCCCGGATCGGGGCCACCATGTCCCGGATCGATCACCACAATGGGTTTTCCAGCCGGGGTGTTGACAATGGGGCCGCTGCCGCCGGGGGTTGGGGCAGTGGCGGCAGGAGGAAACAAGCTAACGGGGGCAACCCCTGGAGCTTTGGGTACATCGAGATCGCGGCTTTTCTGATCGGGGTTGGTGGCGATCGCGGGGGAATAGTCGGGGCTGGGTAATTCAATGGTCCAGTTGCGGGCAGAGCTATAACGGAACTTGACCTTGCTGGGGTCAATCACATAGCCAGGAGCCAGTTCGATCACAATCCGGGTGGTGCCGCGATCGAACTGGGCAATCCGCATAGCCGCATAATTTCCGCCCAAAACTTCGGTTTGTTTGGGTTTGCCCAAGCGCGTTCCGGGCAAATCGATAATTAACCGCGTGGGATTGTAGATAATTTGGGCTTGGGGTTGTACCCCCACGTCGGTATTCAGCTCTAAACGGTTTTGCCGTCGGTCAAAGCGCCAAGAGTTCAGGTTTGCGGCTTCGGCAACTGCGGCGAGCAAACACCAAACGCTAAGGATTCCAGGCAACAACCAACGTAATCTCACAGTCACTCTTCCTTCGTATAACGTGCCTTTATGGGGATGCGATCGTTAGGTGAACTGAACCTTATTGACTGAGAAGACAGCTTATCATGTTCCCGTCAGGTCGCTACGGTGGATTGTTAAGAGGAATTTAGGACGTTTGTATCAGGATTCCGGCCTAAATTCTCTGCTGAAGGGGATGCGATCGCCCCTGGCCTGGGAATTTACCCCGGTAAATGGATGATCCGTCCCGAAACCCGATAGGCTGGGAACAGAGTTTTTGGCTGTGCATGACCACTACCACCGGGCCGCAATTTTATGCCTACCAGGGCTACCAATGCGCTTACGACTACTTAACTCCCGCCAGTGGGGCCACGGGACAGCCGTTACTGCTGATTCATCCCATCGGGGTCGGGTTGTCCCGGCATTTTTGGGATCGGTTTGCGGGGGAATGGTTTCGGCAAGGCCACCGCAATCCGCTCTATAGTCCTGATTTGCTGGGGTGTGGCGATTCCGCAATGCCCCGTGCGGCTTACCATCCCGATGACTGGGCCAAGCAATTGCAGGAGTTTATGCAAACGGTGGTGCAACGTCCGGCGATCGCTCTAGTGCAAGGGGCGCTGTTACCCGTCGCGATCGAGCTAGCCCACCGCCAACCGGATTTGCTGAGGGGTCTGGTGTTGTGTGGCCCTCCGGCGTGGCCGTTGATGACCCGCGACACCCCAGCTTGGCAGCATCGCCTGGTGTGGAACGGGTTTGATTCGCCGTTGGGGGCAGGGTTTTATCGCTATGCACGGCGATCGCAGTTTCTCCAATCGTTCTCCACTCGCCAACTCTTTGCAGCAGCGCAGGATGTTGATGCGGAATGGCTCGCCTTGTTGCAGGAGGGTGCCCGCGATCCGGCCAGTCGTCATGCGGTGTTTGCGTTTCTCGCTGGCTTTTGGCGGCAAGATTACCGGGCTAAAATGGCGGCAATATCCCAGCCAACGCTCGTGGTCATGGGCGATCGCGCGTCTAGCATCAGCCGGGAAGGCAAACAGGAAACCCCCGCCGAACGGATTGCCGACTATCTCCAGGGTTTCCCCAAGGGCGAGAGTGTCACCATTCCGGGGCGCAACGTGCTGCCCTATGAATCAACGGTGGAATTCGTGGCGGCGATCGCGCCTTTTATTCAGCGCCTCGACCAATCCCCTTAAGCCCCCTCTTCCTGGTGCCGCGTCTTGAGGGCATTAATGGCATCCCCCAGGGCCATCGTCAAGCTTTTGCGGGTTTGAGCGTGATTTTCCTGTTCCGTTTGCAGGGCCGTTTTCAGGCGATCGCACTCCGCCAACGTCGCCGCCAACCGCGATCGCACATCCGCCTCCGAAGTCAATTGCTCCACTTCCGACTGAATCAGCTCTGTGGTGGTCGCGAGGCTGCGCTGGGGGCCAAACCGGGCTTGCAATTGCTGCATCTCGCGGTGCAAAGACTCAATCGACTGGCGGGCAAGATTGGCCTCAATCCGGCGCTGCTGGGCCTCTGTTTCATATAACCGCTGCCAGTTAGCCGCACTGGTATACGCCTCTTCCCGTTCCCGCTGCGCCTCGGCCAACTGCTGTTTCAGCGTTTTGATTTCATCCAACCATTGCGTTACGTTCTGAGTCATACCTTCCGTTCTGCCCAACGTCCCTGTTTAGACAGAATAGCGGAGCCAACTGCGAGATGCCATTAAATATGCGATTAAATATTCAAGAGTTTCGTCAACGCGCCAGGGGCAGGCAAGATAATCAACAGCAACAGGGTGAGTGCCAAAATCCCCCACAAATCACGGCGGTTATCCAGTTCGGTTACGTCGTTGAGGGCGGGTTCGTCGTTGGCGGGCATGAGGAAGAGAATAATAGCCCACAGCATCAGGTGGCGCTGGGCAAAGGAGAGGAGCAACAACATCAACCGGGCAAACTGCCCCACCATTGCCCCCGCCCGTTGCCCCAGCATGGCATGAACAATGTGGCCCCCATCCAGTTGGCCGACGGGCATCAGGTTAAAGGCGGTGACGACAAGACCCAGGCAACTGGCCACCGCTACGGGATGCATGTTAATGGCGGTTTCAGGGCTGAGTTGGCTCCCCAGCATGAGTTTGCTCAAGACAGTGAGCAAAATTGAAAATTTGGGATCAAAGGCTTGAAAGTTGAACAGTTGGGGGGTGCCCGTTAGCTTGACGACTTCCGAGTGGGCCAAGCCCCAAAGCAACAGGGGTAAAGCAAAGCAAAAGCCAGTCATGGGGCCGGAAATGCCGACATCGAACAGGGCGCGGCGGTTGGGGATGGGCGATCGCAGTTGGATAAACGCGCCAAAGGTGCCAAAGGGAAACCAGGGCAGGGGCAAAATGGGAATGAAATAGGGCAGGGTGGCCCGAATCCGGTAGCGGCGGGCGGTCAGGTAGTGGGCGAGTTCGTGGGAACCTAGAATCACCATCAGGGCGATCGCGTAGGGTAAGCCTTGGGTCAGCAGTTGAAGCGGGATGTTACTTTGGCCGCCAGCGGGCACTTTCCCCGCAATTTGTAACCAGGCCCAACAGGTGGTGCAAAACGTCGCCAGCAGCAAGCCCAAGGCCCACATCGGACGGACTTCTGCACTGTGCGGCGCTGCACCGATCAGGGCTTTAGCATGGGGATTGGTGACAAGGGCAAAAAAGGGCTTGCCGTTGGCCCCTTCCTGGAAGACAACCAAAAAGCGATCGCCAAAATGCTCCTCGACCTTCTCCCGAATGGTTTTGTAGGCGACTTCTGGCTTACTCCGCAATTGTCCCCGACAGATCACCGCTTGGGGCCGATATTCAATATTTTGGAGATAGAAAATTGACCAGGGAAAACAGGTCTGGAGATAGCGTTCTTCGGCCTGGTCGATGGGTTTGAGCAAGGCCGCTTCTGGCGGGGGTGCGTCGGGGGCGGTGGTTTCGTCTGGCTCGGCGGCGGGCGATCGCCCCCACTGAATCAACAGCCAATAGAGAATCAGACACACCACCAACGGCACAATCACCAACGGCGCGGGGGGCGGAGTCCGTGGCTCATTTTGCATCGCGATCGCCCAGCCACTCCAGATAAACGCGGGCATCATCGCCACCAGCCACAACAGCCATACGGGCGTTCGGGTGACAGTCGAGACTCGCTGCACAATCAGGAAGGTGGTGAGTCCCAGAAGGGACAGGAGAAGGAGGGGATACAGAAACATAATGATCTTTGCAACTAATGATCAATCCCGTGCTGGAGGCCGCGCGTCAGGATTTAATGCCAGGGCTGGCAACCAAGCCACTACCCAGGAGCCAGAACCCAATTAGTGTAATAGCCAACTTCCGGAAACACGAAAAAATCTACAGGATTTCCCAATTTAAACGGGAGCGTGTTACGGTTGGGCGTTCGCGATCGCCCAGAACTTGCTAGGGTTAGCAGTAGCATGGTTTCTAGACCGCCGATTATTCAAGTCATTGCCGCGATCGCCCGCTGCCTCACCCCTTGCTTATGCCGACCTCACCCCGATTAGCCAAGCCCCCCCGTCTCGTTTTGGGGGGAACCGATGCTCCAGCCTCACCCACAATCTTCGCGTTTCCGCCCAATCGTCTGACCCTGGGGGGCACGTCTTACCTCATTGTAGGAAATTCCAACATTTTGATCGATTGTCCCCCCTGGGATGACGCAACCGCAGCCTTTTTGCAGGAACAGGGTGGCGTGGAGTGGCTTGTGCTGACCCATCGAGACGCGATCGCCCAGGCCGTAGACTTGCAACGCACCTTACACTGCCAGGTCGTCATCCAAGAGCAAGAAGCCTATTTACTGCCCCAAGCCGAAGTCACCCCGTTCCACCAAAGCCTAGAGCCAACGCCAGACACGCGGATCATCTGGACTCCCGGCCACACCCCCGGTTCCGCCTGCGTTTATCACCAGTCCTTTGGCGGCGTGCTATTCACCGGACGGCATCTGCTGCCCAACCCCGAAGGCCAACTGCGCCCCCTCCAAACCAGCACGACCTTTCACTGGCCCCGCCAACGCCGCAGCGTCCAAGCCTTGATTGACACCTTCACCGCTGAAACTCTGCACTACATTTGTCCCGGTGCCAACCTGGGCTTTTTGCGCGGCCAAGTCGCGATCGCCAATGCCTACCCCCACCTCCAACACAGCCTCAGCTAACCCGCCCGCCAACCCAACCAGCCACCCATTCAGGAGATCCCCGCGTGGAGACCAGCGAAATCAAGCGCGAAGCCAACACCCTTTACAAAACCCTCCAACCCGTCCTGCAACTCGGCGATCCCTATCCCCAATCCGTCCTCACCGACATCGCCAAAATCGTCCTCCTCTGCGGCCAAAGCAACAACGACCTCAGCGCCAACGAACTGCTAGGCTTCATCGTGTTCCATGCCCTCGTGCAACAAGACACCACCACCCTCAAAATTGTGCTGGATCAGTGGGAAACGTCGCGGCCCGTCCGGTTAGCCCAGGAGAAAAACGCCGTCCGCATTTTGCAAAATCTCAAAAACCAATTTGGCTCAGCGGAAACCCTTGTATTGCCGGGATTGCTCAATCGCCATGACGAAGCCCAGGGCACCCGCTTGCTAGATACCACAGTCAACGCGCTCTATCGGTTTGCTCAGGTCATTGTCAAAGCCGATGGCACCGTCACCCTGGAAGAAATGAACGCCCTGGCCCAAGTCTGGAAACTACTCCATACTTACAACGAAGCGCCCTCCGCCCCACCCACCGCTGCCCCACCCCAGGCCACTGCCTCAGCAGAATCGGCCTCCGCGCCCCCCTCCCCCGAAGGCTTGGAAGCGGTAATGGCAGAACTCAATCAACTGATTGGGATGGATAACATTAAGGCCGAGATCAAAACCCTGACCAATTTCCTAAAGGTGCAAAAGGTGCGCCAGGATCGGGGGTTAGCCACAACAGCGGTTTCGCTCCATTCCGTCTTCAGTGGCCCGCCGGGAACGGGGAAAACCACAGTGGCCCGGTTAACCAGTCGCATTTTCAAAGAGTTGGGCTTTTTAGAAAAGGGGCATTTGGTGGAGACCGATCGCGCGGGTCTGGTGGCGGATTACATCGGTGGCACCTCGAAACGGGTGGAAGAGAAGGTGCAAGCGGCTTTGGATGGGGTGTTGTTTATTGACGAAGCCTATGCCCTGGTGCCGGAAGACAGTCCCCGTGATTTTGGGCAAGAGGCGATCGATGTGTTGCTGAAGCGGATGGAAGATTACCGCAAACGGTTGGTGGTGATTGCGGCGGGCTATACCGATGAAATGCTGCGATTTGTGGATTCTAATCCGGGGTTGAAGTCGCGGTTTAATCGCTATTTTTACTTTCAGGACTATACGCCCGATGAGTTGGTCGCCATCTTCAACAAGATGTGTCACGATAGCCACTTTCATCCGACGGAAGCCGCGAACACTAAGCTCAAAGCGTTGCTGACTCGGCTTTATGACCAGCGCGATCGCACCTTTGGCAATGCGCGGTTGGTGCGGAACTTGTTTGAGAAGGCGATCGAGCAACAGGCCAATCGCTTGGCGGTGATCAACACGCTGACGGATGAAGTGCTGACCACGATCTTGCCGGAAGACATTCCCGATCCAGAAGTGACGGAACCCACAGCAGCGGAGGCTCCTGCCACCCAACCCAGCCCCAGTCCCACAGCGACAGCGCCCATCCCTACGGAAGCCTGGGTGCAAGACCTGAGCGATCGCCTGAACCGTGCCCTGCAACCGATGGAAATTACCGCTAAAGTCCGCCTGAAAGACACAACCTTGCAAGTTCTGTTTGAACAAGATCCCGTGCCCGAAGTTGCTGAAATGGCCGCCCTGACTGTCAGTATGCTGAAGCGATCGCCCCTTCAACCACTGACCCTAGTGCAACTCTTTGGTCGCCTGCCCAACGCCGACTTCCCCGACTGGAGCCAGGAATTTGACCTCACTACCGATAGCCTACCTTCTGCCCCGGCATAACCTAAAAGGATGGCAACACCGCCGACTTCATAGTTCGTCGTAGTTCATTGTCGTTGCTTGGCCCTCAGCTATCTGCTGTTTTGCCTGTTGCGCGATCGCAATGAGCTTGGGTTGCGTTTGCTGAAACGCGGCCCGCCAGAGCAGTTCATCCTGCAAATCGTCAATATATTCACGCAGATGCAGAGCGACTTGCTCTTGCGCTTCGAGCGGCAACGATTCCAACATCTGAACAATCGTAGTGACAGTTGGGGATGGCATGGCGTTATTCTTTTGGATTCTATGTTCCTCAACTCCACTATTTTGCCTCAAAACCCAGCTCATAGGATTTTGCCAGAACACCTCAGAGGCGGCGGGTCAGGGCGCGACGATGAAGGGCGATCGCCCAGAGCCAAGCAATGCCACTCCCGACAAAATAGGCCGGAAAGTCGCCCCAATAGAACGAGCTACCCAGGACTAAACGCCCGATGAATGTGGCTTTTGCCGCAAGGTATAACGGATTTTGCCAGAGTTGCAAAAATTCGATGCTGCAAGTCCCAAGGCAGACGGCGATCGCAATCCGCCAGCGGGCCACACGGGGCCAGAACAATGCGAACAGCAACACCCAAAAGACTTCGTAGGCCACGCTACCCAGAAAATCGTTCAGCCAGCCATTCCCCGCAAAGCGCACAACATAGCCCAGCGGCACAATCAAAACCAGATTCAGTAAAAGAAGACCGCGATCGCGACGGTAGGACGGGCGATCGCCCACTGGCTGCGGATTCATGCCGTTCCCAAAAATACTATTCCTAAAAACACCGCCTCATCGTGTGACTTCGCTAAAAACCAAAAGGGCGATCGCCGATAACAGCTAACGGGGCGGCGGGGTCGGGGCGGCGGCTTGTTGCTTCCAAAGCGTGATTTGGGTTTGGGCTTCTGAGTAGGCGGCGCTGCGGGCGGGGATCGTTTGGGCGATCGCGATCGCGCTAGTGGGGTTCAAACTCGCCTGATTTTTCGCTGCTTGGAGTAACTGCCAACTCCAATCATCAATGGCGGTGTTGATCTCCGCTTGCACACCCCCAGACGTTTTCACCTGACCCGCAATCCGAATGGCCTGGGCGATCGCCGCCACACTGCCCCCATTAGCCACTTGCCGCGCCGCTTGCAGATTTTGCTGAGCCTGAGCCTGGGCAACCTGAGCCTGAGAGCGATAGATTTCCGCCTGAATTTGGCCTTTCCACTTCGCAATGTCCGTCTGGGCTTCCTCGTACAACGCTCGTCCGGGGGCAATCTGCGCGGCAGTCCGAATCGCATCCTGCAAGCCCCCCGCAAACGCAAATGCACGGGCCTGATCCAGCAAGGGTTGATCCTCAATTTGCTGAATTTGCTGCTTCCATTGCCGAATCTTTTGGTTCGCCTGACTCGACAAAGCCCGCCCCCCACGAATTTGGCTGGCCTGGTTCACCGCCGCTTGCAACGAGGCCAAATCTTGACCACTGGCAAACTGTTCCGCCTGATCCAAAATGGGCTGGTCTTCGATGGTTTCAATTTCCGTGCGCCAGGTTTGGATCTGGGCCTGGGCATCTTCCCAGCGGGGATTTTGGGCGGAGATTTGCGCTGCTGCCGCGATCGCCCCTTGCAAAGCTGCCGGAGTGCCATCTTGGGCAATGAGCCGCGATCGCTCCAGTTGGGCCAATCCTCCAATATCTTGCTGCCAGCGACTAATAAATTGCTTCGCTTCTTGGTAGTAGGGTTGGCCGGGACGGATGCGCTGCGCCTGAATAATCGCCTGCTCCAGCGCCGGAACAGTATCTTGCCAAGATTGCAACCGGGCATTGGCCAGAATCGTCAACTGTTGTTTTTGAATTTCGAGTTTTGCTTTTTCAGGAATTTTGCCAATGATCGTCGTCGCTTGCTGGAAATTCCGCTTATCCAGGAAATATTCGGCCAAATCCAGGAGCTTTTTGCCAAATACTTGAATTTTGACCTGCGCTAACTGATAAACATAGCTCTCTGGCCGGATTTCGTCCGCGAGTTTAATCGCCTTCAGAAGATTATCCAGCCCGCCGCGATCGGCCAAATTTTCCGCTTCAAACAGCTTATTGCCGTCAACTCGTGCGATGTTAATGCGGTTGTTCAGGTCGTCGTAGCGCGTCGTTTGCCAATATTTGTTGTTGACATCCAGCAGTTGCACCGCAAATTGAAAGGCCCGTCGCCAGTTCCGTTGGCGGAGTGCATCTTCGGCCTTTTTGTAAATGGCTTCCGCTTCTGTCCAGATGGTTTGCCATTGTTTGATGCGGTCTTCCACCAATTTGGAGGCAGTGACTTTGGCGGGAATTTTTCGCGCGGCATGAATAGCTTCGTCCAGCTTGCCCTGGTTAAAGAGTTCATCCGCCAGCTTCAGGACTTCCTGCGACCACAATTCGATCAGGCGATCGGCTTCCCCGCGCATAGCGTGATCCGGTGGCAGCCCATCCACCAGGGCGATCGCCTGCAATAAATCATTTGCCGTTTGTTTACTGGCCGCAATCCGGGCACACTCAAAGCGCATGGAGGCAGAAGCCAGGGGCCAAAACACCGCCGGACAGTTGGGCAGACCGGGAAGCTGAAACAAAAACGCGATCGCCAGCGCACTCGACCCACTACAGGCCACAAAACTGGCTGCAATCAAAAACTGCCAACTGGTGGCCAGGTTCACAACGCGCCGTTTCAGCGATCGCCGCCGTTTACGAGGTTTCTCAGTCGGGTCGGGCGCAACTGCTTGAATCGGCGCGGCAGTTGTCAGCACCTCCTGCGGCACTCCGGTCGCGGTTGCATAGTGCTGAGGTGGCTGGGGCGATCGCCGCCGCTGCCGTTGACGAACCGGGCGTGGGCCTGATGATCGATCTTCCGGCTGACGAGGGGGATGCACCTCCGCCTGGGTGCGCCGCTCCGTTTCAATTTTGGGTTCTGGTGGCGCAGGCGGTATGGAACGCTGCCGCTCATCTGGATAGGATGACTGGCGCGGTGGCTTATACTCTGGGATTCTTCGATCGCTAGACATAGGCACGTAGGAGAGTCGCCTTCCCGTATCACATCCTCAAACCACACTCAGGTCTTGGGAGCACCGAGGAAATCCGGCTCCAGCCAAACGGCAAGCCTGATCCCCACCTCCGCAAGAAAATCTAGTTGCCATCCTACTCCCCATCTCGGCAAAATACCAAGCGATCGCCCCGACCACTGCGTTGGTACGTCATCTTACTCGACTTTGCCAAAACAGCAAGAGTTTTCAGCCGCGATCGTGGTCAAGCCTCCAGTTCCGTCAGCAACCGGGTTAAATCCGCCTCCGTCGCCTGGTACACCGTCCCACAAAAATCACAGGTCGCCTCCGCCCCCTTGTCTTGCTCAATCATCTCTTGCAGTTCGATCGGGCCAAACATCTTCAGCGCCGTCAACACCCGCTCATGGGAACAGCCGCAATGGAACCGCACCAGTTGCACCTCTGGCAGAATATTCAACCCCAGATCCCCCAGCACCCCCTCGAACATATCCGGCAAACTCTGGCCCGATCGCAACAGCGTCGTAAAACTCTCCAGCGCCGCAATCCGTGACTCCAGCAACGCCACCAACGACTCATCCCGCGCGGCTTTCGGCAAAACCTGAATCAGCAAGCCTCCCGCCGCAATCACCCCCGACTCATCCACAAACACCCCCAACATCAGCGCCGACGGGGTTTGCTCCGAATTGGCTAAATAGTGGGTCAAGTCATCCCCCACCTCACCGGATACCAATTCCACCGTGCTGGAATACGGGTAGCCATAGCCCACATCCCGCACCACGTACATATAGCCATCCTGGCCCACAGCACCGCCCACATCCAGCTTGCCATTAGGCTTCGGCGGCAACTCCACGCGCGGCTGTTCCACATAGCCCCGCACCGTCCCATCTAGCCCTGCATCCACCAGTAACCCACCCAGGGGGCCATTGCCTTTCATGCGAATGTTGACCCGCGATCCCTCCCGCTTCATGCTGGAAGCCAACAGCAAGCCCCCAGACATGGCCCGCCCTAGGGCCGCAGTGGCCACGTAGGAGAGGTTATGCCGCGATCGCGCTTCCTCTGTTAACCGGGTCGTAATCACCCCGACCGCTCGAATTCCGTTATCGGCGGCGGTGGCCCGAATTAGCTGATCTGCCATGAATTCCTTACATTTCTTTACAAGCCATTGGTTCTATTCTAGTGCTTTGGGCTGGGCAGCATGGGCTTTTCTATGGGCAAAAAAGCCGCACGAGCCACCCCGCCCCCTCCCACCAAAAGGTGATCCCATCCGGAATTAAGCCCCAGGGCGTGTAGGCTACACAACATCGTCGGTTCAGCGGGGCTAGTTTAGGAGGCAAGGCTCCATTCCAGGCGGGTTGGCAGAATAAGAATGCGATCGCGACCCGCTTGTTGCAGAATGGTTACTAATTTGAGATCCCGCTCGAACTCAATTCACAACGCTGCTTCATGGAGGAAAAACCCGAATGTGTGGAATCGTTGGCTACATTGGCACCCAGGCAGCAAGCACCATTTTGCTCGAAGGGTTGCGGAAGCTGGAATATCGCGGTTATGACTCGGCGGGCATTGCCACCGTGCATGAAGGTGAAATTGGGTGTGTGCGGGCCAAAGGCAAACTGAGCAATCTGCAAGCCAAACTTGAAGCAGCGACCAATCCGGCCCAGGTCGGCATTGGCCATACCCGCTGGGCCACCCACGGCAAACCAGAAGAATACAACGCTCACCCCCACATGGATACCAGTTGCCGCATTGCCGTTGTGCAAAATGGCATCATCGAGAATTATCGCGACCTGCGGGACGAGTTGAAAGCCTTGGGCCACACCTTCCGCTCCGACACCGATACAGAGGTGATTCCCCACCTGATCGCGCAAGAACTCAAAGACCTCAAAGCCCAGTTTGCCGATACCCAACCCACGCTGCTGGATGCGATCCGCTTGGCGGTGAACAAACTGCAAGGAGCCTTTGCGATCGCCGTCATCAGTGCCGACTATCCCGATGAATTGATCGTCGCCCGCCAACAAGCGCCCCTCGTGCTAGGGTTTGGGCAAGGGGAGTTTTACTGCGCTTCCGATACTCCCGCGATCGTGCCCTACACCCGCGCCGTCTTACCCCTGGAAAATGGCGAATTGGCCAAGCTCACCCCCCTCGGCGTAGAAGTGTACAACTTTGAAGGGCAACGGCTCCGCAAATCCCCCCGCACCCTGAACTGGAACCCGGTCATGGTGGAAAAACAAGGCTTCAAACACTTCATGCTCAAAGAAATCTACGAGCAACCGGGGGTTGTCCGCGCCTGCCTGGAAGCCTATCTTGACCCCACCTGGGAGGAAACCACGACAACGGTGCGATCGCCCGTCCTCCTCAACCTTCCTACCGAACTCTACGACGACCTCCAGCACATCCAAATCGTCGCCTGTGGCACCAGTTGGCACGCTGGCCTCGTCGGCAAATACCTGCTCGAACAACTTGTCGGCATTCCCACCCAAGTCCAGTACGCCTCAGAATTCCGCTACGCCCCCACCCCCCTCACGCCTCACACCCTCACCATCGGCGTGACCCAATCCGGCGAAACCGCAGACACCCTGGCCGCCCTGGAAATGGAAATCCAACGGCGCAAAGACCTCCCGCCGGATTTTGCCGCCCGCTTGCTAGGCATTACCAACCGCCCCGAAAGTTCCCTCAGTCAACTCGTGCCCCACATCATCGATACCCAGGCAGGCATCGAAATCGGGGTCGCAGCCACCAAAACCTTTGTCGCCCAACTGATTGCCTTTTACCTCTTGGCGATCGACCTCGCCGCCCACCGCCAAGCCCTCACCGCCGAACAACTCAGCAAACTCCTCGAAGGCTTGCGGCAACTGCCCTCAGAAATTGAAATGATTCTGGAAAGCCAGGAAAGATACATCGAAGAACTCGCCCACGACTTTATGGAGACTCAAGATTTCATCTTCCTCGGACGCGGTATCAACTTCCCGATCGCCCTAGAAGGTGCCCTGAAACTCAAGGAAATCAGCTATATCCATGCCGAAGGCTACCCCGCTGGCGAAATGAAACACGGCCCGATCGCCCTCCTCGATGCCAAAGTGCCCGTCGTTACAATCGCCATGCCCGGATCAGTCTTCGAGAAAGTCCTGTCCAACGCGCAGGAAGCCCGCGCCCGCGATGCCTGGTTAATCGGCGTAACCCCAATGGACGAGCAAGATGCAGAAGACACCTTCGACACCCTGATTCCCGTCCCCCACGTGGATGAAATCCTCTCGCCCCTAGTCACCGTGATTCCCCTGCAACTGCTGTCCTACCACATCGCCGCCCGCCGTGGCCTCGACGTAGACCAACCGCGCAACCTGGCCAAGTCCGTTACAGTGGAATAAGTGATTAGGTTCTTCTCCTATGAATGCTGCGATCGCACTGCGTCGATTATCGGTGCACGATTATCACCGGATGGCGGAATCTGGCATTTTGCAACCGGATGAGCGGATCGAGTTATTAGAGGGGCAGATTATTCAAATGGCCGCAAAAGGGACAGCGCATCGAGCCGCAGTCACACGCATTCAACGGTTGTTTCAAGCCCAGATCGGCGATCGCGTTTTAATCTGTCTACAAGATCCGGTGCAACTTGATGACTACTCGGAACCAGAACCAGATATTGCGATTCTGGTTCCCGACCCGCTGGACTATGCGGAGCATCACCCAACACCAGCAGAAGTGTACTTGTTGATTGAGGTTTCTGATACGACGCTGAAGTTTGATCGCGAACGTAAAGCTCCAGCTTACGCCCGTGCTGGTATCCAAGAATATTGGGTGTTGGATGTCAACGATCGCAAACTGCACGTCTATCGATCGCCCAACCAAGACGGGTATCAAAGCGAAACGATTTTAGCTGAAGAGTTGACGATCGCTCCTCTCGCCTTTCCAGAGTGTGTCATTGCCATCAAAGAAATGGCGCGATCGCCCCTCAGTTAAAGTTAGGAAAACAGGGGCGATCGCCCATTGTGTCCTGTGGTTTGATAGCAGTAGGAGTGGGTTGCAACATTGGAGGATTGCTCCAGTTGATTAGCACAGGAGGTTGAGCGATGAGTGATGTCACAACCGAGCCACGGACTCATACCTGGATTGCGGCTTCCTGGGATGACTATATAGACGCGATCGCCGTGTTTTATTAGTTCAGTGCAAGTGCGATCGCGGCCCTATTTTTTCCATTCGATGACTCCAGTAATCATCACGATCGCACTTGCACAGGCATCACCAAATAGGTAATTTTGGGGCCAGTGATGGGGGTCAAGATTGCGGGACTGGTGGCGGTGTTGAACTGGAGTTGCACCTCGCTGGTGGCAAAGGATTTCAGCCCATCCAGCAGATAGCGCACATTGAACGCAATCACCAAATCCTCATCACCGCTAATTTGGGCCGCCACTGTTTCTTCACCACTGCCCACATCCGGCGCATCCACCGAGAGTGCCATTTGACCATCCGCCCGGTGCAGTGTCAGCTTGACGATGTTGTTTTTTTGGTCGGCCAAAATTGCAATCCGTTCCAACGCCGATAACAGCAAGCGTCGTTCCACCGTAGCCTGATACCCAAACTGGCGTGGCACAAGCTGCCGGTAATTGGGATATTGGCCTTCGAGCAGGCGGGTCGTCAGGCGTTGATCACTCCATTCAAATACGGCTTGACTGCGATCGAACTTAACGGCAACGTCGCTTTCGGCTTGGCGATCCAGCATTTTGATCAGTTCTTGGAGCGCCTTGGCGGGAATGGTGACATCTAGACCGTTGGTTGCGTCTACGGCTTCCGTGGTCACCGTTTCAACCACAGCGAGGCGGTGGCCATCGGTAGCGGCAAATTCCAATCCGGCGGCACTCATGGTCAAATGCACCCCCGTCAGGACTTGCTTTGTTTCGTCGCCACTGGCAGAAAAGAGCGACCCCCGCAAGCCTTCAATCAGGGCGATCGCCGGGAGCTGCATCTGTTCGCCATCCTCCACCATCGGCAATTCTGGAAACTCCTCCGCCCCCATTCCCCGCACCTGATAATGCCCCGATGCACAGGTGATGGTAATGAGGTGGCTGGGTTCTTCGTCTGCATCCGTTGCTTCAAGGGTAATCTCCCCATCGGGCAGGCGAGAAATAATATCGGTCAACAGCCGCGCTGGCAAAGTGAGTTTGCCCCCGGTTTCCACGCTGGCCGGAAAGCTGGTTTGAATCCCCAGGCTTAGATCAAACGCGCTGATGGTGACGGTTTGGGTGGCTTCATCGGCCAGCAGCAGCACATTCGCCAAAACGGGATGGGAGGGGCGAGTGGCGACTGCTCGACTCACCAGCGACAGGTTGGAACTGAGTTGGGTTTGGGCGCAGACCAGTTTCATTGGGGCGATTGGAATTCGTTGCCACGAGATCCTACCACTGTTGCCCAAAACGATCCACCAGAACGGATTTCAGCGTTTTTGTCCCTGTGCGATCGATCCGTATAGTTAAGAAAAACTTATTTAAAAGAGTAGTAGTAGGGGGTGTGGAAACTGGGGAAAAGATCCTACGATCGCGCTAGTTCAGTGATCAGAGGCGATCCACAGTTGGGGAAAAGTTGGGGAAAAGTTTTGCCGCTTTCCACAGCGTATTTATACTCAGTGCACCTTTCCACGATCGCTGGATCGTTATGCACTGATTTTCCACCCAGTTTTCCCCATAAAAACACCTAGTTTTCCACAGGGCGATCGGCGATTTAAAGTCTGTAACCTGATTTAAACGCAAAAATTGACAGACTCAAGAGTCCCAAATGATCGAGTACGGGCGATCTCCACAGGCTGTTTAAAAGTGTCTTTCTGGGGAATTCGTTGGAAAACCTGGGGAAAATTGACAATCCGCGATAATAAGCAAACGTGATCGATGATCCATCCAGGCCGAGGAGTAACATTGGATCGCGCCGCGCCGATCGCTGGCTCATAGCACCAGGCCAGCAGCCACAAGCAACAATTCGCGACAATTACGGTTAGCGCCAAAATTGGCCACGCCAAATGCAGGAACAGCCGAAACCATTCCTGCAACGCTAGAGAACTGAAAATTTGGAGCAGGGACAAAGACTTAACTTTGGGCGCGTTCTTGACTGGCCTGATTGATGCGATCGCTCAATTGTCTGAGGGTCTGGGCCATCGATGGGTCGTTGTCCTTCAGTTGGGCAATTTTGTCGCAGCCATACATCACCGTGGTGTGATCCTTCCCGCCAAAAACCTCGCCAATTTTGGGCAAACTCAGGTCAGTGTGCTGCCGCATCAGGTACATTCCGATTTGTCGGGCCGTGCTCACTTCGCGCCGCCGGGAACTGCCTTTCAGGTCTTCCAGGGGCACATGAAATTCTTCCGTGATGACCTTCAGCACGTCCGCTGGAGAGGCTTCTACCTGTTCCACGGGTGGGTTTAACACGGGGGCAATATTTTCCACGGTCATCGGCAGGCCCGCAATGGAAATATAAGCCACCGCCCGAATCAGCGCCCCTTCCAGTTCCCGAATGTTGGAGGTGTAGCTAGAGGCAATGTATTCGATGACTTCGCGGGGGAGGCGGATATTTTCGTATTCAGCTTTCTTCTGCAAAATGGCCATCCGGGTTTCCAGGTCGGGGGTCTGGATATCCGCAATCAGACCCATCGAAAAGCGCGAACAGAGCCGCTCTTGTAACCGGGGAATTTGGTTGGGGGGGCGATCGCTCGCCAGTACCACCTGTTTCCCAGCCTCATGGAGCGTGTTGAAGGTATGAAAAAACTCTTCTTGGGTGTATTCCTTGCCCTCAATGAACTGAATATCGTCCACTAGCAACACATCGGCCGCCCGGTAGTGTTCGCGGAAGGTTTGCATACTGTCCCGCCGGATGGCCGTGATCAGGTCATTGGTAAATTGCTCGGCAGAAACGTAAAACACTCGCGACGAGGGGCAAATTTCCAGCCGATAGTGGCCGATCGCCTGCATCAAGTGAGTTTTGCCCAACCCCACCCCGCCGCACAGAAACAACGGGTTAAATTCGCGACCGGGGGATTCTGCCACCGCCAAGGAAGCGGCATGGGCCATCCGGTTATTGGAACCCACAACCAAGCGTGAGAAGACATACTTTGAGTTGAGATCCGTCGATCGCGGCTTTTCGGTGGTGGCGAGGGGATCAATCGGCGGGGCCGGACGGGCTGGCTCCACGGGAAACGCGATCGTCTCATTAGGGGGGCCAACCGGACTCGATTCCGACGGCAAGGCCCAGAAAAAATCCGAATCCACCGGGTTGCCCTCATCGTCGCAGGCCACGGTCATTTGGATCTCAATCGGACGACCGAGAATTTCCTGAATCACATCGGTAATGGTTTTGAGGTAATACTTTTGCAGCCATTTCCGCGCAAAGGGATTGGGCGTGCGTAAAACCATGCGCGTGTCGTCTAACTCTTCGACAACTGCGGTTTTGATCCATGCTTCATAGGTCGGACGGCTCAACAGGAGCTGCAATCGCTCCAACGCCTCGGCCCAAAGATTATCGATCGCTGCTAGTTCCACGGCTGACCTCATTCCGTTACCCAACCAATCTGCTCCTGGGCGCAAACCGCTGCGGTCTGCATCCCAACTATTGCCCTGATGTAAGCTGCCCCATTGCCGGACTGGCGATCGCCGCTTTACTGCATCAGTCACACTAAATGTAGTGTTAAACCCGGCTGCTTAGTTCACATATAGTGTATCAGGTCATTCGCCACTGCCAAGGTTGATACGTACTAATTCCTGTAGCCGTTTTCCACAAGCGGGCTGAGGCTAGCAGAACGCTGCAAGCAGTCTATCCCATCTTCGGGAAGGGGGGAATTAACTCGTAACTGAACCTTAAGATTCCGGGCCAGATCTGCCGCGATCGCCCCATACTGTCTCAGTCCCTATCCCTAACAGTTTGCCTAACCCGGTTTCGGCAAGTTAAAAAAATTGCTAGACAGCATTTTGCCGCTTTGTGCTCGGCCTGGAACTACGAATAGCCCATGACTTGGCCCACCGCTCCGCCCAACACCGATCCGCCTCAAAACGGTGGCAATTCGGCGATCGCCCATTGCCACCGTTTCAATCTCAGCGCCAGCCAAAGCGTCTAGCCTTCTTTCCCGCTCAAGGTCGGTGCTGGGGGTTTGGCTTCCGGCAGGCTGGCCTCCATTTTGAGACAATTGCGGCCATTGACCTGCAAGCGATATTCCACCCGATCCATCAATCGGTTCAAAATTAGCCATCCATACCCGCTTTCCTGTTTATCTTCTGGGGTAGGCGGGAGATAGGTCGAAAGATCGAAGCCGTTGCCATGATCCCAAATTTCCAGGGCAATATCCTGCTGTTTCAGCTCTAAACGAATGAGAACAGGCAGATTCGGTTGGTCTTTGTGGGCATGGCGGACTACGTTGGAGTAGGCTTCGACGAGGACGAGGCGCAGGCGATTGGACTGACGCGGCCAATCAACATGGGCACCTAGCTCGACTTCCAAACTGCCCAATAACCAATTCTCAACAATCGTTAAGAATTTTAGGTCGCTGGGGACGTGAAGCTCAGTTCTCATTGACTACAGGACCTCCAGAGAGAGAATCGTTTGGTCGTCTTCCTGAATTGTATTGTGTGCTCGGATATGAGACAGCAAGTTGGTTAGATCCAGGGGTTGTTTTTCGTTTAGCAGGAGTTTCCATAAGCCTGCTTGTTGCAACATCGTGCTCCCTGTGCCAGGTGTGCCATCCGCTGTTGCCGCGTTTTGGACAGTCGCTTCGGTAATGCCGTCGCTGGTGAGGAGTAACACTTCGCCAGAATTGAGGTCAACGCTCCCGGCGGCGGCTTTCCAGTTGGGGAGGATGCCCAGCGGAATGCCGCGCACTTTGAGATAGTTGGGTTCTGGAAGGTTGCCTTCTTCAGCGTTCCCATTTTGCCGTGCCGCGATCGCTTCGTGAGACCAGACGAGGGGATAAATGTGGCCCGCGTTGGCATAAACCAGTTTGCGGGTGGTGGGGTTGTATTGGGCCAAAACCATTGTAATAAAGCAATTGGCGCTGATCAGGTCATCAGACAAACCCTGGTTCAAATTTTGCATGACGATGTGGGGCGGCGGGGGCGATTCTTGGGACAATTCTCGCCGCAAAACGGAGATGGCGCTGGCCATGAACAAGGCGGCGGGTACCCCTTTCCCGGAGACATCGCCTACAGCCAGCCAGATATCGCCCTGGGGGTGGGTATACACCTCGAAAAAGTCGCCCCCCACTTCGCGGGCCGGATAGCAACAGGCTTGGACTTTCATGCCATCGAGATCGGGCCAACTTTGGCGGAGGAGGTTGCCCTGGATTTGGCGGGCCACTTCGAGTTCAGCCCGCATTTGTTCCGCTTGTTTTTGGGTGCGCTGGTAAAGGCGGGCTTGGGAAATGGCGAGGGAGGCTTGTTCGGCTACGCCAGTGATCAGGTCGGTGTCTTCGGCTTGCCAGGGGTGGTGGTCGGTGGTGCGATCGAGGGCCAGGATGGCGAGAAATTCCTGTTGATAAATAAAGGGGACGAGTAAGCGCCGATCGCCGGTGGTGGGGGCGGTGGCTAGTTGCAGGGTGCGATCGCGCAAGACAGTTTGCACTAAGGGATCGCTGTCGGTTAATAGGGGGACGGGGGCCGCGCCATCGGCAGCATAGTGAAACCCAATGGGGGAGAGTTGCTCGTCCTCGATTGCTTGCAGAAGGCCGCGATCGGCGGCAAAGGCTTGGCCCACGGTGGCGGCGATCGTATTCAGCATACTTTCATAATCCAGAGATTCCCGAATCGCCGTAGTCACTTCGTTGAACAGGGATTCTCGGCGTAAGGCCCGTCGCAATTCATTGGTTCGCTGTTTGACGACGCGGTAAGTATCGGCAGCTTGCTGCACCACAACTTTGAGCTGGTCGGGCACCCAGGGCTTGGTGATGTATTTGAACACCTTCCCCGCGTTGATCGCTTCCACCAGATCTTCCACATCGGTGTAGCCCGTCAGCACAATCCGAATCGTGTCAGGAAAGCGATCGACGGTTTTGCTCAGAAACTCTGTCCCCAGCATTTCGGGCATCCGCTGGTCGGAAATAATGATGGCCACTTCGCCCTGTTCATCCAGCATTTTGAGGGCTTCGATCGCGCTCTCTGCCTTGACGACACTAAAATCACGACGAAAGGTGCGATAAAGCAGGGCTAAGTTGTCTGGTTCGTCGTCAACCACCATCAGCTTGAGTTTGCCATCCGTCCCCTCAGTCATTCCGTCTCTACCTTCCATTGCTTGGAATCTTGCCAGACTGTACCGTATGCGCGTGTTGCGTGGTTTGGCTCCTAACTCAAAGTACCCCAGATTCAAAAGGCACTAACAGGTCAGACTGGCCAAATCTCAGATTACTGCGTTTTGGGGCAAAGCTTGGGGTTCAAGGTTTAGGGGTAAGGCTTGGCGGCGGGGATGAGGTGGGCCGCCGAAATTGGTAAGCTTCTGACCGTGCGCCCCAGACCTGCTTGCCGCTGGCATCAAAGCCCCGATCCCAGGTATTCATCCCGGCAACAAAGAGTTCAATTTCGTTGGTGATCCGGGTTGCGCCGCGATAGTTCGCTGGACAGCCAGTGCCGGGGGTTTTGCCAAGAAATCGCGTGGTATCTGCTTGGGGCGTGAGGAGGACGCTACAGACGGGATCACCGATCGCCGTCACGGGCATAACGCGCTGGGCGGGCGGGCGGTTGCACAGACCAATCAACGGTTTGGGTTGCGCTGGCTTGAAAGATAAGGATTCGACGGCATTGGCCGTGGCACCGGACTGAAGTTTGAGGATTCGCTGGCGATACGGTTGGTCGAGTTTTGTGGTGAGGGCTTGTTCTTGGTAAAGGAAAATGGCGGGGCCACGGCGGGGGGCGGGCGGGGCGATCGCGATTTGGCAGGTCGTCATGCGGACGCTGGGGGCTTTGGGGTTGGTGGCAGCCTGCTGGGTGGTGTCCATCACGCCTTCGAGCAACTGGGCCACAGCCGCAACTGCCGGATCTGGCGCTTCTGGTTCGGCCAGGGCCGGGGCGATCGCCCAACCCGCTAGAGTGATGCCACTCGTGAGCCACAGCCCCATTGACCAGGGCGATCGCAAACTCAACCTCATAGGTGTGTCTCGGTGATGCTTCAGGACTGAGGCCATTTTAGCTTGAACCTTGGGACGGAGCGATGGGCTAAGTGCCCGTCTGGGGTTGGGGTCTCAGGCTGGAGACGTTGCCTGGTGCGGGGTTATTGACGAGCAATTTTCAGTTCACTTTGTTGCAGTGCGGTTTGCCAGGTGGCGTAGCCTTTTTGGTTCAGGTGGAGGCCGTCGGTAGTCAGGTCAGCCCGCAAGCCGCCATCGGGGTCGGCCATCGGTTGATATACGTCCAGGTAGTAGACCTGTTTTTGGTGGGCGATCGCGGCGAGTTGTTGGTTCAAGGTGGTGATGCGATCGCGGGGTAAACCAAAGCGGCGGGTGGGCAAAATCGATTGCAGCACAATCTTGGCTTGGGGGTGTTGCCGTTGTAAGCGGGTGACGATTTCCGTCAAGTTGGCCAGAATTTCTGCATCGCTCACCCCATTTTTGAGATCGTTCACTCCCGCCATGACATAGATGACGCGGGGCCGAGTGGTGGCAAAGTCGCCCAACCGTTGCAAAATTTGGCGCGTCGTTTCCCCGGAGATGGCCTGGTTGAGCCAGATATGTTCACTGGTATTCAGTGGGAGGCGATCGCTGGGGAACCACAAACTCAGGGAATCGCCGACAATAATGCCAACGGGGCGATCGTCGTTTTTACGGGCTACGACGTTGGCTTCTTGGGCCAAAAGCTGCCGCCATTGCTCGTAGGTGGGTTGCTGGGTTGCCCCCTGCCAAGCGGCGGCAAAACTGTCCTGGGGCAACCGCGTATACAAGTGCCCCGTCCGCAGGGCTGCCAACCGCTGCACATACAGTTCACTGCCCGATTGGGGCCGGAGCGTCGGGGTGGGGGGTGTGGCTGGCTGGGGCGCAAATTCCCGCTTGGGCGAGGCTTCTGGCTGGGGGGTGGGGCGGCGTAGTTGGCGCAAAAGGGTGTCTAGCCGGTTTTTTTCGGTTTGGACTGAGGCGATTTGCTGGTGGCGATCGCGGGGTGGTTGGGCGATCGGCGCTTGGGCGAGAACCGTCGCTGCGACCAAAGAGAGAGGATCAGGCATGGGCAGAACGTTTGCAATAAAGGCTAAAAAAACGGTATTTCATTGATTCCAATCCCCCCGGCGATCGCTCAGGATAGTCTGTGGCAAAAGGACAAACTGGCGCGCAGGGTAGGGGACGAAAACCAGCGATAGAATGAACAAGGTGCAGGGGCGGGTCGCTTTGTGGGCACGCTCGGCACTGGAATAGCAACGTGTGATTTGCGATCGCTGGATGAATTAAGGTTCAAATAAACGATGGAAAATATAACGGTTGACTGCGCGAAAGACTGTGTTAACGGTTGCGTTCTAGGCGACAACTGCCCCAACCTGGAGTACAAATCTCAGGCGATGAAGTTTGTGAATGATACCCCCCTCGACAAAATGCATGAAATCGCCGAGGCGGCCCGCTTGAAAAAACTGTCCGCGCCCCCCCAGTGGATTTTGCCCGAAGATTAGGCCAAGTTAACCCATTGGGCGACGTTGCAAATCCCTGGCTGGGATGATTGCGGCCCAGAGAGTTGGCCCCTGGCGATCGCTCAGGGCTGGGTTTGCTCTAAGGGCATGGCTTCAGGATTAGGCTTGTACTGGAGCCATGCCCCCACGTCCGAGAGCGACATTTGGCGGGGTGGTTCTACCTTAGCGATTGCCGGAAACCACCTTGGCGTTGGCGTTGTCAATGGTTTCATCGTCGGGTTGCAACACGGCCCGCACGCGATAAATGGGGCGACCCTGGGATTCGTGATAGGTTCGCATTAGCAACTCGGCCAACAGCCCAAAGCTAAACAGTTGTACTCCGCCAAGTAAAAGCACCACCACCAAAATCAACATGGGTCGGTTGATGCTTTCCCCAAAGCCCAGTTTCAGGGAGGTGAGGTATAACCCCAGCACAAAGCCCACAAAAGTCGAAATCAGGCCCAGCGACCCAAAGACGTGCATGGGGCGGGTCAGGAATTTCCGCATAAAGGCCACAGTCATCAAATCCATGACGACGCGGAAGGTGCGATCGAGGCCGTATTTGCTTTTGCCGAATTTGCGGGCATGGTGGCGGACGGGCATTTCGGTGATCCGCGCCCCTTCGATGAAGGCCAACGCTGGCAAGAAGCGGTGCAGTTCGCCATAGAGGTTCATGTCGGCGACGAGTTCGGCGCGGTAGGCTTTGAGGGAGCAGCCGTAGTCGTGGATTTTGACTCCGGTGACGCGGCCAATGAGCCAGTTGGCAATTTGGGAGGGGATTTTGCGGGAGAGGGTGGCATCTTGCCGATTTTTCCGCCAACCGCTGACGAGATCGTAGCCTTCGTTGAGTTTGTCGAGCAGCATGGGAATGTCGGCGGGGTCGTTTTGCAGGTCGCCATCCATTGTGATCACGACGTGGCCTTGGGCGAACTGAAAGCCAGCGGCCATTGCGGCAGTTTGGCCATAGTTGCGGCGAAGGATGACGGCGCGGAGGTCGGCCCGATCGCTCACGAGTTGCTGCAATCGGTCGGTGGTGCCATCGCTGGAGCCATCATCCACACAGAGAATTTCGTAATTTAAGCCAGTGGGGCGTACGGCTTGGGCGATCGCTTCGACGAGGCGGGGCAGGCTGTCATATTCGTTGTAAATGGGAACCACGACGGAGAGATCGAGGCCGCTGGTTTTGGACAATCGGGCACTGGCCCACAATTGGCTGGGTGCAACGCTGAAGGGAGTTGTCATAACGGGTGTTGAAACGGGTAAGTGGTGGTTTTGACGAGAGGAGGAAGGAGGAAGCAACCGTGGAGGAAACCAGCGAAGTCAACAGGGTGGCAGGGCGATGGGGGGATTGCGCTGCCAGTAACTTTGGGGTCAGCCCGGAGCCGCGATCGCCTGGGGTTGGTAGCTGGTCATGATGCGACCGGCCCCCCGCAGTTGGGCGTAATAGGCTTGACTGATCGCGCCGCCCTCGGTTCCCAACGGGTCGATCGCAATGCCGTTGTGGCCCTGGTCTTTCCCGGAACTGTGGATATAGCGAGAGTCGCCCAGGTAGAGGCCCACATGGGTGGCTTTGTGGGGCGGGCCGAAAAAGACGAGATCCCCCGGTGCCAGATCGGCGATCGCAATGGGCTGAGTAAAGGCTTCTTGTTGGTAGGCATCGCGGGGGAGCCACACTCCAACGGTGGCAAAGGCGGTTTGCACCAGCCCCGAACAGTCAAAATTGGGGCCAACGGTTCCCCCCCAGAGATAGACATTGGGGCGAGTCAGGGCTGCTTGGGCAAAGGCGATCGCCCCTGGAATTTGGGCTACAATGTCGGGCCGGGTCAGCACGCGGGGAGTGTAGGGGGTCGCGGCAGGGGTAAGGGCGGCCAAATCGCCAATGGCCAGCCAGCCCGGATAATCATCTTCGCAGAGGCAAACTTCGACGGCACTATTAGACGAGACTGGCCCCCCTGGCAAATACCGAATCCGGAGGTAGCGATCGCGGGCGGCCTGGGTCGCAAGACTCGACAAGGTCGGCGCATCATAAAGATTGAGCGGCGTTTGACAGCGGTACTGTTGCTCCGCAGACGGGGGCTGGGCTGTCATCGCATACAACGCATCGATTACTGGATTGGCAGAACTCACAAGACCCGATCACCCCTTCGCACATCTTGCGAGGATCATAGCAGGCCAACGCCCCGAAAACGGCGAACCAAATTTCTGCGGCAGTTCTCCGGATCGATCAAGCCCTACCCAGAAGAGAGGAGTGGTAGATGCACCCTGATTGTCGCCCCCGGCCTTCAAGCTGGGGGTTTTTTTGTGCGATCGCCCGATTCCACCCGTTTCCCCGTCGTAGGCGGTAGAATGGGTGCTTCAACCGTTTAGGGATATTGCACGATCGCCCCTTGCTGATCGATTTGCAACACTTGGGCACTGGCCTGAATGCCTTGGGTGGCCCAGGCCCGAATCATCGCTGCTTGCACGGCGGGGGCTTGGTCAGGAGCGGTGAGCGCCAAAATGGTGGGGCCAGCGCCGCTGATGACTACGCCATAGGCCCCGGCCGCGATCGCCTCGGTTTGCACCGTTTCATACCCCGGAATCAGGGTTTGCCGATAGGGCTGATGGATGCGATCGCTCAGGGCTGTGCGGAGCCAAGCCTCATGCCCCGTGGCCAACCCGCGCACCAGCAATCCCAAATGGGCCGTGTTAAAAATGGCATCGGCGCGGCTGTACTGGCCCGGTAAAACCTGGCGGGCCGCCGCCGTGGACAACTCAAAATTAGGAATCGCAACAACAGGCGCGATCGCGCTATGCCACGGAATATCGCAAATTTCCCAGGTGGCGGTGGCGGTGGTGGCCGAAAGTTGGCACCCCCCCAGCAACGCGGGCACCACATTATCAGGATGGCCTTCCAGCGCGATCGCCAATTCCATCACGGTTTGTCGGTTTAACGGAAAATCTGCCAACGCATTGGCCCCCACCAACCCGCCCACAATAGCCGTGGCCGAACTTCCCAAACCCCGCGCCAGGGGCACGTTGAGGTCGATCTCCAGAAGCAGCGAGGGAACGGGCTGGCCCAGATGGTCATACACTTTGGTAAACGCCTGGTAGGCCAGGTTGCGGGCATCGGTTTGGACGCGATCGCTCTCGGCTCCCGTGGCCCGAATGATGAGCGATTCCTCGTCCGGAGCCAAGCGCGTAAACGTGAAATGGTTATACAGCGACAGGGCCGCTCCTAAACAATCAAAACCAGGGCCAATGTTGGCGGTTGTGGCAGGAACGGTGATGCGGACTGAAGAGGCTTGAGACATCCGTAATGATTATCCAAAGTGAAGGAGGGAAAAAAGGGCAACAAAAAATGCCCCAACAGCAAGGCCACCTCGCCCCAGCTCCCACGCCCAAAAGGGGTAGCCAGCCTTGGGGAAAGCCAGAAATCCAAAGTCTATAGTAATGCTCTGAATGCAGCAAGGGGCCAATTCACTTGGCGGCGGGCAGGTTGGGCGATCGCGGTTGTGCTCTGTCCCTGTTCACCGCGCGATCACCGTAAAATGCGGTTTTTAATTTTAGCCCGCCTCTACCAACCGCTTTATTCAGCCAACGATGCCGTCAAAAATTGCTCTCTAGCGGCAAGTGCATGAACTGGTACATCCGCCAAAGAAGACACGAAAAGCTCTCGCGTATACTAGGACTACCAACTATTTTGCTGACTTGGGCTGGGGATAAGGACGGTACCAAGGGGCGCAAATGAGTTGAAATTCAGGCTTCCAGTGTTACTTGTGTGCTCCGATTGCTGTTTCCTGTTGATGGCGTGGGTTAAGGGTCAGGTCAGCGGTGCAACCCGATCGCGGGGTGGGTGGGCGATCGCCCTGGCCCAAGGGTGTATCCCAGGTGTGATTGCTGCAAGGATTGAGTTTTTGCTTAAGTTCAACATGTTACCGAAGCAAGATGCTAAATTTTGATGAACCCATGCAAGATGACGACCGCAAGCAGCAGGCTGGTCAGCGATCGCTCGGAGCCGGTTTAGCCGCTGTGAATCTTGCATCCCGTGAATTAAAGATGGTGAAGCAAAACGTTGATATTCAATGGCTGCTTAACGCTGAGCGCACAGTCAATCAGTTGGGCTTGCAATGCAGTCAAGTGGTCACGCAGTACGGGTTTGCCAGCGATGAGACCCTCCTGGATGACCAGCACCTCCCGGAACAGCAAATTGCCAGAGCGTTAGCGATCGCGGTGCAAGCCCTTCACGAGCACCAGCAAGTGGCCGTTGTGGTGTGTGTGGGCGCGACCTTGGACTGTGATTGTGCCGCTTCCTGGCACCACTGGTTGCAGCACCAGCCGCCCACCTCGGTGGTGATGGCTGTTGTTGGCGGGGAGGGGGGTATGGCTGTGCCAACGGTGCCGTCTTCCCACTGGTTGCAAGCTCAGGGGCACGCGATCGCGGGCAGTCGGGGTTGTGTGGGCTGGGTACTGCTGTGCCCTGCGGCCAAAGGGGCGGCGCTGCGGGATGAGGCGGAAGGGAGCGATCGCGATCGTTTGCTCCAAACCTGTGTGCAACTGGGTGCAGCGGCGATCGACCATATCCGTATCCTGCGTCAACAGCAGCAGCAAATTCACACCTTGCAGGGGCAAAATCAAGAATTAACCCAATCAAATCAACGCAAAAGTCAATTTCTCGCGAATACAAGCCACGAAATCCGCACTCCTTTAAGCTCCATTTTGGGGTTCACCCATCTCCTCCAACAACAGGGCTTTACCCCAAACAGTTTGCGGCACCAGGAATACCTCAAGATCATCCTCACCAGTGGGCAACATTTGTTGGCATTGATCAACGATATTTTGGATTTATCAAAGATTGAAGCCAACCAATTGACCTTGCAATGGGAAACGATTCGCATTACAGAGGTGTGCCAAACGGCGATTACCCTGGTGCGCGAGAAAGCGGCAGATCAGGGCTTATCCCTCAATCTAGAGATTTGTACCGAGGCTGAAACTGTGGTGGCGGACGGCTTACGCTTAAAGCAAATGTTGTTTAATCTATTGTCCAATGCGGTCAAATTTACCCAAAGTGGTGCTGTTGGTCTGCAAGTGACAGAACAGGCGGATACAGTGGCTTTCACCGTGTGGGATACGGGCACAGGCATGTCGCCAGAGCAGCAAAAGCTGCTATTTCGGCCCTATTTTCAAATTGCTAATGATGCCGTGGCCAGGGGCGAGGGGACGGGACTGGGGCTGGTGTTGACCCAAAAATTGGCGGAATTGCATGGGGGATCGGTGGCGGTGGAATCTCAGTTAAACCAAGGCTCACGGTTTACCATCGCTCTGCCCAAACAAGCCATAGTGCTGCCAGAGGAGGCGCTGCCATTGCCAGAGGCGGAAGGCTTGCCGCCTGAGCCAATCTCCCAACGGGCTAGTGCTGCTGGGGCTGAAGAGCGGGCGATCGCGGAGCCACAGGGCACGCGGACTGGCTTGGCGGCGGCGAGGGAAGGGGGCGAGGAATTGGAGGCCGGTGGGCTGGGGGTGCGGCCTAATGGGCTGTTGCTGGTGGAGGATAATCACCACAATGCCAAGTTGGTGTTGACCTATCTCAGTCGGTTGGGCTACGAGGTGACGTGGGCCAAGAATGGGAAGGAGCTATGGCCAGCGTTGGAGCGATCGCTCCCGGCGGTAATTTTGATGGATATTAACTTGCCCGACACGGATGGTTTGACATTGATTCGGCAACTCAAACAGCACGAGGCGTATCGGCATATTCCGGTGATCGCGCAGACGGCAATGGCGATGAAGGGCGATCGCGATATTTGTTTGGCCGCAGGGGCAGAGGATTATATCTCCAAGCCGATCGCGTTGGATCGCTTGCAGTGGATGGTGGCGCGCTATTTAGAGTTGATGCATTAGCGTTTGTGAAGCAAGCAAAACCCAACTCCGGCCTCATCTTCCTGGCTGGGTGCCGAAAACGCTAAGGTAGAAAGGTATGTCGGCGTTCTGCCGCGAAGGGTAGAGAGTTTGCAAGCGTAATGGACAAGTTAGATCAACTACGGGTGTTGTTTGCGGAAATGGATCGGGCTTTGGTGGCCTATTCCGGCGGGATTGACAGTACCCTGGTCGCCAAGGTGGCTTTTGATGTGTTGGGCGATCGCGCCTTAGCGATAACCGCAGTATCGGCTTCGCTCTTGCCAGAAGATTTGGAAGAGGCGCAGGTGCAGGCGGCGGCGATCGGCATTCGCCATGAATTGGTGGAAACCCACGAACTCGCCAATCCCAACTATGCTGCCAATCCCGTTAATCGGTGTTATTTCTGCAAAAGCGAGTTGCACGATACGCTCAAACCCCTGGCCCTGGAGCGGGGCTATCCCTATGTGGTGGATGGGGTGAATGCGGACGATTTGCACGACTATCGACCAGGGATTCAGGCGGCGAAAGAACGGGGGGCGCGATCGCCCCTGGCGGAAGTGGGCTTGACGAAGTTGGATGTGCGATCCCTCGCAAAACACCTGGGTTTAGAGTGTTGGGATAAGCCTGCCCAGCCCTGTCTGAGTTCGCGTTTCCCCTATGGCGAGGAAATTACGGTGGCCAAGTTGCAGCGGGTCGGACGGGCCGAGGCATACTTACGGCAGTTGGGCTTGAAGCAATTGCGGGTGCGATCGACGGGGGACACGGCGCGGATCGAGTTACCCGCCGAGGCGATTCAGGACTTTGTGTTGTCAACGGATCTCCCGACGCTGGTGGCCCAGTTTCAGACTCTTGGGTTTCTCTATGTCACTCTGGACTTGGAAGGGTTTCGTAGTGGCAAGCTGAATCAGGAATTGCCCTTGGCGATCGCTCCGGCCTAGTACGACTAGGGCGCAAGTTTAGTACCCTTTAATACGCCAGTTATTCATTAGTCATTCGTCGTTTGCAACTGATCAATGACAAGCAGCAAGGGTATTTGTCATTGTGCCTCAGTGTACTCGTTGCCCGGAGTCAAGTCAGGGCTGCTGCAATTCGGTTTCTCCGATCAAAATAAAGGCGGCCCAGTCGCGAGGTCGGGGATATTGCTCTAAGGTGGTGAGCATGGCTTGGCGCAAGGCTTTGGCTTTGTCGGGGGTGCGCTGGAGGGTTTGGTAAAACGTGGTCATTAACAAGGCGGTGGCATCGTCGGGCACGGCCCACAGGGAGACGACAATGCTCGGTGTGCCAGCGGCAATGAACGATCGCGATAGCCCAATTACGCCATCTCCGGTGATCCGCCCCAATCCCGTATCGCAGGCACTCAGCACCACCAGTTCGGCCTGGGGCAAGGACAAATTCAAAATTTCACTGGTAGTCAGCAAGCCATCTTCGCGATCGCTGGGGGCAAAGGCTAATGCTCCGGGCAGGCCCACCCCCCCAACATCATCCAGTAAGCCGTGGGTCGCCAGGTGAATGACCCGTGCCGTGGGTAACTGCTGCTTGATGGCGGTTTCGGTGGCTTGTGCGCCAGTGATGGGTTGGGTGCGTAGTAGACTGGCGATCGCGATCGCTTCTTTTTCGGCAAAGGGCAAGGGGTCGAGGGGGGTGGGCGGCTGGCCGACCCTGGGCATGGTGGGATTGCCGACGACTAACGGTGTTGCCTGGGTGGTGCGCCGTTGTTCTTGGGCGGCAGTTAGGGCTAAAACCTGGATTGAGGGGGCGGTGCGGAGGGTGTGGCGTTCGATCAAAAAGGTGCCCTGCTCATCTTGCAAGGCGGCAAAGGGAACCAGCAACAGGGTGCCCTGGGGAATGAAAATGACGTGAGTGTCTGGATTGGTGGGCAAGAGGTCGGCGATCGGGGTAATGAGAAATTGGTACATCGATCGCAATTTGCGGTTCCACAGGCGTTCTGTGCTTTCGGGGATGGGCGTTGGGCTGGGGCTGGCTGGGGGCGCAGTGACCGCCGCACGGGTGGCTTGAACGGTGGCTCCGACTAGATTGGCAGTGTTGGGCGATCGCCCCCGGCCCAACACTGCACCAAGGCGCGTGGCTTCGGCTTTTTCCTCAATGGAAATATCTTTGGTATCCAGAGTGGAGGCGCGGAAATGCAGGGTGCCATCGGGGGTGACAACCCAGATCGCCAGTTGGGTCTCGGTCAGTTGGGAATAGGTGACGAGGGTGGCTTGTTGGGCGCGGGCGATCGCCTGGATTTCGGCCAGGGTGGGGGGCGGTGTTTGGAAGCGTTGGGCACTTTGGGCGGACAGGCGTTGGGCAATGAGTTCCACAAAGGCGCGGGCACGGCTCCGCTCGGCAATTTCCAGGGCTTCACCGTGGCGCTTGAGATCGATGAGTACCCGTTGCAACACGCGGTAGGTCGCGGCCTGGGTTTCAAACAAAGAGACTTGATCCGCATCGCTCAACCCCGGACGCAGGGATTCCCAAATGGCGATCGCGGCCAATAATTTCTGGGCGGCGGCTTCTAGCTGGCCCGCGTTATACAGCGCCATCCCCAGATTCGATAGGGCTGTACCCTCGTTTGGCCGATCGCCCACCGCGCGTAAAATTGCGATCGCGGCTTCATAGCGGGCGATCGCGGCTGTGGGTTGTCCGGTTAGTTCCAGTAAAATTGCTTGTGCGCCCAGGGCTTGGCCTTCACCGGGGCGATCGCCAATGGCTTGGGTAAGAGTCAGGCTTTGGGCATAGGCATTTTGGGCGCGATCGTACTGCTTTAAGGCCACGTAGGCATTCCCCAAGGACAGTTGCAGCGCCGCTTGTCCCCCGCGATCGCCCAAGGCTTGCATGATGCCCAGAGCTTGTTCCAGGGATTGAATCCCATCCTCTGGTTTGGCCTCATTGAAGTAAGCACGGCCCAAGTTGCCCAGGTTATAGGCTTCCAGGCGGCGATCGCCAATTTGACGGGCAATGGCTAAACTCTGAGCGTAGTATTTTGTGGCTTCTGGACGATTGCCCAAACTGGCGTAGACTGCCCCCAACCGTTGCAACACGCCCGCTTCCCCCACGGGATTTTGGAGCGATCGCATCAACTCTAAGGCTTGGTTATAGTGCTGGAGCGCCGCCGGATAGTTACCTTGCTCGGTGTAGGCGCTGCCCAAATTGCCCAGGCTGTTGGCGATGCCCTGAGTGTCGTTTTGCTGACGAGCCAGGGTCAGACTTTGCTGCAACTGAGCGATCGCGGCCTCGTATTGTCCTAAGGCCCGATAGGCGATGCCCAATTGGTTCAAAATTTCAAATTCACTTGCTTGATCTTGGCTTTGTTGGGCCAGGGGTAACGCCTGCTGGAGTTCGGCGATCGCCGCCTGAAAATTCCCCTGGTTGCGATAGGCATAGGCCAAATTGCTCCGGGCAAAAATCTCCCCCCGCACATCTTTGAGTTCCAGGGCGATCGCCAAGCTGGCCCGAAAAAGTTCCAGCACTTTGGAAGTGTTGCCCAATGCGTCTTGAATCGCGGCCAAATTGCCCAAAACGCGACCCTCGCCCCGCCGATTGCCCGTCGCGCGATAAAGCTGAAGGGCTTGCTGCCAAGCAGTTTCGGCGGCGGCCCACTGCCGTTGTTGAAAGGCCACTGCTCCCTGGCGCAAGAATTGATCGGCTTGTTCCTTGGGTGATCGCGGCGCTGCCTGGGCAAGATGCAAACCGGGGGGGCCAACGGTGGCGATCGCTGGGGTGGGCAACAGACTGGCAACAGTACCATTCAATACCACAGCCGCTAACGAAACACGGCCTATTACTGGGGACAAACGGCACCAAATCGGGTCAATTGGATTCATCAGTGGCTATGACGATAGATGGGACAAGCGATCGCTGTCAAACGGTCTCCTTTTCAGTTTTCCCTGGAGTGGCCGCGATCGAAAGTCGCCGTTACAAATACCGCACCCGAATCGCATCCCAATTGCCCTTACATTGCGTCGTCACCTAGAACAATACTTCGACCTGTCGCCCAGTGCGATCGATCCCAATCACCAGCAATCCGCGACTGGTCTGCTCCTCAGTAAAAATTCCTTGTAAGTCTGAATATTTCATACGGCTCCACCGTGGATCGAGTCGTGGGCAAAAGCGCTTGGAGATTGTTAGAACCTGGAAGCGCTGGAGAGCCAGAGCCAATGCAGATCTAGTGAATCAGGCGAGAAGGGACGCGCTGGGGTTTGGCGGGGATTTTGAGGGGTTGCCGAGGGGTGATAGTCACAAGGGGTTCTGTAGCGTGTTGCAGGCTTTGCACGATGTCCAGGGTTTGCAGGCCGTCCCACAGGGCATCGCGGATGATGGCATCTTCTTCGCGGGCGAGCATAACGCGGAAGTAGTCGGCAATTTCTTGGCGGGTGGGCGGTTTGCCTTGGCCCCGGTGCTGGGGGGTGTGCTCATTGAGAACCGAGATGAAATCGGTAAGTTGGCGAACCGCAATCAGGCGTTTGAGGGGGTCGGTGTGGGTCAGGTCTTGGATCAGTTGGTGATGGTGCAGGCGATCGCGCTTTGTCTGCCGATTGACCGCTTGGCCGACTAACCACAGCAATACCGTGAGTGTCCCCATGCCTTGCAAAATCGTCGCGGTGGCAATCCAGGCGCTATCGGATTCGGCCCAAACCGCCGCCGCAGTGTAAGTGGTCAGTGTGGCGATCGCCCCGGCCCCTACAGACAAGGCAAAAGGTTGATTCCAGCCCTGGAGATATCTGCGGAGTTGCGCCAAGTTTACATCTAACTGCCAGTCGTGCAGCAGATAGACCAGCGCCATCACACTCATCCCGGTGCCCAAGGCCAACACCAGCCGCCCATTCCAGTAGAACAAGCCCGCTGCTCCGGCCAGAATGACAATCCACCGTTGCACCGGCGATCGCCGTCCGTGGGCCAAATCCTGAATCATCTGGTTTAGCATCGCCTCAAAGGGCATGGCTTGCAGCGTTTGCACCAGTAATCGCCATTGAAATGGTGTTTTTGCCGCACGGGATGAAACTTTTGCCACCTTACCTAGCCGCTGGGAAGTCATGTATCTACTGGTAAATACCTATAAATTCTACAACTGGAATCCCCATCCTTGCTGCTGCTTCTGCTGAATTCGTCGGGGATTTCCTGGATGGCCAAGGGCAGCGATCGCTTCGTTTTTCGTTACAATCGAGGGCAAACGAGTGAAGCAGCGAGGGATAAGGCGTGCCAACCCTGGGAGTTAATATTGATCACATTGCCACGATTCGGCAAGCGCGGCGAACAGTAGAACCTGACCCGATCGCAGCGGCGGTGCTGGCTGAACTGGCTGGCGCGGATGGTATTACGGCTCACCTGCGGGAAGATCGGCGGCATATTCAAGACCGGGATGTGCAGCTATTACGTGCAACGGTGCGGACTCACTTGAATTTGGAAATGGCGGCGACGGACGAAATGGTGGCGATCGCTCTAGATCTGAAACCAGATTATGTGACGCTGGTGCCCGAACGGCGCGAGGAAGTGACGACGGAAGGTGGCTTGGATATTGCAGGGCAGCAAGCACGGATGGCCGATGTGGTCGCGACGCTCCAAGGGGCAGGGATTCCAGTGAGTCTGTTTATTGATGCAGAACCCAGCCAGATCGATGCCTCGGCGGCGGTACAGGCTCAGTTTATTGAACTCCACACTGGGCAGTATGCAGAAGCCCACAGCGACACAGCACGCCAAAAAGAACTGCAACTGTTGGCGGCGGGGTGTGAACGGGCGATCGCGGCGGGCCTGCGGGTGAATGCGGGCCACGGGTTGACCTACTGGAATGTGTATCCAGTGGCCTGCTTACCGGGCATGGAAGAACTGAATATTGGGCACACAATCATCAGTCGGGCGGCGCTGGTGGGGATGGAACGGGCTGTCCGGGAGATGAAACAGGCGATTCGAGGGGAGTTTTAGGGGGATGCTCTGGGGCGATCGCAGTGTCGTCGCTACCTGCCGCACCCCGCCAAAAATTGCGAAGTTACATGACGGGCCACCTTTTCGGGCCGGAGTTTATCTACAATGATCTGTTTGGAGAGCGAATACTGTTTTAACCATGCAGACTTATTATTTTGTCGTTGCCAGCCAAAAGTTTTTTGCAGAAGAACCGTTCGAGGAAGTCTTAAAGGAACGGACTCGTTATTACCGCGAACAAGAAAAGGAAATTGATTTTTGGTTGGTGCAACAACCCGCTTTCTTAGAAGCCCCAGAGCTGAGCGCGGTGAAGGCGAAGTGTCCCCAGCCTGCAACCGCAGTGGTTTCGACGAATAAACAATTTATTACCTGGCTGAAGTTGCGCTTGGAGTTTGTCAACACGGGCGAGTTTCAAGCTCCGTCGGCGAGCATTCCCGATCCTCTGGCTTCTCTGGCGACTGCGGCTTAGGGCGATCGCCCCAGCAAAACTCAGGGTTACAAGGGTAGGGTGGGCGGTCGGCTGGCTCACCAAAGATAATGTGGCGTTGGTCTAGGGAGAAATGATGCGGCAAACAGGTTGGTCGAGCGGGGTGAAATTCGGCGCTTTGCTAGTGGCGATCGCGGTGGTGACTGCCAAGCCTGCTGCCGCTCAAACCCAGTTACCCCCCGACCAAACTCCCCTGCCCCAAGGCCAAATTTTAGCCCTGTGCCAACCGCCCCAACCGGGCGAGATCTTGCTGCTGGTCGTCACGCGATCGCAGGAAAACCGCACCCAGGTCAACCAAATTTTGCCCCCCAATACCAGTGTCATGACCTGTCGGTACTTGAACGATACCGTGACGCGGGTGGGTGGCTTTCGGACGGTCGATCGCGCCAATGCCTGGGCACGCTACATCACCGAAACGACAGGCTTAGCGGCCTATGTGGCCCGTCCGGCGGAAGCGCCCCCTACCGAGCCAACGGCCACTGCCCCACCCCCCCCAAATTCTCCGGCCAGTGCGCCCGCCCCCGTCGCAACGAAGCCACCAACGGCCAAACCTGGGTCAGAGTCACCTGCGTATCAACCCAAACTGTTGGGGGCGGGGTATGCGGTGCTGGTGGATTATTTTGACCAGCCGGAGGTGGCGGCCAAGGTGCAAAAGGCGCTGGGTACGTCGGTGGGGGTGGCGGCCTATGGGCAAGAGCCGTTTCTGTTGGTGACGCATACAACTGACCCGGCGATCGCGAATCAAATCTTGCAACGGTTGAGCGATCGCGGCTTTTGGGCCAGCATTGTTGATAGTCGGCGGGTGATGCTCCTCAAAGCGGCGATCGCCAATTGAGCCACGGGCCAGATACGCCATCCCCTGATCCGGCAACACGGCTAATCGGGCAGGGCCATCTCTGCTGAATTGCACAACAGTTCAATGGCCTGATCAGCCCCCATCAACCGCTTGAGGACGACCTGCCCGATGCTTTTGTTCGGGGACTGAAGCTGCAACGCCTCTCCTGGCCTTACTTCGACCATCAAGACAGCTTCTTCGACCCGATAGAGCCAAAGCTTTTCTTCGTTTTCCCAAATACACAAGTTCATTTGCTCGATTTGGGGCTTCCGTCGCCACGCACTTTCGTTCCACAGGCCACCCAGTTCCCAGACCCGCCCCACAGTCCACCCATCTGATAGGAAAAAGTATTTCACAGACGCTTTAGCCCTCGACTTATTCAACGCTGCTAATCTCGTCAACAGTCTAGCCGATACATCCGGCAAAAACGGCGCGATCGCCAAAAGAGTCAATAAAAAGTCGCTAATCTCAGCTTTTTTACGTTGCGGTAAGTCTCGTGTGGGATGATAAACAGATGTGGACTGATGCAAACTATCGAATAGTAGGATTATGACGGCTCGAATTCAGTTTGTGCGGGGAATTGACGAAGATGTGATTCCCGATGTGCGGATTACGCGATCGCGAGATGGCAGTAATGGCACAGCAACCTTCTATTTTCAAAATCCCAAAGCCCTGACCACAGCGAGTTCGGAAGGGATCACGGGGATGTATTTACTGGATGACGAAGGGGAATTAAGCACTCGCGAGGTGAAAGCCACGTTTGTGAATGGGCAACCGGAGGCGATCGAAGCCACCTATCTGATTAAGTCGGTGGAAGAATGGGAACGGTTTCTACGTTTTATGGAACGGTTTGCTGAGCAAAATGACCTCGGTTTTACCAAATCCTAGCGGGTGGGTGAAGACCTGCGGCCAAGCGCTTCAAGCTTCAGGGCGGACACCAGTTCGCCCTTGATTGTAGGCAGGTTATTCCGCGATGTTCCCCTTTCGTTCGCGACCTGTTGAGCGATACGGCAGCGATCGCCCCATGACGTTATCGCCCTGAACCTATGGCTTCGATTCCCCATCCTGATGCAACTTCCCTGGTCATTCCTTGCGCGGTGCTCACGGTCAGCGACACCCGGACACCGGATACCGATCGCAGTGGCCAAACGATTCAACAGCTCTTGCGCGACCAGGGCCACGCGATCGCCGCTTACACCATTCTGCAAGACGATCCCAGCGCTATCCAAGCTTATCTTCAAGTGCTGAATCATGATCCAGCGATCGCGGTGGTGATTGTGAACGGGGGGACGGGGATTGCACCGCGCGACACCACCTATGACGCGATCGCCCAATTGCTGCACAAAACGCTGCCGGGATTCGGTGAACTTTTTCGTTTTCTGAGTTATCAAGAAATCGGCTCACGGGCAATGGCTTCGCGGGCGATCGCGGGAACCTATGGGTCACAACTTCTCTTTTCGCTCCCCGGTTCGACCAATGCCGTGACTTTGGCCATGCAAAAGCTGATTTTGCCGGAACTGACTCACCTGGTGCAACAACTGCGGGGCCGGTAAGAACGGGGCGCGGCTGGCGGCAATGGCTCCATGCAAAATCGCGCTAGACCCAGGCCCAACGCGATCGCATCAATAACACAACGAGTTAAATCGCCCGCTGACCCAGGATCAGTCGCTGGGGGTTACTTGACCTCCACTGCCTGTGCCCGTTTGTTCGTTTCGGGGCGGGGCTGGGCCACGATGACTCGCTCCAACTCAGTGACGGCTCGTTTGTATTGTGGATCTTCGACGGTTCCCAACAACGCTGGGTTAGATGCTAACTTCTGGCGATCGCTATCCGTCAAGCCAATAGCGACATCCGGGGCAATGCCTTTGTGGCTGATATCGGTGCCTTTGGGGGTGTAGTAATGGGCGATCGTCACGGCTAACCCAGAGCCATCCGCCAGGTTATGCACCGATTGCACCAGGGCTTTGCCAAAGGTCTGGCTGCCGACTACTCTGGCGCGGCTGTTGTCTTTCAGCGCCCCTGTCAAGATTTCGCTGGAACTGGCGGAGTTCTCATCCACCAACACTACCAACGGCAGGTTGGTCAAGGCTGTTTGGTTCGCTGTCACTTCTTCGCTGCGCCCTTTGCGATCCACTGTCCGCACAATGGAGCCATCATTCATCCACATGCGGCTGATTTCGATGCTGGCTTGCAACAGGCCACCAGGATTGCTCCGCAGATCGAGCACAAAGCCTTCAACCTTCTGGCTTAGTAATTCCTTCATGGCTCGCTGCATTTGTTCGGCGGCGTGGGAGCTAAATTCATTCAGCCGAATATAGCCAATGCGCTTGTCTCCCTCGGTTTTCAGGGCATAACGCACAGTGGGTAATTCAATCCGAGCGCGGGTCAGGGGCACGGTAAAGCTGGAACTCCCTTCACGGCTCACTTCCAGAGTGACGATCGTACCGACATCGCCACGAATGAGATTAGAGGCATCTTCCACGTTCATGCCCCGTGTGGGTTTGCCGTTGATGGCCATGATGCGATCGCCAGAGCGAATCCCGGCCTTGAGTGCCGGTGAGCCTTCGATCGGTTCAACCACCGTCAAAACTTTGCTTTTTTCGTTGACCTCTAGCCGAATACCAACCCCGGATAATTCCCCAGATGTTTGATTACTCAAGGCTTCGTATTGCTTGGGATCCATGAAGCGAGTGTAGGGATCGCGCAACTTTTCCAGGGATTTGCGGAGCGCCGTGTAAGCTGCTTCCCGCGAGGAATAATTTTTTTCTAGTAATGTTTGCCGTTCCGCCTGCCAGTTTACTCGATTGAAGGTGCCATCCACGTACTCTCGGTTCACGATTTGCCAAGCTTCGTCAACCACTGCTTTGGGGCTATCTTGCAGAGCTGCGCGGACGCGAAGCCCCGGCCCAAACATGGATGCGGTGACTGCCGCCGCCACAGCTCCACCGCACAGAAGGACTTTGGGGAGCGAAGGATGCTTCAGGAGTAGGTTCATTGAGTATGCGCTCGAAATTTACAGAATTAAGGCATAAGGAGCACGGAGAACATGGCTTTTGCGACGAATCGCGTGCGAACTGCACCTGGAAATTGAATTAAAATCCATTACGACCTGTACCAAGCCATAACCGGAAAAACTAGCAACGCAACCACTGATAATTTATATAGAACAGGGGTAGCTCCAAGGTAACTGATGAGTTACTGCTAAATCTATCAAAACGATGACAGTTTACTAATCGTCCGGTGGGGGATGTCGCGTCATATTTCAGGAATGTAGACGCTTTTGTGTAGCATGTGCGCCAATGTAGCGAAAGATTGGTCGCTTCGACTAGAGTATAACAGTAAATTTCACTAAAGTTTTGTGTTCTTAACCAGTGGTTGGTTGGGTGTGTGTTATGGCTGGTCAGGATTGTTTGGCTAGGTGTCTAGTTGGCGGCTTGGGTGGTGGGCTTGGGTGGTGGGCTTGGGGCTGTCGCGGCGGCGGCGCTAGGGTGAAAAGCCTTACTGTGTTTTGAGTCTGGGGTTTGGTCGCTTGCAGTTTTTCGGTTTAATCGCGCTGGCGCTGGCTAGGATCGATTTAGGGGATTGTGAGGAAGGAGGGGGCTATGGGTCGAGAGCGGTGGAAATGGGTCGTGGGGAGCGCGATCGCGGTGCTGGCGTTGGCGGGGGTGGTGGGGCTTCAGGCGTTGCAGTTGCGCCAGGTGCAGGTTGGGGGTGAGGATGCCCAACAGGCGGTTGATCAGGAGGCGTTGCAGTTGAAACTCTTGGCGCGATCGCCGAGCTTTGGGTTTGATAATGTGTTGGCGGATTGGGTGTTTCTAAATTTTTTGGAATATTACGGGGATGATCCGGCCCGGAGGCAAACGGGGTATGGTCTCAGTCCGGCGTATTTTGAGGCGGTAACGCGGTTTGATCCACGGTTTGTGGATGTGTATCCGTTTTTGTCGGGGAGTATTTCCTACGAGTTGGGGCAGCCGGATTTGGCGATCGCGTTGATGCGGCGGGGAACCCAGGCGTTGTCACCGGCGATTGATCCAAAGGCGTTTCAGGTGTGGCGGTTTATGAGCCTGGATCAGTTGTTGTTGTTGGGGGATAGTCGGGGGGCGGCCCAGTCGATGGAAGCGGCGGCAGATTGGGTGCGGGGCACTCCTTATGTGCAGTTTCGGGAGCAATTTTTGCAGACGGCTCAGTTTCTCCGTCGCGATCCAAACAGTAAACCGATACGAGTTTCGGCTTGGGCAGAGATTTATCAACGGGCGCAGGCGGTGGGCGATCGCAAGACCCAGGCACGGGCTAAGCGCGAGGTTTTGGCTCTGGGCGGCAAGCTGGAAGAAAAAGATGGCCAACTCCGGGTGACAATGCCGGCGGCACCGCCGCGATCGCCGACCCCAAAACCAACGCCCTGAGCGCCAGCAGCAAGAGCCAAGGCAAGCTGATTTAAGCGTTAGGGATGGAAGCGGGTGGCAAAGTTTTGCGATCGCGTGGGGGATAAGACCCTGGCTTTCAAAATTGCGGCTCCCAGAAAGGCGTAGGAGACACACCCGACGATGGCGAGAACCGCAGGGCTGAGGCTCCCTGCTGCATTCCAGAGCGTGTGCAAGGTGGCTGCGGTCAGATACCCAACGCCTAAGATCAGTTTGCGCTGTCGTCGGTGGAGGGCGCTGAGGCCGATGAAGTAGCCAAAGTAGCCACTGTAGGCCATGTGGCCTGCGATTAAACCCAAAACTCTGGGGATGAGCAATTGTAAACTGGCAAGTTGGGCGGCATCGGCTCCAGCTCCCAGGGTGGCTGAGTAGCTGGCGGGGACGTAGACTCCGAGGGTTTCCATCAGGCTGAACCCAACAGCGGTGGCCGCTCCGAGCAAAATGCCATCCAGGGGTTCCCATACGCCCAGGTGTTGCCGCAGGGGCGATCGCAGCCGGAACCGTAGCCCAAAGGCGACTAACACGGGGAGGGCTTTGAATAACTCTTCCATCAACCCGGCCCCAAAAAACATTTTGACCAGAATGACGACAAAGGGAGTTTCCGGGGTAGTTGTAGAGATATCCCCTGGCAAAATCCGATGAAAGACCAAAATAAACAGATCGAGGACTGGGCTGACGAGCATCAGCGCACTGGCTAAACCCACGAGGGCCAGCACCCACAGGGGTTTACGTTTGCCGCACAGTTGGTAGATACAAAAGTAGGCCACGCTGGCTAAATACGTTGCCAGGATGAGGTTAAAACTGACGGGGTTGCCGATGGTTAAAAATAGCGCCACAACCAATAAAACGGTGGCGATCGCCGGGACAAGGTAGGCTTTGCGTGCTAACTCGCGACCTGTGGAGAGGATGGGAAAAAGCTGAGTGATACTGACGGTTTCGGCGGTGCGGCGCGACGGGGGAGGACTGGCGATCGCCGGTACGGCCTGAATGGCGGGTGGGGTGACGGGGGCTGACGCAACGGGTGGGATGACGCTGGGCGGGGTACTGACTTGGCGATCAAACACAAACTCTGGGCCGTTTTGGCCAAGGCTGATGCGATCGCCCACGCGGAGCACTTGACACCGCTCCACCCGGAGGCCATTGACATAGGTGCCGTTGCTGCTGCCAAGGTCGCAAATTTGCCAGAACCGAGTTCCATCCGGTGTTTCGATCCCCTCAACGGGGGTAATTTCGGCATGGCGACGAGAAACCGAGCGGTATACGGTGGCATCAATGGGAATGTGGCATCGCAAATCCCGACCCAGGACGGTGGGGGTCGTGGTGGACAATACATAGGGGGGGGGCAGCGTGGTTGCTTCGGCGCGACGAGGCAAGAACTGCAAAGAGGCAATGTATTGTTCCTGTGCTGTCATTGTGCTGTGGCCCTAGTTGGCCGGATGAAATCCAAAGTGATATTACTGGTTGGCCCGTGCATCCCGCACAGCCGCCCAAAAACAAATTAATGTCAGGGGGATACTGGCTGCCAGGATGATGCTCGTTAGCAATGTCCCCAAATCAGGCGCTCCAGAGGATAACTCAAAGATTGAGCCGACTGCCGCGATCGCCGCGATACAAGCACCGGCTAAAAAGACTCCGCTTTTAGGGGTCACTGCTACTTTCTCCCGTACATATAAAACAAGTCAGGCCAGAAGCCAAGCCTCTGTTGAAAAATTTAGAGAAGCTTTGAAAACTGCAATTAGTCTTTTTACCAAATTCATCTAGCCACCCAGCGCCACTCGCTGCATTAGCGTTGGGTCATCGGTTTTACGGCTTTGGTAGAAAACCCATGTTTGGCGAGTTCCTGATCGCGCAGGAGGGCATTGTCTACCCGATCTACAAACAAAACGCCTTCCAGGTGATCAATTTCGTGTTGGATGCAGCAGGCCAGCAATCCGTCTGCTGTGAGCCGCTGGGGTCGCCCGGTTTCGTCTTTGTAGCTGACTTCGATGCGACCAGGCCGTTTGACATCGAGATAGATGCCAGGAATACTGAGACAGCCTTCTTGGGTGGTCACTAGGTCGCGGCTGGTATTGGTGATGCTGGGGTTGATTAAGACCAGCGGTGCAGCGGCGGCTTCGTCGGGCTGGCAATCGACTACGATGATTTGCTTGGGAATGGCGACTTGGGGCGCTGCAAGACCAATGCCATCGGCGCTATACATGGTCTGGAGCATTTCGCGGATGATTTGTTTGATCTCTGCATCCACTTTGGCCACTCGTTTGGCGGGTTGGCGCAAGACGCGATCGCCGAGCCGATGCACATCTAACGGGGGTTTAGCTAGTTTCTTCTTTTCGACTAATACCTCGGCAGTCATGGGTGTGGCACTCACTGTAGGGTCAATAATTAACAAGGTCAACAATTGGCAGGGCAACCGTTGGCGGGTTGGGGCTAAGGTCGGAACGATTCCGCCTTAGTTCATCTTAGCGTCAAATCTTGGCGACACGAGCGAACTTCTTGGCGATCGCGGCTGGAGCAACCGGGTGAGTTAATTTTGCCGCTGGTTATTTTTGTTCTGGTTTGGGTTGGGGGGGCACCTGAATTGACTCAAAAGCGGGGCAAAATCCTTCGGGTGTTACTTTTAGTTCAAACAAGGGCGATGCTTCATTCCAACACCGTTGACCCCGGAAGTGCCGACAGTGGCCGCAACAACTCCGCAAGGGCGAATTGGCATCCATCCAATCTAACAGGCGATCGCTCCCGTGTTGCTGCAAGAGTTCCCGCTGCGATAGCCCCCGCAACACCAGTTCTTCTCCCTGCCAGCGGGCTTCGATCAGGCCCGTATCCGACAGCGATCGCCAGCGCGGGTCAGCGGCGATCGCGTTGGGCAGTGTAATGGTGACTAAGGTATCCAGTTCATTTAGTTCCCCTTCGTAAATGGTTTCGGGGGCTGCTGGTTGCAAAAATGTATCGCCAATGGGCAATTCCACGCGACTGCCAGAGTGGGGCGAGTGCAGATGATAGCGATTGTGGAGTTCATCCAGGCCCGTGAGGTCGGTCAAGTAGGGTTCTGAACCGTGGACAAAAATGACGTGCTGGGGACGGATGTTGTGGATCAGTTGGGTCGTTCCAGGGCCATCGCAATGGTGCGCCAACAGATAGGTTTCTACCGGGATGGGCAGTGTTGCGGGGGCGATGGGCTGGTAGGCGGGCATTTGGGGCAGCAGCATCCGCCAGCGTTTGGGATTGGCTTGATAATAGCGCCGAAAATCTTGGGTTTCATCAGTCAGGATGATGCAGGGGCGATCGCCCAGTTGGCTCAGGTGTTCGGGGGTGAGGCGGCGGACGCGGGGCCGGATGCGATCGTCCCAGAACAGCGGTTGGTGACGGGCAAAGTTTTGGACGGAGGCGGGGAGTTGGGGCAGGATTTCGAGATAGGCATCGCAACCCGCAGCGACCAAACCATCCACCCAAATGTCGATGTCCTGGCCAGTGAAGTAGTGATGGCTGCGGAGGAGCATTAGCAGTTCTTGTCCCAGGCCCAAGTCTGGGGTGGGCAAGAGAATGGATTTTTGGTCGGCGATCGCCTGGTGGATACGCTCGGCGAGTTGGTTTTCCTGTTGGCGACGGTGGGGATGGCGGGCGGTGCCAAAACTGCCTTCCACAATCAACACATCTGGTTGCAGGCCGCGCAATTCTTCCAGGGGCAGCCCTTCGACCAGGCGCGTGTTGGAAAGGAAAAAGTCCCCTGTGTATAAGACTTGATAGGAGCGAGGCTCGCCGTCGGGGGTGGCGGTTGAGGTGTAGGTGAGCAACACGGCAGCGGCCCCTGGTAAATGCCCTGCCGGGTACAAGGTGGCGCTGAGGCCATCCAAAAATTCAACGGGGGTGCGCCAGGGCAAGGCTTGACAAAATGAAGGAACAGGCGCGGCGGCGGTGGCCCAGGTTAGGGGTAAGAGTTGGGTGGTGACTTCGCTGGCGTAAATGGGGATCTGGGGAAAGGCTTGGTGAAAGGAGAGTAAACCTTGGGCATGATCTCGGTGGGCGTGGCTACACAGCACCAGATCCACAGGCGGACGGGACTGGAGCAGGGGGGCGAGGTTTTTTAGCCCACAGTCAAGTAACACACGATAAGGGCCAATTTGCACCAGCAAACAGATTCCTTCGTCTGTGTGTCCGACACCAAATACAAAACATTCCAGATCTATCACGGTGGCTGTATCACTCCGTGGGGGCGATCGCGGGGCTGACGTTGCAGACAATCAAACAATGGCCAGTTGTCTAGGCAGGTCATTGGAACCACGATCGCAACGCTGAAACCGTGGCTCCAATGGATTTCGGCCCGACCAGATCAGAGCAATGGGCACTGAAAGACCCAATCTTGACCAAGCTTAGGAGCGTGAATTAAGTAAAATCTTATTTTGCAGGTCGCCCTCACCCTCTTCCCCTCTCCATAAGGAGAGAGGTGCCGCAGACGGGGTGAAGGTTGCCGTTGGCGAAGTTATTTAATTTTTGCTCCTTAGTGGGCGGAACCGTGCTTAGTGGGCAGAACCGTTGCCGTGGTATTTATCGGAATCATAAAAACCGTTACGGGTGCCAAAGAATAGGCAGGACACCGTAAACAGGGCCGTGAGGACAACAATGACTAATTTGACATCCATATGCTGAATCGCTTGTTTAACAAGGACGGTGATGGGCAACCCAACGCAGTACCTACCCAGAGAGCGTTGGCCTGAGGCGTTGGCTTGCAGGTATTCTATAAGGTGATTTGCCGTCATCCTATCAATTCAAAGGTTTTTACAACAAGTCCTGTGCAGTTTATCTCTGAGCCTGCTCCTGCGATCGCCCCAGACTGGTTTGCCCGCCCTTCGACCCAAGTCGCTCCTGACCTGCTGGGCTGTACGTTGGTGCGGCAATTGCCCTCTGGGGCGGTGATCCGGGGGCTGATTGTGGAAACGGAAGCCTATGCTCCTGGTGATCCGGCCTGCCATGCGTATCGGCGGCAAACGCAGCGGAATGCGGTGATGTTTGGGCCAGCCGGATTGACCTATGTGTACTTAATCTACGGGATCTACCATTGTCTGAATCTTGTGACCGATGGCGACGGGGTGCCGAGTGCGGTGTTGCTGCGGGCGCTCCAGCTTGAGGCGGTTTCAGCAGGGGGCGATCGCGCGGCGACCCAAAAACTAGACCGGGTGGCGGCTGGCCCTGGGAAACTCTGTCGGGCGCTCCAGATTGACCAGACGTTGAATGCTCATGCTTTGCGGCCGAATACCGCTTTGTGGGTGGAGCATCGTTCGCCGGATTGCGATCGCGCCCTGGCCCAAATGCCCGATGCCATCACCCAAACAACGCGGATCGGTTTGACTCAAGGAGTCGAGTTACCCTGGCGGTGGTACTTGACCCAAAGCAAGGCGGTGTCTAAACGCTAAGTTGGGTTTAGCGATCCAACATGGTGTAACCAAACGGGCACATCACTGCGTGGCTGGGGGTGGAGTCTTGGCTAAAGCGGGGCGGGGGCGGCAGTTGCACAGTTGGCTGGTTGCTGGCACAGCGGATCGACAGGGTGGTCATTTCGTTTTGATTGCCATCTAGGGGTGCTAACCACACAATGCTGGTGAAGGTTTTGAGGTCTCCCTTTTTGGGACTGGCAATGTTTTGCACCGCCAACGGACGAGCATCGGTGGCGGGGAGCGGCACGATTTTGTAACTGTAGTCTTTGGTTTCCGACTGAATCCCTAAACCCAACCTGGTTAAACTCTCGCTAAATTGATTGTTTTCTAGAAAATAGGCTTGCTGGGCGCGGCCCATTGCGCCGACGTAGGCTCTAGCTTCAGATTCTTTGGCTCGGTTGGCTTCTGCGGCAAACCGGGGCAGGGTGACGGCTGCCGCGATCGCCCCCACACTAAAGGCAAAGATTGCGGTAAAGGTGAGGGGTTTGCGGAGCGGGCGCGATCGCGGGGTTGAGACGGGAGGTGCAACAAGGGCCGAGGTTGCCGGAAGCGGTGAACTGGGTTTGGTGTCCGGCAGACGGGGCTTTGCCAAAAACTCCTGCACTTCCTGCGCCGATTGAAACCGCTGGTTGGGGGCAGAGGCGATCATACGGTTGAGGCAATGGCGCAATTCGGGGCTGATTTTGCCCTGTAACCAATCTTGCCACACCCACTGGTTATCCCCATCAATGAGGTCAAATGGGGACATTTGGGTCAATAAGTGGACACAGGTTACGCCCAAACTGTATAAATCGCTGGCGTAGGTGGCTTTGCCTCTGGCTTGTTCCGGCGCAATAAATTCAGCACTGCCGATGCTGGTGCCCGTTTTGAGGAGGGCGGTGCCCGTGGCGTGTTTGGCGGCCCCAAAGTCAACCAGGGCCAACTGCCCATCAGGGCGACGAATAATGTTGTCGGGTTTGATGTCGCGGTGGATGACTTCGTGGCTGTGGATGAACTCCAGCACGGGGAGCAGGCTGTGGAGAATTGGCTCAATGTCGGTGACGGCAAAAGGGCCGCGATCGCGCAGGGTTTGGGCCAGGGTTTGCCCGTCGATAAATTCTTGAACCAGGTATTGGTAGTTGTCTTGTTCGCAGTGGGTGATGAGGGCGGGAATTTGGGGGTGTGCGCCTAACTCGGCCAGCCGCAGGGCTTCCTGGTGAAAGAGGGCAGCGGCCTGTTCCCGGTGGGTGAGTTGATCTGGCATCGATTGCTTGATGACGCACCGAGGTTTGGTGGGGGTGGCTTCGTCAACGGCGAGAAAGGTTCGGCCAAACCCGCCTTGCCCGATGGGCTTGAGGGCGCGAAAGCGATCGCCGAGCAACAACGCAAAGCCGCAACTGGTGCAGTGGTTGGCGCTGTGGTTAAGGGGTGCAGTGGGATTAGGGCAGACCGGATTAAGACAATAAGACATAGCTGGGTGCATGAAGGGGCGAGATCTGGTCGCAATGGGGAGCAGAGGCGCATTAGCTTTTGCTTCACCCGCGATCGCCCCCATTCCTGAGGGAGTGATGCCTATTGGGTTGATTTAAGGGGGATTAATCAAGTCGGCTCAATCGAACAGTTTGAGGGTGTAGGATGCGGTTTTGTCTTTCGCGTAGGTCGTTACCCAAATGTCATATTTTCCCGGCAACCACTGGCCGGATATTTCCGGGTTTTTTCCCTTAGTGTCGTCGTTACACCAGGTGCCCCCCGGCCCTTGGATCACCAGGGCGGTGTCTTCTGCGCTTTCGACCGTTACCCGGAGAGAGTTAAAAAAGGCGCGGAGGGTGATGGTGTGGTTCGGGGCTTTGTTGGCATACCCGGTACAGGGGCCGATGGGGGATTCTGATCGCCCGATGAGGGACTGAATGGCCTGGGAGCCGCCGCCAGTGCCCTGAAGTTGCATGGGATTGGGCGAGAATTGGGGACTCAGGGTGAGGGTTGGGGTCTGGGAATAGGCCAGATTTCCTTGCAGTAGCCCGATTAGAAGGGCGATCGCGCCGCCGATGCCCAACCGTTGAAACCAGGATGTTATTCGCTGTTGTTTACCCATCGCACTGCCTCGCTGGATTGTTAATCCCTCCAAGACGAGGATTTCCAGCCAGAGTTCCTCGCCCAATGGTCAGCCTGATCCGGGGGGACTCAACGGCGGTGGAGTTGGGGGTCAACTGGCGACGGCGATCGCCTGGGCCAAGCGGGCTGTGTCCCACCCTTTTTGATGGAGCAATAGCCAAGATTGCATCAGGTCGGGGCCGCGCGTTTCCCCTGTGAGGGCGACCCGCAACAACGGTTTGATTTTGCCTTCCTTAATACCTAAATCCTGGGCCACTTGCTTAATCAAGGCGCTGGCCGTGGCTTCTGTCAGAGATTGGTCGGGGGGAATCACCGCCGCGATCGCCTCTAACAGAGTTTTTGAGCCATCTTGATGGAGCTTCTTGGTACCCTCTTCGCTGATGCCCACCTCCGCCATAAACAAATATCGAGTCATGGCAACGGCTTCATCCAACCGGGCCAAACTGGGGCCAATCAGGGCGGCAATTTGCTCTAGCCAGGGGCGATCGCCCACCCAATCGCACTCATAGCCAGCCCCCTGCCAATAGGGAATGAGCAAATCCGTTAACTCTGGGGCGGGCAGCGCATGGAGATATTGGCTGTTGAGCCAGTTCAACTTGTCCCAGTCAAACTTGGCTCCGGCTTTGCTCACCCGGTCAAAGCTAAAGTGTTGTGCCGCTTCAGATAGGGTGAAAATCTCTTGGGTGGAATCCGGCGGAGTCCAACCTAGCAGCGTCATGTAATTCGCCAAGGCTGGTGCAACGTAGCCCATCTTTTGAAAGTCTGAAATTGACGTAACACCATCCCGTTTGGAAAGTTTAGCGCCTTTCTCGTTCAGAATCAGGGGCGTATGGCCAAATTCGGGGACAGTTGCCCCCAAGGCTTCGTACAGCAAAATTTGTTTTGGGGTGTTGCCGATGTGGTCTTCGCCCCGCACTACATGGGTGATGCCCATATCAATGTCATCCACAACGACGACAAAGTTATACAGCGGTTGGCCAATGCTGTCTGCTGAAGCGGCCCGCGCAATGACCATATCGCCGCCCAAGTCGCGCCCTTTCCAGGTGATTGGCCCGCGTACTAAGTCATTCCAGGCAATTTCGCGATCGTCGTCAATCTTGAAGCGAATGACTGCGGTGCGGCCCTCGGCTTCAAAGGCCGCTTGTTGCTCTGGGGTGAGGTTGCGGTGGCCATTGTTGTAGCGGGGGGCTTCGCCTCTGGCTTTTTGGGCTTCGCGCAGGGCATCCAGTTCGGCGGGGGTTTCGTAGGCGCGATAGGCCAAGCCCTGGTCGAGTAAGGCTTGAATTTTGGGTTGATAGAGATCGAGGCGCTGGGTTTGGTAGACTGGGCCTTCATCCCACTGCAACCCTAGCCATTGCAAGCCATCGATAATGTTTTGAGTAAATTCGGGCTTGGAGCGTTCGAGATCGGTATCTTCAATTCGCAGGATGAATTGGCCGCCCTGATGACGGGCAAATAACCAGTTGAAGACAGCCGTGCGGGCCGTTCCGATATGTAAATTTCCAGTTGGGCTAGGTGCGATGCGAACACGAACAGTCACGGCAACGTCTCAAAAAATAGAACGTTTCCATGCTATCTAACTTTGTTCCCCTGTGCGGCGGTTGAGCAGCGGCAAGACGGGAGATGGGGGCGATCGCCAAGGGATTGCAATGCAGAAAACCCCTGGTTGTCACCAGAGGCGTAGATTCGGAAAAGTGTAAGGTCAATAGCCGCCTGGGCTTGAGGTTAAGCCGGGGTGGCGCAAGGTCTAGCGAAAATAGGCGAGGCCCCGATATTGCAGAATTTGGGGGGCGGCGGCGGAGATAGTGCTGGTCGCGTGGCGCTGAAACTGCATCGGTACACCGCGATATTTGCCGGTCAAAGGGGAGGGTTCGGTGGCGTGGGCGGCGGGGGTGGCTTCGTAGGGTTGGCCGAGGAAATTCAGAGTCATGGGGCAAAGTCCTTGCAATGATTTGGGTGGGTGTCAGGGGTGTTTGGTTTGTCCTGACATCATTTATCTTGCCGGAATGCTCTGGTTCACTCAGTGATGGCGAGGGGGCTGGGCCGTGATGTTAGCGGGCGATCGCCGTGTGCTGCAAGGTGCATTGGGCTGCGGTCTATCACTCCAGGGGGGGATCTAGGTCACGGCGTTGGGAGGGGCTATAGGGGCAGCTTTGAGGCGATCGCCACGGCCAACACAATGAACCCCAGGGAACGCCGAAAATAGTTGACACCCTGGAACAGCTCCATCCAGGCCCAGGTAAACAAAGCGCCAAAAGCGACCACATCGAACAGCACCGCCAGCGTGGGGCCAACGGGCAGCAGCTTGAGCACGGTTGCCACGAGCCAGGTTAGGAGGGGCGGGTTGGGGGGTTGGGCAATGACGATGTTGCCGTTGTCGTCGCGAAAGAATTTGTCGAAAAGGGTGGCTTCCATCATGGTTCACTGGCTGGGGATGAGGGGGGATATGGCTCAAAGGGGTTGAGCATTTCTGCATTAAACCGAACTAGAATCCGATCCGTCTTATCTCTTAGGATGGGTCTGTCGGGCACGGAGGGGGGAAGCGTGAAGGTCATTATCATTGGTGGCGGTATTGGCGGGTTGACGCTGGCGCGGGCTTGCCTGGATTTGGGGTTGGCGGTGGAGGTTTACGAGAAGCGATCGCTGGAAACGATGCTGTCTGGGCCGGGGGGAATTTTTATCCAGCGGAATGCGATGCGGGTATATGAGGTGTTGCAGGGGGGTAACATTCGCGATCGCTGCTATGCCACGGGTGGGGCCATTCAGGAGGGCGGTTTTTTCAGTCGTCAGGGCGAAATTTTATACGCCAGTTCGCCCCGCGCGATCCAAGAACCCGATTTGGGGCTGTGCTTGCTGCGGCCTGACCTGCAACGGATTTTGTATGAGGCGCTGCCTCCGGGCATAGTGCAGACGGATTGCGCCTTTGACTCCTTTGAGCCGGAAGGGGAGACGGTGCGGGTCACGTTTCAAACGGGGCAAACCACCGTGGGGAATGTGTTGGTCGGGGCAGACGGGTTGTATTCCGGTGTGCGGGCGCGGTTGCAGGGGGTGGAACGGTTGCCTGCACCCCTTTACAGCGGTATGTGTTGCTGGCGGGGGTATTTTGATGCGACGGGGTTGGCGCTGGACGATCGCTACAGTTGGGCGGAGCTATGGGGCCAGGGCGATCGCTTTGGGTATTTCCATGTGGGCGGCAGTCGCTGGTCGTTTTATGGCTTTACCAATGCGTTGCCCGGTGGGGATGATACGGCTGAGGGTGGGCCAATTCCGACGTTGCGATCGCGCTTTGGCAATTATGCGGCTCCGGTGCCCGCGATTCTGGAGGCATTGGCCCAGCAAGATCAGCCGATTTATCGCGATGATGTATACGACCGGGAACCCTTGGGATCAGTGTGGGGCCAGGGTCGAGTGACTCTAATTGGCGATGCGGCCCATCCCGTGCAACCCAATTTGGGCCAGGGTGGCTGTATGGCGATCGAAGATGCTTTTGAACTGGCAAAATACCTGGCAACGGCGGCTCCGGGATCTGTGGCGGCTACACTCCGGGCGTTTGAGGCAAGTCGGAGCGATCGCGTGACCAAGGTATTTCAATCGTCGCGGCAAGTGGGGCAGTTGGGCCAAGCCAGTCATCCGGTGGCCTGTTTTCTGCGGAATTGGCTGTATAAGCTGTTGCCGACCTGGTTGGCGGATTGGCAGTTCAAATGGCTGGCTGATTATCGTCCGGTGTGGCCTGCTGGTTTCGAGCCAGTGCCCCAGACAGAAAAGTAGACCGCGATCGCGGTCTACCCTTTACTCTTCCTGTTTCGGACTAGTCGATTTGCTCAAGGCTGGAGGCGTTATGCCTGGAGCACAAAATCCGCTGCCGTGAGCACTAACGAATCGGGGGTGCTAATCGTTGCGAAGTGGCCCCCAGTTCCCAACCCCGCACTGGAGCCGTTTTGGTTGAAGAACAACCGATTGGTCGAACCCACGTAGACAATTTTTGCTGCACTCCGCTCGACATCTGCATCGGTGCCGACTACAGCAAACTCGGTGGTCAGGCTGAACCCGTTGCCAACCAAGCTTTGTAGGCCAAAGTCAGAGCGATCGAGCACAATCTTGTCGGCTCCCTGCTCAAACTGCTCAATGGTATCTACGCCGAGGGCACTGAAGGTACTAGGAGCAACCACGTCGAACACGTAGAAGTCATTTCCCGCGCCGCCATTGAGGATGTCGTTGCCTTCGCCCCCAATCAGGCGATCGCCATCTGCCCCGCCAATCAGGAAGTCGTTTCCGGCTCCCCCGTTGAGGGTGTCATTGCCCGCTTGCCCAAACAAGGTGTTGTTGAAGCGGTTGCCTGTCAAGGTATTCGCCAGTTCGTTGCCGCTCCCCGTGAGCACAAGGCTACTGTCATTGAGGATCAGGTTTTCTACATTCGCCGCCAGCACCAACCCATCACTGGCAGACAGGACGGTATCAATCCCACCGTTTACTGCTTCCACAACGGTATCAGCGGTTCTGACATCCACGTAAATGTCGTTGCCCGCCCCACCAATCAGGGTATCTGTGCCAAAGCTGCTGTTGGCTTCCAGGCGATCGTTGCCGTCGCCCCCTTCCAGTCGATTGGTGCCGAAGCCGCCGTTCAGGGTATCGTTGCCTGCCCCACCCAGTATCGTGTCGTTACCATCGCCGCCAAACAGGGAGTCGTTGCCGATGCCGCCGTCCAGGGTATCGTTGCCGATCGCACCCAACAAGGTGTCATTCCCTGCTTCGCCGCGCAAATTGCTACTAACGAGCGAGTTGGCATCTAGGCGGTTATTCAGTTCGTTGCCCACCCCGACCGTTGCGGCTCCGTCTAGAGACAAGTTTTCCAGGTTGGCTCCTAACGTAAAGTTGATGCTGGCACGGATGGTGTCAGTCCCGGCGTTAGTGGCTTCAGTGATGACATCGCCCAGGCTATCGACCACATAGAAGTCGTTGCCCGTGCCGCCAATCATCGTGTCGTTGCCGGTGCCGCCAATCAAGATATCATCCCCGCTGCCGCCGACAATGCTATCGTTACCCGTGCCCCCGTCTAGCTGGTTAAAGTCGTCGGTGCTGTTGAGGAAGGAACCCCCAAAGATCGTGTCGTTGCCGTCGCCGCCGAGGATGGTATCAAAGCCGGAGCCACCACGCAGAAGATCGCTGCCGGTGCCGCCGTCCATTGTGTCATTGCCGGAATTCCCATCCAGGGTGTCGTTGTTGGCTCCGCCCGTCATGGTGTCGTTGCCGGTGCCCCCATCTAGGGAGTCGTTGCCGAAGCCGCCAGCCATCGTATCGTTGCCGCCGCCACCGATGAGGGTATCGTTGCCGCTGCCCCCATCCATGAGGCTGTTCAGGTTGTTTTCATCCCGGATCAGGTTGTTGAATTCGTTGCCGATGCCTTGGGTGGCGGTGCCGACAAGAATCAGGTTTTCCAGGTTGGTGCCAGCAAGGGAGAAGTTGAAGCTGGCGCGAACGGTGTCGATGCCGTCGTTTAGCCCTTCGCCAAGGATGCGATCGCCCGCATTGTCGAGCAGATAGGTGTCGTTGCCAGCGCCGCCGGTCATGGTGTCATTCCCCAGGCCGCCGTTGAGGGTATCGTCGTTGTCGCCGCCAAACAGCAAGTCATTTCCCAATCCGCCAAACAGGCTGTCGTTGCCAGCACCGCCGTCGAGGGTATCGTTGCCGTCGCTGTCGCCGGGTAAGCCACCGGGGCCACCAATCAAGGTGTCGTTGCCGCCGCCGCCGTTAATGATGTCACTGCCGCTAAGACCGTTGATTAAGTCGCTGCTGCTGCCGCCGTTGAGAGTATCGTTGCCAGTGGTTGGTGTGGTTGCCATGTTGAAGAATCTCCTTGTGTGTGCGAAGACTACGGAGGTAGTCCGGTGCATCGTTGGCAGTGAAAGTGTTGCCAGGGATGCGTGTAAGGAGGTACACGGCGGAGCATGGCGAGTTCATGCAGGTTTCTGGTCGCCCGACTGGATGAGGCGATCGGGTGATATTTGAGCGGGTTGGTCAAGACCGCTGGCTAGGGGGCGATCGCGGCTCCTTGATGGAAGGCTCAAACCGGATCAAGGGGATCGAGCCACAGGAGCAGGGTGCGTTCTAGGGCTTGGAGTTCGCGATAGACTTCTTGCCGCATCCATTGGGCGATCGCGTCGATCGGCGTAAAAATTGCCCCGGTTTGCCATTTCACATCTGGCCCCAGCGGCGTGAGGTGGTTGCCCTGCAAGCGTTTGGCACTGACCATTTCCGGGAAGCGATCGCCCAGCACAGTGAACAAAGGCCGGGTTTGGTCGATGGTGTCATTGGTGAATTGAATCAGCAAATTGCGCGGAATTTGATAGTGTTCGGCAATCAGGCGTTTCGTTTCCAGGGGCGAGGGCGTGAACTCCATCGTCATGTTGGGCACAAAATCAGCAAATTCGGGCCGCGCCGCTAGCAAAGCCGAAACCTGGGCCATCGCTGAGGTGACTTGTTCCATCATGGGGACGGCATCCCGCGCGGCATAGTTGTTATAGGCCATGAAAATATTGCCTGCCCGCTCCACCGAGAACAAACTGCCAATGAGTAGATGCAGCTTGCAGCCCATGCTGTGGCCCAGGCCGTAGATGGGGAGATACCGCTGGCGCAATCGATTTTCGAGCAAATAGTCCAGCGCCCGGTTGAAGTTGCGGTAGACCGTTTGGGCGATCGCGGCATGGTCAAAGGTGTTGACAAACGGACTCGCGACGACCACATAGCCCGCTGCCGCCAAACATTCCAACAACCGCCGATAGGTGACTTGGGGGGCCGTCGCCACAAACGCCCCGCCCAAAAAGTGAATGATGGCCTTGGGGCGATCGGGCACCATCACCCAGTTCCCATAAAGTTCTTGCCAGTCCATGCGTCTTACACGTTGCATCCTGCACAACATTTCGGCCCCGAACCATAACGGCAGCGGGTGGCCTCTCCCTCATTCTGCCGTACTCCTGCGGCCTGCGGGGAAGATTGGGCGGGAGTAGCGCAAAAAAAATGACAACTTAATCGGAAAGTAGCTTGCACTCGGTTACACTTGTTTGCTAGTTTTATATAGCGGCTCAAGCACAAGCCAAAAGCCGGGATAGCTCAGTTGGTAGAGCAGAGGACTGAAAATCCTCGTGTCACCGGTTCAAGTCCGGTTCCTGGCATTCAAGATTATAGATTTCATCAGTTTTTCGGGTTGTAGGGCGATCGCGTCTTTGCGATCGTCCTGCAACCCCAATCTTTGGCATAAAATTTATGCGGCGTTTACCAGCGGCGACCGGGGGGTTGGGTTGGGGCTGGGCTGGGCGTAGGGGCTGGAGACGACGGTGGCTTTGCGGCAGGTGGTGTGTCAAAGCTTTGGACAGGGGTTCCGCCGGTAGCAGTGGGTGCTTCGGCTGCCCGTCCATATAGATAAAGACCCAACAACATGGCTAACGGCACGATGAAAAATAGCCACGGCCACGGACTGCTTCCTCCTGTGGGGGCGGGGGGAATGGGTTCTGGTTTTTTCTTGAGCGCGTCAATTTGGCCTTGGGTAAACCCGTAGCCGCGATCGCAGCATTGGCTCATGGGTTGGTTGGGGGTGGCAGGGTATGGCTTGATTTTATCGCAGTTGGCATGGGCAAAGCGCAGGGATTTTGTCTTGAGGCGTTTGCCCTTGGTGCATGGTTGAGTGGGGGTTGTGCTGCCAAGACTGTTGACACTCGTGAGTTTTAGTTAGCTAAAGTGCCTGGTTTTTTGGGCTAGAAAGTCTGAGTGCTTGGCCAAAAAAAAACGTAAGCGAAAAGTGAGGCGATCGCGATTTTTTCGATGTAATCGGTGGAGTCTGCTCTGAGTTTGGGTCGGAGTGGGGACGCGATCGCGCAATAAAAAACCGAGAGTACCCGTGGGTATCCCGGTGGAGTTGTGAGTTGAAGCAGAATGAAGTCTGAACTGACAACCGCAGAAAGATTAATGGGGCAGTTGGCTGATTACCATTTGCAAGTTTTCTCCGACTTGGGCCGTGAGTTGCTGCGTGATGGGTAAACTATCCAACCCCATACCCGCACAGAGCAACATGAGGTAGAAAATGGAATATTTGAACACCGATCGCGCCACTTGCAAATCGTGGGGCAGTTGCATCAATTTCCAGGCTTTCTGCACAAAAATGCCACCGAGGAGCAGGGCGATCGCGGCGTAGACTGCGCCCATCACATGCAAGGGATAGACTAGCAATAGCGTGATGGGAATGAGCAACACTGTGTAGACAAAAATTTGGACGGCAGTTGGTTCGTTGCCTTTGACCACGGGCAACATCGGGACTCCTACTTTGGCGTAGTCGTCGCGAATCATCAACGCCAAGGCCCAGAAGTGGGGCGGAGTCCAGAAAAAGATAATCGCGAACAAAACCCACGCGGCCCAACTGAGATCGCCGGTCACTGCGGCCCAGCCGACCAGCGGCGGAATGGCTCCAGCGGCTCCCCCGATCACAATATTTTGGGTGCTGTGGCGTTTGAGCCAGTGAGTATAGATGAGGACGTAGAACACGATCCCCGACATGGCAAGGCTGGCCGCGAGGAAGTTAGCGAAAATGGCGAGCAGCGTAAACGAAATGATGGTGAGGGCGATCGCAAAAGCGAGGGCATGGGCGGGTTGCACGCGACCGGAAGGCAAAGGCCGATGGCGGGTGCGCTCCATGATGTAGTCAATATCGCGATCGTAGAGGCAGTTAATGGTATTAGCGGCCCCAGCAGAACACGCCCCACTCAGCAGCGTCACCAGCAGCAGCACTGGATCAACTTGCCCTTTGGCCGCCACCCACATGCCGCCAGCAGTGGTGATAAGTAGTAACAGAATGATGCGAGGTTTAGTGAGTTGGTAGTAACTTTGCAGGACTTGAAAGAGGTTTTCGTGGTGACGGCTCGATCCGGTCAACATGGTTTCTTGCATTAAAATCAGTCCTCACTGAGGTAAACATTGGGCGCACGGTGGGCGCGAGGGGCGTTGGAGCGAGAATAGCTTGGGCTGAGGGTCGTGTGACCCAGACTGAAGCGTGGGCTTAACCCGGTTGCAGGGTGGTGTCAGGCACGGTGATTTCGGAGGGGCGGACAGGGTTGACCTGGTGGCGATCGCGGCAGCCCAACACAGTGAAGGCGACCAAGGTACCCAGGAGCAATGCCCCAATCGCCTGGTGAGAAACAGTCAACGGTTCAACCTGTAGCCGCAGTTTTAAGGTGGCGATCCCCAAGGCGATTTGTAAAACAATCAGACTGCCCGCGATCGTGGCTAGGCGGCGCAAGGGCGGATTCAAGGCGGGAGTGCGATAGGCCAGGATGACCAGGGTGATGGTGGCGATCGTCGCTGGAACAACGCCCGCAATGTGGCTATTCATCACAGCACACAGTTGAGAACCGCTTAGGCATTGATGCACGGCCCAACGAGAACCCACCAACGCCCCCAAAATACTTTGGGCAAAGACAAGCACAGCAGCCACACCGCCGATCCACGGTAGCTTGCCAGCGGTGCCCGTGCCGGTATAAGACCGCAAGCCCAACCCCATTGATAACAGGGTAACGAAGAAGAGCAGGGCTGTGCCCAAATGGGCGGTCACAATATCAAATCGCAACAATTCCGTGACGGTTAACCCGCCTAAAATGCCCTGAAAGACCACCAGGCTTAGGGCGAGCAGCGCTGTCCACGGTGCCCATTTGGGCAGTTCCCGCCGATACCACCAACAAAACCCGACTAGGGCGATCGCAAACAACCCCATCGAAGAAGCCGTCAGCCGATGAAACCATTCCAGAAACACCTGGAGATTCATTTGCTTCTGCGGAATCAGTTCGCCATAACACAGGGGCCAGTCTGGACAGGCCAACCCGGCATTCATCACCCGCGTTGCGCTGCCCAGCGCCATTAAAAATAAGGTTTCGGCAGCCATCCCCAACACAAATCGTCCAATCCATTCGCGGGGGCTAGCAGCTGCTTTGGTGGGCAACGGAGGAAACGCTATATCAACCATAAGTAAAACCTTTTGAGTCTACAAACTGCAACATTTGTTCATAAAGTCTTGAGTCACAACTCACTGTTCATTAAAGACACGACCCCTTTCGCCCTGCGCTAGATTCCATTGGCTAAATTGCCTTCTGCTATTACTGTAGTGATGATGTTTCGATCCGAGAACCCTTTTAGGGTTTTCTTTGGATTGCTGATTTTGTAAGAGTTTTACGGAGCAAGTTAGGTATCCGAAACTACAGTCTAAAACTTAATGTTTTGATTACAAGGCCCAAACAATTACAGCTTTTTTTAACAATTCTGTTTGCTTTGTTTTTCTACTGTGATTGCTTAAGAAAAGCTAAAAGTTGCAGGTTTTGGCTCAAGGGCTGATGGGGATTGGGCTAATGGGTAAATTGGGCGATCGCCCCGATTATGAAGCTGGATTAAAAAAAACAAACAGAATCCCCGGCTGAATTCATTGCTGTTCTAGGGTGGAACAGGGACGGCCCAGGGTGGCCTGTTGACCCGGTTCAAATTCTCGCTGAGCCTAATACCAAAAGCCCATGCTAACCATCCGTTTGTCAGAGATTACTCGCAGAAACGCCGCCAAAACTTTCCCAAAAATGCCAAAAATTATTACAAATCTGCCGATTTGGTGTCAGGGATCGCTGTTTTGGGAGGGGGTTGACCGCTTAAATTTGATTTCATCGTTAGTATGAGCTAGGGGCTTAGGTTGAACTCAACTGCTTGATGCTTTCAGCGATGCCATCACCGCAATAGCTCTCGCCAGCGCGTGCCGGATTGGATTCACTCTATCCCTCGTTTTCCCAGTCCTTAATTCACTATTTCTTTATCTTTTGATCAGCTTCTACGCGGAGATTTGTTGTGAACATTCCAAGTTCAATTACAACGTTGCTCATTGGTATTGCCATCACGGCGGCGAGCTTTTGGTACGGCCAAAACCACGGCTTAATGCCAGTTGAAGCGTCGGTCGAAGCCCCCTTGGTGGACGGTCTGTTTGACCTGATGATGACGATTGGCACGGGCTTGTTTTTAATTGTTCAAGGCGCAATTGTTTACAGTGCTTTTAAGTTTCGCCAGAAACCGGGCGACAATGAAGACGGGGCTTACATTGAGGGCAATATTCCTCTGGAGATTTTGTGGACTTCGATTCCGGCGGTCATCGTCTTGGGGATTGCAGTCTATAGCTTTGAGGTGTATACCTCGATGGGCGGTCTGAACCCGATGGATCATTCTATGGCCCACGGTCATGCCACGCAGCAGGTTGCGAAAGCGTCTGGGGCCGCGATCGCCGCTCCACTCATGCCCACGACTGACCCGGAAGCCAAAGCCGCGATCGCCGCTGCTAGTGAGGTAGACGGAATTCCGGGCAATCCCACGGTGTTGCCAGAGATGACCATTGAAACCACCGCGTTGCAGTATGCCTGGTTGTTTACCTATCCCGATAGTGGCGTGGTCGCGGGCGAATTGCATGTTCCCGTGGGGACGCGAGTACACCTCAAAATTAATGCGAACGATGTGCTCCATGCGTTTTGGGTGCCGGAATATCGCCTCAAGCAAGATGCTATTCCCGGCCAAACCACAGAACTGACGTTCACTCCCAACCGCATCGGTGAGTATCCGGTGGTCTGTGCGGAGTTGTGTGGCCCCTATCATGGCGCAATGAAATCCGTAGTTGTGGCTCAGTCCCCCGCCGATTTCAATGCCTGGTTCGATAGCCAAAAAGTGGCCAGCAGTGATGTGGATGCTGCGGCGATCGCCCTCTCCACCCACTCCAAGCCAGCCGCAGAACAAACCCCCGCCGAATTTCTCGCACCTTTTGTGGAGCAAATGGGCCTCAAGCCGGAGGCGCTGCAACAGATGCCCCATCACCACGCTCAGCCAGCGGCGATCGCGGCCAGTTAGTCCCCTCCGGCCTAGCCCCCTCCTAACTGCTGCCTAGCCTGAATCGTTGGCCCTTCGCTGGTTTAACCGTCTCCTTCTGATTCTCGAAGTTCATCACTGGATCTTCTGTTATGACCCAAGTTATTCAAGAAGAAACGAGCCAAGCACCCATCCTCGGTCATACGCCTGAAAGCAAGCGCAACTGGCGCAAATACTTCACTTTCAGCACCGATCATAAAGTGATTGGCATTCAATACCTTGTTTCTTCCTTTCTGTTCTATCTCGTCGGGGGTGCCCTGGCGACGGCCATTCGCACCGAACTGGCTACCCCCGATGTCGATTTTGTGAGCCGCGAAGTCTACAACGGCTTGTTCACGGTTCATGCCACAGTCATGATCTTTTTGTGGATTGTACCCGCCGCCACTGGAGCCTTTGGTAACTACCTGATTCCGCTGTTGATCGGGGCACGGGATATGGCCTTTCCTAAGCTCAATGCGGTGGCCTTTTGGATGATTCCTCCCGGTGGCATTTTGTTGCTGTGTAGCTTTTTTGTAGGTGCACCGGGGGCCGGGTGGACTTCCTACCCGCCACTGAGTTTGGTGGTGAATAAACCGGGGGAAGCCATTTGGATTTTGAGCGTGTTGCTGTTGGGGACATCCTCCATTTTGGGGGCTGTGAATTTCCTGGTGACGCTGCTGAAGATGCGGGCACCAGGCATGACCCTGAACAAAATGCCGCTGTTTTGCTGGGCAATGTTGGCTACGTCGGCGTTGATTTTGCTCTCGACTCCGGTTTTGGCCGGGGCGTTGATTCTGCTGGCCTTTGATTTGATTGTCGGGACGGCCTTTTTTAACCCGGTGGGCGGCGGCAACCCGATCGTGTATCAACACATGTTCTGGTTTTACTCCCACCCGGCGGTTTACATTATGATTCTGCCGATTTTTGGGTTGATTTCGGAGATTTTGCCGGTTCATGCCCGGAAGCCGATTTTTGGTTATCGGGCGATCGCTTACTCCAGCTTGGCCATTAGCTTCCTGGGCCTGATTGTGTGGGCACACCACATGTTCACCAGCGGCACTCCTCCCTGGCTGCGGATGTTTTTTATGATCAACACCATGATCATCGCTGTGCCCACAGGGATCAAAATCTGGAGTTGGTTGGCGACGCTGTGGGGGGGCAAATTGCGCCTCAACAGTGCCCTGTTGTTTGGCATGGGCTTCCTGTCGATGTTTGTGGTTGGCGGGATCAGTGGCGTGATGTTGGCATCGGTGCCATTTGATATTCACGTTCACGATACCTACTTTGTGGTGGCTCATTTGCACTACGTTCTGTTCGGCGGTAGCGTCTTTGGGCTGTATGCCGCGACCTACCACTGGTTCCCGAAGATGAGCGGGCGCATGGTCAACGAAACCCTGGGTCGGATTCATTTTGCGCTGACTTTCATTGGCTTTAACCTGGCCTTTTTGCCGATGCATAAGTTGGGTCTGGAGGGGATGAACCGCCGAATTGCGGAATACGATCCCAAGTTTGCGACGCTTAACTTTGTGTGTACGGTCGGGACGTATATTCTGGCGGTTTCCACATTTCCCTTCCTGTTCAACATGGTCTGGAGCATTTTCAAAGGGGAACGGGCACCCAGCAATCCTTGGGGTGGGCTGACCTTTGAGTGGTTGACGACTTCGCCACCCCCCGTCGAAAACTTTGAGGTTGATCCTGTCTTTATGATCGGCCCCTATGAGTATGGCACCGAGGAGGCGAAGGAGGTTGTGGCGGCTGGCCCGGTGTTAGCGATGGCGGCGGCAGGTATGGTAAAAGCCTAGTTTGCTGGTCTAGTGAGCGATCGCCCCGTTAACTCTTTTCCAGGGTGCCTGAGCGGGGGCGATCGCGACTCTCTTCTTTTCCTTGTGACCTTTACGCATTTAGCACTATGCAAAGTTCTGCACTTGAAAACCAGACGGCCATGTATCACGCAGCCGAAACGGCTCATGGTCATCATGGTCATCCCGATCACCGTGTATTTGGCGTGATTGTGTTTCTAGTTGCGGAGGCTATGATCTTTCTGGGATTATTCTCTGCTTATTTGACCTTCCGCGCCGTTGCCCCAACCTGGCCCCCAGAGGGCACCCCAGAGCTAGAGCTATTACTCCCTGGTGTCAACACAATTATTCTGATCGGGAGTAGTTTTGTGATTCACAATGCTGACACTGCCATTAAAAAGAATGATGTGAAAGGGTTGCAGCTTTGGTTTGGCATCACGGCGGCGATGGGTGCTGTTTTTTTGGTCGGTCAGTTATATGAATACTTTCATTTAGAGTTTGGCCTGACGACTAATCTATTTGCGAGTACGTTTTATGTATTGACTGGATTTCATGGTCTACACGTACTGTTTGGCTTAATCTTGATCTTGGGCGTGCTGTGGCGATCGCTGAAGTCGGGACACTATTCCAATACCAGTCATTTTGGGGTTGAGGCGGCTGAAATCTACTGGCACTTTGTTGATGTGGTGTGGATTGTGCTGTTTATTCTGCTCTATCTACTCAAGTAAGTTGATCAGCAAGGCTGATAGCAATTTTTTCTTGCTATAAAATGAACTACTCCGCTACAAGCAGATGGGGTAGTTCATTGAGTTTTAAATTAACTCCATGCACCAATTAGTGAGCCTTGGTTTGAGTTGCTGCCTGATTGTTAATCAACGGTTGAGTTGCGAGTTCTGGTAGGGCGATCGCCTGGAACAAATCAGCCCAATAATCTGCGAGTTCAGCGTCCTGTGGGGATTGACTGCGTAATTGTGCCAGCAGAGTAAAGGCATTTTCCCAGAGACCCGCATTCGCATAACGGGTAATCTGTGCTTTGGTCTTGCTCTCTGCTTGATTGGTAATCGTGTTTGGCTCCACCCGTTTGAGTGACAATTCAGCATACTTGATTGTCGAAGTATCGTTCGGTTTGCAATGCACAACAAACGTCCAATCAGATTGTTGTCCGACCTGGAGTGGGGCTTCGCTGGGAGGAATTTTGATACCAACAATACCGGGTGACAGTTGGGTCAGGTGTAAAACCGTGCGTTGGGTTGTAGCCGATGTTCCTGGTTCGGGCGTTTCGAGGCGCAGTTCGGCAGGAGTCTCGGCGGTAATTGCGTAGGGGACATAAAACCAGAGGGTGGGATAGTCGGATGTTGTGAGGCCCAAGGCCACGCGATCGCCCGCATCGGTTTTATAGACTGGAATGAGTGCTGTCAGTGGAATCTCTACTACGGGGCAAGCCCCACTCCGAGTTGCGGTGCCCCGACTGTTGCGGGCTTGACCTGTCTTGGGGGCTGGAGGTGGCGTAAAAATTTGCCGTCGTCTAGCTTGATTGGTTTGGACGGGCTGAGTTGCCTGGTTTGAAACGACTACAGACGGTTTGGCCAATGCGGGCGCAAGGGCGCTAGAGAGGGCGATCGCCACGATGCCGCAAACAAGTTGAGTTGAGCAAAGACGTTGAATTAGGGGCATAGTTTAGGTAGACAGATGCTATCAAGTTGAATCGATGAAAGATGAACTCGAACGGCAGAAAGGTTGATGATTAGAGAGGAGCGATCAAACTTATTTCCGTGCCGTGTTGTTGGCCTCAGTTGAGGATGGATAGCGTTTGGTGTACCTTTGGGGCTGGCTTGGCGCAATCTTGAAAGTCGGTTATGATTCCTGCTGTTTGAATTGATGGATGGCAATGGCACTCCCTGCGAGTAGCAAGGACAACACGGACGGAATCAGCGGAATCCAGCTATGAAATACTACCAGAGCGATAAAACAAGTTCCGGAGATAAAGATCACTGCACCGCCTAAACTGGGCAAGACCCAGCCCCGTAAAAGGATGACTAAGCTTCCACCGACCACCGCCCAACTCCATACCCATAGCCCTTCAAACCACAAATCCCAAACCTGTAGAAGGGGACGTTGATCTAATACTGCGCTGAGAATTTGGCTTAGTCCTTGGGCTTGTTGCAGCACTCCAGCAATGTTAGTGCCATAAGGAGTCAGAACCCGATCAATGTCTTCTCGGTCAACCCCAATCAAAATGATATGGTCTTTGATCGCTTGGGGCTGTAGTCTACCATTGAGAACATCGCTGACGGTAACTTGATTTGCGATCGCGGGTGAACGAGAGTTAAGCAAAATCTGGAACCCGCCATTATCAAATTTTTGATACCCACCAGCGCGATCAGGGAGCCGTTGGAATGTCGCTGTTCCTAATTTCAACGTTGACTCTGTGGGGAATTCTGGTTGAATCCCTTGCTTAATAAAGAGATACCGAAAAGCTAATTGCACATTCAGGGCGTATTCGGTTAAACAAGCGGAACCGGGGGGCGGAGTTTGACTGAGGTAATGCCGCCGCAACACTCCATCGGTGTCAAACAAGCTGTTGCTAAAGCCAAGAAGACGATTGTGGGTGGTTTGATCCAGGGGAATGCCAGGGGTCGGCTTCACACCGAGGCGATCGCTAGAATCGGGGACTTTACACACACCCACGATTTGGGGATTCTGCTGGAGATACTGTACTAATTCGGCCTGTCCTGCGCCAATGGGCACATCCCGATAGATATCTAAGCCAATCACGGCTGGCTCAAACGCTTCTAGGGTTTTCAGTACCTTGAGCAAGTTGCGATCGGATAGAGAGGGTTCATTTAACTGTTGTACATCGGTTTCAGTAAAGGTCACGACCAAAATGCGGGGATCAACGCCTTCGTGGGGGCGCAATTGCAGCAAGCCATCATAGGCTTTGAGTTCTAACGGTTGTAGCCAGCCCAACGCTCGCACCCCCAGGACAACTCCTGTTACCATCACGCTAGACAGCAAAATCAATCCAAGATTCCGAATGAAGGGAGGATGTTCTGGCCTATCCAGACCCGGTATCACTGTGTCAAAATCACGCCCTGGTGGATCGGGCTGACGTTTGGGTTCGGTGCGCGGTTGTTTTCGCGATCGCCGTGAAGGTGGCGAAACAGGGCCACGGAGGGTTTTGCCGCCATAGAGTAGCTCAAATACAGGAACGGTACCGATCCCTTTCAACTCGCGATCGCCCCGATTCACCACGGCCAACTCTGTAATTTGGGCACTCCGCACCAGCACTGCCGTCACTTCTGATAAAAGAACTTCTCCTCCCTTGGCTATGGATGCGATCCGCGCGGCGTAATCCACTTCTTGCCCGATAAAGTCAGGCCCATCGGGAATAGGACTGCCCGTATGCATCCCAATTTTGACTTGCACAGCCCCCAGAGGGGTAGCGATTGGGTCTTCGAGATGGCTGATTTGTACGGCAACCGACCACCGCGCCGCATTGGCCGCACTCCCAAAGACGACAAAATAGGCATCTCCTTCTGTTTTAACGACCCGTCCGCCATAATTCGCCAATTCAGCTTCAATGCGGCGACGATGGGGTTTAAGTATGGTTTCAAAATACAAACGATTGCGGGCCGAGATGTCATCTCCGGGCAAATGTTTTTTGACGGCTGTTGAGTTGACCAGGTCTGTGAACACAAGGGTCACGATGGGATCAGCGGCAGTGTCAGAACGCGAACTCATAGGGGGGCCATAAATGTGGAACTCTGAGATCAATGAAGGACTGTGAGATCACGCTGGTCATTGAGATGGCAAGATTTTGCTCACGCTCAACCTATATTTCTATTCCAATAACTGTTGATGAGAGGCTTCTCAAGTTATATCAAAGCCAGGAGATAAAAATATGGCCTGGGGGCGATCGCCCGCGCCAGGTGGGGACGACATGCCTTAATTTGGGTCAGCTTGTTTCCCAACAAACTGTTAAGCCTTGTCCCAAACCTGAGGAAATTACGGAGAAGATGTGCAATTATTTATTTTACTTTCAGTCACTAATTAGCTCAGGAGAGGGGTGTGAATAGGTTAGCTTGCGATCGCGCCGCTCCCCAGGGTAGCTCTCTCCTTCACCCCCAGCGTTCCCAGCCTTGGTGGGTGGCACTCTGCTCCGGAGCATTGTGGTGGCTTGCCGCAGTGCCCACTCACGCCCAATCCATCACACCTGCCAGCGATGGCACAGGTAGCATTGTCACGCAAACAGGCAATCAATACACCATCAGTGGAGGCAGTCTGTCGCGCGATGGCAGCAACCTCTTCCACAGTCTCCAGCGCTTTGGGTTAAACCCGTCAGAGATTGCCACCTTTGTCGCCACTCCCGCACTCCGCAATATCCTGGGGCGCGTGGTCGGCGGCGATCCGTCCTACATCAACGGGCTGATTCAAGTCACGGGCGGCACCCCCAACCTGTACCTCGTGAATCCCGCTGGGATTGTGTTTGGCTCTTCTGCCCAATTGAACGTTCCGGCAGCATTTACCGCCACAACGGCAGACCGGATTGGCATGGACTGTGGCACCGCTGGCGTGGGCTGTAGCGGTTGGTTCAATGCCACAGGCCAGAACAGCTATGCCGATCTGGTGGGCACGCCCAATGCCTTCGCCTTTGCTGCCGCCCAACCGGGGAGCATCGCCAATTTCGGCAATCTGGCAGTCGGGGATGGCCAAAGCCTGACCCTGTTAGGGGGTACGGTACTCAATGCAGGCACCCTGACGGCTCCCAACGGACAGATCACGATCGCTGCTGTTCCTGGCACCACCCTCGTCCGCCTCAGCCAACCCGGTAGCCTCCTCAGCCTGGAACTGTCTCCCCTGGCGACTCCCGTTGCCCCCACTGCCCCTATCCCATCCCTGCCCCAACTGCTCACGGGCGGCAACCTCGGTAATGCCACTGGGATCACCGTCAACCCCGATGGCTCGGTGCAACTCAATGGTGCTGCGATCCAGACCACGCCCGGAACCGCGATCGCCAGTGGGCAACTCTCCGTCGCCGCATCCCTCCCCACTGCTAACACTCCCCAAATCGCTATTTTGGGCGATCGCGTGTCGGTGCAAGCTGCCAGCCTGGATGCCTCTGGCGCAAACGGCGGCACTATTCGGATTGGGGGAGACTATCTGGGGCAGGGAACCATCCCCAATGCCCGCTTTACCGATGTGGCGGCGGATGTCCTGATCAAGACGGATGCGATCCCCCCTGCCCCCCTTGATAAGGGGGGTAACGCAGATGGGGCGATCGGCAATGGCGGCAGGGTCATCGTTTGGGCAGACCAGACTACCCAGTTTGCGGGCACAATCACGGCACGGGGCGGGAGTAATGGCGGCAATGGCGGCTTTGTGGAAACCTCTGGCAAACAAACCTTGACCGTTGCCCCCACAGCGATCGTGGATACGACTGCACCTGCGGGTCTGGCAGGTACGTGGTTGCTTGACCCCACCTCGATTACGATCGTCCCCGCTGGTGGCACTGACCCCACTGTTGCCGCCGCAAACGCCAATCCCGGTGCGTCTACCATCGACTTTGCGACGATTAATACGGCACTGGGATTGGGCAATGTGGCTCTGACCGCATCTGACTTCATCACGGTCAGTCCCGGTACCGCGATCGCCATCCCCGGTGCATCTGTCCTGACGTTGAATGCGCCCACCATTAACCTGAATGCACCCATTACCACGCCCCTCGCCACCAGTCTCCAGGGCACTGCCACCGTTGCCAATGTCGGGGCAGGCGGCACGGTGCAAAATGGCATCGATGTCGTCAACCCCGGCGGCACCGTCAACCTAGCCCCCGCCACCTACACCCTGGCAAATACAGTCAATATCACCAAATCCGTAACGGTGAATGGCGTTGATCCAACCAGCACAACTGTCAGTGGCAACAATGCCGTGCAGGTGTTTAACCTTTCTGGCGCAACCACCAATGCCACGCTCAATAATCTCACCATCACTCAAGGATTGAGTGGTGGGAGCGGCGGTGGCATTTTTGTTAATGGCGCTACGCTGACTCTGAACAACAGTGCGCTTGCCAACAATGCAGCGAATAATTTTGGAGGCGGAATCATCAACATTGGTGGTGGTACTGTCACGGTTCGTAACAGCACCATCGCTGGAAATACGTCAGGTGTGGGTGATGGTGGTGGCGGCATTTTTAATGAAGGGGGAAACACGCTGACAGTCATTAGCAGCACCTTCAACAATAATCAGGGTAGAGGTGGCAATGGTGGTGGGGCGATCTTGAACAGCGGTACGCTCACCGTTACCAACAGCACCTTTGTCGGCAATTCGGCTCCTGTTCCGGGGGGCAATGGCGGAGGCGCACTCACAAATTTTGGGACATCAACCATCAATAACAGTACCTTGAGTGGCAATACGACGAATGGTTGGGGCGGTGGGATTAATAATTTTGGGACTTTGGCGATCGCCAACAGTATTGTTTCCGGGAACACGGCTGTGCAGGGGGCAGAAATTAACTCTTTTCCCGTTGTTACCTCTGGGGGCAATAACGTATTCGGGTTTAACAGCACTACCGGACTCAATAACGTAGCCTTAGCTGGCAGTGATGTTGTGCCCACCGTTCCCCTGAATCAAATTCTCTCCACCACGTTAGCGAACAATGGTGGAGCAACCCAAACGCTAGCTCTAGTTCCTGGGAGTCCGGCAATTAATTGGGCGGGGGCAGGGGCAGCGACCAGTGATCAACGGGGTGTCCCTGCGGTGGGTGTCCGGGATATCGGAGCATTTGAGGTAGCCGCGTTTGTGTGGTTGCCTGTGGCGGGTGATGGGCAAAGTACGCTGATCAACACCAATTTTGCGGCTCCCCTGCAAGTCCGAATAGTGGAAGTGACCACTCAACGACCGATCGCCTTTGCCAATTTACCCGTCACCTTTATTCTCCCCGCCAGTGGTGCCAGTGGAGTATTTAATGGGTCGGCCACGGTTTTCAGTAATGCCCAAGGCATTGCTACCTCGCCCTTTCTCACTGCTAATGATATTGCCGGGAATTTTAATGTAGCTGCCAACTCAATCGGAGTCAGTGGGGCGGTCTTCAATCTCAGCAACCTCCTACCGCCAGCGCCACCGCCAGCGCCACCGCCAGCGCCAGCGTCACCGCCAGCCGCCCAGCCGCCAGCACCGGAATACTCTGAATTTAAGGAGCTACAACAACCTGCCAATCTGCGATCGCCCTTCTTCGCCGATACGTTCATCGCCACAGGCTCCATTCTAGAGTCTGGGTTTGAGTCCGCTGAAACCGCCGCCACCGGGCAATTTGTCGATCAGCTCGAACTGACAGAACCGCCCAAATCCATTAGCCTGCCGGAAGCCCAAAGTACCCTGCACAGTGTTGCTACGGCTTCAGGAGTGCGGCCCGCTCTGATTTATATCAGCTTTGTCACCCCAACCGAGCAAGCCGGAGAATGTACTGCTGAGACCAAGCCCAAAGTCAGCCGTGACCCAGCGACGGGCGATGTCACTCTCTCTGGAGCCAGTTGCCAAACCGCCGATCTGCAACTCCTGCTGCTAACTTCCACGGGCAAAGTGATCCGCAAACGCATTCCCAATACAACTCGCGCTCAGGTATTGGCTACCGCTTTGCAGTTCCGCAACGAGGTCTCTGATCCAAGCAAAACCCGTACCCGGAGTTATCTTCCCACCGCAACCCAACTCCATCGCTGGATGATTGAACCCTTAGAGTCAGACTTAAAGGCGGCTGGTATTGGGACGCTAGTCTTTATCCTAGACAGTGGTTTACGAGGGATGCCCCTGGCCGCGCTCCACAACGGGCAAAGCTTTTTGGTCGAACGCTATAGTTTGGGCCTTATGCCGAGCCTCAGTCTCACTGATACCCGCTACACTGATCTCCGCACGACCCAAATTTTGGCCGCCGGGGCCACCGAATTCACAGATCAAAATCCCTTGCCCGCCGTCTCAGTTGAATTGGCCGCTATTACGAAAACATGGCAAGGGGAATCGCTAACCGAGCAAGCTTTTACTCTGAATAACCTCATTGCTGAACGGCAAAAACGCCCCTATGGCATTGTTCATTTAGCCACCCACGGACAGTTTTTACCGGGGGCGCTCAAGAATTCCTACATTCAGTTAGCCAATAGCCGCCTAGGGATTGACCAACTACGGCAATTGGGTTGGGCAAATCCGCCCGTCGAATTGGTGGTGCTGAGTGCTTGTGAAATGGCGGTGGGCGATGATACAGCGGAGTTGGGCTTTGCGGGGTTTGCCGTGAAAGCGGGGGCCAAGTCGGCTTTGGCGAGTCTGTGGAGTGTGAGCGATCAAAGTACGGCAGGACTGATGGCCGAGTTTTATGAGGCGTTGCGCCAGCAACCGATTAAGGCCGCAGCCTTACGGCAAGCCCAACTGGATATGCTGCACGACAAGGTGCGAATAGAAGACGGAAAACTGGTTTGGTCTAACGGAGAAGCTGTACTGCCGCCCAAACTTCAATTGGGCAATCAAAGTCTGGCTCATCCCTATCATTGGGCGGCATTTACTTTAATCGGTAGCCCCTGGTAAATTACACCAAGAGTTTTGCTGTGCGCCTCAACGGTTGGTAGATGAGTCCCTTGCTGATATGGGTGAAGTCAGCCCTAGAGCATTGACATTATTTTGCTCAAATCATATTCAAATCAAAAGCGGAGCCAGTTGGGTCTATCCCTGTGGATAACCTGTGGAAATTGTGGAAATTGGCTGGGGAAAGAACTGAATGCAGGCAATCTCTATGGTTGTGCGATCGCTGGGCGATTATGAATTGCGATTGGATAAAGGGGCGCGATCGCCCTCACCTGCTGCTGCCAACACTTCCAGCAAGCCGACTGTGCCGACAAAGAAAGTATAAATTCCTGCGGTGAGTGCTGCTTTGCCCCGCTGCAAGGCCACCGCGATCGCGATCAAGGCTTCGACTAAATGGGCCACCACGGGCAGCCGACCCCAGTGCAAAACGGGTAACAACGATGCAGGAAAAGCAGCAGGCTGGATAGTGGTGTAAAGATGCCAGCTTTCTAGGCCCACCATGCCACTAATTAAAATGATAGAGAGGATTTTAATCGCTGTTTGAATTGGTGTGGATGTAGATGAATTCACAGGCTCAATTGGAGTATTCAAGTTAGGCTAAAGGAGCTAATAAGACGGGGTAGTTGGCGCGATTGCTTTGAGATGGGCGATGACTCGTTGATGAGCACGATGATAACGCTGCATTCGGTCTACATCTTTTTCTGATAAGCTCGATAATCGAGTCAAATCCATGTTGTCTTCCAGGTCGTATTGTTTGACTTGAGTGGCTAGATCATTCGTTAAAATGCGGTCAATAAACTCCTCATAGCTTTCGCCAGAACGATGAGTTAGGCAGTCCAGTGCCGCCACAATATAAGCCGGAAACCCAACTTTGGTGAGTTTTTCTAATGTCCAATCGGTGTCTTCTACGACATCGTGCAAAATTGCGACCACCTTTTCGGCATCGGTCTTGCCCCGCATCATCATTCGCAGGGGATGCAGCACATAAGGATGGTTGGCGCGATCGCGTTGCCGTTGGTGGGCGGTGGCGGCGATGGCGATCGCCTGGGCTAACAAATCTGTGATCGGTTGTTCCATACTCCCGTCTCCTTGGGCCGTTGGCTTGATCCCGGCTCCGACCATGACCCTGATTGATTGCATCCAAATTTTACTGCATCGGTGCAGGGGTTAGGAGCGTCTTGCCTCGTTCGGCAGGGGTGCAGGTTTGACGGTCACTTTTTGCGACTTGCCATTGCGATTAATCTGAATTTCTAGGGGTTGATTAATCGCAGCGGTTTCAACTTGCCCTTGCACCGCATCCGGCGTGGCCACATTCGTACCAGCGATCGCCTCAATGATGTCCCCCGGTCGGAGACCCGCCGCTGCTGCCGGGGAGTTGGGCTGAATGGCCATAATAATCACACCTTCATCTTGGTTCACCCGCATATTCGTGGTCTGGTTAATTTGCTCTCGCAGTTGGGGCGTGAGGGCCGCCATCTGAATACCTAAGTAGGGATGCTCGGCGCTGCCTTTATTGACGATTTGCTCCGCGATGCGTTGGGCGGTGCGAATGGGCACGGCGAACCCAATGCCCGAAGCTCCTTGGATGATTGCCGTGTTGATGCCGATGACTTCGCCCTTGGAGTTGATCAGCGGCCCACCGGAGTTGCCGGGGTTAATGGCGGTATCGGTTTGGATGAAGTTGACCCGCGCAGAACCGCCGAAATCGGCTCCCGATCGCCCCGTCGCGCTGATAATACCTTGAGTCACGGTGTAATTTAAGCCCAGCGGGTTGCCGATCGCGATCGCCGCTTGCCCCGGCAGCAAATTGTCGGAATCGCCAGTTTTTGCGACGGGCAATCCCTGCCCATCAATTTTGATCACGGCCACATCCGTTGTGCGATCGGCCCCGACCACCGTGCCCTTAAAGCGGCGGCCATCCTCCAACAAAACCGTGACCGTATCCGCCCCTTCCACCACATGGGCATTGGTCAACACGCGCCCATCCGAGGACACAATAAACCCAGAACCCGTGCCCCGTTGCACCCGTTCTGAGGGAGCACGTCCCCCAAAAAATGGATCAAACCCCATTTGCCCAAACGGATCTTCCACCACCCGGCTAGAGTCAATCCGCACCACCGCTGGCCCCACATCTTGCACAATCTTGGCCACATAGTCAGGGCTGGCTGCCTCCAGCGACAGGTTGGGGGCTGTCTGGGTGGTTCGCGTCGCCGCATTCGACTGGGCCAGGGCTGGCTCTTTACTTTCTTGCCCCAATTTGGGTACTTGGCAACCCGCAACCCCAAACGCTATCAGCGTTGCCAGTCCGATCATCCCCCGTTGTTGCATGTCCCTCATCGTTTTTCCGTCCTTCAGCAATAGCGAGTCTAGTCTCAACAGTTTTTCTGAGCAGAAATTGTGGGTTTGTGGCAGGGCGCGATCGCCCCAGGGCCAGACCCAATCTCAGCGCCCCACCCGATCAGTCAATCTTGAGTTGGGTATCCAAGCCTGGGTTTGCCTCGTTTTACACCCGTTTAGAGAAATAGACCGGATTCATTCATAGAACTAATTGTGGCGCTGGCGCGATCGCCCACCCACTGGCCTGTCTCCATCCTAGTTAACTTTGCCCGCCGCGATGCAGTCGATTCGCCTCATGGCATCGGGTTAGGGAAGAAAAACTACCGCTTGGGTTATTTCCACCAGCGATCGGCCCGGCACTTAAAAACAGACATCCAGAACCTACCCATTTAATAGGGCTAAATCTAGCCACATTGGCCCCAAATTATTGATCAACAAAACTACTCATAAAAAAGAGTCCTCAAGCTTGTAGGACTCTCTTCTCGCTGTGATTTAAACCTTATTTGCCGGATAAATAATCACTGAGATCTGATGAAATCTGACCAATCCTTGCAACCCTTTTGCCTCAATGGCATCAGTTTTCAGCCCTAAACTGCCAGACAAAGTTAGCACAGGGAGGATGTCACCTTTACAAATTGCCCTCATCTCCCAGCCCCTTCTCGCCAGGGAGAAGGGGAGCCGGATCGGAAGTCCCTCTACCCCAGGGAGAGGGATTTAGGGTGAGGGCTACAAAAGTGCACTGCTAGCAATCAATGCAACCAGAATCCTGGTCAAGCAACGGTGACGCAGGGCCGTTGAGCCACACTGAACTAGACCAATGTTCTCAGCAACAATCTGCTCAGCTCAATCAGTACCACGGGCAGACTTTGCAGCTTCTCCTTCGTAGGGCTGTACCCCCGTATTGGGATATTCATCATCACTCGGTGTAAAGATCCGAGAAATGGCTCCAGAAAAGAATTGGATTACATCATCAATAACTTTGGTAATACTCATAACCCTACCTCCAGATAGGCGATCCACTGAGGATTCTCAACCCACTAGATAAACTTGAGCTTTCGTATCTATTTAGGCTGAAATCCTTTTACTTTGGCCTTATATCCTCATTATGCCAAATTCTGTTTTGTGAATGAGTTTTGCATTAATTGTTCAAACCTTCTGTTGTATTTGTTGATACTTTGTTGCCTCGCGTTACGTCGATCGCGGGGGGTGAGCGGTAATTTTAACGGGGTGTATTTGTTGATGGGTAAACGCTATTACCAAACCCAAAGCTTTAGCTCTCACTGGATGTAGCATTTGGTGGCAAAAGATCAGTAGCAAAATGTTAAAGCTCTGCTTCCAAGGCGTGGGCGTTTATGGGGATCGCTGGGCATTGATCGGGTCTGGTGAGTGGGGTTGAGTTAGGAGACATTACTTCATAAAAATGGCCATCTTTGCGGCTGTCTTTCTACCTGAAACCCTCGGCGATCGCTGCTCCCTCCCTCCGGCTGCCACAGCCAGCAATTTTGAGCGGAGGAGCTTGCATGTCGGTGGGCAAACAAATTATGGTATTTTTTACTATAATTAAGGTGCGGTTTCTAAAGCAGTAGCTGCGCGATCGCCCCGGCTGGCTCAGAACCGACTGTTCAACCCAGGTAAACCCAATGGTCAATCCATCGCTGGTCGCCACACCAAATGACTACGCCCTGCTGACAGACTTGTATCAGCTCACGATGGCGGCTTGTTACGTGGGCGAAGGCTTGGCCACCCAGCAGGCCAGTTTTGAGCTATTTGCCCGTCGCCTCCCGCCAGACTATGGCTATCTCATTGCAATGGGGTTGGCCCAAGCCCTGGACTATCTGACGACACTACACTTCACCTCGGCCCAAATTGCCGAACTACAGGCCACCGGAATTTTTGCCCATGCTCCCGCCGAATTTTGGCAACGGTTAGCGACGGCGCGATTCGAGGGGGATGTGTGGGCGGTGCCAGAGGGCACGGCGATCTTTGCCAACGAGCCACTGCTCCGGGTGGAAGCACCCTTGTGGCAGGCCCAACTGGTGGAAACCTATTTATTAAACACCCTGAATTATCAGACGTTGATTGCCACCCGTGCGGCACGGCTGCGGGATGTGGCTGGCCCAGCGGCGACGTTGCTAGAATTTGGGACGCGACGGGCCTTCAGTCCCCAGGCTTCGCTATGGGCGGCGCGGGCGGCCTTGGCGGCAGGGTTTAACGGGACATCCAATGTCTTGGCGGCGGTGCAGTTGGGCCAAAAACCGACGGGAACAATGGCCCACTCTTTGGTGATGGCGTTGGCGGCAAAGGAAGGCAGCGAAATCCAGGCATTTGAGGCGTTTCATCGCTATTTTCCCGGTGCGCCTTTGTTGATCGATACCTATGACACGATCGCCGCCGCCAAACAGTTAGCTGAGCAATTGCAGCGAGGCGAGATGCAACTGGCGGGGGTGCGGTTGGATTCGGGGGATTTGGCCACGCTCTCCCAGCAGGTGCGGCAGTTGTTGCCGGGGGTGCCCATTTTTGCCAGCGGGGATTTGGATGAATATCGCATTGCAGAGTTGCAGGCGCAACAGGCTTGTATTGATGGCTATGGCTTGGGGACGCAGTTGGTGACGGGTACCCCTGTGAATGGGGTCTATAAATTGGTAGAGATTGATGGAATTCCGGTGATGAAGGAGGCGACGGGGAAAGTGACCTATCCGGGGCGGAAGCAAATTTTTCGGCGGTTTGACCAGGGGCGAATTCAGGGCGATCGCCTGGGCTTAGTGGCGATCGATACGCCCCAAGCGGGGGAACTGCCTTTGCTCCAGCCTGTGCTGCAAGGGGGGCAACGGTTGACTGAGCCGGAACCCCTCAGCACGATCGCCCAGCGCACGGCCCAATCTTTAGCCAGCTTGCCAGCGGAGATGCGGGCGATCGCCGCCCCCACCAGGGGCACCGTCGAACTGTCTGCCGCTTTGGTAGCATTGATCGAAAAAACCCAACGGAAAACCGCCTAACTCCGGTTGCCGTCCCCCGATGGTGCTGATTTGTCCACGTTTTTCCTCTCTCATCCCTTATGCTCAACATTGCCCTTTTTGGTACCAGTGCTGATCCGCCCACAGCGGGCCATCAGGCGATTATTGCGTGGTTGGCTGACCAGTGCGATCGCGTGGCAGTTTGGGCCGCAGACAATCCCTTCAAAGGCGACCAAACCCCCCTGGCGCACCGCACCGCCATGCTGGGCCTGTTGATCGATGACCTCGATCCCCCCCGCCCCAATGTGCAACTGCACCCAGAGTTAAGCCAACTGCGCACGGTACACACTCTGGAACTGGCCCAGCAACAATGGCCCGAAGCCCAATTTACCCTGGTGATTGGCTCCGACCTGGTGGCCCAATTGAGCCATTGGTATCGCGCTGAAGACTTGTTACAGATGGCAAAGCTACTCGTTGTTCCAAGACCGGGCTATCCTTTGGAGGAGGCAGACTTAGCTGATTTGCGGCAACGGGGGGCACAGGTGGCGATCGCCGACTTAACCGGGCCAGATACCTCTTCCACCGCCTATCGCGAACAGGGCCACACCCCCAGCATCACCCCCCCCGTCGAGGACTACATTCACCGAGAGCACCTATACTCATGTCGGGACGCGCCCCGCGAAAAGCAAACCGTTCACTAAAACGCACCCAACTGGCCGATTTCAAAGTCGGAGTCGATAACGTGATTTTCTCCGTCGATACCGACCAAAATCGCCTCCTGGTGTTACTGGTCATGCGGCGCGAACCACCCTTTGGGGGGCAATGGTGCCTACCCGGAACCCTCGTCCGCCAGGGGGAATCTCTGGAAGATGCCGCCTATCGCATCCTGGCGGAAAAAATTCGGGCCAATAACCTGTATCTAGAGCAGCTTTACACCTTTGGCGGGCCAAATCGCGACCCCCGCGAAGCCCCAGAAAGCTACGGCACGCGCTATCTCTCTGTGAGTTACTTTGCCCTGGTGCGCTTTGCCGAAGCGGAACTCATCGCCGATCGCGTCTCTGGCATTGCCTGGTATCCCCTGGAACAAGTGCCGCCCCTGGCGTTTGACCACAACCAAATTCTGGAATACGGTCATCGGCGGTTACGCAATAAGCTGGAATATAGCCCCGTTGCCTTTGAAGTGTTGCCCGAACTGTTTACCCTCAGCGACCTCTACCAGCTTTATACAACGGTGTTGGGCGAAAACTTTTCCGACTACTCAAATTTTCGATCGCGCTTGCTGAAACTGGGCTTTTTGGCCGATACCGGAGTCAAAGTCTCTCGTGGGGCCGGACGACCTGCCAGCCTCTATCGGTTTGATGCAGAAGCGTTTGCCCCCTTCAAGGACAAGCCCCTGGTGTTTATCTAACGTGGTGCAGCAAGGTCTGTGGCCCGTGGCCTGGGCAACGCCTGCCCCCAAGAAAGTGACCCCGAACTTGCCCGCTGGGGGATGGAGCGTGATAAAAAAATTAACAATAACCAAAAGCTGACCCCTTATCTCTGAGCGAACCCATGAACACCTCCCCTGTTGCGATCGCGATCGCCCAACTTAACCCCACCATCGGCGACATTACCGGCAATGCCCAGCGCATTCTCGAAGCCGCCCAACAAGCCGCCGCCCAAGGTGCCCAGATCCTGCTTACCCCAGAGTTGTCCTTGTGTGGGTATCCGCCCCGTGACCTGTTGATGCATCCTGACTTTTTGGAGTCTATGCACCATACCCTGGAACGATTGGCGAAGGATTTGCCGCCGACCTTGATGACGCTGGTAGGCACGGTGACGCTCAATCCCAATGCGGGGGTCGAAGGGGGGAAGCCTTTGTTCAACAGCACGGCGTTGGTGGCGTGGGGCGTGGTGCAGCGGTTGTTTCATAAGCGGTTATTGCCAACTTACGATGTGTTTGATGAGGATCGCTACTTTGAATCGGGGCGGGATGCGAATCATTTTTGGTTGGGGGCACCGGAGGGCGATCGCCCTGCCGAGGCGGGGGTACACATTGGGGTGACGATCTGCGAAGACCTGTGGAACGACGAAGAATTTTGGGGCAAGCGCAGTTACGAAGTGAACCCGATCGCGGAGTTGGCCCAGGTCGGTGTGCAGTTGACCATTAATCTATCGGCCTCACCTTTTACCGCTGGCAAGCAAGCCTTGCGGGAGGCCATGCTGAAACATACGGCTACCCGGTTTAATCAACCCGTGATTTATGTGAACCAGGTCGGCAGCAATGATGACTTGATTTTTGACGGGTGCAGCGTGGCGTTTAACCGCCGGGGCGAGTTGGTGTGTCGGGCGAAGACCTTTGCGGCGGATCTGGTGTTAGTGCATTACGACCTGGCGCAGCAAGACTTGGTGGCGATCCCAGATGCGATCGCCCCGGTGCCAGCGGATGAGGACGCAGAAATCTGGGGGGCGCTGGTGCTGGGGGTGCGGGACTATGCCCGGAAGTGTGGCTTTGCCAAAGCGGTGATTGGACTCAGCGGGGGGATTGATTCGGCGTTGGTGGCGGCGATCGCGGCGGCAGCCCTGGGGCCAGAGAATGTGTTGGGGGTGTTAATGCCTTCGCCCTATAGCTCTGATCATTCCGTGAACGATGCCCTGGAACTGGCCCAAAATCTTGGCATCCACACCCAAACCCTGAAAATTGGCGCACTGATGACGGGCTATGACCACACCCTGGAAGCTATGTTCGCGGGGACTGAGTTTGGCATTGCAGAAGAGAATATTCAATCGCGGATTCGGGGCAATTTGCTCATGGCGATCGCCAACAAATTTGGCTATTTGCTCCTGTCTACGGGGAATAAATCAGAAATGGCCGTGGGCTATTGCACCTTGTATGGGGACATGAACGGCGGCCTCGCGGTGATTGCCGATGTTCCCAAAACCCGCGTCTACTCCATTTGCCATTGGCTCAATGCCCAACTCGCCTCAGACAATGGCCTGTTCCCGGTGCCCCATGCCCCGGCTGCGCCCGAAGTGATCCCCAGCAATATCATGACCAAAGCGCCCAGCGCCGAACTGAAACCCGGCCAGGTGGATCAGGACTCCCTGCCCCCTTATGAAGTGCTGGATGATATTCTGGCGCGGCTGATTCACAACCACCAAAGCCCCGATCAAATTGTGGCGGCAGGCCACGACCCCGCCGTGGTGAACAAAATCACGCGCCTGGTGACACGGGCCGAATTCAAGCGGCGGCAGGCTCCCCCCGTGCTGAAAGTGACCGATCGCGCCTTTGGGGTGGGCTGGCGGATGCCGATCGCGAGTCGCTGGGTGCCCGCTACCACCGCCACGGAAGTCCAAGCAGCGATCGCTCCTTGAACCTGGATTCCGAGTATTCCCCTGGCAGATTATGGCCCAAATTTCCGCATTACCTGACACAAACTCAGGTTGGGCGATCGCGGCCCACAAGGTTCGATAGAATAGAGGACTGAACCTTTGCTCTATTTGCGGAAGCTGTGCTATGCCTTTGCCGATTGTCGCCGTTATTGGCCGCCCCAACGTGGGCAAATCCACCATTGTCAATCGGTTGGCAGGGGTGCAAGAAGCGATCGTCTACGATGAACCCGGTGTCACCCGCGATCGCACCTACAAGCGGGCCTACTGGCGCGATCGGGAATTTTTGGTGGTGGATACCGGAGGGTTGGTGTTTGACGATGACACCGAGTTTTTGCCCCTCATTCGGGAACAGGCACTTGCTGCTCTCGCCGAAGCCAGTGCCGCGATCTTTGTCGTAGACGGGCAAACAGGGCTGACGGGCGGCGACGAAGAGATTGCCCTTTGGTTGCGCCAACAACCCGTGCCCACCTTGCTGGCGGTGAACAAATGCGAATCGGTGGAACAGGGCGTAACCCAGGCGGCGGAGTTTTGGGAGTTGGGCCTGGGGGAACCCTACCCGGTGTCGGGGATTCATGGCAGCGGCACGGGCGACTTGCTGGATCAGTTGGTTATGCATTTGCCGCCCATGACGGAGGTGCAGGAAGAGACTGAAATTCGGGTGGCGATCGCAGGACGGCCTAATGTGGGCAAATCCAGTTTGTTGAATGCCTTTGTGGGGGAAAATCGGGCGATCGTCAGTCCGGTATCTGGCACAACCCGCGACGCGATCGATATGGTGGTGGAACGCAACGGGCAGCAATACCGCCTAATTGACACTGCTGGGATTCGCCGCAAGAAAAACGTGGAATATGGCCCAGAGTTTTTTGGGATTAATCGGGCGTTTAAGGCGATCGCGCGGGCAGACGTGGTGCTGTTGGTGATTGACGCGCTCGATGGCGTGACGGAGCAAGACCAAAAACTGGCAGGCCGCATTGCCGATGAAGGGCGGGCCTGTGTGCTGGTGGTGAATAAATGGGATGCGATCGAAAAAGATTCCTACACGATTTATGACTACGAACGGGATGTGCGATCGCGCCTGCACTTCATCGACTGGGCCGACAGTATCTTCATCAGCGCCAAAACCGGGCAACGGGTCGAAAAAATTCTGGATTTAGTCAACAACGCTGCGGAACAACATCGCCGTCGCGTCAGTACCTCAGTCATCAACGAAGTGCTGGAAGATGCAGCAGGCTGGCACACGCCCCCTACCACACGCGGCGGTCGCCAGGGCCGGATTTACTACGGCACCCAGGTCAGCACCCATCCCCCCACGATCGCCCTTTTTGTGAACGACCCTCATCTGTTTGGCGATGGCTATCGGCGGTATGTCGAGCGGAAATTCCGAGAATCCCTTGGGTTTACGGGTACACCGATTCGGTTGCTGTGGCGAGGCAAAAAAATCCGCGACCTGGAACGCAGCGCCAACCGGGCCACCCGTGTCTAGCGTCTGGGCCTTTAGAAACTGGGCCAATCGGCAAGGTCAGCCCCGGCTGGGTGGCCTTGGCCTTGCCCCTGAGCACTTAGAATGTAGCAATGGATTTACTGCGATCGCTCCCTCTGGGGCTATACCTCGAACAACCCATCACCTGGCTCCATCGGCTCGATCCGCGCGTCAAACTGGCCTGGTTACTGTCGTTTTTGCTCACCCCGCTTCTGGCCAGCCCGCTCTGGCGCATTGCCTTAGTCGTCCTGCTGATTGGGATCACCCTGACCGCCCTGATTCCCCTCCGCGTCTGGCGACAGCAAATGGGGTGGCTGCTGTTTCTGTGTTGCTTGATTTTGGGCCTGACCTGGGTTTTGCCCGATGGCCTTAATACCCCCCACCAGCCACGTCTCCCGGCGGATGAATTCGCCCTGTTGCGTCAGCCCCGCACCCTGCCCCCGCCCCTGCCCCGCCCCCCCTGGTACGATCCCTTTGGCTGGAGCTTGCCCAACGTAGACAATCCCCTGGCACAAGGCCAAAAACCGCCCAATTTACCCCAGCCGACGGATTATCGCTATGTGGTCTACTCCGTCGGGTTGCTCAAAATTACCCAGCGATCGCTCGACCTGGGCATTCGCGTCAGCACCCTCATTTTCACCCTGGTCTACAGCACCAATTTGTATCTCCTCACCACTGCCCCCGAAGAAATGACCGCTGCCCTAGAAAACTGGATGCACCCGCTGCGCCGCTTCAAAGTGCCCGTCACCGAAATTATCTTGACGCTCACGCTGTCCCTCCGGTTTATTCCCCTCGTCCTCGAAGAAATCCAAAACCTGATTCGTTCCGTCAGCACCCGCGCCATCAACTGGAAAAAGCTGGGGATGCGCCGCAGCATCGAAGTGTGGCTGATGGTTTCTGAACGCTTACTGGAAAATCTTTTGCTCCGCGCCGAGCAAATTGCCAGCGCCATGCAAGTCCGAGGTTTTACAACGCCTAACCAGCATCAGGTTCAATGGCACCGATTTCGGTTTAGGATAATCGATTGGGTTGCCCTGCTGGTATTGGGGCTGCTGTGGTGTGCCAGATTATACTGGGGCGCTGAACAGTGAAGCGTGTGGCGATTGGGGCTAACCCTTGAGCCGCTGCTTGGCCCTCAGTTTGGGACAAGGCACCTGCTATGTTTATGGGGAAACCCTGACAAATGGCCGTTGCTGATCAACTGCATAAAAAAATGTTCAATTTTTGCCGAAATGAGGTATCACCTATGCATCCATTGGCTTTGGCCGGCAAACTTGCGATCGCCCACCCCTTTGAGTTGAGCGAGTTGGAATGAGCGCCGAGAACTACCTAAATCACACAACTTTTGGCCTGCTATTCCGGGTCTGCCTGGTGGATGACAAGCGGGAACTGTTTACCACGCTGTACGCCCAACGCCTCTTTTTCATCGTCACCCAATCGGATGCCGGACTGGAATTTGAAGCGATTACCCGCAGCGATGCCCGTGTATTGATTGAAAACCGAGTCCGGTCGTTACGACGGATGGGGCCACAGGCAGAATACGAACGGCTGCTGGCCATGTATAAACAAACCTTCCAGTAATGGCTGGACGGATGGCGGACAAAGTGCTTGCTGCGATCGCGTGTTGTTTTATCTAAATGACGGTGTTGAACGCTGACATAATTACCCAACGTATTGACCAGATCCGGCAATCTATGCCAGAATCTGTGCGGCTGATTGCAGTAACCAAGCAAGTGGCCCCCGCCGCGATGCGTATTGCCTATGCTGCTGGTATCCGTGATTTTGGCGAAAGTCGAATTCAGGAAGCCGAGTGGAAGCAAGCAGAACTTCAGGATTTGGCAGATGTCACCTGGCATTTGTTAGGGCATTTACAAACGAATAAAGCTGCAAAAGCCTTGCAACTGTTTCAATGGATTCACTCGGTTGATCGTCTGAAAATTGCCGATCGCCTGAATCAATTGGCCGCATCCTTGGCTGCAAAACCCCAAATTTGTTTGCAGGTTAAACTGTTACCCGATCCCAATAAAGGGGGTTGGGAAGTGCCAGCGTTGCACCAGGATTTGCCGCTGCTGGATGCGTATGAAAATTTGCGAATTCGTGGTTTAATGGCGATTCCGCCCTTGGGTTTAACTGAACAGGAATTGGCGACTTTTTTTCAGGCAGCTAATACGCTGAAACGCGAAATTCAAACTCAAGCTTGGCAAAGAATTTGTCTGACTGAATTATCAATGGGGATGTCGGGTGATTATGCGATCGCGATTGAATCCGGCGCAACAATGATCCGCTTGGGTCGCATTTTGTTCGGTGAACGCACCGCCTAAAACCTCAACCTAAACTACCCTGCATTTTATCCCTGGCTGTCAGTAGAAATCGCGCTGATGCAACGACGACGAGAAGCCACTGCACCGTCTTCACCGGGAATAACGCTGTCACTCAGTTAAGTCAATTTGGGCGATCGCGATCGGTCAACCACCCGCTAAGAGTAGGCAGCCAATAACCTGTAATTTTATTCATCGTTCCTGATTTAAACGCTCTTGAATGAGGCCCACCGAATAACTCCCTCGGCTTTGGCCTTGAGCACAAATCCCATCGCTTACAGGCAGCGTTCTATAGAGTAGCCTGCTCAACCCAAACAGAATCTTGAGAAAAAATTAAATCCATTTCTAAACTTTGTGCTAACGTTTAGCGTCGCGCTAGTGTGTAAACAAGCATGACTAAATCTCAACCAAAACTGCACGAGAAATCAAGGACTTCAGCCCGTATTCCCATCTTTTAAAGGAGATAACCAGAAAAAACCTTAATAAAGGATCTACTTTCAAAAAGTCGCTGTATACTGGTGTCTCAATTCAGCGAAAACAGATAGGTTGTTAGTTTGAAAGCCTATCTTTGAGATTGAGTCCAGTGACAGTGAGATAAAGAATCGTCTGTGAGTGGTAATGGGACATTAGAGTGAAGCTGACCGTGAATCGTTGCCGTCAGTGTGCATTTCTGAGTCACTGGATGAGTCGTATCGAAAATTGATCGTGATGGAGCGTAAGCAGTGAGTAATATTTTCAACAAAATTCGTGATTTCGTTGGTTTTGACGGTTCGGCAGAATACGAGTATGAGTATGACGAAATGGATGGTGAGGAGTATCAAAACCTCTACCAACAGGAACATGCTCAACCAATGACTGCTGCTCCGATGGAAGATGTCCGGAGTCGCCGGAGTCGTTTGCGCGATCGCACACCAATGTCTGCTGAACCATCCATGGGGACACCCGCTATGACCGCAACTTCAATGAATAATGTGATTGGAATGCCTGGGGCCAGCAACGGGATCTCGGAAGTTGTCGTGATTGAACCGCGCACCTTTGAAGAAATGCCCCAGGTCATCCAAGCCTTGCGGGAACGGAAATCTGTCGTCCTGAACCTCACCGTCATGGATCCAGACCAGGCGCAGCGGGCCGTGGATTTTGTAGCTGGTGGCACCTATGCCATTGACGGGCACCAAGAGCGGATTGGCGAAAGCATCTTCCTGTTCACGCCGAGCTGTGTGCAAGTCAGCACCCAAAACAACGTAGTACGCGAAGTGCCTCAGCCTCAGGTGCATGTTTCTCGGAGCAGTGCAGCCGCTCAGGTGTGGGCCAACGAACCCATGCGGATGGCGCAGTAAGCCGATCGATTGCTGATGCCATTAACCTTGAAGTTGGGCTTTGTTCAGGTTAAAAGGTAGCAATTGGAAAAACGCCGGAAATTAGCTTGTTCTTTTAAGGTGAAATACGGTGTTTTCCGAGTAATCTGATAGCGAGATGCTGATGATTATTCGATATGGCTAAATTTGGCATGATTGGTGGCGGGATGATGGGAGAAGCTCTCATGTCCCGCCTTGTCGATCGCGGGGTCTATGCACCGCAAGACATGGTGGTCAGTGAACCGTTGGCGGCACGGCGGCAGGTGTTGGCGGAACGGTATGGGGTGCAAGTGACTGACGATAATGCCCAGGCCGCGATCGCAGACGTTTTAATGTTGGCCATTAAACCCCAGGTGTTTGACGCTGTAATGGCTGGTTTGACAGCGGGATTATCGGACGCTGCAACTCCTGGTTTGGTGATTTCGATTTTGGCGGGAATTCCGATCGCAAAGCTGGAAGCGGCATTTCCGGGACGGGCGGTGGTGCGGGCCATGCCCAATACGCCAGCAACGGTGGGGGCGGGGATGACGGCGATCGCGCCGGGGCAGCATTGTCAGGCGGCGCAGTTGGCCCAGGCTGAACAGATTTTTGCGGCGGTGGGGGAAGTGGTGTCGGTGCCCGAAAGCCTGATGGATGCGGTGACGGGGTTGTCGGGGTCGGGGCCGGGGTATGTGGCGGTGATGATCGAAGCTTTGACTGATGGCGGCGTGGCGGTGGGCTTACCACGGGCGATCGCGGCCAAGTTGGCGGTGCAGACAGTGAAAGGGGCGGCGCAATTAATCCAGGAAAAAGAACTCCATCCGGCGGTACTCAAAGATCAAGTGACCAGTCCGGGGGGAACCACCATCGCCGGGATTGCCCAGATGGAACAGGCAGGGGTGCGGGCAGCGTTGATCGAGGCGGTGCGGGCGGCCTATCAGCGATCGCGGGAACTTGGTCAATAGCCTACATCAGAAGCCCATGTCAGAACTGACAGCGATTTATAACTATTTGCCGATTAGTCCGACGATCGCCACCAGTGGCCAACCTACGGCCCCGCAATTCATGGCTATTCAACAGGCGGGCTATGCCGTGGTGATGAACCTGGCTTTGCCTACTTCGACCGGGGCGATCGCCAACGAAGCCGCGATCGTGACGGGCTTGGGGTTGACCTATATCGCGATTCCTGTCGAGTGGGAAGCCCCCCAACTGAGAGACTTTGAGCAATTTTGGGCGGCACTGCAAGCCCATGCCCAGCAACAGGTTTATGTGCATTGCGCGGCCAATATGCGGGTTTCGGCGTTTATGTATTTGTATCGTGTTTTGGCCTTGGACGTTGATCCGGCGATCGCCGCCACCAGTCTCCACCAAATTTGGCAACCGAATCCCACCTGGCAACAGTTTATCGATCAAACCTTAGCCCACTATGGAGCCAGTCCGGGGGCGGCAACCGCCGCTGATGCCGCTGAATGACGGTGCTGACTAAATTTTTGTTGCTAAGGGGGCTGAAATGGGCGGTTTGTCCGGAGCAATGCCAAAAATCAAGGCTAAATTAGAAGCAGAGTGAACTGAAGGGTTTGTCGCTTGTGTTGTTGGTCTGAGGATGACCAGCGATTGCCCCCCGCCGCCAAGCCAGCCTCAAGCATTATTTTCATTCGCCTTTTTCAATCCCATCGCATTTGACACAGCCACTTAAGGGATCGCGCTAGCACCGTTAGCGTGAATTGATGTTTGTATTCCCACTTGATTTCCAACCCTGGAGGTTTTGGTTATGGACTTGTCCCATTTAGTTGTGCAGTTGTTCATCGCGATCGCCTGCGGTTTGATTGGCAACATGTTAATTCCTCGGCGCATTCCAGGTAAGTTTGCGGGTTTGATTGTGGTCGGGTTTGCGGGAGTGTGGTTGGGCGAATGGGGCTATCAATTGCTCAAGCGCCAATACGGGTTAGATTGGCCCCTGTTGCATTGGAGTATCCAAAGTGTGCCGATTATTCCGGCGATTGTTGGCTCCATGATTGTCATTTATATTTTGACGACGTTTCTGCGCTGGGGCCACTACAGTCAGTGAGATACAGCCAGTGAAGGCTGCTATGCACCTTGGCTGTTCCCAGAGAGTTTGGTGCAAACATCAGGAGTTATCCCTGGCGATCGCGGTCTAAATGCCGTGGCGCAACAGCAGGCGTTGGTAGTATTTCCGAGTGGAGGCTTGGGAACAAAAGGCATTAGCATACTCCTGACCGTTTTTGCCCAACACTTCTGCTTTTAAGATATTGCCCCACAGATCGGCAAGGCTCTGGGCCAGAGCCTTGGGGGTTTGGGCGGGGTACAAAACGGCGTTGGAGTGATGAAATACGTAGTCGCTCACGGTGGGGGCATGGGTGGTGACGATCGCTTTGCCAAAGTGCATGGCCGTCACCAGCAACCCAGAGTCACACAAGTCTTGGTGGGCATACAGAGGCATGACCAAAAACCGCGAAAATTTGAGGATATTCATCATTTTGGCGGTGGAACAGCGGGTGTAGAGGGTGACGTTGGGGGGCAGGGGTGGCCCAAACCAGTGGTATTGGGGCGTGGCGATGACCAGGGGAATGTGGGGGAGTTGGGCGATCGCAGTGAGGAGAGTCGGGATATCTTGGGGGCTGCGGGCGATCGCGCAAACATAATCTTGGGGTTCCAGGGGATAGTCGGGGGCATAGGCGGGGATGTCACCTGCGGCGTGTTGCATCTCGAAGCGGGCTGGCGGAATCCCGAAATACTCGCTATACAGTTGCTTTTCGGCGCGGGAAGGCACAATCAGCTTTTGGACGTTGTTGTAGGCCCACTGTGCCCAAAAAAAATTGACTCCTCTAGGCAGGTAGCGCAGGTGAAAGGAGACGGCAAAGTGAGTCACTTTGACCCGTTGAATTAGGGCAAAAAAGGCACACCAAAAGGTTAAGCTGGGCCGTCCGGTGATGAGGAGGTCGGCGTGTTGCCGTTTGACGGTGGCGATCGCCTGCCAACTGGTACGCAGGGTGGTGAGTCGTCGCGATCGCAGCCAGCGTTCCCAAGCGGTGCTGGGTTCATCATGGTAAAAATACCAACGGCGATCGAGTTGATTCAGTTCAGCGGAAAGCCATTTGCTACGACAACCAACGGGGGTACAACCCACGACACAGGACGATGGAGGCTGGATAAGGCCGCGATCGCCAGGAACAAACACACGAGTTTTCATAAATCAGTGAAGCGACAACGAATTCATCGGTCTACGGGGTTTTGCCGAGGGATAGGTAGACCAAAGGCACGTCCTGATGCCTCTATCCTGCCAAGTTTTCCGTGAAAGTTCCGAGGCTGTTGTCGAGTCTGGTCGGAATCTTTACATTGTCGCTAATGGTTGCCAGTTTCTTTGAAGCGGAGATAAATTGGGCGGGAGGAAAAGGTTGGACGCGGCTAGGTCAGGGGGCCAAAACGGACACGCAAGCCATCTTTGGGGCGGTGGGTTGGAATCAGGACGGCCTCCAGGTTTTGGTGGGGCAAAATTTCCCAGCGATAGCCCCGCAATAGGTGGGCCAGGAGCAGTTTCATTTCCAGTTTGGCAAAGGCCATGCCAATGCAGACGCGCGGCCCCCCGCCAAAGCCAATCAGGTGAAAGGGTTGAGGTTTGGTTTCTTGGCGCTCTGGGCCGAAGCGATCGGGGTCAAACTGGTTGGGGTTGCGGTAAACGTGGGGTAGGCGATGGGTGACGAGGATGGAGTATTGCAACAACCAGCCTTTGGGGATGGTGTAGCCGTTGAAGGTGAAGGGTTGGATTACGCCCCGAAAGCCGCCAGGAACAGGAGGATGGAGCCGTTCGACTTCGTAGAGGATTTGCTCTAGGTAGGGCATTTGGCCCAGGGTGGCGATCGCCAATTCAGGGGATTGGGCGGCGAGTTGGGCTTGTTCCTCACGGGCACGGTGCAAAATGGCGGGATGCTGCCCCAATTCCAGGCCCAGCCAGGTCAGCATGGCAGTAGTGGTTTCGTGGCCAGCAAACAACAGCAGCATGGCCTGGTCGCGAATTTCTTTGACCGATAGGCGATCGCCGTTTTCATCCACCGCTTGAATCAGCAGACTCAGGGCATCGTCGGCGGGGTGTTGTTGGCGATCGGCGATGACTTGATCCAGGTGGCGCAACAGTTGCCGACGGGCATTCAGGGCTTGGGGATAGTTGGCTCCAAACAGGCCATTAGTCAGGGTGGTAAACAAGCGGCTGAGGCGATCGCTCCCTGGCCCCGGTGGCGTGCCCAAAAAAATCTGACTGGCAATATCAAAGGTGAGTTGTTTCAGTTCGTCGTACCACACAAATTCCCCCAACTCGACCCACTTAGCCAGGTAGGTTTGGATGATGGCTTCCATGATCGCGATGTACCGAGCGAGGGCAGGGCCATGAAACGCAGGCATCATTAACCGCCGATTGCGCCGATGTTCTGTGCCTTCTTGCAGAAAGAGCGATCGCCCCAGGAGTTGCTTAAAGGTCAGCGGCCAGCCTTCCCGCCAGGACAGGTGTTGCATCCCACTGGAGAGGACAAATTCCGTCGCCTCTGGCCCTACCATAAACACGGCTTTGCGGCCCAGGATCCGGCTTTTGAAAATCGGCCCATACTGCTCGTAGCGTTGTTGCACAAAGTCGGGATCAGCGATAAAAGCCCCCGTTTCGCCCCAAACTGGCAACCCAAACTTTCCCGGTGGCAACAAAGTGTCCATGCGTTCCACTGTCCGCCTGCATACGGTACGACTGCATTCAGTTAATCAGATTTTGGGGTGGGATGACCACGGGTGCGGTTGGGTGTGGAAATCCGAAAAAAACACATCAATGGTTAGCACTCGGCAATCTAGAGTGCTAAAGTCAGTTTTGGACAACAGTGCAAACTATACAGCAGATCGGATATGGCTAAGATTGTAGTCTTCGATGAAGAATCGCGGAAGGCCCTAGAACGGGGTGTCAATGCGTTGGCCGATGCAGTACGGGTGACGCTTGGCCCTCGCGGTCGCAACGTTTTGCTAGAGAAAAAATTTGGTGCGCCTCAAATCGTGAACGATGGCATCACGATCGCCAAGGAAATTGAACTCGAAGATCCCCTGGAAAATACCGGGGCCAAGCTGATTCAAGAAGTCGCCTCAAAAACGAAGGATCTGGCTGGCGATGGGACGACCACCGCAACGGTACTGGCCCAGGCCATGATCCACGAAGGGTTGAAGAATGTGGCGGCGGGTTCTAATCCGGTGGCGCTCCGGCGAGGCATCGAAAAAGCGGTGGCCAAACTGGTGGAAGAGATTCAGGCCGTCGCCAAACCCATTGAAGGAAACGCGATCGCCCAGGTGGCAACGGTGTCTTCCGGCAATGATGAAGAAGTCGGCCAGATGCTCGAAGAAGCCATGAATAAGGTCGGGCGCGATGGGGTGATCACGGTCGAAGAATCGAAATCCCTGGCGACGGAAATGGAAGTTGTGGAAGGGATGCAGATCGATCGCGGTTATATTTCTCCCTACTTTGTCACCGACACTGAGCGCATGATTGCCGAATACGAAAACATGGTGCTCTTGTTGACGGATAAAAAAATTGGTTCCATTCAAGACCTGGTGCCTGTGCTGGAAAAAGTGGCGCGGGCCGGTCAGCCGCTATTGGTGATGGCGGAAGACATTGAAGGAGAAGCCCTGGCCACTCTGGTCGTGAACCGTTTGCGCGGGGTATTGGCGGTGGTGGCGGTCAAAGCGCCTGGATTTGGCGAACGCCGCAAGTCGATGCTGCAAGACATTGCTGTGCTCACGGGCGGTCAGGTCATCTCGGAAGACATTGGCCTCAGCCTGGATGGGGTGACGCTGGAAATGTTGGGTACGGCCCGCAAAGTCACCATTACCAAAGACAGCACGACTATTGTTTCTGGTGCGGGTAATGCGGCAGACGTGGAAAAGCGCGTGACTCAACTGCGGCAAGAACTGGAGCGATCGGACTCCAGCTATGACCAGGAAAAACTGCAAGAGCGGATCGCCAAACTCTCTGGCGGGGTAGCTGTCATTAAGGTTGGGGCGGCGACAGAAACCGAACTGAAGGATCGCAAACTGCGGATTGAAGATGCGCTGAATGCGACTAAAGCCGCCGTTGAAGAAGGGATTGTGCCCGGTGGCGGGGTGACGTTGATTCACCTGGCCGCGAAAGTGCAAGACATCAAATCGTCGCTCACGGTGGAAGAGCAGATTGGGGCCGACATTGTGATCAAGGCTCTGGAAGCACCGCTGCGGCAAATTGCCGATAATGCGGGGGCAGAGGGCGCTGTGATTGTGGAGAAAGTCCGCAGCATGGACTTCACAATGGGTTACAACGCCCTGACGAACACCTTTGAAGACATGATTGCGGCGGGGATTATTGATCCGGCCAAGGTGGTGCGATCGGCGTTGCAAGATGCTGGTTCCATTGCGGGCATGGTCTTGACGACTGAAGCGTTGATTGTCGAAAAGCCTGAACCCCCGGCTCCTGCGGCTCCCGATGGTGGCATGGGCGGCATGGGTGGTATGGGCGGCATGGGCGGCATGGGTGGTATGGGTGGCATGGGCATGATGTAGTGTCTGCCTGGTTGCGATCGCCCACTGCTGGCTGAATGCAAACAATCCCCTTAGACGACTAAATCTGGGGGGATTGTTGTTTGGCGTGATTTTGAGTGGGGCTTGCCTCCCAGGGGGAGCGGGGTGGAGGGTTAGTTAGCCTGGGGGGATGGCGTGGGATAGTGCTGATCCAGTTTGATCAAGGTTTTGAGTAATACGTTGGCTCCTTGCTCACATTGGGCGGGGCTGGTGTATTCGTCTTGGGAGTGGCTGATGCCGTCCTGGCTGGGCACAAAGATCATGCCCATGTCGGTGATGCGGCCAATTTCCTGGGCATCGTGGCCAGCGCGACTGGGTAAGTGTAGATAACTCAGGTGCATCTCCTGGCAGACGTGCTCGATCGCCTCCATGATGAAGTCGGCGGCCAGGGTGGGTTCGATGTGCAGGGTTTCCCGTAGCGAGATGGCGGTGCCTGTGGCCTGGGCGATCGCGGCAAATTCAGTTTTGAAGCGTGCAATCAGGTGTTCGAGATGGGGTTGGGACAAATCCCGCAAGTCGATGCGTAAATCCACCTGACCGGGCACGGTGTTGGTGGCATTGGGGGACACTTCCATAAAGCCCACGGTGGCGACTTGATCCCCTGGTGTTTCCGTGGCGATCGCGTTGACGGCTAAAACCAATTGAGCGGCAGCGACGAGGGCATCTTGCCGCATTCCCATCGGTGTGGTGCCTGCGTGGTTGGCCCGCCCTTTTACGGTAACGGCAAAGCGATATTGCCCGACAACCCCTGTGACCACCCCGATCGCCTTCTGGTGATGCTCCAGCACCCCGCCCTGTTCAACATGCAATTCTACAAAGGCGCAAATATCCTGGCGATCGCGGCGAGCGGCATGAATGTCGGCCCAGTTTCCCCCCACTGCTTGCAAGCAGGGTTCAATCGAAGAACCATCTAACCGACAATAGTGCGCCGCGTCTTCCTTAATCTGTCCGGCCATCGCCTTGGAGCCAATCACCGATCGCTCTTCATCGCTAAAGACAATCACCTCCACCGGATGATTCAGCCGGAGATTATGTTCCTGAAGTGTCCGCACCACCTCAATGCCAGCCAACACCCCCAGACAGCCATCATAGCGACCGGCCACGGGCACCGTATCAATGTGGGAGCCAGTCGCCAGGGCCGGAGCCTTCGTTTTTCCTTCATAGCGCCCAATGATGTTCCCCGCTGCATCAATCTGCACGGTCATTCCGGCTTCTGCCATCCAGGTATGTACCAGTTGCCGCGCGAGTTGGTCTTCGGTGCCAAACGCAATCCGCCGCACGCCCCCATTGGGCAACTGGCCAACCTCCGCGAGTTGAATAATACTGCGATTCAGGCGATCGCCATTGACCACCAACGGCATCATTGCAACAGTCATTTGCACCTCCTACTTGTGTTGAACTTGCGATCGCAGACTCCGTCGCCTGCGATTTCCAGCCATCCGCTACTCCAGCAGAAGATACCCATAACCCTAGCCTAGCCGTTGGGACAATGGCAGCGCCTCTGCTAGAACGAAAATTGAGCGCGTAAATTGCCGACAAACACCGTCGGATTGCTCTCAAAGTTATTGGCATTAAAGATCGCGTAGAACGCTGGCACCAATGCCAAATTGTCATTAATCGGGTAATAATAAGACGCTTCTAGCTCATACTGCGTCCCCCCATCGCCCCCACCGGATAGCAAAAAGCGGCGGCCTTCCAAATAGTCGTAGGGCACCAGGAAGGAGATCACCCCCAAGGCTCCCTTTTTGCCCACATCGGGAAAGCCCAGCCCCGCCTGGAACGACTGCACCCGAATTTTGCCGCCATCCCGCAGCGGATTTTTGGGGTTGATATCCGTCACGCCGTAGGAATAACGACCGAAGATGCCAAAGTTTTTGGTGATCAACCAGTCGAAATTGGCGACAAAGGTATCGGCCCCCGAATCCCGCACTTGCCCGCCAAAGCCATCATCGGCATACCCATAGGGCACCGGTTCACCAACCGCCCCGCCAATGAAACCGTTATAGGCTTTGAGGCTGGAGCGGCTGTAAATGAGGCGCAGGCCAAAGTTGCGACTGGGGGCAAATTGCAACTGGGCGGTGATGGCGTTGGAACTGTTGAACAAGCCGTCGTTGGGGTTGCTGGAGGTGTTGAAGACTGCCGAGTTGAGGAATTCGGTGTTTTCGGCCAGGTAGGCGGCGGTGAACTTGAATTGGCGGCTGATATCCCAATTGATGACGGCCCCGGAACCCCGGTCTACGGCGCTCAAGAGGGTGCTGCCATTCGACTGATAGCTGGTTGCCCCAGTTTTGAAGAAGGTGAAACGGTTGCCATCAAAATAGCGATAGAAGTTGATGCGGGGGCCAAAGGCGACTTGCAGGTTTTTGGCGACGGGAAACTGGTAGAACAATTCCCGGATGGCGACGTTGGTGGGGGTGGGGGTGCCAGTCTGGTCAAGGAAGGGGGTGCCCCAGGAGTTGAAAAAGCCAGCGGAAACCAGTTGATTGGCGGGGGAGTTGCCGTTTCCGGCGACGAGTTGGGTGACTAATAAGTCTTTGCCGGTGAAGGAGGTGTTGAAGGTGAGGAAGGTGTAATAGCTGAAGGTGATTTCGGGATCTTCGCGGGTGACGCGGGTGGGGCGGTTGTTGCGATCGCGTTGGGGTGGGGCAAAAGCACTGTTTGGTGCGCGGAGCGATCGCTCCGCCAAAATATCATCCCCACCCGTGGCCCCGGTGAGGTTAAACCAGACATCGCCCGACAATTTAGTGGTCGTTGAAAATTGTTGCTTTTCTAAAGTGGCCGTGCGGGTTTCCAGGGCATCAACCCGACCCCGCAGGGCAGCGAGTTCGGCGGCAAATTCTTCTTGCAGCTTTTTGACCACTTCCAGGTCTTCTTTCTTGACAAAATCGGCGGTGGCGGCAGCAATGAGTTCCTGAATTTTGTCGAGACAAGCATTGAGTCCGGCGGCAAATTCGTAACGGCTCAAAGCCCGATTGCCTCGATAGGTTTTGTTGGGATAGCCCACAATGCAACCATACCGCTCGACCAGGGATTGCAACGCTTGAAAGGCCCAATCTGTGGGCTTGACATCGCTAAACTGAGAAACGGAGGTGACTTGCTCTAGCGCAGGAGGGGGGGCGGGCGCAACGGTATCCAGGGTGGCAACCCCGTTGACCTGTTCCATGCCGCTGGGGGCTAAAGGTGCTCCTAGTGCTAGTTCAGGGCTAACGGCTGTGGTTGGGCGATCGCTGGCTTGAGCAACAGCGGGTAAGACGGCGGCAAGCCCAGCGATAATCCCCAGAACGGGTAGGGCTTTGCCGAAGTAGTGCAATAGAGACATGGACGGTGAACACTCCTCAAAACACTTTGCCGGAGTTCTGTATGCTGTATACATAAACCTGGCAATTTATTTCTATTACACGGTAGGAATTCTTCCCTTGCTGTATCGCGGCATACTTCAGGCGGGCTGGGGGATGAGATCCAGGAGCCGGAAGTGGGCAATTTCAGCAATTTCGGCGAGGGCTTGGGCTTGTTCGGTGGCGGCGCTGTTGTGCAGGCGTTGCTCGAAGGCGGCCAGAATGCTGGTTTTGGTGTGTTGTTTGACAGCGATGATAAAGGGAAACCCAAAGGTTTCGCGATAGGTTTGGTTGAGGTGGTGGAAGCGATCGTATTCTTCCGGCGACAGGCGATCGAGGCCCGCTCCGGCTTGCTCTTGTACTGAGGCGGGGGCCATTTTGGCTTTGCTGCCCAGGTCGGGGTGGGCCAGGATGAGGGCGAGTTGCTCGGCAGAACTGAGGCTGTGCATCACCTGGATCATGGCTTGGTGGAGGGCGGTGACGCTGGTAAAAGGCCGTTGGTACCAGGTTTGGTGGGCGATCGCGGGGGTATGCTCGAAGACGGCTCCCAAGGCTGCAACGAACGCCGCTTGATCCATTTGGTTAAGGTCAGCAAGGGAATAGGGCATGGCTGCGGGGGCTGAAACAGGACAATATTCCGATGGGGCTACGGTCGGCGCGATCGCCGGATTGACGACGGGGGACGGCGGCGATCGCCTGACCGTTCAATTAGACCGTGGCCGTTTGCAGGCTGGCTTTATAGGCGGCCCATCCACCGAGATGGGAAATGTCCGGCCATTGATACTGTTCCACCAACGCTTGCGGGTAGAGGAAGGCGGTCACTACTTCGCCATCGGCCAACACCACATCGCTGGGATACATGTGGGGCGGTTCGGTGGCGGCGAGATGCTCAAACTCTGGCAGGGTAATGTCGTAGATTTCGCCCGGAATCGCAATGCCGTTTGTGGCGACTTCATAAATTGCTGGGTGCCAGCCATCGGCAGCGGCATGGAGGCGGTAGCGAGGGGCGGTGGCGGCGGCCTTGATGAACTGGGCCGATTGCAGGTTTTGGTGATCGGGCTGGCCACGGAGGGCAGAACCACAGATGAAGATGCGTTTGGTTGCAGTGGTGTTCGGCGTTGTCATGGTTTTACTGTGAACGGTAAAGGAAAACGTGGAATTACGGGGCGGTCTTGATCCTCAGGGGGAAACGTCTTGTTCGGAGTGGTGCTCTAACTCCCGGATCTCTTGCACGACGCGCTCTTTGCTGGCAATGAGATGAAACTGGATGGCTTGGGTGGCGGCGACGGGGTCGCGATCGCGCACGGCTTCATAGATCCGTCGGTGTTCACTCCGAATTTCTAGCACGCCCGGATTGTGTTGCATGGTTCGTAGCCGCAACAGCGCCATTTTGTCGAATACCTGATCCAAAATTTGCACCAGCCAGACATTGCCCGAACTTTCTGCCAGCGATCGATGAAACTCGTAATCCAAATGCAACAGTTGATAGTGGGTCAAGGGGTGGGTTTGCTGACTGATGGCTTTTTCGGCGTGCTGGATGGCAGTTTCCAGTTGGGCCAGTTGGGCGGGGGTGGCGTTGCGACAGGCTTCCGACACAGCTAATTGTTCCAGGGCAATGCGGCAGTCGTAGAGTTGCACGGCATCTGTCGTGGCTAACTGGGCCACCCGTAAAGCGCCGTGGACATCGGTTGTCACCAGGTTTTCTCGCTGGAGTTGCCGGATCGCCTCCCGGATGGGGGTACGGCTGACCTGGAGTTGCTCGGCGAGTTGAGTTTCCACCAACCGTGTCCCAGCCATAAGCTCACCCGCCAAAATGGCATGGCGTAAGGTTTGGTAGGTTTGTTCATGAAGGGATTGGGCACGTTTGAGGGGCCGGGAAGGAAGGGGCAAAATGAGCCTCCGATGCTTTTGCAAGCGAACAGTAATCCTCGATCGCCCGGTTGTCCAGGCAAGTGGTAGGTAAGGCGGTGATGCGGGGGCAAGGCTAAACGACGATCGCAGAGCCAAGGGGGCGATCGCCCGTCGGGCCAAGTCGATTAGATAAACCGATTCGACTCAGTAAACCGCAGGCTTCAGCAAGCCCTTCAATTGTCTTTGTATACAGTATACTTTATCCTTTTAATTGGCGGTTTGCCAAGGGGCAAGCGAGGGGATGGGACTAATGTAGCGATCGCGGGCCAGGAAATGCAGGTCAGCCGCTTCAGTCACCGCAGGCGTTAGGAATAGTAAGCAGTCAAGCGGGGGTTTTACCTTGCACCGTTAGCACGGGACAATGAGCATGGTGCATCACGTAGTTGCTGACGCTCCCTGCCAGGGCTTCCTCCAACCCCGTATGCCCCCGTCGCCCCACCACAATGAGACTTGCGCCCCAGGTGCGGGCTAACTCGCACAAGGTTTGGCCGGGATTCCCCAGCGGTTGAGACACATCGGCATGAACGCCACTGGCGGTGGCTGCGTCGGCCAGCGATCGCAACAACTGGCGGCCCCGTTCTTCCGTTTCTTCCCACTGTTCAAGCTGCATCCCAAATGCCTCCGCTGTGGCCCCTGGATAGGTGCTTTCGTAGGGAAAACCCCGGTTTGGAAAACTCATTTCCACGGGCGATTGCACATGCACCAATAACAAGCGGGCCGACATTAACTTGCCCAACGTGATGGCTGCTTGAAAAGCGCGTTGACTGACTTCATTATCGTCTACAGCAACCAAAATTTTGTCAAACATGGGTTCGCTCCCTACCCTACAACCCTCATGTCCACTTTATCCGGGTTTTATCCTGCGATCGCAATTTTAGCTGGCGCAATCAATAAACAATTGTCAATTTGGTGCATCTGAGGGTTTTTCAGTAACCCAGGAAGATTGCGCGGGATTCTGAATTCTCTTAGTAAGAAATTGGGTTCGGTGGGGAGCGATCGCCTAAGATCAGCCCATCCTTTGCCAGCTTGACGAATCTAGCCGAACTTATGCCAACGCGACCTTATTTATTTTACGGATTGACGAATAGTGTGTGTTCTACTTGCCTCACCAAAGTAGAAGCCAAAATCATCTTTCGGGATGAACAGGTGTACTTAGTGAAGCACTGCCCCCAGCATGGTCGGGAAGAGGTCTTGATTGCCGATGATATTGCTTATTACAAACTCTGTCAGGAGTTTATCAAGCCGGGGGATATGCCGCTCAAGTTTAATACTCCAATTCGTCACGGTTGTCCCTATGATTGTGGTCTTTGTCCTGACCATGAACAGCACAGTTGTTTGACTTTAGTTGAACTCACCGATCAGTGTAATTTGACCTGTCCAATTTGCTATGCCGACTCAGGGCCAGCGCGATCGCCCAATGGTCATCCGGCTCGTGTGCATCGATCGCTGGCCGAAATCGAAAAGTTGTTAGATGCGGTGGTTGCGAATGAAGGTGAACCGGATATTGTGCAGTTGAGTGGGGGAGAACCGACGATTCATCCAGACTTTTTTGCGGTGTTGGCGCTGGCAAAGCAAAAGCCGATTAAACACTTGATGATTAATACGAATGGAATCCGCATTGCCCGCGATCGCGCTTTTTGTGAGCGGTTAAGTGAGTTTAAACCAGGAATTGAGATTTACTTACAATTTGACAGTTTTACTGCCGAGGCATTGCAGGAACTCCGGGGGACTGATTTGCGATCGGTACGGGAACACGCGATCGCAAATTTGAATGAATTTAATATTTCGACGACTCTAGTTGCGACAGTTAAAAAAGGACTGAATGACCACGAAATTGGCGCAATTATTGAGTATGGCTTACAGCAACCCTGTGTGCGGGGGGTTACATTTCAGCCGGTACAAGCCGCTGGTCGCCTCGAAGGATTTGACCCCAGTCGCGATCGCTATACGTTAACAGCGGTACGCCGTGCCATTCTGGAGCAAACTCCCTATTTCAAACCCGAAGATTTGCTGCCTGTACCCTGCCATCCCGATTGTTTGGCAATGGCCTACGCTTTGAAAATTAAGGGTCAGGTGATTCCCCTGACTGGGTTGCTCGATCCTGAAACGTTTGTCAAAATCATGCCCAATTCAGTGTTATACGAGCAAAATCAGCAACTCAAAACCCTGTTATTTGAACTATTTTCAACGAGCCATTCTCCAGAGTCTTCCGCGACGACCTTAAAGCAACTTTTATGTTGTTTGCCGTTGATTGAAGTACCCAGTGGATTAACTTATGAAAATGTCTTTCGAGTGTTAATTATGCAGTTTCTTGATCCATTTAACTTCGATGTGCGATCAGTCAAGCGATCGTGTATTCACATCGCCCATCCTGATGGCCGGATCATTCCCTTTGATACCTACAATATGTTTTATCGTCCTGGTAGCCAGGGTCATCACTTAGTATCTGGCTTGCCAATGCCCGTAGGAGTGTAGAGTATGCGCCGCCCTCCATCTGCACGTACCTCAGCGATTGCTTGGGGAGTCTTTTTGACCTTTTCATTACATGGTCTGATGGGACTTCTGTATTTGTTTATTTTGGTGCCCTTTTTAGCTTTTTTGGGAAGTCAGATCGAATGGCTTCGTCCTGTACTTCAGTTGGGCTATAACTGGTATGTGCCGCTGTTTTTTCCTGGTCTGGCCCAGTTCATTTATTTGTTACCATTCAGTTGGTGGCTATATCGTCGGGGCGATCGCGAAGTCCTCAAAGGACTGGTGATTGGGGCGTTGCTAACGATTTTTTTGAACGGTACTTGCTTTGGCTGGCTGGCCTGGAATGCTGGGCGATAGGCCAAGGGGCGTGCTGAACTCAATCTCCGGGTTGAAAGGGTTTCCGGATTTCAAAGGAAACGGCTGGGGGTTGGGGTTGGGCGATCGCGGGTGACACAACCGGGGCTTGGCTGGCGTTTAAATTGGGAGGGGGTGTTTCTGGTGCTTGATGGTTGAGAGGCAACGGAAAGTTAGTGAGTTTGTCGTAATTAGAGGCGATCGCCAAGAGTGCCCCACCCAGAACAAAAATGGGCATGGGCAAGGTGATTTCTTTGGCCCATTGGTAGAATTCTGCTAGACCAAAAATCAGTAAAAAACTTGTCATCCATATCTTCATGGGGCAACCTCACTCAGCCTGCATCACACCTTCGCAGGATAGCCGATTTTAGCGGTTTTGGTACATGGGTGCCAACGGAACTTTGATGGTAGTGTCACTAAATCTTAAAATACTACTAATTGATACCGAATGCAGTGGGGGCTGAGTGCTATTGATGAATCCTTAAGAAATAGAATTTGACTCAAACAATACTCATGAAAAAACTCACTCGTTACGGTTCTGAGACAATCGCGATCGCCCAGAATTCCATCATGAGTGAGTCTAGTTGAGTGTAAAAAACGATGTTTGGCTCTGGGGAGATGTTCCCTCAGGATCGTGGAGTAAATAAAATTTGATTTTGCGGGTCGCCCTTTCCCCCTTCCCCTCTCCCCAGAGAGAGGGGTGCCGCAGGTGGGGTGAGGGTTGCCGTTGGTGAAGTGACTTGATTTTTGTTCTTTAGCGAATGCCCCAATCCACAAAGAGATCGCGCGGATCGTAGCGCCGCAACAGCTTTACCAGGGTTTGCAAATCCTCCAGGGTGCCGGGACACACGCAGCCCGCACTGCCCGGAGCATGGTCTCGATTCCAATCCATGTGAAAGCCAAAGGCATCGCGATTGTCTACAAAATTTTTGATTAGCGGCACAAAAATTGGCCCCAAGCCGTTGCTGCTGTGGGCATGAACGGCGGTGTAGTTGTTTTTGCCCCCGGCCCACTGAATATCGCCAATGGTGTAATGTCCTTGGGGTAAGGGTTCCAGGTTTCCGGCATAGCTGGCGGGGTCTTCGGGGATGCGGAAAAATTGGTGGCCTGGTGCGCCAGAGATAACGGGTAAAGTCGCAAGGGTTTGGCCTTTGGGGCTAACAAATTCCAGGTTCAACTGTTCTAACTGGTTGTAGGCTTGGCGACCGGTGCGGCTGAGGCGGCAGTAGACGTTATCGACTTTGGGGGCGGGGACTCGTTGGCGGGCGTTGGTGAGGGCGATCGCCAGGGCGGCTTTGGATTGGGGGCCAAATTTGCCATCGACTTCCAGGTCGCGATCGCCCTGAAACCAGGACACTGCGCCTGTTGTCACCGAGGTAAATTCGCCCGGTTGGGGGTCGGGTTTGAGGTAGCCCAACTCGGCCAAGCCACAGTTCAGCAAAAAGCAATCCAGTCCGATCGCCCCTTCCAGTAAGGTGCGGTGAATGGCCAAAGGTAAGGGCGGCGGTGCCCAATCGCTCAGGGGAAAAGCGGCGGCTGAAGTCGAGGCTTCCTCGTCGGGTGAGAAAAAGCCATCTTGCCGGAACAGGGCCGCTTCGCGATCGCGCCGAATCACCAGCCCCGGCAACACTTTGCCATCGCCATGCACCCAGCGTTTGAATTCTTGCGCGGCCCCTTCATAATCACCATCGTTCAACTTTTTTAACAGGGTGGAGGTGGCAAATCCGCCCCGTCCCGTCCCCACGTTATAGGCAAAGGAAACCAGGGCATCGACCATACTTTGAGTCAGGTCAACGGTGCATAATTCATGAATAGTTTGGGCTACTTTTTTGACTTCTAATTGCAGCCAGCGATCGCACTCTTGCCGCGTGATCACATCATCAAGAGTAATGGGTCGTTGTTGGTCAAGATGCACTGTAAAACCATATCCAATGGTGGGGATTTTAACGGGGTCTAAATAGGCTTCAATGGTGCCGTCGCCCCGCTTCCGATGTAGCCCTTCTGAGGACTTAATCAGTTCAAAGCAATTTGCACTGGGTTGATGCATACGTTCCTCTGGTAAAAATGCACTGAAACTCGATCAATTTGATGGTGTTGTGTTGCTAAAACCGGGCTAGAAGGTGGATTTGGGGGAAGAATGATCACCTTTGCCAATTTCCCTCATCCCCCAGCCTCTTCTCCCTAGGGAGAAGGGGAGCCGGATTAGAAGTCCCTCTACCCCTGGGAGAGGGATTTAGGGTGAGGGCTACAAAAGTGACACGCTCCCGATTTGGGCTGTGGAGTGAATCACGGGTTAGCTCTAGCACCTGCTTGACCGACCCATCTCCTGAAACCTTGATGCTTGTGTTGGTTGAGTTAGGGTTAGCGTTACCCAACAAAATTGAGGCTAGGGTTGGTTTTTACACTGTTTCACCCAGCCTAAAAAAAATAGATTGGGCACTTAACCCGCTCTAGCACTGTGCCTAAAAACAACTTGCAATTCCCTGCATGATTTTATATTGTCATCGATTTTTCTGAATTTAATGACCCTGATGCCGTATTTTTTGTATCAAGAGTTTGTGAAGTCTGGTGGGATGGGACGGGCGAGAATCCGGGCGATCGCCCCGACCAGAACCCAGGCCAGTTAAACTAAATGGGAATCAAATTGGAATCATTGCAGAACCCGTGGCATGGAACCGAGCAATCAGCTTTCTCTTTTGGAACAGGGCCAAATTCCCACCGCGATCGCCCAGCGGACTCAGGAATTGCGGCGGTTGTTGCAGCAGGCCAGCTATGAGTATTACGTGCTAGATGCGCCCACCATGCCGGATGCCGTGTATGACCAGCTTTACCGGGAACTGGTCGAACTCGAAACCCAATATCCAGAACTGATTGTGCCCGATAGCCCGACCCAGCGCGTGGGGGAACGGCCCGCCAGTCAGTTTCAGTCGGTGCGCCATGCCATTCCGCTTTACAGTCTGGAGAATGCCTTTGGGGAGGGGGATTTGGCCAAGTGGGAGGAACGCTGGCGGCGGATTGCGGGGGATGTGAACGCGGCCTATGTGTGTGAGTTAAAGATCGACGGTTCTTCCCTGGCGCTGACCTATGAAAATGGGGTGTTGGTGCGGGGGGCGACGCGGGGCGATGGCGTGGCGGGGGAAGAGATTACCCCTAATGTGCGGACGATTCGGTCGATTCCGTTGCGGTTGCATGTAGACGATCCGCCGCCGGTGGTGGAAGTGCGGGGGGAGGCGTTTTTGCCGTTGGCTTCTTTTGAGCAGATTAACCAGGAGCGATCGCAGGCGGGGGAGGCGTTGTTTGCGAACCCACGGAATGCGGCGGCGGGAACCTTGCGCCAGTTGGATGCGCGGGTGGTGGCCAAGCGGAAGCTAGATTTTTTTGCCTATACGTTGCATGTGCCCGGTGCCCCAGCGCGATCGCCCAAAAGTCAGTGGGAGGTGTTGCAACGGCTGAAACAGTGGGGCTTTCGGGTGAATCCAGAGGGGGCGTTGTGTGAGTCGTTGGCGGCGGTGATGGCCTATTGCGATCGCTGGTCTACGGAGCGGGCGCAGTTGCCCTATTTGACGGATGGGGTGGTGGTGAAGCTGAATGCCTTTGCCTTGCAAGATGAGTTGGGCTTTACGCAAAAGTTTCCCCGGTGGGCGATCGCGCTGAAGTATCCGGCAGAGGAAGCCCCGACAATTGTGGAGGCGATCAGTGTGAATGTGGGGCGGACGGGGGCGGTGACTCCGTTGGCGGAAATGCGCCCGGTGCAGTTGGCCGGAACGACGGTGGCGCGGGCGACGTTGCACAATCGCGATCGCGTGGCGGAACTGGATATTCGGGTGGGGGATACGGTGATTATCCGCAAGGCGGGCGAAATCATTCCCGAAGTGGTGCGGGTGTTGTATGAGTTGCGCCCAGAGCAGACCCAGCCGTTTCAAATGCCGACGGAATGCCCCGAATGCAGCCAACCCCTGGTGAAGCCAGAAGATGAAGCGGTGACACGCTGTATTAATGCGTCTTGTCCGGCGATTGTGCGGGGGGCGCTGGAACATTGGGCCTCGCGGGATGCCCTGGATATCAATGGTCTGGGCGAAAAGCTGGTGTTGCAATTGGTGGAAGCGGGCCTGGTGCGATCGGTGGCGGATCTGTATGGCCTGACGGTGGCGCAGTTGGTGACGCTGGAACGGATGGGCCAAAAGTCGGCAGAAAAGCTGGTGCAGGCGATCGCCGCCTCGAAGCAACAACCCTGGGAGCGGGTGCTGTATGGGCTGGGTATTCGTCATGTGGGTAGCGTGAATGCCCAAGTGTTGACGACTGCGTTTCCGTCGGTGGCAACCCTGGCCACGGCTACGGTAGAGGACATTGCTGCGGTGTATGGTATTGGCACGATCATTGCCCAATCCCTGCATCATTGGTTTCGGAATCCCGCGAATCACGACCTCATTGAGCGGTTGCAAACTGCCGGATTGCAATTTCAGGCTGAGCTTGCGCCGGAAGCCACGCCCAAAACCACGCCCCTCAGCGGCAAAACCGTGGTGGTTACGGGCACTCTGCCTACCCTGAGCCGTGACGAAGCCAAAGCGCTGATCCGTCAAGCGGGGGGCAAAGTCACTGAATCCGTCAGCAAAAAAACTGATTATCTCGTCGTCGGTGAAGACGCAGGTTCCAAGCTGAAAAAAGCCCAGGATCTCGGCATTCCTCAACTTTCTGAACCGGAACTTCTCGCCTTACTCACGCCACCCGTTTAACGCCCTGAAGGCAGAGCAATTGCTCAGGTTGAACTTGGCAAGGGACTATCCATTGCGTTGGATTGCCTTGGAATGATCAGGCGGCTGTTGTCCCTTACCAATTCAGGCCGCATCAGGTATGCTTTGCCCTAGTCACGATGGACTTCTTCTATTGGTGTACTGGAATGAGGTGGAATGCATACTACGGCACAGGCGTTAAAATGTTTTCAGCTTTGTTGCGATCTAACTACGAAGTATTGCTCGATCGATCTGGTGACTTTGGACAAACGAACTGGGAACGTGATCATTTTGGCGAGAGAAGACATCAATATTGCAATTGAGCCAAGCGGAGTATGGAGGTTTGTATGAGCGTAAACCCAGATTTTGTTGCTATGACTGCGCTTGAGCTTCGTGCTTATGTTTTGGCCCACCGGGAGGATGATGAAGCGTTACAAGCTTATCTAGATAAACTGCATAGGGAGCAGCCGAAGTCAAGAGTGTATCAGCCTGATGACGATGTTGCTGGAGCGATCGCTGAGTATTTAAAAAATAAAAAACAGTAATAGGCTGCTTAAGGTAAACTTCGCAATCCTCTGGTCTGCCTGGAGTAATCTGACGAACTTAGTCGCGTCGGTTTTGGGCTGAAGTGCTGGTAGAGATCCATAAATTTACACGATCGCCCTCTGCACTGAGTAAGCAGCGCGATCGCCCCATGCCCCATGCCTCGGTTTGGTTGCTGTCCATCGGAGCCGCGATCGCGATTTTGCTAGGAAAGGTTAAAAATCCGCTGAATCCCTGAGGAAGTTCCTAGAAAAAACTGATGTGAGCGTTAGATCGGTAAGTTGGTGGGGCACTCTGAACAAAGGAATCTAACCCGACCGCTGCAAATATATCTATAACTCCTCATGAACATGACTCCAACGAAGCTCCAAGCCGCTTTGCAAAACCTACCTGTTGATGCAAAAGAGTCTGTCGTAGAATCTCTTTTCGTTGAACAGTATTTGATGGAGGCTTTAGGGTTTGAAAAAGGAGAAGTGTATCCTAAGTATCCTACAGGAGATTCAAAAGTAGCTGATTACGCAGCGCGTAAAAATACACCCGATAATATTTTTGTATGTACTCAGGAAAATCCTTATCTCTTGGTTGAAGTAAAAAATCGCCAGACAAACTTATCCTATAATTCACCTGGATATATTAGTGCTGTTGAGCAGTTAAAAAAATATTTATTAGATAAAAGATGTAGAAGCTGTAAATGGGGCATAATTACTAATGCGAATCATATTCAGCTTTTTCGGAAACATGGAAAAACTGTTTATCCAGCAACTAAATGTCTTGAGTTAACTGTAGAAAATATTGATGAAATAGTTTCTAATATCAAGCAAACTATTGATTCCCCTAAAAAAGCCTTGACTATTGTTGTATACAATCTGAGAGGTGGAGTAGGTAAAACAACAACTACAGCTAATTTGGCCGCTGTCTTTGCAATGTTTGAAAAGAGAGTTTTAGTCGTAGATTTCGATCCTAGTCAACAAGATCTCACTAAATTCTTGGGTTTGCAGTTAAGTAATGGAGATGTAATTCAAAATTTAGTTGATAGAAAAGCTGATATTAGAGCCGTTTTGAAAACTTATTCTTATTATAATAAAAAAGTTAAAAAAGATTTTTCTTTTGACGTTTTACCTGCCGACAAAATGTTGGCAAATGATAATGCATTGAATCCCAAAGAAGCTAATCTAAATCAGCAGCTTAGAATTAAAGATTTAAAATCTAAACTAGACTCTTTAAGTTCAGATTATGATTATATTGTGATTGATTCATCGCCTAATTGGAATTTTTTTAGTCAGCGTGCTCTTTATTCGGCAGATGTGATTTTACTACCTATTTTGCCTAATGATTATTTCTCCTTGCCGAATACTGTAAAAACAATTAGTGAACACATTCCCAAAATACAAGCTTTAAGGGAAGATGGTTGTCCAATTGCGCTCCCTATTTTTCAGAATGGATCAAAAGTAACAGAGTCACAAAATAGACAAATTGAGCAAGAAATAGATAACCTAATTTATCAGGCTAAGTCGGATATTAAGTTTGACTTAAAACCATATTTCTATCCTAAGAATAAAGATGGTAAAAACGATAAATCTATTTTTTCAGTTTCTAGTCATGCTGTGATAGCGAATGCAATTTTCTCTAGGACTCCGGCAGCATTTCAAAATAAGTTGGTTTGTCAGCAATATCTAGCTTTGGCAAAGGAGTATTTTTTGCAATGAGCACTTTGACTGATGTTGGTAATCTAATGTATTTGTACATAGATGAAATTGAGCCGGGTGAAGGAACGGATGCCCCAGAGTTTTTGATCAATGCTACCGCAAAGTTATTGAATCAGAAGGAAGAACGTAATTGGATTCCAATTATTGTTAAAGAGACAGGTAAAGATCAGTATGAAGTGATTGGAAATGCCTTTGTCTATGCAGTTGCTAAAGCGGCTGAATTAGAGCGTGTTTGGTGCATTATTGCCGAAACAACAGATTCTGCGCTTGAAGTGACGAAGGCACTTTCAAGAGAAATCATTCCTCAAGTCAATCTATCGTCTGCAACGAGAGATGAAATTGCAGCAGCATTGAAATTTTTAATTGATCAGCCAGGTAGCCCGCTGAAGGGGATCAAACTTGCAGTTGCGATTAATCGGATTGAAGATGATCCGTGTCGTAAATATTGGAAATCTTTTACTCCAATTATAAAGTTAAGCTGTGGGATTACTGCGGGTAAAAAGCTGGATGCACTGAAGCAGGTTTTCTATCTAGCTCCAGAAAAGTATCCTGATATGCCTAAAGTAAACCTATCAGCGGCGACGAGGGATGAAATTGAAGCGGCATTGAAATATTTATTGGATCAACCAGGTAGCCCGCTGAAGGGGATCAAACTGGCAGTTGCGATCAACCGGATTGAAGAAGATCCGTGTCGTAAATATTGGAAAACGCTTACTCCTATCACAAAGCTGAAGTGTGGGATTACTGTGGGTAAAAAGCTGGATGCGCTGAAGCAAGTTTTTTATCTGGCTCCAGAACCTTATCCTGATGTGATCACAGAGCCTGCACTGTTAGAGACGTTTACTGCAACGGAACTAAAAGCAATGGCGAAAAAACGGGAACTCGCAGTTCCTAAAGGGGCGAAAAAGGGTGATCTAGTGACACTTTTGAGTGCGGCATGATGCGTTAGATGCGGAATGGGCGATCGCCGTTCTAGGGTTGCGATCGCCTGGGTGCGTCAGACTGAGGAAAGTGTGTTGTAATGGACAGCGAGTTTCTGGTCGTTGAGTCTATGTCGCACTCGTCTCCCTCCGTTTCCCCAGTTTCCGGCGACACCCAACGGCGATCGCCCCCCGTTAATGCTGCTCGTGCGGTAGCCGATCCCGCCGCCAAAGCCCCGCCCCGCGAGGCCATCATTGGCTTGCACCAAGTCACCAAAGCCTATCCGGGTGGGTCGTTGGCCCTGGATGGGGTCGATTTATCCGTCGGGCGGGGCGACTTTATTTTCATCACCGGGCCATCGGGTTCGGGGAAATCCACCTTGCTCAAATTGCTCTACGGCGAAGAACGGGCCAATGCGGGCACCATTACCGTCGATGGGTATGCCGTGGGAGAATTGCGGGGCGATCGCCTTGCAGAATTGCGGCGGCGCATTGGCATCGTGTTTCAGGATTACAAACTCATTCCTCGGCGCACCGTGGCAGAAAATGTCGCCTTTTCCTTGTGGGCGCAGGGGTTGCGCCGGGCCGAAATTCAACGACGCTTGGGGCCAGCGTTGAAAATGGTGGGCTTACCCCACAAAGCCAACAGTTTTCCCGATGAGTTATCCGGTGGCGAACAGCAGCGGGTCAGCATTGCGCGGGCGATCGTCGGTACGCCGCCGATTTTGCTGGCCGATGAACCCACCGGGAATTTAGATGGCAACAATTCCTTGCAAGTGATCAAAATTTTGCAAAAGCTCAACGGTATTGGGATCACGGTGATTGTGACCACCCACGATGAAGCCCTGCTGCGCCATTTTGCCTATCCGGTGGTGCGGTTGGTGAATGGCAAGTTGTTTGTGCCCCAATCCTACGCCCAGCCGGGAAGCACCGATCGCCGCGATCGCGACAAAACCAGCCCCCAGACTAGGGTTTAATCAATCAAGATCGGGATAAAATCGGGGCCATCACCAGGGAGGACAGCGATGCGACTAAAGGCCGAATGCCACATTGAGTTTGCTGCCAGTGCGCCAACTCCGGTGATCTTGATGCTGCGGCCTCGGAGCGGGGCGGGGCAGTGGATCGTCCGGGAAGATTATCGCCTGGAGCCGCTGGTGCCCGTGGTGGAATACACCGATGTCTATGGCAATTTGTGTCAGCGGTTGGTGGTGCCTGCGGGAGAATTTCGCGTTGAGACCCGTGCCTGGGTGGAAACTGCCGCCGCGATCGCCGTGGCTCCGGGGAGTCCCTTTGTGCTGGTGGAGCAATTGCCCGCAGACGTAATCCAATTTTTGTTGCCCAGTCGCTATTGTCAGGCAGATGTGTTGGGGGATTTGGCCCTGGAAATTGTGGGCGAGGCCAGCCCTGGCTATGACCAGGTGGCCGCCATTACCCAGTGGATTCATACCCAGATCGAGTATCAATACGGCACCAGCAGCGCCTCGACTTCAGCCGTAGAAACCGCCCAACAGCGCACGGGGGTTTGCCGAGATTTTGCCCACCTGGGGATCGCCCTCTGCCGCAGTTTGAATATTCCCGCCCGGATGGTGGTGGGCTATCTGTATGAGTTAGACCCGATGGATCTCCATGCCTGGTTTGAGGCGTTTGTGGGCGATCGCGACTCTCCCCAAGCCTCCGGACGCTGGTATACCTTTGATGCGACCCAGGCAGAACCCCGTGGCAATCGGATCGCGATCGCCTACGGTCGGGATGCGGCGGATGTGGCCCTGGCGACTCAGTTCGGCCCAATGGAGTTGCGATCGCTCCAAGTGACGGTGACTGCTGTTGATCCCGATCTGCCCCCCGCTTAAGGTCAACGCAAAAAGCCAGGAACGACCCCAGCGGGCGATCGTCAACCTGGCTTTTACCGTGGGAGATGCAAATTGGTTGTCTGCCCTAGCGGCATTGTTCAGCTCAATCGCTCTGACTAAGATGCAGACAAAAACCAGACCGCATAACGCCGACTTGGGCGCTGACTTGGGCGCTTACTTGGGCAGTTTACCCACAATTTGGCCTTTGATATTTTCGACTTCTTTGCCCAGCTCTTGGCGGCTTTCCGCTTTCAACAAATACCGATAGACAAACCAAATCGTGTAGCCAAAGCCAACCATTTCAAACAACGGAGCCAGCAGGGGGATGTCGTCTACTGCATCCAACAGGGCCAGGGTCATTTTTACAGTGACGATACCGCCAAAGATTAACCCCAGGGTGATCAAGGGGCGACGATATTCGCCAAAAAAGTCGGAGAGATACTCAGGTAGACCGGCCAAAAAGGCAGAAATTTTTTCGCTAATCTGCTTAAATTGCTCACCGGATTGCTCGGCAGAGGGCAAGGCCAGAGTTGTGGTTTTGCTGTCTAATTCCGGCTCAGCAAACTCAGGGGCTTTGTTTTCAGTGTCTTTCAATTCGGAGTTCATATTCACAACCTGGGAGTAACAACTCGTCTAGGGATGCTAGCTTGGCAACAGCTTACGCCAACGATGGGAAACTATGCAAAATATTACTAAATATTGCTAGATCGCGATCGCTAGAGCTGCATCGTACTGAATCGTAAAACGGGTAAAACCCCTTTGTTGTCTTCAGTTAGACAGAGATCTAGCTGACCCGAATCAGCAACGGTGAGTGAGGCATGATTGATCGCCGATAGTTGAAATGAACTACGGCGCAGCAGAATTTAGATTGGCTAAATTGTAGCGTTCACCTTCCCCTTCGCTACTGAACCAATGAATATTTTTATGATTTTGCGGCGGATTGATTACGGATAGTCATTACTCAAAAAAATCCACGGGCCTCATGCAATAGGGCGACGTGGATGGACTGTCAAACTGGAGGAACACCGTGCTAGAGCAAAGAACAACGACCCAGGCGATCGCCCCAAGGCGGGATCATGTTTACCAGGAAATGGCCGCTGGGTTGACCGGACAACAGGCCGCACTGGGGGGCTGGGTGGTGGTAGTAAAGATTTCTTCTTGAACGAAATAAATGGTGATCTGAAAGGCTCCCACGATGATCCAGGCCGCCTCGCGCAGGTCGTCCATTTCATGCAGGAGTTGATCGACCAGCCATGCATCGGAGCAGTGAATCGCGAGGGTGTTGGCCCCGTCCAGGTGAAGAAAGCAGAAGGGGAGGGTGTCGGCGAAACAGGCTTGAAAGCGACCTAAGCGTTGCTTCTCAAGCATTAACAAATCTTCATGAGTGAATTCGGGGAACATGAGCTTGCCCTCTGCGAACCGTATTCTGATTTAATCGGATTGCTTGTTTGTGCCCTACGGTGATTTTTAGGATTTTTCCGCGAAATGGATGAAAAGTCTAGGTGGATCTGCGGAGGGCGATCGCGCGGATTTGGGCGAATGCAGTGGCGGGTAGCCGTTAAGGTGCTGCTGGAAGCATCGGGCGGAGGGCGATCGCGGGGTTTGACCCCATTGACAAAAAAGTTGACAATCGGTTAAACAGTTCAGAGTTGTGGCGTTTTGAGGGCTGGGTAGGGACAGGTTGGCGGGGCGGTGGCCTTCGCCTGGGGAATGGCAACGGTAAAGACCGTCCAGCCTTGGGTACTGCTGACCTGGATGGTGCCTTGCAGTTCGTGGACGAGTTGTTGCACCAGGGCCAACCCTAACCCGGTGCCGCCCTGTTTCCAGCGATCGCCATTGGGCACCCGGTAGAACTTGTTAAAAATTTGGTCGAGTTGGTCGGGGGGAATTTCCGCCTGGTTTGCCACTTGAAACGTCAGCAGGGCCGTATGCCCCTGGATTGCTGTGGTGAGGGAGGCTTGGAGGCGAATTTCGCCCTGAGGCGAGGTGTATTTGCAGGCGTTGTTGAGGAGTTCGGCCAGGATGCGCTCCAGGGTGGCGCGATCAATGGTGATGGTGGCGATCGCGGGGGCGATCGTGAGGTGCAATTGTTGGTGCCGTTCCTGGGTGCGGGAGCGAAAGGATTCCACTAAGTCCGCCAAACATTCTGCCAAATCAAAGGTGGAGGGCTGGAGGGAGTAGGCATCGGCTTCCAGGCGTTGCAAGTCTAACAAGTCGTTGATCAGTTCAATTTCGCGCCCACATTCTGCCTGCAAAATGTCGAGATATTGGGCTTGGCGATCGGGGGTGGTGACTTTTCGCAACAGGTGAATGGCCATTTTCATGTTGGACATGGGAGTCCGGAGTTCGTGGGAAACGGTGCTGAGAAAATCGTCTTTCAGTTGGTTCAGGTTTTCCAGGGCGATGACCTGGGCCTGGGTGGCTTGGTAGAGGCGGGCTTGGCGGATGGCGATCGCGCACTGGTTGGCGACTTGCTGCACCAGCCGAATTTCTAGTTCATTGAAAACATCCGCGCAGGATTTAAACAGCCACAGATCGCCCAAGACCTTTTGGTTATCCACAATGGGGCAAACCATCGCCGTATGTTCCCGGACGTTGGGGCGCAGGGGGGTGGGCACCAGCCGACAAAACTGGAAGAGTTGCCCCTGAAGCAGTTGGAGATAGAGATGGGCAAAGTCTTGCATGGACACTAAAACGCCCCGTGCCGATGTCATTTCGCTGCGGAGATATTCATACCGAATGGTGGCCGTCTGGTGTTCGAGGTCGTAAATGGCGGCATCGCACCCGTTGAGTTGTAGCCCGATCGCGAGGGCTTCTACGGCAGTTTGCAAAATTTTGTCTTCGTCCAAGCTATCGCGCACGGAGTCGGTAATCCGTTTGAGGGTGGCTTCGTAGTGCAGGGCTTGTTCCAGTTGATTGGTGCGTTCCTGGACTTGTTGCTCTAGGGTGGTGTTCAGTTGGCGGACTTGGTGAAACAGTTCCGATTGTTGAATGGCGATCGCGACTTGGATTGCCAATTGCTCCAGCAAGCCAATTTCGTAGCTTTTCCAGTGGCGGGGGGCCAAACATTGGTGCGCGACCAGAATGCCCCATAGCTCGTTGTCGTGCAAAATGGGTACCGCCAAAAAGGCCCGCACCTGGCTTTGGCGGGTCAGGTTATCCGTGGCGATGGGTAACTCGACCTGGTCTAAGTCGTCAATCACCAGGTTTTCTCCTTGCCGATAGCTTTGATACCGGAAACCAAAGCCCGCATCTTGTACCCTGACTCCTAGAATGGAGGGAAAATTGGGCAGCACGGCTTCGGCGACAACGTGGCGATCGCAGGGCGAACCACACCGATAGATCACCACGCGATCGGCCCGCAAAAACTGCCGCACCTCCGACACCGTGGTATTTAGAATGACTTCTAAATCTAACGATTGCCGAATGCGGTGAGCGATCCCAGCGGATAGTTGCGCCAAGCCCGCCATCAACCGTTCCCGTTCTGCCTGTTGCCGCAGCGCGACTTCTGCCGCCTTCCGCTCCGAAATATCCCGCGTAAAGCAGTGATAGCCAATGTATTGGTCGTACCAGTCATAGGCTGCGACCATCACGATTTCTGTGTAGAAAAGGGACTGATCTTGCCGCACTGCGCGCACTTCGACTTCGGCTTTACCCTCTTGTTGCATCTGGTTGTAGGCGGCGGCGACTAGCGGCTGGTCATCGGGATATACCGTTGCTTGCCAGGTCATGCCGATCATGTCGGTTTGCTCATAGCCCAACGCCTCGGCATAGGCCCGGTTGAGGGCAATGTAGCGGCCTTCGGGGTTGAGGCGGGCGATCCCTTCCACGGCGTTGCCCAGGGCGGTGCTCATTTCCAGCAGTTCGGCTTGGGCTTGTTGGCGCTGGGTGATATCGACGAGAAAGATCGACAGGCCGTTGGTGGTGGGAAAGATCCGGATTTCAAACCAGGTTTTGAGGCTGGGATAGAATTCGTCGAAGGTGGAGGGGGCGTAAGTGTCGTAGGCGGTGCGGCATTCGCGTTCCAGGTTGGTGCCCAAAAATTCGGGAAAGAGTTCCCAAAAGTTTTGCTGCAAGACGGATTTGGGCGATCGCTGGAGCAAACGAACTGCTCGTTGGTTCAAATAGGTAAAACACCAGTGGCGATCGAGGGAAATGAAGGCATCGGTAATGCTTTCGAGAATGTTGGCAATCTGGCGGTTGGCGCTGCGGAGGGCGGCTTCTACCCGTTTGCGATCGGTAATGTCGTGACAGTTGATGACAACCCCGCAAATGGCCGGATCACTCAGGAGACTGGTGGCGACGGCTTCAAACGATCGCCAGGAATTGTCGTAATGCCGCACGCGGTACTCTACCACGGGTTGACTCAGCCCTGGATTTTGGATGGCTGTGTGCAAGACGTGCAGGATCGTGTCTACATCTTCGGGATGCACAAACTCAGCCGCAGAGCGGCCTTCCACATTTTCTAGCCGATACCCCAAAACCCGCTCAGCGGAAGGACTGCAATACCGAAAAATCCCATTTTCATCCAGAATGACGATAATATCGGTTGCGTTTTCGATCAACGATTGGAAGCGGCGATCGCTGTCCTGCAATTGTGCTTCAGCCCCAACTTGCTCTGCCCTCGTCATTGATTGTGCCGCCTGTCCATCCCGTCTACGGTCGTTCTGGTTGGTTTGCATTGTGGGTGCTGTTGGTGTTCTGCGTTGGCTGAGGTTTGGGCGATCGATGCTAGGGCGGACTACGCCAGTTCCAAGGGGGCTGGGGCAGGCTAAGAGGGCAGAGAGGCAACATAAAACTGGAGGCTGGAACTGGCGATCGCCGCCGGGTAGAGGATGCAATCCTCTTTATGTATTGAGAAGCAGCATTGGGTTTACAGCAATGACCGGGATCACTGAAAAGGCAACGCGATCGCGGCATAGACCTTGTATCGTAACCGATCTCCCTTTGGCTCAGTTCGCCTAATTGTGTCGTGTTTTTTGGGCAATATTTCGCGTACAATATTTATTGCTTGGGTTCATGCTTCTGGCCGCGATCGTGTCCAGCAATCATGGCCTAGCAATCATGGCCCAGCGGTGAGTAAGGGTTGCCCCTGATGCCAGTATTGGTAAGCAGCATAGGCCAAGGTGACGACCCCGTGCACGATCGCCGTTTCATCCACTGCAAACAACGGATGGTGCAACGGATAGTTGAGCTGATTCCGAAAGCCCACCCCCAACCGCATCATACTCCCCGGTGCTCCTTGCAGATACACCGAAAAATCCTCTGCACCCAAAGATGGCTCTTGAATCATCTGGATGCCTTCCCGACCCCAGGCGGCCTCTGCCGATGCTTCTAGCAACTGGGTTAAGGTGACATCATTTTGAACCGACGGTACCCCCCGCCGATAGTTCACCTGATAGCGCGCACGAAAGGGCTGACACACGCTGGCGACAATTGTTTCGATCCATTGGGGCAAACTGTCGCTGGTTTCGGGATGGAGCGATCGCACCGTCCCCAAGAGCCGAACCTGATCCGCAATCACATTGGGCGCACGCCCCCCTTGAATTTGGCCAATCGTCAGGACAACAGGCCGCAGCGGGTTGTGGGTGCGGCTAATCGCTTGCTGCAAAGTCGTGATCACCTGGGCCGCAATCCAAATAGCATCTACCGCTTCGTGGGGCCGCGCGCCATGACCCGACTCCCCCATAATCACAATTTCCAGGTCATCTGCCGCCGCCGTCAGCGCCCCATAGCGAATCCCGATCACCCCGGCGGGGATTGATGGGAAGACATGGAGCGAGAGCACCCCCGCAATTCCCTCCATTGCGCCGTCTTGTACCATCCAGGTGGCCCCCTGAGCAATTTCCTCGGCGGCCTGAAACAAAAAGCGCACATTCCCCGGTAAGGTTTCGCTGAGTTGGGACAACACCATTGCCGTCCCCAGACCCACGGTGGTATGGACATCGTGCCCGCAGGCGTGCATCACTCCGGCACAGCGCGAGGCAAACTCGAATCCGGTTTGTTCATGAATGGGCAAGGCATCCATATCAGCCCGAATGGCCAGGGTGCGGACATCGTTACCGATCCCGGCTAATTCGCCCACGACCCCCACTTTGCCTACGCCTTCTCGCACTTGGAGGCCGCAGGAAGACAACACCCCAGCGACATAGGCTGCTGTTTGGTATTCTTCGCCGCTGAGTTCGGGGTGGCTGTGGAGATGACGACGAATTTCGATCAGGCGGGGGGCCAGTTTTGCGGTCAGGTCTTTGATTTCGCTCAGCATCAAGGGTTATTGAATCAGAGTTGGGTGTAGGACTGTATTTTCCCCATGATAAAGTCCTTGACGCGGTGGGTCGGCGCAGAGCCTGGTTTAATCGGCGGTAAATTCGGCGGCGAGGTCGGCGGTGAGGTGGCCCCGGAAGCCGGTGATGATGCGATCGCCATTTTTTAGGACGTGGATTTCCATTTGGTCGCTGGCCCAATCCAGGCGATCGCCCAAGGCCGGATTGAACACATGCACCCGTTGATTGCTGGAGGACACCAGGGAATCGGCCGCATTGACGGCCAACGCTGCGATATAGGCTCCATCGACCAAAATATCCAACTGTGCCAGCAAATCCTGGGCACCGGCGGGGGCATATTCACCCTGGAGTTGTTCCAGCGTAAAGCCAGTAAACGACATCACAGTCAACCCTGCTGCTTTGACCCGGCGAGCGACCTCGGCCAGGGCCGGGGCTTGCCAAAAGGGTTCGCCGCCGGAAAAGGTGACTCCTTCGTTGTTGTCGTTGCTGAGAATGCGATCGACTAGGGTGCTGATTTCCGTGAGTTCATTGATTTCAAATGACCAGGAAGCCGGGTTAAAACAACCAGGACACTCCCGCATACAGCCCTGCACCCAAACCACCGCCCGACATCCCGGCCCGTTGACTTCGGACTCATCGACATAACCCATCAGGTTGAGGTAGCCTGCCGGAATTTCATGAAGGGCGGTGTAGGCATCCGTTTTTGGCGATCGCATAAATGGAAACTCCCAAGCTGAAGAGCAGAAGCCGGGGGGCGATCGCCAAAATGGCTGAGGCTGGGGCGATCGTCCATTTCCCGACTCATGGTTTCTATTGTCGAGGGAAGGCCGAGGAAAGCCAACAAACTGCAAAACTTCGCGATGGTTTGTTGCAATTGTTGATTGGCAACTTCGCCGTTGCGAAACGCGATCGCGTGGCGTAGCGGCAGCGGCCCTAAGCCATGACCATGCCCCCATCCACGTTCATGACCTGGCCAGTAATGTAGGCAGCGGCAGGATCAGCAGCCAAAAAGCGAATCATCCCCGCCACTTCTTCAGGCTGGCCATAGCGACCCAGGGGAATGAATTTCAGAATTTCGTCTGATTTCAGGTCGGCGGTCATGTCCGTTGCAATGAAACCAGGGGCGACAGCGTTGACGGTAATGCCCCGCGTGGCGAGTTCTTTGGCGACGGTTTTGGTAAAGCCGATGACCCCAGCTTTGGCGGCGCTGTAGTTGGCTTGGCCGGGATTGCCCATTTGTCCGGCGACGGAGGTGATATTGACAATGCGGCCCCGACGCTGTTTCAGCATAATTTTGCTGGCGGCACGGGTACACAAAAATACGCCAGTCAAGTTCAAGTCAATCACCGCTTGCCATTCTTCGGGTTTCATCCGCAATAACAGGGTGTCGCGGGTAATGCCAGCGTTGTTGACCAGGATATCGATCTGGCCAAATTTTTCCATGACGGCGGCAAATAAGCCCTCGACTTGTTCGGCTTGGGCGACATCGGCGGGCAGGGCGATCGCCTCACTCCCCAGAGCAGTAATGGCGGCCACAACTTGATCGGCGGCTTCTTTAGAACTGGCGTAGTTCACCACCACTTTGGCTCCTTCGGCCGCCAGAGCGATCGCCGTTGCCTTGCCGATCCCCCGCGATGCCCCCGTGACGATCGCCACTTGACCCTGTAACCGCTGTAACTCTTGGGGTAATGCCTCCATCTGCTTTCCTCTCAACTCTCCCTGGATGTGTAGTGGCCGTCTGAGCGACTGCTAGATCATCATAGAGGAAAAGGGAAACCCCCAAGCCGCGATCGCGCCAACTCTGGCGACCACTGGAGTGGCGCTGGGTTTGGCTCCAGTTCTCCCAAGGCGCGGCAGTTCAGGCCGATCCCTCCGTAAAGCGAAAGAAGGTGCGCGATGACCACGAAAAAACAATTTGCTAGCTTTGAGACGATGTTGGCCGAGGCGGAATTACCTGTCTTGGTAGACTTTTATGCGACGTGGTGCGGGCCGTGCCAGATGATGGCCGGAATTTTGACCCAGGTGCAGAGTCAACTCAAACCCAAACTGCAAGTCGTGAAAATTGACACTGATAAGTACCCGGAACTGGCTTCTAAACACCAAATTCATGCGCTACCCACGTTGGTCTTGTTTAAACAAGGACAACCCGTTGATCGCATTGAAGGGGTTTTATCAGCGGAACAGTTGGTGCAACGGCTACAACAATTTCTGTAAGGCGGGCACTGGTTTGCTGCCATTTGGGACAATCCACCGCCCCTAGGGGCGATCGCCGAGGTGGCTCAGGGCGTGATTTGCGGCTTTCCAGGCCAAAAAAACGTTAACTTTTGTTAAAAAATATCGGTAATCTGGGCTTATAGGATGAGGGCGCTGGAGCGGCGATCGCGATCGACCCCAATAGCGACGCAGAACGAATTTTCAAGGGTTTGGGGCGTTGCTGCGGGCAGTCAGACTATAGCGCAATTCGGTGAAACCCAGTTGGAGAAGGGGCTTGGGGCGATGGAGTGTGAGGATGATTGATCCATCGTTGTATGGATTCATAACCGTTTATCAATCAAGCGACGCGGGAGGATAGTGGGCCATCTAGGTTGAAACGGCTGAAAATGCCATTTTTTCATAGGTCAGGCTTATGACTCGATCCCTGCGATTTGGGTCAAAAACGGCTCAGATCCAAATATCTTAAAGGTTCTAGCGATCCGGTTTCTGGTGCCACCCTCTAGAATAGGGCATTGAAAACCCAGACACCTTCAGTGTTCCAGCAGTTTTACACTGGCTGGGCGTGTGGATTGGTTTTAAGAATGCCCATTCAGATAGTCTTGGAGAAAAGGAGACTCTATGAATAAAGGTGAACTCGTTGATGCGGTTGCAGAGAAGGCCAGCGTCACTAAAAAGCAAGCTGATGCGGTGCTGTCTGCTGCATTGGACGCGATTGTGGAAGCAGTCAGTGGTGGCGATAAAGTGACGTTGGTAGGGTTTGGCTCGTTTGAATCGCGGGAGCGCAAAGCGCGTGAAGGCCGCAACCCCAAAACCGGAGCCAAGATGAACATTCCTGCGACCAAGGTTCCTGCCTTTTCCGCTGGCAAACTGTTTAAGGAGAAAGTGGCCCCTGACGCTTAATTCTTGGCGATCGCAGCAATTGGGTGTGTCTGAGGCACGCCCACAGCACGGGGGAAATCGGGTTTGGGCGGCTGCTATGGCTCACTGTTCCCCCGCTGCTTTATTGGATTTTTCGGCTAGTATTAACCCCTTGGGGCCACCACCAACGGCGATCGCGGCGATTCAGGCGAGTTTGGCCGATCTGGTGGCTTATCCTGACCCCAGCTATGCCCAGTTGCGGGCGGCGTTGAGCGAGTTTCACCAGATTGCACCGGAGTATATTTTGCCGGGGAATGGTGCGGCGGAGTTGTTGACCTGGGCGGGGCGGGAGTTGGCCGCACTGGACTCTGTGCATCTGTGCACGCCTGCATTTGGCGATTATGGGCGATCGCTCCGGGCGTTTGGGTGTTGTCCGCTGGAGCATTCGTTACTCCAGTCTGGGGTGACTACAGAGGCAGCAGATCTCACCCCTGCCGCGTTGGAGCAGACGATCGCCGCGATCGCCCAAACAGAAACCGCGAAATCTGCTGGAGTCTTGGTCAATAATCCCCACAATCCAACCGGACAAATGGTAACGGCGGCAAGCTTGCGGCCTTTGCTGGAGCGGTTTGCGCTGGTGGTGGTGGATGAAGCGTTTATGGATTTTTTGCCCCCAACCGAGCAGGAAAGTGTGTTGGCGTGGGTGCCGGAGTGGCCGAATTTGGTGGTGTTGCGATCGCTGACGAAGTTTTATAGTTTACCGGGTTTGCGGTTGGGCTATGCGATCGCCCAGCCCGAACGACTTGCCCAGTGGCAACAGTGGCGTGATCCGTGGTCGGTGAATAGTTTGGCGGTGGCGGCGGGGATTGCGGCGGTGCGCGATCAAGCATTTCAAGCCCATACCTGGGCATGGCTTCCCCCAGCGCGATCGCAGTTGTTCGCAGGCTTGCAGCACCAACCGGGTTTGCAACCATTACCGGGTGCCGCGAATTTTTTGTTGGTCAAATCTGAGTCTTCGGTGATGTCTTTGCAATTGCAACTTTTGCAGCAGTATCAGATTTTGATTCGGGATTGTGCGAGTTTTCCAGAGTTGGGCGATCGCTACTTTCGTGTGGCGGTGCGGACTGAAGCGGAGAATGAGGCTCTCCTGCAAGCCTTGTCGAAGGTGCTTTCAGCCTAGCTTGGGTGATTGGGCTGACCCATGAGAAAGCGGCCAAGATTCTTGATCCTGACCGCTTTAGGAGAGTGTTGCTCATCCAGTTAGAGAACTGGAAGTTATGAAGCCGAGAGTGCCCCTGCGCCAGCGGCGGCTCCTGCCGAAATGAGGGCGGTGCTAAACAACCACCAGGCCGCGATCGCGGCAGCTTGCCGGGTTTCGTCTAGTTGCTTTTCCGCTTGGATTTTGATGGCTTCGAGGCGACGCTGGGTTTCGGTCTGGATATGGTCGGCCCGTCGCAAAACACTGTCACGGGCGGATTCTACTTGGCTCACGATCCGGTTAGCATCGGCTTCGGAAATATCGGAGCGCGAACTCAGAATCGCAATGACTGTATCCCGATCAAATTGACTGAGCCGCGATCGCAAGGCATCAAATCCGGCATCTGGATCGTGGAACAGCGTGCGTAAATCCCGTTTAATGCCGTCGTAATTCAACTCTGGCCGCTCCAAGGAATTTAAGTAATCCCGAATGCGCCCAAAAATGCGATCAATAATCGCTTGAATTTGCTGTTTTACCTGATCAACTTTGGCCAGCATTTGGTTCCGAACGGCTTCGATGTTGGCTACAACTTCTTCGGCCTCCGCTTCGGTCATATCTTCCCGCTGGGCTAAGAGTGCCACCAGGGTTGACCGATCCATTTGCGCGATGCGATCGCCCAGGTTTTGTAAACCCGCCTTAGGTGACTCCAACAAGAGGCTGAAATCCCGCTTAATCCCGTCTGGGTTCAGTTCCGCTTTGTCGGTGTTGCGTAAGTAATCAGCCACGCTTTGCTCAAAGTCTAGAACCGTTTGCTTAGTGCGTAGCGCCAACCGTCGGGGTGCCCGGATAATGCCTTGGATGGTGCCCAAGGTTTCGTCGATCACCTGGTTGACTTGTGCTTCGGTCAAATCATCGCGCTGACTCAGCAGCTTGACCAACGTTTCCCGATCAACTTGAGACAACCGTTGCCGCAAGACTGAAATCCCAACTTTGGGGTCATCCAACAACGTTTTGAGATCGCGGCGAATCCCTTCAGGATTCAGTTCAGCCCGATCAGTTTTGCGTAAATAATCAGCGATCGCCGTCGTGGTCTGGTTGTATTGATCCTTCACTTTCGCCGCCACAATTTGCGGCGTACTGACAAAGGTTTGCCAATTCGATTCGATTTGATCCAGGATTTGATTAATTTCCGCTTCGCTGAGATCTTGGCGTTGATTCAGGAGTTGCACCAGCGTGTCTCGATCAACTCGTCCCAACCGACTACGGAAAGCTTCTAAACCCAATTCTGGCTCATTGAGCAACAACTTAAAGTCGCGCTGAATACCTTCGGGGCTGAGTTCTGGCTTGCCTGTATTGCGGAGGTAATCAGCAATCCGCATTTGTGCTTGCTTTGACTTATCGCGGATTTGCTCATCCATAGATTTCGACTCAAACAAAACGCGATCGCGCGTTGTTTCAAGAGCCGTTAAAATGGGTTCGTATTCTTCTGGTGCAATATCGTTGCGCCGACTCAATCGTTGCTGTAAATAACTGCGATTATAAGTCGCAAAGCGTTCATTTAATGTAGCGTAATCCGCTTCTGAATCTTCCAACAGTGAGCGGAATCCGGGCACTTCTGCCTCAGGCGTTAACAGGAGCGATTTCGGCGTAAAGTTTAAGTAAATCTCAACGCGCTGGTTTAAGTCTGCTGCTGTTTCGACTTCCTTGGCGATCTGTGCTCCGGCCAAAACATCCCGGCGGATCGCTTCGAGTTGGTCGGCGATCGCCTGGATTTTAGCTTGGGTGAATACGCCCCGGCTTGCCAATCGTTCCTCGAAGTAAGCGCGGTTAAACTGCTGAAGTTGCTGAGCCACAACCCCTGGATCGGCTTTGGGATCATACAAAACATCACGAAAATCCCCTGCGATCGCGGCGGGAGTCATCTGCCAGGGATAAGTCTGGAGCAAATAATTTTCGACATCTTGCCGGATGGGGCTATAAGGTTCAGGGGGTTGACCTTGAATTTGAGCGGTAGCAACTTTGGCTTGTTCTGTAACGTGTTCTGATGCAGTTTTTACACGAGTTAAAATAGCATTCAAATCAAAGTCTGAGAGATCAGTGCGACCTGCTAATAACCCAATTAGGGTATTCATGCCGGATTGGATGGTTTGCTGAATGCCGCTGGTTGATTTGGCTGCATCCGCTGAAGATTGCGATCGCTCCGCCAATACTCGGTCTAACTTCGCGTTGAGTTCGGCAACTTGCATCTGACCCGGTTGAGTCGATTGGAGATAACTCACCAACTCATCGTAAGCCTTGGGCTGCGATCGCCGACCGACAACCTGCTGCCAGATCCCTTCCAAAAGCTGGGCCAATCGCGCAACTTCTTCCCGCGAAAAATCGGTGCGCTGACTGACTAAATCGACAAAGGTTTTGCGATCGATGTGGCGCAGTTGTCCTTGATCAGCCAGTTCGGCCACCTGCGGATCATTCAAAATCCCTTCAAAGTCTTGCCGGATTTTGGACAAATCCAACTGGGGTAGTTGCAAGCGTTGCACATACTCTTCTACCGATTCCCGCAGGCTCACCGGATCGATGGCTGAACCCAACTCCTGGCGAACGGCAGCAGCAGCAGCTTCCACCGTGGAAACGACTTGATTTTTGGCCGCACGACTACCGATCGCCGCTGTGGCTGCCCCCAAAATGGCTTGCAGGCCAGAGGTGGCGGTGTTCATCATGGAGCCAATCAGCGATCCCACGGTGCTGGAACTGACCCAGAGCAGCAACGAGAAATAAGCCGCCCAAATCACCAAACCAATAATTGCGCCCAAACCGTCATTGGTGACTAGGCTCAACTTAACGGCCAGATAAGTGGCGAAAAAGAGTGCCAGCGCGACACTGATTAACGTCCACAGCCCAAACCCCATGCCAATTTTGCGGATGGATAGGCCACCGGAACTAGAATCATCGGATGGCCCCGACGATCGCCCCAGATAGGACATGCCCGCTGCGACTGAAAAGTTGGTCAATAAAAGCTGAATCGCAAAGGCCAGCAAAATACCAGAGACGAGGGCGATGAAAAATTGTGGCCCTGTGAAAAATACCGAGGCGCGTTCCGGCGGAATGACATCGGGCGAAACGGTTTCTGGTGCAACAGGGACTTGGGCTAGCCACGCTAGCTGCGTCACCGATCGCAACTCAGAGAATAACGGAATGAACATAGACTCTCCTGTGTTGAGCAAAGAATAAAGTATACACGACATGGCAAGCGGTAGCCGACTGCTCAAAGGCGGCGCAAGACCCGGTAGGACAGAAAAGCTGGCCTGCCCAATGGGCGCTGTATCAAGCGCTAAATAGCCTGAACAGCATTAGTAACCAGCTTGTTTTAGGGTTTCGTGTCTCTTTCTTTAGAATCAACGCCTTCGGATCGGTAAGCCTCCTTCCAGAGAGATAAACCACGCAATTCAAAAGTTAGACCTCGCTGGGCTAGGGGGTTGCGGTGGAGCCAGTCGAGGCGCATTGACTGCGAACAGGGCCTTGAATGCGAGGCAAGACAAAGGGATTGATGATCATACCCAGGACGTAGGGCACGATCGCCAAAATTCCCCACGCCGATGACAGTGACGGGGGAATTAATTTTGTGAGTTGATCATTGGAACTATAGAGTTCGCTTTAGCCCACTTGCCGCACACTGAGGACGAAGAGAATTGCAGTGCTGAGGGAGCCAAGGCCAAACATGAGCGATCGCCCTGGGACAAAATTGGCGATATAAAACAGGGGATAAAATGTCCGGGCGACCACAAAGGCGATCGCGGCCCATCCGGCAGTGGGCGACTGTACGCCTGTTCCGTAGGCCATTAATGCAGCGGCCGCAAAAATCGAGAAGGTTTCAAAAGCATTTTGGTGTGCCCAGGTGGCGCGTTGGGCAGTGGGCGATAGTTTATCGGTCATGGCTCTGGGGGTAGCAAGAGCCTGAAACCCAAGCTGGATGCGGCCAAAGGCGACCCACATAAACGGCAGATAAACGAGGACGGCGGCTGCCACAATGCTGTAGACCAGGAGCGTCGGTGTGGCAAGGGGAGGAGAAGGAACTGTCATACCAAAAAGCCGTTGAGAGATAGACAGACAGCAAAGGGCACGTTCACCTTGAGGGGGAACTCATGGTGGCGACTTTGCAACAGTTTGTTACGACCCTATCCTACCGTGATTTGGGCGAAAAACTGAAGCCAGCAACCAGGGGCGGGCCGGTGCTGTTACCAGTCTTGCAGCGATCGCGTTTTGCGAACATCCATCAACTCGGCCAAACGTCCTTCTTCCCAATCCAATGGGTGAACCTGTTCTGGCGGTACCACCGTGACGGGCTGGGTCGGTTGGGGGTGGGGCTGGGCAAGCTGCACGGCTTGAGGGTGGGGCGATCGCCCTTTGGCTGCGTTTAGGGTAAACGACATGGCGGGTTGCGGCCCTGATCGCCCTGGCTCTGGCCCCACGGGCGGCGGTGGTGTCGGTGCGGCTACTGTGTCCACCCAGGGGGTCGATGGGCGCAGTGCAGCGGGGCGACCTGGCCCACCGCTAAACAACTCGCCCGGTGCGTAGGGCTGTAGCCGTTTGACTTGGGGGCGCGATCGCTGGCCCCAGCGGCGGCGTTTTTGGGGCACTTTGGCTGCTGGAGCCTGGGCTGGGCTGGGCTGGGATTTTTTGGCTTTTTGGGGCTTGGCTTTTTGGGGCTTGGCGTGGGCTGCTTTGGGCTTAGCCGCTCTGGCTGTGGTTGGCGTGGGTGGGTGCTGGGGCGCAACTGGCCCTGGCTGGGGCACCGCAGGCATTGGATTGGCGATCGCGGGCGATGTTGGGGCCGGGGCGAGGGCCAACGGTGGCATCGCGATCGCTTGGGTGGCTGCGCGATATTTTGCCAGTTTGCGCCGTGTGGTGCGTGACAGGGGCCGGGATGCCACCGCCGCCGGATTCAACTGCCGTGAAACCAAAATTGAGCCAGCCGTACACGTAATGGCGATCGCCCCAAATAACCAAACCGGGACTTTACCTTTAGTATCCAAGGGCTGGGTGGCAACGGCAGAGTCGGAACCAACAGCCACCGCAGACACGCTCCGCCGCTCCGCCGCATTGGGACTCAGCAAACTCCCCAACGCCACCACGCCAACCAAAAAGACCGACATCCACACCCCACCCCAGAAGGCCATTGGCCGAGTTTGTAACAAATGTAGAAACCATCGTTCCAGGGTTGAGGGTTTCGCTGGGGCAGGGGCCGCAATCGACGGCTGGGGCGATCGCGACGGGGTAGAATCTGACTGGAGGGGAGGGTGTGTCATACAGGCCGGAAGCTCAATCGCCGCCATAATAGCTGAATTCTACTAAAAGCAACCTATAACTGCCACGAAAACGAATTTCTGTCACATCTCTGTAAAGATTTGACACAGAGACGGAAGTTAATTTCTAGACTGGAAAGACAATTAAATACCCCACTGCTCCCCAAACCCCCTACGATCGCACCATCAAACTTCATGGATTCCTCAGTGGCAGATTTGACCAACATTCGCGAGAATACCCTTAAGCAAACGGTGTTAGGGCAACTGTGCGGCACCGACCAGCGCTTTCGCGATCGCTACGAAATTCTCCGGATCTTGGGTCGGGGCGGCTTCGGAGTCACCTTTCTCGCACGGGATTTGGGCCTGCCCGGACAACCCCTCAGCGTCATCAAACAACTCTGTCCCAAAGTCAGCGATCCCGCCGCCCTCCAACGGGCCAGACAACGCTTTCAACAAGAAGCCAAAACCCTTGCCAAACTTGGCAGCCACGCCCAAATTCCCCTCCTGCTCGATTACTTTGAACTGGATGGCGAATTCTACCTGATTCAAGAATTCGTGCGTGGAGCCACCTTATCAAAGGAAGTTCGGCGCAATGGCCCCTTCTCTGAAGCCAAAGTCAAAGCCTTTTTACAAGAAATCTTGCCTCTCCTTCAGTATGTCCACAATCACCACGTCATTCACCGCGACATCAAACCCCCAAATATCATTCGCTGTCAAGATGACAATCGCTTGGTGCTGATCGACTTTGGTGCCGTCAAAGAGCGGATCGTGCAGGCAGGGGAATCCACCACCCGCAACGCCACCACCCAATTTGTGGGCACGGTTGGCTTTGCTCCCCCCGAACAGTTGGCATCGCGTCCGGTCTACTCCAGCGACATCTATGCCTTGGGCATGACCTGTCTTTATTTACTGTCCGGGAAGTCGCCGTTGGAGTTTGACTATGAATTGGTGTCTGGTGAAATTCGCTGGAAAGACCAGGTGAATGTGAGTTCGCCAATGGAAAGTATGTTGGCGAAAATGCTCAAAGCTTCGCCCAAAGAGCGGTTTCAGTCAGCGAACCAGGCGCTGAAGTTTTTGGGACTGGAACCCCATTTTGATCAACTGCTAGATTGTCTGAATGATGTGAAGTCTCGGCCCATTAGCAAAACTGAGTTGGAGCTGGGGCCGCTCGATTCGTCGGGCTATGTGCCACCGCTGGTGCGGCAAGCGTTGGAAATTCGGGAATGGCGAGCCAAACTCAAAGCCCGTCAGGTGCGGCAACAGCGACGACACGATATCACCAGTTCCGACAAGTTTTAGTCAGGGCGGGGGGCGATCGCCCGCGAAAGTAACTAAAACTACAAAAATTGTGTCACGAGATGATTTTTCGAGTACACTAACCCAATTACGATGCTCCATCAATACTAAATCGGAGGCCCTGGCAAGGCGCGAGGGCTTTCCTTTGCTTTTGCTGCTGGTATTGGTGAGGGAAGCGGGCGATCGCGCCAATAATTACGAATCTATCTTTAGCACTGTCAAGTCGGTTGGTTGATCTCTCTCACAGGAGAGATTAACTATTCGAGCTGATCTTTTACATTAGGGTCAATCGATACGAATTGCACGCAGTTTTGGAGATTTTAATTATGGATGCTAACGCAACTAAGAAATTTCAAGGTGAAAACCCTCAGGATTTATCCGAAGTTAGTGGGCCGCAAAGCCCTGAAAAGCTAGATAATCAAGCCGACGCTGGCGATAATGTAACCAGCGAAGCAATGACCGTTGAAACCGTATCAGAAGAGATTAAATCGCAGTTGCCGCCAGAAGCACTGCCTTTATTTGTAACTGCATTTAACAGCATTTATGACCAAAACGGCGATCGCAATGCAGCAATGGCCGTCGCTTGGCAAACCATTGAGCACAACGAGCAATTTGAAAAAGGTGCTGATGGTAAATGGCAGTTTCGCCCCATCGAACAAGGGATGCACAGCCCCCAACCAACCTCTGCGGCTTAAGCGATCGCGACCAACCCTGGTCAGTGTTCATTAGTCTGTATAAACTGAATTCTTCCGGCTCCTACTCTACCGTATACGGTGTGGGTGGGAGCTTTTGAATTGGGATGATACAGTAAGACAATGGTGATACGGATGGAGCAATGCAACAGGATTGGGGCTGGGTCGCTTGGGTCATCAACGGATTAGTTCTCCTTGCGGCTTTGCTATTAACAGCGCGAAATCAAGTTAATGCATTGTTAATGCGACTCATGAATTCTGGTAAGCCAGAGTTGAAACAATTGCCGTTTTATTCTGCCTATTATTTTCATCGAAAAAGCCAGCTAGCCCTATTACCTAAAAATAACCATATTATGTTTTTGGGCGATAGCTTAACGGCGGAAGGGGAATGGGCCGAATTATTGGGGATTCCAGTTAGTAATCGGGGTCTTTCTGGGGATACAACCTATGGCATTTTGCAGCGTTTAGATGTCATTCTCACTTGCAATCCACCAAAATTATTTTTGATGATTGGGACGAATGATATTGAGCGACGATTAGAGTTATCGGTGTTATTAAAGAACTATCAAAATATTTTGCAACAGTGCTGCAAGGCGTTGCCAGATACGGTTATTTACGTGCAAAGTATTTTGCCCGTGGCCGATCGCCCGGATTATCCCAACAAAAATCAGGCGATCGCGATCGCGAATCAACACATTGCTACCTTGGCCCAAGAGTTTGGCTATCCCTTTCTCAACGTGCATCCCCATTTTGTGCGGGCGGATGGCTCCTCCAGGCACCAGGAATTAGACCCTCAATATAGCCAGGACGGTGTGCACCTGAACGGCGCGGGTTATCAACAGTGGTGTAACCTGATTCGGGAATATGTTGAAGCGTGAAGCGCATTGCAGACAATTCCTTTTACACTACTAGGGCGGACTGATACCTTGGGGCGAGCATGGCGACTGAAATTGAGTCTTATCGGGCGTTGGCGTTGCAAGTGACCTGTCATGCGGTGAACCAGGCCCGCGATCGCGCGGAGGCTCAGAGCTTAATGCGGCAGGCCATTCTGCGGTTAACGCCTCAGATTGGGGCGAGTCTGGCCTTCATTGGTGCGGATTGTCGGTTGGTGGTGTTGCCAGAGTATTTTTTGACGGGGTTTCCCCTGGGGGAGGCGATCGCCGTGTGGGCCAACAAGGCGTGCATTGAGATGGCGGGGCCAGAGTATGAAGCCTTGGGACAGTTGGCGCAAAAATATCAGATTTTTTTGGCGGGGAATGCCTACGAACTTGATCCAAACTTTCCCCATTTATATTTCCAAACCTGTTTTGTGTTGTCGCCTGCGGGGGCGGTGGTGCTCCGTTATCGGCGGCTCAACTCCATGTTTGCACCCACGCCCCACGATGTTTGGGATCGGTATTTGGATTGCTATGGACTGGAAGGGGTGTTTCCGGTGGCACGGACTGAGATTGGGAATTTGGCGGCGATCGCCTCTGATGAAATTCTGTTTCCTGAATTAGCCCGTTGCCTGACGCTGCGTGGTGCCGAAGTGTTGTTGCATCCGACCTCAGAAACTTATGGCAAAGACCGATCGCCCAAGGAAGCGGCCAAAGTGAGTCGGGCGGTGGAAAATCTGGCTTATGTGGTGTCAGCGAATACGGCGGGCATTGCCAACAGCCCAATCTTGCAAAGTTCGGTGGATGGTGGCTCCAAAATTATCGATTATCGGGGCTTGGTGCTGGCGGAAACTGGGCCGGGTGAGAGCATGGCCGCCTTTGCGGAGATTGATTTGGCTGCCCTCCGGCGCTACCGACAACGACCGGGATTAGGAAATTTGTTAGCCCGACAACGGTTAGATTTGTATGCTCAGGATTACACTCAAACCCAACTCTATCCAGCGAATACAATGCCCCAGGCTGAAGTGGCGCGATCGCACTTTGTTGACACTCAGCGAGCAACGATTCAGCGTTTAATTGATCAAAAGATTATTGAATCAAAATAACACTAAGCGAAGTAACAGCATTGACTCATTTTATTCAATAGTTATGAATCAACCGATCGCGATCCGAAATCCACGCACAGGGCAAACTGACTACGAAATTTTGCCGCCTGATATTACCCAATTACAGGCAATTTGCGATCGCCTGCGCTGCGCCCAAGTGGAATGGCAGCAATCGGGTTTGGGATTACGCATTGAAACCTTACAAACCTGGAAGCAAGTTCTCTCTGATTATCGGTCTGAACTGGTGGGCGCACTGATCGTTGATACTGGGCGGCAATCGGTTTCGGAGTTGGAATTTGACTCATTGCTGAATATGATTGATCGGTGGTGTCGGTTGGCTCCGGCATTGCTGCAACCGACCGAGCAAACCACGGCCATTCCGTTCATTCAACTGCATCAGTCCACCGCTCCTTACCCGCTGGTGGGCATCATTAGCCCCTGGAACTTTCCCCTACTCTTGGCCACGATTGATCTCATTCCGGCATTGTTGGCGGGCTGTGCCGCGATCGTCAAACCGAGCGAAATCACACCGCGTTTTATTGCTCCGCTGATGGCCGCGATCGCTCAGGTGCCTTTGTTGCAGGAGGTGTTGCATTGTGTAGCGGGGGATGGCCAAACGGGGGCGGCGATCGTGGGTCAGGTGGATGCGGTATGTTTCACGGGGAGCGTGGCCACGGGGCGACGGGTAGCAGCCCAAGCGGCCCAGCGGTTGATTCCGGCATTTTTGGAACTGGGGGGCAAAGATCCGGCGATCGTGCTGGAGTCAGCGGATTTAGACCGGGCGAGTTCGGCGATTTTGTGGGGCGCGACGGTGAATTCGGGCCAGTCTTGCTTGTCGATTGAGCGGATTTATGTGGCGGAGACGGTGGCGGAACCCTTTGTGGAGCAGTTGGTGGCAAAGGCAAAAACCGTGGCCCTGGCCTATCCAGAGGTGGAGAGTGGGCCGTTGGGGCCAATCATTGCAGTACGGCAGGCGGACATCATTCAGGCGCAGTTAGACGATGCCTATGCCCACGGCGCGATCGCCCACTGTGGCGGCAAAGTGGAAACCCTGGCGGGGGGCTTGTGGTGTCGGCCTACGGTGCTGACTCAGGTACAGCAGTCAATGGCGGTGATGACAGCAGAAACCTTTGGCCCGATTATGCCCGTGCTGGCGGTGGAGTCGCCCAAAGCCGCGATCGCCCTGGCGAACGATTCGGCCTATGGGCTGAGTGCTGCTGTGTTTGCTGGAACTACGGAGGAGGCTCGGGCCGTTGGGCAACGGTTACAAGCAGGGGCCGTTAGCATTAACGATGCTGCCTTGACGGCTTTGATTTATGAAGGCGAAAAACAATCGTTTAAGGATTCTGGCTTAGGGGGTTCCCGCATGGGGGCGAGTTCGATCCAGCGGTTTTTACGGAAACAAGCATTTTTGATTAATACGGGGGCAACGGCTGATCCCTGGTGGTTTACACCCTGAAGGTAACGGGGCAAGGGGGAAACGTGCGCTTCCAGGAGGGACTGGTTAAAATCGGGTTGCATACCAGGAGTCCTTGCTACCCAGGAGCGATCGCCCATGTCTCAACCGCTGCTTCAGACCGAAATGCCCGTGTTGGCGCGCCATCTAGGCGACTGGGTGGGCACCTACACCCTGGTAGATTTGGAAGGCCGTATCCTCGACAAACACACCTCTCACCTCACCTGCCAGATCCCGCCTGATGGCACCCATGACTATTACCAAGTTAATCGCTACAAATGGGCCGATGGTAGACGGGAAGAACACCAATTTCCGGCGGATTACTGCGACAAGAAAATTTGGTTTGACACCGATCGCATTGCTGGCCACGCCTGGGAAGTGGATGACTCAACCTTGATCCTCAAATTTACCTACAAAACCACACCCAACTTTTATCTGTACGAAATGATTCAGATTAGTCCCTGCAATAACTATCGGGCACGGACTTGGCAATGGTTTAAAGACAATCAGATTTTTCAGCGCACCTTGATCCAGGAAGAGCGGTTACGCTGAGCGCCAAGGTGATTGATCACCATCAAATCGGCAAGCTGAAAGACCCTGGCGATCTATCCGGGAAACAGCGATGATAAGGAGGAACGATACTCCATAACCGCTTTGTGTTAGTGCTGTGTTTATGGCCAATGAAGTGATTGAAATTTTGTCCTCAGAAGATGTGCGTCGGACAGTGACGCGCCTTGCCTCCGAGGTGATTGAGCGATCGGGAGATTTGTCGCAACTGGTCTTGCTAGGGGTGTATACGCGGGGCGTACCGCTAGCGGCAATGGTGGCACGGCAAATTGAAATGCTAGAACAGATCACGGTTCCTCTTGGCTCCCTGGATATTACGTTTTATCGCGATGATCTGGATACCATTGGCATTCGGACTCCCGCCAAAACCGATATTCCGTTTGATCTATCGGGCAAAACAGTCGTGCTCATTGATGACGTAATCTTTAAGGGCCGTACAGCTTGTGCAGCCTTGGAAGCAGTGAAGGATCATGGTCGTCCGGCGGTGATTCGGCTGGCGGTGTTGGTCGATCGCGGCCATCGCGAGTTACCCATCCACCCAGACTTTACGGGGAAACTGTTGCCCACAGCCCGCGAAGAAACAGTCAAAGTCTATGTCTCGGAGTTAGACGGTCGGGATGCGGTGGAATTGATTAAGTCCTGAGTGCTCCAGTTTTGAGCGGTCTGGCGGCTTCTCTGTAAAAATAAGTGGGAAGTCATTGGTCAGGAAGTTAGTCCGTCATGGATTCATCGGTAGAAACCCAAGTTCGCAAGGCGGATCATCTCCGAATTTGTTTGGATGAAGATGTGCAGGCCCGTGTCACCAGTGGGTTTGAGCAATATCGCTTTACCCATTGTTGCTTGCCAGAGTTGGATTGGGGGGATGTGCAATTGGCGACGCGGTTTTTGGGTAAGTCGTTGTCGGCACCGCTGTTGATTTCGTCGATGACGGGGGGCACAGAACACGCGAAGCAGATTAACTTTCGGTTGGCGGCGGCGGCGCAGGCGCACCAGTTGGCGATGGGGGTGGGGTCGCAGCGGGTGGCGGTGGAACAGCCAGCGGTAGAAGCAACCTTTGCCGTCCGTGCGATCGCGCCGGATATTTTGCTGTTTGCCAATCTGGGGGCGGTGCAGTTGAATTATGCATATGGCCTGGAGGAATGCCGCCGGGTGGTGGATGCCCTCGAAGCGGATGCTTTGATTTTGCACCTGAATCCGTTGCAAGAATGTGTGCAGACGGGGGGCGATCGCAACTTTCGGGGCTTGTTCGACAAAATTGCGATGTTGTGTGACCAGTTGCCGGTGCCGGTGATTGCCAAGGAAGTGGGGAATGGCATTTCAGCGGCGATGGCCCAGCGATTGATTGAGGTTGGGGTGGCGGCGATCGATGTGGCGGGGGCTGGGGGCACGTCTTGGGCTAGGGTGGAAGGCGCACGGGCCAAGGATGCACGGCAACGGCAATTGGGGCAAACTTTTGGGGATTGGGGGCTACCAACGGCTGAATGTCTTACGTCGATTCGGGCGATCGCGCCAACCGTGCCGCTGATTGCTTCTGGGGGGTTACGCAATGGCCTGGATGCGGCCAAGGCGATCGCTTTGGGGGCAGATCTGGTGGGGATGGCAATGCCGTTTTTGCAAGCTGCTGATATATCGGAAGCAGCTTTAGATGAATTCATCGAAATTCTCAAAGCCGAACTTGCGACGACTTTATTTTGCACTGGCGTAGCAACGGTTCAAGCCTTACCTACGGCGAATGTATTAGAGCGAATAAAAATCTAATTGTTTTAATCTTGATGCAGTGGGCTGTAATCCAATGAAACTGAAATAAAACTTAGCCAGAAATAGGCGCAGCAGTGGCGGATGCAACGGGCGATCGCGCCACATCTGGACTCAATGCCTTTGCCTGTTGGGGGTGTATGGGAATCCGCAGAATAAACTCGGTGCCTTCGCCCACCGTCGAAAAACATTGGAGTTGTCCACCGTGCTTTTCGACCACAATTTGGTAAGAAATTGATAGACCAATGCCTGTGCCTTTGCCCACGGCTTTGGTCGTGAAAAATGGATCAAAAATTTTGGCGCAAACTTCCGGCGGCATTCCGGCGGCATTATCCGTGATGCGGATTTCGACCCAATCCGTCGCGATCGCCTGAGTCCGAATCCAAATCGTCGGTTCAAAGTCTGGTGTATCCGGTGCCGCGATCGGGGGTGCTGCGTCGGTCGCGATCGGGTTTAACTGTCGCTGCAATTTGTCTTCTAGTGCGTCGATCGCGTTAGCCAGAATATTCATAAAGACTTGATTCAGTTGCCCTGCGTAGCACTCCACGGAGTGAGAATTTTCGTAGGTTTTGACCACGCGAATGCCGGGATGCTGGGACTTGGCTTTCAGGCGATTCTGCAAAATGAGTAAGGTACTATCAATGCCTTCATGAATATCGACTTGCTTCATATCGGCTTCGTCCAACCGCGAGAAGTTCCGCAGCGACAGTACCAATTGCCGAATGCGATCGGTGCCAATGTGCATCGATTCTAAAATCTTGGGTAAGTCTTCCATTAAAAACTCAATGTCAATGGATTGAGTCGTTTCTTGCACAACTGCATGGGGATCAGGATAGGCAAATTGATAGGCTTTAATGAGTTGAATGAGGTCGTTTAAATACTGATCGGCGTAGGGCAAGTTGGCATGAATGAAGTTCACCGGATTGTTGATTTCGTGGGCGATTCCGGCCACCATTTGCCCCAAACTCGACATTTTTTCAGTTTGTACCAGTTGGGCTTGGGTCTGCTGCAATTCTTGGAGAGCCGCTGCTAGTTCTTGGGCTTGCTGTTTCAGTTGGGCCTCGGAGGTTTGTAAGATTTGGTTGGCTGCGGCGAGTTCGGCGGTGCGGGCGGCGACCCGGTCTTCCAATTGCCCTTGGGATTCCCGCAGGGCAGCCTCGGCCCGTTGCCGTTCGACTACTTCCTGTTGCAATTTGGTGTTGGTGGCGCTGAGTTCGGTCGATCGCTCCTCGGCTTGTTCTAATAACCGAATTTGTTGCAAGGCGATGAAACTGGCGATCGCCAACACACCCGCCACTACCCAGGCCAGGGTATTCAGGGCATCGAGTTTCTGTTCTACGTGGGCTTTGGGAATCACCAGCGCCAGGGACCACTGGGCCTGCTTCAACGGCACATAGGCCACATAGACCCATTCCTCACCCAATTTAACCCGCTGTACTCCCTGACCGTTGCGTACCATTGTCTGGTAGATCGTTTTCCAGGCTGGGTCGCTGGTATTCAACATGCTGCCCGTTTGGGGGGCGATCGCCGCGCCGGGGGTTTTGGCCATATCAGTGGGCTTGGCCAGGGGCATTCCTTGAGCATCCAACACAAAGGCATAACTGCCGGGAGCTTTGGGAATGCTGTGGACGACTTCCTCAATGTGTTTGGTCGGAATGACACCTACCAAGGCTCCAATAGGTTTTGGGGTCTGATAGGGATCGCTGGGCAAACCAAAGGCATAGAGATTTTCGGTGCGGAGTTCGGCTCGCTCTTGCGAGATTTTGCGATTCAATGGTGGCACTGACCAAATGGGCGCAGCGATGCTAATTTGCCGATGGGCCTTGGCTGCGGTGTGCTCCACCCCAGACACTTTGACATTGCCCGCGATCGCCGCCCGAAAATACGCACTTTGGACAATGGTTTGATCGCGCGAAAAGCCGCGATCGGTGCGGTAATGGGAGCCATCGGGATAGGCATACATGAGATACTGATAATCAGGGAGGCGATCGGCCTCTAGCGACAAAAACGGAATGACGGCTTCCAGATGCATGGAACGAATGGCCACCTGATTGGCTAAGGTCGCAATTTCTGCTTCCCGCGTTGCCAACCACTGATCGATGTCGTCTCGTGCTTTTTCGACACTGAGTTGGGCATTGGTTTTGAGACTATCGACGATGATTTGGCGCACCAGCCAGTAGCTCGTCACGGCAGTTGTGCCCACAATCAAAATGCTGCTGGCCAACAACACAAGCGAAGCCCAGCGCCGAGAGGTGGCGTGAAACAGCGATTTGCCTCGTAACGCCTGGGTGACAGTGCTTAGAGAAGATAATGCAAAAATCATAAGATTTTGCTCACTAAATATGACCAAACAGTTTTCTTAAAAAACAAAATTTCGGGCCGCCGCTAGTACAGCTTCTAAACAGCCCGATCGCACCCTACGTCAGTGATATTCACAGGTAAAAATAAAGATTCCGTAAGTTTACGCACTCAATCGGTGGTAAACCATGAAATTTTAATTAATTTTTTAGATTCGACGGTAAGAAAACCTTGGGATGGCCGGGGTTGGCGATCGCGATAAGTCTTGCTTTCCCGTCATTGTACTGTTGTTATTGAGCAAAGGATAATGGTAGAACAACGGCGATCGGCTCTATCCGGCGTAGCATTTATTACTCGGTTTAGCTCTAACTTGTCGGTGATGCTTCCGGGCTGCATTTATCCTCTGGGAGCTTGACAGCAAAACGCAAAACTGCCGCAAATAATATGCTTTGCCCTCAGCGCGATCGCCCGCCCAGTGCTAAATACCTAGGACGAAGAATTATTTTGAGTCGGTGGGGCGTTTGGCTAACCAGGCGGCGTAAGCAGTGCGGTTAGGGCCAAGGGGAATGCCCTCTTGTTCCAGACGTTGATTCACGCGATCGCTCAAAGCCAGCAGGTGTTCCATCCACGGCAACAAACCCCCACTAGACTGCATCCGAAATTCTGCCAAACCATCCCGCCAGGTCAATAGTTCCAGCCGCTTCACAATCTGATCAAGGGGTTGGTCGGAGCTTGCCGCGATCGCCACGGCTGTCTGAAGTTCTTGCGGCGTTAATTTCAGGGTCTCGCTCATGGATAATTGGCAGAGTTCATCGCTGGGTTCAGTTTAAACTAAATTAAGGGCAATAGCCCGCCCCGATGCTTTAACCAACACCGCCCAACAGGCCATTGCCCTTCTGTTGTGAGTAATCCACGATTAAACAGATTGGATTGTATCCAAACTCAATCGCTACTGAAGTGGCACTGAATTAACATCAACAGTTGTTGCTTCGGTTGTACTCGTTGCGGCTGCCTGGTTAGCAGTCTTAGTTTTAGCAGCGTTCAATCGATCTAGCAATAGCGAAGAAACTTCGGTAACAAGCAGCGTTGCAATAATTCCGTCATCAATCCAGCCAATGATGGGGAACACATCGGGAGAAATATCGATGGGGCTGAGAAGATAGAGGAGCGACGCGCCGATAATCCACCAGCGATGTTTGGGATTCCGGATCATGTCGCGATACCAGTTGTAGAGAGATTCGACGGAAAATTTCATAGCGAGTGCCTTTGATTGAGATTGCCCTTACAGTTTTTATGATGTCAAACCTAAGGCAAAAAATCTGGTGTGGATAACCCCTCGTTTGATCGGTTAATCCGACTGTAAGCTTAAGGCTGACTCAGTTCATTGTGGGTGTTCCATCGGGGGATGCCGACCCACTCAAGGCTGAAATGGAGTATGCCACCAGTGGTATAGTGCAACGCATCAGACCGTGCGATCGCCCGCGATCGCCGTATTCAAGCTTCCCTGCCGCACCGAGACTTGCCATGCCTCAGTTTGCTCTGCCATCGTTCCGTCAGCCGCAGTTATTGCAGCAAGCACTATCGCATCGCTCCTACACCAATGAGCATCCTGGCAGTGGCGACAATAACGAACGGTTGGAGTTTTTGGGAGATGCTATTTTGAATTTTGTGAGTGGGGCTTATTTATTTCACCGCTACCCCACGAAGCCTGAAGGAGAACTGACTCCGCTCCGGGCGGCCCTTGTGGATGAAACCCAATTAGCCCAGTTTGCGATCGCCCTCCAGCTCGGCCAATCGCTCCGCGTGGTCAAAGGCGCAGACTTGCAAGGCGCACGCCAAAACCAGAACTTACTCAGTAGTGCCTTTGAAGCATTGATTGGCGCTTATTTTCTGGACTCTGGGGCTAACGTTGAGACCGTGCAAGAGTATGTGGAGCCGTTTTTTGATGCTGTGATTGACAAGCTGGCGGTGACGGCTCCTGTGACCAACTACAAAAGTCGGTTGCAAGAATGGATGCAAAAGGAACTAGGCGAAAACCCAGTGTACGAAATTGTTTCAGCGACCGGGCCAGACCACGCCAAGCTCTTTGTGGTGGCGGTGCGGGTGCAGGGGCGGGTCTATGGGCAAGGCACGGGACACAAGAAGCAAGAAGCGGAAAAGGCCGCTGCCAGAGAGGCTCTCCGACACCTGCAACTGTTACCCTGAGCCTTGCCGACGGAAGGGGACACACAATCGCGCACAAGGGCTGCAACGGGGAAAGTTAAGCTACCGAGAAAGTTAAGCGGCGACTGGTTCGCCTTGAATAGTCAGCACGGAACAGGGCGCATGGTGCAAGACGTAGTTACTGACGCTGCCCAAAAACAACTCTTTCATCCCCGTGTGGCCGCGTCGCCCGACGATGATCAGGTCGGCATCCCAAGTGTAGGCCAACTCGCAGATGACATGGCCCGGATCACCAACGTTTTGGGTAAATTCCACCGCAATTCCGGCCTGACTGACATTTTCAGCAAGGGCTTTCAAGTTTTCGATGCCCTGCCGTTCGTAGCGTTCCCATTGGGTGGCATAACTGCGGATCGCTTCTTCGTGAAGACCGGGATAAATGCTGTCGGGGCCGGGGTAGATGGGCGTGGGATAGCCTTCATCCATTGGCGACAGTACATGGAGCAGCATGAGGGTGGCGTGGGTGAGCTTGGCGATCGCGATCGCTTCCCCCAACACATGATCCTCAACTGTCGTGGGTGGCAATGCAACTAGGATTTTCTTAAACATCGCAACCTCCAACACAAATGAGAGTAAATAGCAGGACTTTTGCCTGGTTGCAAAGGGCAATTCTGCAAGGTAACAACCTGAGAAAAAGCACACTGGCTATATTTCTATCGTCGCTCGATTTTGGGGGGACGGCGGCGAATGTTCACAGTTTGTTTTGTGGGGCGGGGGCGGGGGGACTGTTGAGTTCGCTGGCAGCGTTCCACAAGTATTTACGAAGCCGAATTTTGCCGGTGCGATCGAACTGGATGCCTTCTGCTTCGAGCAGCACCCGCTGGAGGTGGTCAGACCCAAACCGTTCGGGGGATTCGGAAATGGTGCCTTTGGCGTTGATCACTCGGTGCCAGGGAATATCAGTATCCGGGGCAACTCGATAGAGGGCATAGCCGACGAGCCGCGCCCTCCCCGGCAAATTGGCTAAATCGGCAATTTGACCATAGGTGGCAACTTTGCCGGGAGGGATTTTGCGGACGACGTTGTAAATGGTTTCGTAGGCTGACATCGGCAGGACTAGAGCGATCGCAACACATCTCGTACGGCTGTCGTGAATACCTGTAACCGATTTTCGGGCAAGGCTAGGGGACGGTTGGCAAAGACATAATCAATGTCCCCGTCATCAGTGACTTCAAACTCTGCCGTAAATTCCTTGGCCCAGAGATCGAGATGGCGACGGGCGATCGCGGGTTCTAGGCGGGTGGCGGCGGCAAAATCCAGCAAGGACAACCGCCCCTGGTTACTTTGCAGCAGGACAAAAAAGCGATCGCGAATGGCGTGGTGCTCTGCCCGGAAGCTGGTATACAAACACAACCCCCCAATAGCCAGCGGGAGGAGGCCAAAAAAGGCCATCAAGGTCAGCAAAATGGTGAGCAAAATGCTGCCGGGGTGCCCAATGAGGATACTCAGCACAATCCCCACTGACACCGTGCCCCCGCTGACGAGACATAACCCGCCCATGATCTTACCGAGTTTGCTCCAAACTTGATTCATTGCCCGCCCCCTCTGACTATCTGCGATCAATTCCTAGTGTTTTGGCTGTCCGGTTGGCCCGCTGTGATGGCGCTGCGCGATCGCTGCATTCTCTCCCAAGCCAATGCTCCTAAACCAAGCGGGCAAAAGAACGAGCCAAGGGAGCCAGGGCCGTGGCGATGCAAGCGGGGCCGATGTTTTCTCCAGACTAGCGCGATCGCGTTAGTTTGTACGGCTCACTCAGGGGCAGTTTTCCGTACTGTGGGAGCGCGGACTTCTGCCCAAGGGACTATCTCTCGGCGATCGCGGCGGAATTGGCAGCAATTTTAGCCAGGACTTGCTATAACAGATAGACACAATTAACGCCTTGCCAGGGATTGTGGCCCCGCCACTCTGGGCAAAAAGGCAAAAAAAAAGGCCAGCTCTCAACTGGCCCAAAGGTTTCTGCGTTGTTCTCTCAAATGGAGGAACCCATTCTGCGCGTTCCCAACTTGCAGCGGGCTTCCAGGATTATTAATCCCTTTTCCGGCACTATTGTAACAACATACACAAAGTTTTTTTCATATATCTTCACGCATTCCTGACATTTCTTTCTGGGTGGCCAGGGCGATCGCGGCCCGCTGGGGTTGGCCCCACAGGACTCGTTCGTGCTTGTAGACGGTCATTCCGGGTTTTGCGCCCTTGGGTTTGAAGACATATTTTGGCTCGGTATAAATTACCGGAACTTGTTCGCTTTGGCGGGCGCGACTGTGGAAGGCGGCCAGATCCGCAGCATATTCCAAATCCACAGTATCGGGAACTTGGCCCGCGTCTAACCGCAGCAACACATGGCTGCCTGGAATTTCTTGGGTATGAAACCAGAGGTCATAGTCTCCGGCGGTGCGGAAGGTGAGGATATCGTTTTGGCGATTGTTGCGGCCTACCAACAGTTCAAACCCGCTGGGGGTGGTGTATTGGTAAGGCTGGCTGGCTGCGTCGGGGCTGGTTTTGGTGGCTTGATAGTCCGGGGCATCCAGGTAGCCTTGCTGGATCAGTTCGGCCTGGATTTCTTGCAAGGCTTCCCAGGCATCGGCTGAGCGATCGCCTGCCAGATCGGTACAAGCGGCTTCGACTTGCTCTAGATATTGAATTTCGGCTTGCACGGTTTGCAACAGCGGGGTGATGGCGCTGCGCGATCGCTTCAGCTTTTGGTGGCGTTTGTAGAGGGCTTGGGCATTTTGGACGGCGTTTTTCTCTGGGTCAAGGGGAATGGTGGCGGGTTCCCCGGTCACGAAATCGGGTAGATCAATCACCCGCATTCCCGGTTGCCAGGTATGCAAGTGGGCCATGAGCAGGTCGGCTTGATTGCGGTAATGATCCGCCTGGTCGGAATGTTCTAGCCGTTGCTCAAATTCTGTGGCCTTGAGGCGCAATTTGGCGAGCAAAGAGGTGAGTTTTTGGCTGAGTTGGTGATGGAGGCGATCGAAATTTTGTCGGTTGAGGTGGTTGGCGTAGTATTGGTCGATGAGGTGCTGAATATCGGGGCAGGGTGCGATCGCCCCCCAGCCCAAGACGGTGTAGCCTGTTTCTGTCCAGCCCGGTGAAAACTGTTCTGTGGTCAGCCGCTGAAGCCAGGTTTGCCAGGTCTGAAACAGGTTAGCCCAATCGGTGGCGGTGAGGGTCTCGGTGGAGTGTTGTGGGTCAAGGTGGGCGGCTTGCACTAGCGATCGCGCCAGGGCAGAACTGAGGCCACGATAGGTTTTGAGCAGGTTTTTCTGGATTGGCCCCGGTACGAGTTGGATGCGGTCTTGCCAGCGCTCAAAGGGTTCGGTCTGGCTGGGGGCGGGGTTGGTGAGGGTGGGCGGCGGTTCGTAAGGTTGCCCGGTTTGGATAGGCCGCACACTGGATTGTTGACTGCTGACTTGGTGCGCTGCGGTCACGATTTGGTCGTGCTGGTTGGTCAAAATCACGTTGCTATATTGGCCCATGATTTCGATGTAGAGGTGCCATAGGGCCGGGTCGCCGGGACGACGGGCAAATTGCAGATCGAGGACGCGCTCCCAGGGGGCGATCGCTGCAATGGACACGAGGGCCAAGTTGCCGATCTGGTGGCGGAGTTGTTGGCTGAAGGTGAAGGTATCGGGCGATCGCGGCGGCGGTGGGCTAAGGCAAATCCGAGCGGCTTGGGGATGCCAGGAAACCAGGAGCCACCCTCGGCGGTCTAAGGTGCGTAAGCCCAAAAAGAGGGTGTGGCGATCGCGTTGGTAGACCTGCTCCACGCGGGCGGGGAGCCAATTGGCCCGAACATCGGCACAAATGGCCATCAAGGTGGTGACATCAACAGGTTGCACAGCCGTTCCTCATCCCCAGCAACATCCAGTCAGCGTTGACCCAAAATTCCCAAGTGACCATCTGCGATCGACTAGGATCAAAATTCAGGGGCTTGTCTCTTCGCTTGGTTTCGTTCGCTTAATTTCGTTCGCTTGATTCTCTCCGCCAGCCGCACCAAAGTCGTATGGATATTAAACTGATCAATATTGGGTTCGGGAATATTGTCTCTGCCAATCGAGTCATTGCGATCGTCAGCCCCGAATCAGCCCCTATTAAACGTATCATTACTGAGGCCAGAGATCACCGCCAATTGATCGATGCTACCTATGGGCGGCGTACCCGCGCTGTGATCATAACCGACTCTGGTCATGTTATCCTGTCTGCCATTCAGCCAGAAACCGTTGCCCATCGTTTTGTGGTTAGTAAAGATGGGCACGGCGATGAGTAAAGGGGAACAGGCCGCTACGTCGAGATCGCACCTAAACTGGGCGATCGCGAATATCCTGCTCAACCCCCTTGCTGATTTTGACAAACTGTTAAGAAAATATTAGAAAGCACTCCGAATCTGGGGAAGGTGAGCATGGGAATGGGTAAATTGATTGTTCTGACGGGGCCAAGCGGAGTGGGTAAAGGGACACTGCTGCGATCGCTGCTCCAGCGGCATCCTGAATTGTGTTTGTCAGTATCCGCTACCACTCGCCAACCCCGGCCAGGGGAGGTGAATGGCAAAGATTATCATTTTGTGACTGCTCAGCAGTTTGACGCGCTGATTGCCCAGGGGGAATTGTTGGAATGGGCTGAGTTTGCGGGTAATCGCTATGGTACGCCACGGCAATCGGTTGTGGATGCCATTCAGGCCGGAAAGTGGGTCATTTTAGAAATTGAGCTGGAAGGTGCCCGCCAAATTCGCCACACCTTCCCCGATGCGCTGCGGATTTTTATCTTGCCACCTTCGATTGTGGAACTGGAGTATCGGATTCGGAATCGGGGCCAGGATTCGGAAGGGGCGATCGCCCGTCGCCTCAAGCGTGCCGAAGAAGAAATCAACGCGGCCAACGAGTTTGATATTCAGATTGTGAACGACGATTTTGACAAAGCCCTTGATCGCATTGAGTCTACGCTATTTGCCCCGGCAATGTGCTAACCCAGTCTTGCGGCTGATGGCATCCCCGTGGGGTTTCCCTGTGGGGTACAGCATTGTCGCCTGCAACTTTAGTCTTGATTAACTGACAAAATTCTTGAAACCTTGATGCTTGCGTCGGTTGGGTTGGCGTTAGAGTCACCCAACAAAATCCAGGCTAGGGCTGGGTTTCTTGCCGCCTCACCCAACCTGCAACAATAAATTTGTCAGTCCACCAGTTTTTAGTCTATTCAGCAATCTAGCAATTTAAAGGTTATGAGTGTAATCGTCGTTGGGCTACTGTTGGCCGGGTTGGTGTTGCTCGTTGTCGGCGCAGAATTGTTGGTGCGAGGAGCCTCAAAACTCGCGGCGATCTTGGGTGTGCCGCCGTTGGTCGTGGGGTTAACCATTGTGGCTTATGGCACGAGTTCGCCAGAGATGGCCGTGAGTGTGCAATCTAGCTTTGCGGGGCAGGCCGATATTGCCCTGGGTAACGTGGTCGGCAGCAATATTTTCAATGTGTTGTTTATTTTGGGGGTGTCGGCGTTGGCGGTGCCGCTGGTTGTCGCCCAACAGTTGGTGCGGTTAGATGTGCCGATTATGATTGGGGTTTCGGCCCTGATGTTGCTTTTTGGGTTGGATGGCACCATTGGTCGGTCAGATGGCATCATTTTGTTTTTGGGCGGGGTGGTGTATACGCTGTTTTTGATTTACCAAAGCCGGAAAGAGACTGATGCGGACGTTCAAGCGGAGTACGCGAAATACGAAGCGACGAATGGGGTGGCCCGTTGGCAACAGTGGGGCGTGAACTTGAGTTTGATTGGGGTTGGGTTGGTGTTATTGGTCTTGGGGTCGCGCTGGTTGGTGGAGAGTTCGATCGCGATCGCCCGCTCCGTTGGGGTCAGCGAGTTGGTTATTGGCCTCACGATTGTCTCAGCGGGTACCTCCCTGCCAGAATTGGCGACCTCTTTTATCGCCAGCCTGAAGGGGGAACGGGATATTGCAGTGGGTAATGTGGTCGGCAGCAATATTTTTAACGTTTTGGCGGTGTTGGGCCTGTCTGCCGCCGTCTCCCCCGCAGGGATTCCAGTTGCTCCGGCGGCCCTGGGGTTTGATATTCCAGTGATGATTGTGGTGGCGATCGCCTGTTTGCCCATTTTCTTTTCTGGCAACCTGATTACCCGCTGGGAAGGGCTATTATTCACGGTGTATTACATGGCCTACGTGGCCTACCTGATTCTGGCAAACACAGACCACGATAGTTTGCCGCTGTTCAGTACCGCTCTCTTTGGCTTTGCGGTGCCCCTTACCGCATTAACTTTGGGGATCATTACCCTGCGAGAAGTGCGGAGCCGTCGCAAGCGTCTGACGCAGCCAACGTTTGATCCAGCGTCTAAAGATGCCGCAGATGATTAAAGGCTGAGTGAGTGGGGACCGGGGGCGATCGGTGCGCTCCCCACCTCTAAACTTCTCGCCACATTAAAAAGCCCACAGAGAGCCTCCGTGAGCTTTGTTAACCAGGCCAGGTTGCTAACCAAGCCTTACATCGGGTGAAAGAGCAAATCGGGGAAAAAGCGATTAAACTCAATCAAAATCCCTGCGGTGATCACCATCCAAATGGTGGCAATTACAGGAGCGGTCGAAAGATATTTCAATAAATACTGCATTGGTGATTCTCCCAAGGTAAGCAGTGAACGGTTAGCGAGGCGAAATGGGCACTTCGTTGTCTTTGGCTGTCAGTTCGCCTGTGGTGAACTCTTTCAAAGCCGCCAGGGGCCATGCAAAGCCAGTCAAAGAGCAAGACAAAGCCAAAGGTACATCAATGATGATTTCTTTTTCTTCAGCAGAACCACTCTTTTTCGCCGCAATGATGTAGGAGCGGCCAGCCCAGCCAATCCAACCGGCAACATACAGAAAGAGAATGCTAGGAATTAAAAACTCACCAGCATGGGCCAAGCTCCCATCCACGATGATGTGAGGTAAGCCATCTTCGCCACACATTAAATTGGGCTGTCGAGCATAAAGCTCGAAGCGGCGGGCGGCGCTTTCGGTGGTTGCGTCCTTCGCTCGTTGAGCAAAGGCTGCGTTTTCGCTACAAGGAGTCAGATTAAAAGCCTGGGCCGATTGGGTGGGGGCAAGGCCAAACCACAAGGTAACGGCAAGAATCAGAGCAAACAATCGTCGCATGGAATTGTTTCCCTTCGTTTCAAAATGAACGTCTGTTTGTTTTAGATAGAAATGAGAGCAGACTTCAACCGTTGATTCGTTCGTTAAACTGAGTTAGCTAAACGAATAGCGGCTGAATACGTCTAGGATTTTAAGCTTAGAAGGTAGCTCATCATTTTCAAGAAATTACCAGCAAATGGCGACAATTTTGGCAATTGAAACAAGTTGTGACGAAACGGCGACGGCGATTGTAAAGAACCGTGAAATTTTGAGTAGTATTGTCTCGTCGCAGGTGGCGATTCATCGGCCTTTTGGGGGGGTGGTGCCGGAGGTTGCGTCTCGCCAGCATTTGCAAACGGTGAATGGGGCGATCGCCCAGGCTCTAGAGCAGGCGCAGTTAGACTGGGGGGCGATCGATGGGATTGCGGCAACTTGTGCCCCTGGATTGGTCGGTGCGTTGTTGGTGGGGTTGATGGCGGCGAAGACGCTGGCGATGGTCCACCACAAGCCTTTTTTGGGGGTGCATCATTTGGAGGGGCACATCTATGCGTCTTACCTCAGTGAGCCAAGTTTGGCACCGCCGTTTCTCTGTTTGCTGGTTTCGGGGGGGCACACCAGTCTCATTTTTGTGAAGGAGTGTGGGCATTATGAGGTGCTGGGGCAGACGCGGGATGATGCGGCGGGGGAAGCGTTTGATAAGGTGGCGCGGTTGTTGGGGTTGGGCTATCCCGGTGGCCCTGCGATCGATCAGTTGGCCCAACAGGGAAATCCAAACGCTTTTGCGTTGCCAGAAGGGCAAATTTCGTTGCCGTCTGGTGGGTTTCATCCCTATGATTCGAGTTTTAGTGGCTTGAAAACGGCGGTGCTCCGGTTGACGCAAACGTTGCAGCGAGAGGGGCGGGAGTTGCCGATCGCGGATATTGCGGCGAGCTTTCAAGCGACGGTGGCGCGGGCTTTGACGAAACGGGCGATCGCCTGTGCGCTGGACTATGGTCTGGATACCATCGCAGTGGGGGGCGGCGTGGCGGCCAATTCCGGCTTACGGGCACACCTCCAAACTGCCGCCCAGGCGCAGGGCTTGCGGGTGTTGTTTCCACCGTTGAAGTTTTGTACCGACAATGCGGCGATGATTGCCTGTGCGGCGGCGGAGCATTTTGACCGGGGGCAGCGATCGCCCCTGACGCTGGGTGCCCAGTCGCGCTTGCCCCTGACAGCCGTGATGCGGCTTTATGACCCCGCTCAGTAGCCTTGTAGGGGGCCAGCAATTATCGTTTGAGCCGTTCGCTTGCGGCGTGAGTCCGCGCGGCTACTGAGGTTGGCTGGGGGCTGCTCTGCTGAATGGGGATCTCGATCCAAAATTCGGTGCCGCAGTTTGGTGTAGAAGTACAGTGGAAGGTGCCGCCGTGTTTTTCGACCACGATCTGATGGCTGATGGATAAGCCAAGTCCGGTGCCTTTGCCGACGGGTTTGGTGGTGAAAAAGGGTTCAAAAATCTGCGCTTGGATCGGCGCGGGAACGCCTAACCCATTGTCGCAAATACGGATGGCGACGCGATCGGGAGTAACTAATTCTGTGCGAATGGTGATCTGGGCGGTAAACTCAGGCGGGATGTCCGCGAGGTCTGTGGCCTCCGACTCCGTGGGTTCGGTTTGGTCTAGCCGTTCATCGAGCGCATCGATCGCGTTACTCAAGAGGTTCATAAAGACTTGGTTAAGCTGGCCGGCATAGCATTCCACCATAGGCAACTGACCATACTGTTTAACGACCCGGATGTGGGCGCGGTCGGCTCTGGGTTTGAGGCGATGCTGCAAGATTAATAGGGTGCTGTCAAGACCTTCGTGGATGTCAACGGGTTTCCGGTCGGCCTGATCAAGCCGAGAGAAATTCCGCAAGGAGAGGACAATTTGCCGAATTCGCTCTGTTCCAATTCGCATGGAACCCAGGATTTTCTGCAAGTCTTCGACTAAGAAGGGCAGTTCGATGTCTTCGATGTAGTCCTGGATGTTGGCGGGGGGGGTGGGGACTTGCTGTTGATAGAGTTGCAAGAGTTGCAGGAGTTCATTGGTGTATTTCTCGGCGTGAACCAAGTTGCCACAAATGAAATTCATGGGATTGTTGATTTCGTGGGCGACTCCGGCCACCAGTTGCCCCAGGCTCGACATTTTTTCGGTTTGAATGAGCTGGGTTTGGGCGTGTCGCAATTCCTGGAAGGCTTGGGCCAGTTGAGTGGATTGGTGTTGGGTTTTGGCTAACAGGTCTGCTTGTTCCAGGGCAATGCCCAGTTGGGCGGCAACCTGGCTGACAAACTGAATCTCCGATCCTTCCCAAAAGCGTCCGCCGCTGCATTGATGGACGCAAAAAAGACCCCACAGGCGATCGCGCTGCAAAACGGGGACGGCCAAAATGGCTTTGATGTGAAAGCGATCGAGCAAGTCACGGTAACAGCCCTCTAGCTGGGCTTGCTCCACATCCGTCAAGGTGTAAATGTTGCCCCGTGCATAAGTCGATGAGTAGCGTTCGCCAAAGCAATGATCGTGGACTTGGGCCATGAGGGCTGCCGGAAACCCAGCCACCACATCCTCTGCCACAATTTCGCCGTCGTTGAAGGCACTGTCGGGCAAAAAGCGGTAAACGATCGCCCGATCAGCACTGAGGGTGCGGCGCACCTCCTGGGTGACGGTGGTAAAAATTGTTTCCAGTTCCAGGGATTGCCGCATCTTGGTCACGACATCAAACAGGATCATCTGCTGTTCGGCGGCGTGTTGTAAGTCGATGGCGAGTTCTTGCAGCTTCAGAGTGCGCTCTGTGACTTGTTGCTCCAGCGTGCTATTGAGGTGATGCAGTTGGCGATGGGTTTCTAGCTGCTGAATGGCCAGGGTAAATTGCTTGGCGATCGCCAATGCCAATTGCACATCCGCTGGTGTCCAGGCGGGGGCAACCTGCCGTTTGGTCTCGCGCCACACTTCAAACGATGCGCGGGGTTGCACTTGGCGTTGGTCTGGGTCAACATAGCCCGCCCACAACGTTTCCACGGCGATCGCGGGTCGAAAAATTGTCAAATAACCCAATACCTGCTGTTGATAAGTCAAGGGCACAATCAGCAACCCCCGAATGGACGTGGGGGCAAAGGCGGGTTGCAAATTCCGTAAAACGGCCACCTGGTAAAGATCGGCGATCGCCCAAGGCTCCGACGGGGTGGCGGCAAAATGATCTTGCCAGCCAAAACACTGTTCCGGTAGGGTAAAGTCTGCCTGGGGGGGAACTTGCGGTTGGATGCCCCAGGTCAGCAAATGGGCGGTTTCGTTGGTGGTAGGCAGCCCTGTTAAAACCGAGGGCAGAAAATACAACCGACCGCCAATGCCTTCAAACGCCTTCACCGTAGTTTCTAGGGCGGCTTGTAACTTGGTGCCGGGCAAATCATGGAGGCAGTTGCTAATGGCGTTGAGGGTGGCTTCCCGTTGGGCTTGGCCTTGGGCTTCGGTATGCAAGGTGGCCTGGGCGATCGCAACGGCCAGCAAATCCGCGACGAGCTGTAACCCCTCTAAATCTGCCGCTGATAAAGTCCGCGCTTCGGCATGGTGGGAGACCAATAAACCCCATAGTTGTTCTTGGTAGAAAATTGGCACAATCGCAGACGATGCGACCCCCATCGCTGTTAGATATTCGGCATGGCAAGGATCGACTGCGCGATATTGAATGGCCTCAAAGCCCTGAGCTGCCGATGGATCTGAAGGGTCTAAATGACTCCCGCTGTGCCCAATCTGCCGAGCGGCGACATCCACCACCACCCGTACCTGCGATCGCGCAAACAACTCGCGGGCGGCCTGGGGAATATCATCCGCTGGAAAATTAAGCCCTAGCAAAGAGGGTAAGCGGTGGGCGGTCACTGACTCTGCCACGACCTGGCCGCTCCCATCCCCATGAAACTGATAAATTTTGACGCGATCGCACCCCAAAAACTGCCGCAACTCGGCTACAACACTCTCTAAAATATCGGTCAAAGACTGCGATCGACAGATTTGTTGAGTCACTCGTCGCCGCAGATCACTGTGAGCATTTATCCAACACAAACTCGAATCCGGAGTCGGGGTCATAGGGCGTAACTCAGGCGTAATTGATGTGTTGCCAAGACAACTTATCCTTCGAGTATTGCCTATTACCACAAATCCTTGCCCTGTATTTTTACCGAATTTATTTTATTCCATTAAATTTTATTTAGAAATGTATTGACTCTCTTATTTTGAATCAGTCTGAAGTAAGAAATGATACCCGATAGAGTTGGATTGCGGTCAGTTTGTCGATTGGCACACGGAAAAAATCTAATTGAAAATAATTTGCCTAGCTGTGATTGATCTAGCTCAATGCATCACCTAAAATTTCATCCATGCTTTGCTGCACGAGCTTTTGAGCTGAAAACATTGAATCCTCGGGGCAATAATTAATTAAGAGAATAACTAAGCTTTCGTCTTTCTAAACCTGTTGATGGAGAAAATTATTTTTATCGTGATGGACTCTAAAAAATATATCCATTAGAGTTTGCTCAACTAAACTATGCAGTTTTCTGTGATCTTTGGTAATCACTTTAGCTTGATTCTCCAAAATTTTGTACTAATTATGAGTAGTAAAATGCACCAATCTAGGTAGCGTTTTATTAACACTGAGATGGTATCGTTTAGCTCCGACCTATTGAGCATTGTCATGAAATTTGGTGCATGATCCACTCTAATGAGGTCGTAGCGTGGCCGGGGCTGTACCCATTTCTCTAGTGGGTAGGTAGTAAGTATCCGAATCGATCAGCAGGAAAATGGTGTCTGCAAATCTAGTTACTGCAAATACTCAGAATAGGAACCAGAAGTAAAACAACAAATCTGATGTTGGCTGGAGATTGCCAACGGCTGAAGCGAATAGAGGTAGGGTAGGAAGGCTCCTTGAACTAAGGAGATTCAAAGAGCCAATACCGACCGCTAGAGGGGTTTGGCCAAACCACAGTAATCGCCGATTAATGGCGATGGATCAAGTTTATGCGTTGCGTCTCAGAGCTGGGTCTAGGGTGCGATCGCTGGCAAAATAAGCCCAACTGCCAAGCGTTGCCGCGAGTAACCATCCGCTAAAAATAACTGATGCGAGAAGTACCATAGAACCTCCTTTGAGCATAAATACTCATTGGTTTATCTGGACAATCCCACCCTAAACAAAACGCGAATTGCCCGACAACATTTCTGAATTGGGATCGCAAATTGTTACAGTCTGAAAAACAAACTTCAGATTTTGTTATTTCCCCACTTCTGCGGAGGTGAAAACAAGCCGTCAAGAGTTGATCTGGGTTATGGCGGGGCGGTGGGCAGTGGGTGATCCTGAGAAAGTCACTGCTTGTCGTTGGATTTATGAATGTTGCTGGGCGGGGCGATGGGGTGGGCCACAACTTTTAGTTGGACACGAATATTGCGATCGCTGTGCAAGTGGACTTTTGTCTTCACTGGCCGACTGCCTGGGGATAGATAAGTCGCTACGCCTTAGGGCATAAGGGCGAGGGCGGGGCGATCGCTGAATAGTTGTAGTGCCCAGCAAAGAGGCTATAGAATCTCTCTAGCAAACGCCCATAGAGAAGGGAACAGTTGGCATGAGCGATGCAACCGAGACGATTTTTAGCAAGATTATTCGCAAAGAGATTCCCGCTGATATTGTGTACGAGGATAATTTGGCGATCGCCTTTAAAGATGTCAATCCCCAAGCTCCGGTGCATATCCTGGTGATTCCTAAACAGCCCATCGCAAAGCTGGCGGATGCCGAATCCCAGGATCATGCGTTGATGGGGCACCTGTTGCTGACGGCCAAGCGCGTGGCAGAGCAGGCAGGGCTGGCGAAAGGGTATCGGGTGGTGATTAATTCTGGCGAAGATGGGGGTCAGACGGTTTATCATCTGCACTTGCACATTTTGGGGGGTCGGCCGATGGCTTGGCCGCCGGGTTGAAGGGGCTAGGTCGGAGTGAAGCGTGATTGTGGCTAGGCGAATTCACGCTTTGCTGGTTAACTCTTTAAAATAGAAGTGTGTTCGCGATCGGAGGAACCACCGATTTATACTCGTCCTTTGGCTCGGTTGATCGAGCATTTGCAACATTTACCTGGAATTGGGCCAAAAAGTGCTCAACGGCTTGCTTTGCACATTTTGAATCGCCCGGAAGAAGAAGTGAAGGCATTGGCGCTGGCGCTGGTTGAGGCGAAATCTCAAGTGGGTTACTGTTCGGTGTGTTTTCATTTGTCTGCCGAACCAGTCTGTGAGATTTGCCGCGCCCCCAATCGCGATAATTCGGTGTTGTGTGTGGTGACGGATTCTAAGGATGTCATTGCGCTGGAGAAAACCCGCGAATATCGGGGGAAGTATCACGTTTTGGGTGGCCTGATTTCGCCGATGGATGGCATTGGGCCAGAGCAATTGCATATTCAAGCGTTGGTGCGGCGGGTCAGTCAGCAGACGATTGATGAGGTGATTATTGCGATTAGTCCGAGTGTGGAAGGCGAGACGACGACGCTATATGTGGGGCAGTTGTTGAAGCCGTTTACCAAAGTGACTCGGATTGCGTTTGGGTTGCCGATGGGTGGCGATCTGGAGTATGCCGATGAGGTGACGCTGGCGCGGGCGTTGGAGGGACGGCGCGAACTAGATTGATCAAGGTTAGGGGCGATCGCTGGTTCCGGGTGGCTCTGGTTCCGACCGTGGGGGCAGTTCCCAACCGAGGCGGGTGGGTTGGGCGTAAATTTTTTTGAGGGTGTTAATATCGCGCGGGGAAATGTTGGGCGGTTGGCGAACCTGGGCAAAATAGAGCGCATCGGTGGGTTGGGGGCTGTGGCCCCAGATGCCAAGGGCGTGGCCTAGCTCGTGGCGGGCGGCGGCTTGCAAGTAGTCGGCGGCTTGGTCGGGACGAATGGCGATCGCCATGCGGTGGGCCAAGCGGGGGCGACGGTTGCTTTGCGGTTGTGCGTAGAATTCAAAACGGGTTTCAGCGGATCTTGCTCTGGGGAGGGTGAAGCGGGGGGTGGCTCCTGGCTGGGCGGCGGGTTCTAGTCGGAGGGGCAAGGGCGATCGCCCTAGTTGAATATCGGCCTGGGTGGGCTGTTCGACAAGTTGCAGGGGCAAATAGACTTGCCATTCTTGGATGGCGCGGTGAATGGCAGCGATCCAGGTTTCGGCTTGTTTGCGCGCAAAGGGGGTGGCTTGTTCTTTGGGGGTGAGGGGCGCGACGTAAACGGTGATGGGAAAGGCCGACCAAACTAAGGCTCCGACGAGGGTGGGTTTGATCTGGTCGAAATAATCCCCGGCGCGATCGCGATCGTGCCATTGGGCCAGGGTGGGGGGTAAGGGATGGACGGCGAGCGGGGGCAGTTTGGCGGATGCAATAGTCGTTGGGGGCACGGTTTGTCCAACGCTCCGGTGTGCCGTACTCAGGGCAAAGACCCCACATAACGCCAGACCCAGACACCAACAAGCGACGATCACTCGGTAAAGCCGCGATCGTCGCTTACTTTGCCATTGCTGCTGCCGATGATGGGCCATGAGGTGCGATCGGGGCAGGCGTGATGGGCTGCGATCGCCCTAATTGGGGAGCCAGTTGGCGCTGAGGACAATCGTTGATCCCATAAAGAAGACAGCCAGTACCCAGGCCACTCGGTTAAGGGTTAATTCAGCGGTTTTGGTGCTGCTAAAAAGTTGGGCTTGGCCACCCAACCCGCCTAAGCCATCACCTTTGGGGCTATGCAATAACACTAGAATGACCAGTCCAATGGCCGATACGATCCAAACCGCTTTCAGCAGTAACGTCAGTGACATAGCAGCGTCTTCAATCCCTAAAATCTATGCTTTCCTAGTCTAGAGGGAAATTGGCTTTCTCCGCTACCCTGCTTAACGAACCAACCGCACCGGAGTCCGATTGGGATTGATGCCAAACTCGACGGGTAAGAAGATGGAGCGGCCTGTCATTTCTGGGGGCTGGGGAATATTCAAAATATCCAAAATCGTTGGCGCAATGTCGGATAAGCGCCCGTCTGCCCGTAGGCGAACATCGGTGCCGTGGCCCGGAATTTTGCGCTTTTCGCCTTCGACCAAAATGAACGGGACAGGGTTGGTGGTGTGGGCGGTCCAGGGGTTGCCGTTTTCATCCCACATGACTTCTGCGTTGCCATGATCGGCAATGATGATGGTGGTGCCCCCCACCCGGCTGACGCTCTCTAACAAGCGACCCAGGCAATGATCAACAGTTTCTAAGGCTTTGACAGTTTCCTGCATTTTGCCCGTGTGCCCAACCATGTCGGGGTTGGCGTAGTTCACGACGACTAAGGAATAAACTTCTTTGCCAATTGCGTCTACAACCACATCGGTGACCGCTTCGGCGGACATGGCGGGTGCGCGATCATAGGTGGCGACTTGGGGACTGGGGACGAGGTGACGATCTTCCCCGGCAAAGGGTTCTTCGATGCCACCGTTGAAGAAGTAGGTGACGTGGGCGTACTTTTCGGTTTCGGCGGTGCGAAATTGCTTCAGGCCGTGTTCAGCGATGACTTGCCCCAAAATGTTGTTTAGGTTTTGGGGTTCAAAGGCGACGAGAACGGAAAGAGATGGGTCGTATTGGGTAAACGTTGCAAAGGATAGGGGTTTAATTTGTTCGCGCTCAAAGCCTCGGAAACTGGGCGAAACGAAGGCTTGGGTGAGTTGACGAGCGCGATCGGGGCGGAAGTTGAAGAAGACTACGCCGTCGTTGGGGGCGATCGCACCGGGCGCAACGCGGGTTGGCAGGATGAATTCGTCGGTTAAACCGGCAGCATAGGAGTCTTGCACAACCTCCAGGGGCGATCGCCCATCTCCAGTGCCCTCTTGGGTCATCATGTCGTAGGCTTGTTTGACCCGCTCCCAGCGATTGTCCCGATCCATAGTGTAGTAGCGGCCACTGATGGAGACAATGCGCCCAATCCCAACCTGGTCAATATAGTCCAGAATTTTTTGCACATAACCCTTGGCAGAATCGGGCAGGGTATCGCGACCATCCGTTACCACATGGATGCAAACATCATCAAGTTGCTGGTCTTTCGCCATATCCAGCAGCCCAAATAGATGGGTGAGATGGGAATGGACTCCGCCATCGGAACACAACCCGACGACATGCAGCTTACTCTGGTGCTGCTTAACATCTTGGTAAACCCGAACGAGGGCCGAATTACTCAGCAGAGTGCCATCTTCGACTGCATCGGAGATTCTCACTAACTCTTGCGGTACAACGCGGCCAGCTCCGATATTGAGGTGCCCAACTTCTGAGTTTCCCATTTGCCCATCGGGGAGGCCAACATCTTTCCCAGACGTGCGAATCGTTGTGTGCGGATATGCCTCCCAAAGACTATTGATAACGGGAGTGTTTGCAGCCGCGACCGCATTACCATCAGTGTCTTCTCGGTATCCCCAGCCATCTAGGATCACTAAAACTACCGGGGAAACGGACGATTGAGCCATAAAGAGCTAGCCCTTCCATGAAGTAATGTCTACGAAATGATAGCATTGGCGATCCACCTGTTTTGCGGCTTTCACGACTCTCCGGCAGGATTGTCATCAGTCTATGACTCAAGCCTAGGACTGCCAGTGCCGATGCAAGATTTGCTTTGCAGGCGATCGCCTGACGCTGGGCTTGCTTTCCAGGTAGACGCGATAGAAACTGTGACAATACCCTAGCATTCTTTCCTTCCTCTTCGCGACCGCAAACTTTGGGAAATTTTGAGGGACTTGATTGAAAGGGGATAACCGCGCTTTATTTCATCTTCGCTTTTTTTGTCTTTTCTTTCTCCTTTTGCTTTGTCCGTTTGGCGGCGGCTTTCGCTGCTTTGTCTGCTTCTAGGGCGGCTAGCTGCGCCAGTTCTTTTTCCTCCGCAATTTTATCGAGATAATAATGATAATCACCCCGGTATAGCCGGAATTCACCATCACGAATCTCGACTATTTTGTTGGCAACCTGAGAGATGAAATAGCGATCGTGGGAGACTAGAATTGCAGTGCCGTCGTAGTGCTTGAGGGCTTCTTCGAGCATTTCCTTGGCGGGAATGTCTAAATGATTGGTTGGCTCATCTAGAATCAATAAATTGGCCGGTTGCAACAGCATCTTTGCTAGAGCTAAACGCGCTTTTTCACCACCACTCAAGGCTTTGACTTGTTTAAACACTGTGTCACCGCTAAAGAGAAAGCGACCCAACAGGGTGCGAACTTCTTCATTGCTCCAATCGGGTACTTCGTCATGGATAGTGCCCATGACAGTTTTTTCCAGATCTAATGCTTCGGCTTGATTTTGTTCAAAATAGCCCGGAATGACTCCATGCTGGCCAATTTCTACAAGGCCCTCGGTCGGGTGTTCGGCTCCAGTGATCAAGTGGAGTAGGGTGGATTTGCCTGCTCCGTTTGGGCCTAGAATCGCGATGCGATCGCCCCGTTCAATCAACAATTCTGCCCCCAAAAAGAGGATTTTTTCGCCGTAAGTGTGGGTCAAGTCCTGAATTCTTACCACTTCTCGTCCACTGCGGGGAGCGGCAGGAAACCGAAACCGAAGCGTTCTTAAATCGCTATCGGGGGCTTCGATGCGATCAATTTTAGCTAGTTGTTTTTCGCGGCTTTTGGCTTGGGTGCTGCGAGTCGCGCTGGCCCGGAACCGATCAACAAAAGCTTGTTGTTTTTCTAATTCCTTTTGCTGATGTTCGTAAGCCGCAAATTGAGCTTCTTTTGCTTCGGCTTTTTGCTGAAGATAGGCAGAATAATTCCCTAAATAGGTGCTGGAAACACCGCGCTCAGTCTCGACAATTTGGGTGCATAACCGATCCAAGAATTCGCGGTCATGGGACACAATGACCATCGGCGTTGTGATGCCTTTAAGGTAATTTTCTAACCATTCAATTGTTTCTAAATCGAGATGGTTGGTGGGTTCGTCTAACAGTAATAAATCGGGGGCTTGCAGCAAAATCTTGCCTAAACTCATCCGCATTTGCCAACCGCCGCTGAAGGCACTCACCAAGCGATCGCCATCCTCTGTTTCAAACCCCAGTTCTGGCAAAATCTTTTCAATTCGGGCTTCCAGACCATATCCATCCATTGCTTCAAACTGGCGCTGCAACCGATCCATCTGGTGGATCAAGTCATCTAATGTGACCGGATCTGCCGTTTCCATCGCTTGATGCACTTGGGTTAAGTCTTCATGGACAGCATTGGCTGCGGCAAAAGCTCGCCAAAATTCTTCCCGCACAGTCCGACTGGGATCAACCTCAAACTCTTGGGTGAGGTAGGCAATTTGTAAGCTGGCAGGCCGAATGACCTCGCCACTTGTGGGTTCAATTTCGCCCGCAATAATCTTGAGTTGCGTGGATTTACCTGCGCCGTTGACTCCGACCAGCCCAATGCGATCGCCCGGTTTCACTTCCCAGTTCACGTCCTTCAAGACTTCGCCAGTTGAATACATTTTGCTTACGTGTTCCAGGCGTAGCATTGGCAATCTCCAAGCAATTAATAATCAATGTTGCGTTATCCTTTTTGACTTTAACAAAGGTTAACGGTCTAGACGAGAGGGATATCGCGCTATTCGCAAATTTCAGGTGCTACAGCCTGCGGCGATCGCACTGAGCGGCTGCACTAGGGAAACGGTTTGCGGCCCTCATGATGGCCCACGCGACCCTGATCGATTAAGCCAGGGCGATCGGGTAATGGGGGCATCTTGGCACCAGTCGCCCTATCCCCGGCAGTTGAAGCAGAACTCTAAGCGGCACGGGGCTTGCGACAGGCTCAAGGCATCAACGGGTAGTTGGCACAGCAAAAAATCCGACGCATAACAGAGTGAAATGGCACTCAGTCTCTGACTCAGGTTAGAGCAAAATTTGGGCAGCGCCGCTTATTGTGAAGTGGTTACGCAATGAAAACGGCTTCTAAACTGGTGTCAAATTCCTGGTAATTGCAGGAGTGACAATCCATTTAGAAGCTGGAAATAATGCTCTAGACGTTTGGAGGTATTACCATGAATAGTCTATTTAATCAGTATGTTAAACCCTGGCTATCAAAATTGCAGTTTAAGCGGGCGATCGCGATTGTTTTAGCGAGTTTCTTTGTGCTAACGAGCACTGCTTGTAGTTCTACTCCTAATGATGTTGCTCAAAAAGTCGATACCAAAGCAATGGTGGATCGGGCTGAACGAAATTTACAAAAACGAGCTGATAGCCCCCAAGATTTAGTTGACAATATTCAGAATCGTAACCCATTGGGTGAGAAAGCTAAGGCAACAGCCAAAAATACTAAAGATGCGGCTCAAGGCGCTGCCCAAGACTTAGCAAGTGGCGCAAAATACGGTTCGCGTAACTTGAAAGAAAACTTGAGTGATGCGGCAAAAGCAACTCCTGACATCGTTGGGCAGGCCGCAGAAACCGCCAGAGCCGCTGACCAAGATGCTAAGCAAGCCGCCAAAGCATTTGGCAAAGGTGCTAAAAACGTCGTCGAGCGGGCGGCTGATGCTGCTTCCTAATCGTGTTTGATGGCCCGTAGCTGTCGCGATTTTTTCTGTCCCCCTTTAGGGGGACGGCTGCGATTACAAATTTTTAGAATGTATGCTTATTAGGTTTGAAGCATTTGAGCCAATTTTTGTTTGAATCGGCTACGGCTAACCAGGTTTGCCTTTAGTTTGATATTTGCTTTTGTGCTGATTCACTTCAGGCAATAGATTGATTAAAAGACATTGCCGAGTTGAATTTTAGGTGTAATCGATTGTCTGGATCATGTAAGGTCTAGAGAAGGTTAGTGAACCCAGTTTTGCTCAAATTTTTTGATAATATGCCCGTTTGTCAGACCGTCTTTTAGTCACGGAGTGCCCTCAGTGAAGATACTTGCAACATAGCTGGAACTGGGATTTTATCTGGGCTTAATTTGAGTCTGGTTTTGTTTCGTCGATGGCCGATGCTAATTGATTGTGACTGACCGATATTTTGTTGATCAGGTAAAGGAATTAAGGATGTCTTTCAAGCAAATTTGGCGGTTACTCAAAGAAGCAGTGAAGGAATGGCAAGCTGATGAGGCCTCGCAGTTGGCCGCCGCGCTTGCTTATTACACCGCTTTTTCGTTGGCTCCGTTGCTAGTAATTGTGATTGCGATCGCAGGCTTTTTCCTTGGAGAAGAAGCTGCAAAAGGTGAACTATTGGGCCAGATTCAAGGCTTAGTTGGTCGTGATGGTGCTGAGGTCTTGCAAACGGCGATCGAAAATTCCGGGCGATCGCAGGATGCCAACATTTGGGCTTCTGTGATTAGTGGCTTTTTGCTTTTGTTGGGGGCATCGGGAGTTTTTGCCCAATTGCAAGGTGCTTTGAACAAAATTTGGAATGTGGAAGCAAAGCCAGGATTGGGTCTCTGGGGTTTTGTCCGCAAGCGATTTTTGTCCTTGGCGATGATTTTGGTGATTGGTTTCTTGTTGCTCACTTCCCTTGTACTCAGTGCGGCTTTGGCGGCGATCGGGGGTTACTTAAATCGACTGTTTCCAGAAGCAAATGTTTTGCTGGGACTGTTAAACTTTGTCTTATCTTTTGGGGTAATTACGCTGCTATTTGCAATGATTTATAAGTTTTTGCCTGATGTCAAAATTACCTGGAACGACGTTTGGTTTGGGGCAGCGATCACGGCATTTTTGTTTACTGTGGGTAAGGTTTTAATTGGCTTGTATTTAGGCAACAGCAGTATTGGCTCAACGTATGGGGCGGCGGGTTCTCTGGTCGTTATTTTGGCTTGGGTTTATTACTCGGTGCAAATTCTCTTTTTTGGGGCGGAATTTACTCAAGTTTTTGCGCGGAAATATGGCTCCCAAATTGAACCGGATGAGCACGCTGTATGGATCGGGAGCGATCGCTCTTCGGCGCGGTAATGCGAGCTGAGATTGGGAGATGGCGAACAAAAGCTAAAATCCCAGGCGGGAAACCGTCATTTCGAGCAGGCTTGCGCTAGAGTCTTTGAAGATTGGGTTCAAAGCGTTAGGCATGACGGATTCTGCGGCGGCTGACTCGGTACACAATGGGTTGCCGGATCGATTGATTAAGTATCAGGTGCGTTATACGGATCATCGGCAGGTCGATCGCGCGGCGTTGACTCCGATGATGCGTCACTATGTGGAGTTAAAAGACGAGTATCCCCAAGCGTTGTTGTTGTACCGTATTGGGGATTTTTTCGAGACATTTTTTCAGGATGCCATCACCATTGCCCGCGAGTTGGAATTGGTGTTGACGGGAAAAAAGGCGGGGGAGGCGATCGGCCATGTGCCCCTGGCTGGCATTCCCCATCACGCGCTGGATCGGTATTGCACGGCGTTGGTGGAAAAAGGGTATGCAGTGGCGGTGTGCGACCAGACGGAAGATGCAGCGGAAGCTCAGGGGCGCTTGGTGCAGCGTGAGGTGACGCGGGTGATCACGCCGGGAACGGTGTTGGAAGAGGGGATGCTGAATGCGCGGCGAAATAATTTTCTGGCGGCAGTGGTGATCGCGGGGCAACACTGGGGTTTGGCCTATGCGGATGTGTCTACGGGGGAATTTTTGACGACTCAGGCGGAATCTTTGGAGCAGTTGACTCAGGAAGTGATGCGGTTGCAGCCAGCCGAAATTTTGGTGCCGACGAATGCGCCGGATCTGGTAAGTTTGTTGCGGCCGGGGGAATTGTCTGACCAGGTGCCGGATTGTTTGCCGTCCCATTTTTGCTACACGTTGCGATCGCAAACGCCATTTGTGCTGAGTGAGGCGCGGTATCGATTGTTGCAGCGGTTTAAGGTGCGATCGCTGGAAGGGTTTGGCTGTGAGCATTTGCCTTTGGCGGTGCGGGCGGCGGGGGGCTTGTTGGAATACCTGGAGGCCACCTCGGAGCGCAGTCGGCAGAACGGGGCCAAAAGTGTTTTGGTGCAGACGGCGGCGGTGCAGATGGTGCCTCTGCAACGATTGTGTACCTATGCGCTGACGGAGTTTTTGACGATTGATCACCAAACGCGGCGAAATTTGGAAATTACCCAAACGGCGCGGGATGGAATTTTTCATGGGTCGTTGTTGTGGGCGCTCGATCGCACGGTGACGGCGATGGGAAGTCGGGCTTTGCGGCGGTGGGTGTTGCAACCGTTGTTGAGTGTGGCTGCGATTCGCGATCGCCAGGATACGCTTGAGGAACTGGCGAGCAACAGTCATTTGCGCCAGAACATCCAAAAGGTGTTGAAGCAAATTTATGACCTGGAACGGTTGGCGGGTCGGGCGGGGACGGGAACAGCCAATGCGCGGGATTTGGTGGCGATCGCCGATTCCATTGAGCGGTTATCGGATTTGGCGGCGGTGGTGGCGCGATCGCGATCGTCTTATCTCACCGCGTTGCAAACGGTGTCACCCGAACTGGAGGCGTTGGGCCACCATCTCCATGCCATGCTCGTGGAAAATCCGCCTTTAACGCTGACGGAAGGGCACCTCATTCGGGCGGGGGTGGATGCCCAGTTAGATGACCTGCGGCACCAGGTCGAAGCGGATCAAGAATGGATCAAAAATCTTGAAGCGGTGGAACGGGAGCGCACGGGCATTCCAAACCTCAAAGTCGGCTACAGCAAAACCTTTGGTTACTACCTGAGCATTTCGCGCTCCAAAACGAAGCAAGTGCCCGATGGCTACGATCGCAAACAAACCCTGACGAATGAAGAACGCTACATCACCACGGAGTTGAAAGAACGGGAAAACCGCATTTTGAACGCCCGGAGCGAATTGAATCAATTGGAATACACCATTTTTGTGCGGGTGCGATCGACGGTTGGAGCAGCGGTGGAACCCATTCGGGCGGTGGCGCGGGCGGTGGCGGCGGTGGACGGGTTGTGTGGTTTGGCGGAAGTGGCGACGTTGCAAGGCTATTGCCGTCCCCAAATTACGGAAGGTCGGGAAATCCAAATTACCGAAGGGCGGCATCCGGTGGTGGAGCAATCTTTGCCTGCGGGCTTTTTTGTGCCCAATTCCACCACGCTGGGCGATCGCGCCACGGCTAACCAAACTCCCGATGCTCCGGATTTGATTATTTTGACCGGGCCAAACGCCAGTGGCAAAAGCTGCTACCTCCGGCAAGTTGGCCTGATTCAACTCATGGCCCAGATGGGGAGTTATGTCCCGGCCCAAGCGGCAACCCTGGCGATTTGCGATCGCATTTTTACGCGAGTGGGGGCTGTGGATGATCTGGCGACGGGGCAATCAACGTTTATGGTGGAGATGAACGAAACCGCCAATATTCTGAACCATGCCACCCCGCGATCGCTGGTGTTGCTGGATGAAATTGGTCGGGGCACCGCCACCTTTGATGGTCTCTCCATTGCCTGGGCCGTGGCGGAACATCTGGCCAGCGAAATTCAAGCTCGTACCATCTTTGCCACCCACTACCACGAACTCAACGAACTGGCCTCGATTTTGGCTAACGTGGCGAATTATCAGGTGACGGTCAAAGAAATGCCCGACCAAATTGTGTTCTTGCACAAGGTTCAACCCGGCGGGGCCGATCGCTCCTATGGCATTGAGGCGGGGCGCTTGGCTGGCTTGCCCCCAACGGTGATCGACCGCGCCAAACAAGTGATGTCCCAAATTGAACAGCACAGCAAAATCGCCGTGGGCCTCCGGCACAGCCACCAAGCCCAGGAAAAGCGCCAACGGTACCCCAAATCCCGGCGCGATCGCGCAGAGGAGCAACTCACGGTGTTTCAAGGGGGGCCATTTGCCAGCAGCCCAACGGAGCAACCCGTAGACTAAGTATTTTCCGGGGGCACATCCCAGGAGCGTTGCGCCGGAACTCTATCCCAGAACTTCATCGCAACTTTATGGCTCATCCATTTGGGTGAAGGGAATCCCCCTAGCTGGAGGGAGAACTTCTCCTGGCAAAATCAGTAAATTCAACTATATAAGCCGTAGATCGTTCTACCCCACGTTTCGCGACTACAGGTCGATGGAGAAGCCGATGATCAGCACACTGCCAATCAGTATTAGCCAAGTTGTCAACCGGGTGTTGGGATCTGGCAAAATCACCCGTGCCGATGAGCGAGTGTTTCAGTTAGCCATTCTTGCAGCCGTGCCGCTCAGTGCCAATGAATGTTCCCAAGTCACGCAAGTCTACGATCGCCTACAAATGGGTCTACTCAAAGTGGTGGATTAAGGCGTAGCCCGCCCAGGCGCTAGCGCAAAGCCAACGCGACGACTTCAAACGGCCCCTGGATGAGACCCAGTTCGTATTGCACCATACGGGGTAAGGATTTGGCGGCGACTTCGGTAAACCCCAGCCGTCCATAAAAGGGGACAAGTCTGGGAATGCAGGTCAGATACAACGGTCTGAGAGCCTGCTGGCCCAGATGAGCCACGAGGGATGAGCCTAGCCCACGACTGCGCCATTCTGGAACCACGTAAACATCGTGGAGCAAGGAATAGTGATTGCAACGGCGGAGTTTGGCGCAGCCAATGATTTGGTGGTGATGTTCGGCGACCCAAAAATTTTCCCAATCGCTGTTCCAGGTGATGACCAGGACGAGAGCGATCGCCAGACCCAGGACAGCAGTTGGCCCCAAGAGCAAATTAAAGGTGCGTTGCCAACCCGTTGCCCCCACAAGATAAGCCCCGCCTGCGCCCAACAGGGCGATCGCCAACAACCGCAAAACCTGTTCACTGGGAGAGCGCGGCGGCAGAATTTCTTGCCGAAATTGGTCGAGGAGATGATGAATAGCGGTGCGATCGAGGGCACGGGCAGGCCGGATGGTGCATCCAGGGGGCAATGCAAAAACATGGGAGCGATCGAGCATGAGGTCAAACGGGGCTAGGGAGACAAAAGTCAAGCTTTGGTAAGGATATGGTTTGAATAAAGCGAAACTTGCTGTACGTTCTACACGGGGAATCGCTACTCTAGAGAATGCCCATCATTTTGCCAGAAGACGCAGTTCAATCATGGTTTCTACCCCATTAAATCCCCTCCCTGTGGATACTTCCCGGATTCGTCCTGCCATCCAAGCGTTGCAAGCGCAGGTGGTGGAATGGCGACGACATTTGCACCAACGCCCCGAATTAGGCTTCCAAGAAGTCTTGACGGCGGAGTTTGTGGCACACAAGTTGCAGGAGTGGGGGATCGAGCATCAAACAGCGATCGCAAAAACGGGGGTCATGGCGACAATTCGCGGTCATCGTCCTGGGCCGGTATTTGCAATTCGGGCGGATATGGATGCCCTCCCGATTCAGGAAGAAAATGACGTTCCCTATCGATCGCAGCATGATGGTGTGATGCACGCTTGCGGCCACGATGGCCATACCGCGATCGCCTTAGGCACTGCCTATTACTTATCACAGCACCGGGACGATTTTGCAGGTACCGTGAAAATCATTTTCCAACCCGCTGAGGAAGGCTTGGGCGGAGCGGAACCTATGATCGAAGCCGGAGTCTTAGCCGATCCACCCGTCGAAGCTATTATTGGTTTGCACTTGTGGAATGTGTTGCCCCTGGGGACGGTGGGGGTGCGGCCAGGGCCATCAATGGCGGCGGTGGAATGCTTTGAATGCACGATTCAAGGGCGGGGCGGCCACGGGGCAATCCCCCAGCAAACGGTGGATGCGGTAGTGGTTGCGTCCCAGGTGGTCAATGCCTTGCAAACCATTGTTTCCCGGAATGTGAACCCGATCGATTCGGCAGTAGTGACCGTTGGCGAATTTCATGCCGGAACTGCTCATAACGTGATTGCGGATAGTGCCCACTTGACCGGGACGGTGCGATATTTCAATCCTGTTTACAAAGGCTACTTTGGGCAGCGGATGGAAGCGGTGATCAAGGGAATTTGCGAGGCCCACGGCGCAACCTATCGCTTGAAGTATTGGGAGTTGTATCCGCCGGTGGTGAATGATCCGGCGATCGCGGGTTTGGTGCGATCGGTGGCGGAGTCGGTTATCGAGTCGCCCTTGGGTGTGGTGCCAGAATGCCAGACGATGGGCGGCGAGGATATGTCCTTTTTCTTGCAAACGGTGCCCGGTTGTTATTTCTTTTTGGGGTCAGCCAATGCGGATCGGGGTTTAGCCTATCCTCACCATCATCCCCGGTTTAATTTTGACGAAACGGCCCTGGGGATGGGGATTGAAATTTTTGTCCGCTGTGTCGAACAGTTCTGCCGCTAATGCAAATAGTCCAGCGTGAGGGCGGGCGATCGCCCCTTGAACCCGGAACCCGTTGCCGCCAAGGGTGGGGTGTTGCGTTTTGCTGACCTAAGCAGACAGATCGCCCTGGGACTCGTTAGGATGACCCAAAGACGTAGGGGCACAGCACCATGACACAAAAGGCAGGACAACCTCAAAGGTGGTTTGGGTGGTTGGTTGGTGTCGGGTTGGGTTGGGCGGGGATGATGTCCCCAGCGGCGATCGCCCAAGTCCCTGCGCCGCCACCGTCCACATCACCGCCGGCCGTCCTGACTGCCCCCCAGCCCCAGCCCTTTGCCCAGTGGTGTCGCGATCGCGATCGGTTGCCCCCCGCCCCCCAGCGCACAGTCAACGTCCTCCTCTATGTGGCCGGCACCGAAGATTGCAACCAGGCCGAGCAGGTTTTGATGGCGCAAACTCATTTACTGCTGTCGGCCAGTGAATTGAGTGATTTGCGTCCCCTCAGTAGCTTCAACCGCCTCGAAACCCTGGTCTTGAGTTTTAACCAAATTCGCGATGTGGCCCCCCTGCGCCATCTGTCCAACCTCAAAGCCGTGGCCCTGGATACTAACCAGATTCAGGATATTCAACCGTTGGCCAGTCTATCTCAACTGGAACTCCTGGCCCTGGATACTAACCAGATTCAATCCCTGGAACCGTTGCGATCGCTCTCCCGTCTTACCCACCTCACCATATACGACAATGCAATCACCGACTTGTCACCCCTGGCGGCCCTCTCCAACCTGCAAGTGCTGGCGGCCTACCGCAACCAGATCCAAGACCTGTCGCCCCTGGCCACCTTGACCCGCCTCCACACCTTATCCTTGTACGAAAATAAAATTACTGACCTGGCCCCCCTGGCTAACCTGACCCAACTCAAAACCCTGATGCTGTTTGAAAACCAGATTCGGGATCTGTCGCCCTTGGCCAAGTTGACCCAGTTGGAGCGCCTGATTGTCTTTGAAAACCAAATTGCCGATCTGGCCCCCCTCAGCCAACTGCCTAACCTCAGCGAGTTGCTCATTGGGAACAATCCTGTTTCTGACCTCAAACCGCTGGGAGCCTTGCCCCGCCTGACTCAGCTCTCGTTGTTTAACACCCCCGTCGCAGACATTACGCCCCTCGCTTCAGTCAATACCCTGACTGCTTTGGATCTCTACAATACAAAAGTGAGCGATCTGCAACCCCTCCAGGCGATCGCCACTTTACGAGATCTAGATCTCCGTAAAACTCCCCTAAACCTAAAATCTTGTCCCATCAAAACCGCCAAAACCTGCCGCTACTGATGGTGTCTGCCGCTTCCCAGCAACCGAGAGAGGACATTGACTCAAGGGTGCGATCGCCCCATTACACTCCCTTAACCTCACATCTGCAATGAGGCCAGGATATGGTCAAATAGATAGACGGTGTACTGCTTCTCCTGACAAAAGTGGTGCCCTCCTGTGTCTCTCGCAATGGCAACCATGACCCTCCATCGACGTTTTGTAGTCCGTTCCCTGCTGGCGATCGCCCTCACCGCCTGCACAAACAACTCTGGCACTAACTCCTCTACTCCCAACGCCCAGACCATTGCGATCGGCATCGGCGTTGCCCAAACCAGCAACGTCGCCCTCCTCGGCCAAGAGCAAGTCGCCGGAGCCAAAATCGCCGAGCAATACTTCAATCAGCAAGGTGGCATCAACGGCACCCCCATCAAACTCGTGTTTCAAGACACCGCTGGAGACGAAGCCGGAGCCATCAACGCCTTTCAAACCCTCATCACCCAAAACAACGTCGTTGGGATTGTTGGGCCAACGCTGTCTCAACAAGCCTTCAGCGCCGATCCCATCGCCAACAATGCCAAAGTCCCTGTCCTTGGCCCTTCAAATACTGCCAAAGGCATCCCCCAGATCGGTGACTATATCGCCCGGGTTTCGGCCCCGGTGGCCGTCGTTGCCCCCAACTCCGTCAAAGCCGCCCTCAAGCTGAATCCTGCCATCAAAAAAGTGGCCGTTTTTTACGCGCAAAATGATGCCTTCAGCAAATCTGAAACCGAAATCTTTCAGCAGACGGTGAAAGATCAGGGCCTTGACCTGGCGACGGTGCAAAAGTTTCAGACTACGGACACCGACTTTCAGACCCAGGCGACAACGGCGCTCAATCTCAAACCCGACTTGGTAATTATTTCCGGCTTGGCGGCAGATGGCGGTAATTTAGTCCGACAGTTGCGAGAACTGGGCTATAAGGGATTAATTATTGGCGGCAACGGCTTGAATACCTCGAATATGTTTTCGGTCTGCGGGCATTTGTGTGATGGCGTAATTGTGGCCCAAGCCTACAACCCAGAGCAGCCTAGCCCGATTAATCAAGCCTTTCGCGATACCTATTTCAATCAATATAAAAAGGAGCCGCCACAATTTAGTGCCCAAGCGTTTGCTGGCGTGCAGGTATTTGTTGATGCGCTGAAAGTGTTGGACAAACAAGCAAAGGTAACGCAAAAGCCCCTGCCGGAACTCCGCACGGCCCTCAACCAACAACTGCTCAAGGGTACCTATGCGACTCCTCTGGGAGAGATTTCTTTCACCCCAGAAGGTGAAGTGATCCAAAAGGAGTTTTATGTGGCGCAAGTCAAAATGAGCGCGGATGGCAAAGAGGGCAAGTTTGTCTTTCTAAAATAGCCCTCCGCGATCGCCCAGGCTGATTGATTCCCTGGTGAGAACGCTGATCCACGATCACCAGAGGTTGGATGGCTGGTGCTAGAACGCGACACAATGGGTACTCGCAACTCTCGGCGGGAGGCTCTCCCGGCCGCGCTTAGTACAGTCGCCGCAGGACGTAATCAGCCAGTTTGGTGAGGGCTTGGCGAGACGCGGTGTTCGGGAGTTCGGCAAGGCTTTGGACGGCAAGTTGAGCGTGATGTTTGGCCAATTCCCGCGATCGCTCAATTCCCTGGCTTTCCTGAATGAGATCCAAGGCTTGCTCTAGATCACCCGGTTGAGCAAACTCCCGTTCAATTAGCCCTTCTAAAAAGGGTTTTTCTTCCAAAGCGTATAAGACAGGCGCGGTTAAATTGCCGCTTCTCAGATCTGACCCTGCCGGTTTACCCAAATTCTCGGTGGATTGGGTGAAATCGAGAATGTCATCCACAATCTGAAAGGCCAGCCCCAAATGCCGCCCATAATCGTAGAGATCATTAATGAGAGACTCGTTTACATCGCTCAACACTGCCGCTGCTTTCGAGCTGTTCGCAATCAAACTGGCGGTTTTGTAGTAACTCTTTTCGAGATATTCCTCAATTGAAAGAGAAGTCGAAAACCGATTTAAGCCTTGTTGAATTTCGCCTTCAGCCAAATCCATGATGACCTGGGACAACAACTTGACCACTTGCAGGTTGTCTAAATTGGCCAGATACCAGGACGATTGAGCAAATAAAAAGTCCCCGGCCAGCACTGCAATCCGATTACCAAAACTGCTGTGTACAGTGGGAACGCCGCGCCTGAGTTCGGCCTCGTCTACCACATCATCATGCACCAAACTGGCGGTGTGAATCATTTCTGTAATTTCGGCAAGGCGGCGGTGGCGCGGGGTGATTTCGCGGCCTGCCATTGTAGCCCTGGCGACGAGAAGCACGATCGCGGGTCGTACCTGTTTCCCCTTGGTCCCAAACAAATGTTCTGCTGCTGCATACAGGATGGGGTGCTTTGCGCCAATCAAACTCTTGAGGTTTTCGGCTAGGAGAACTAAGTCTTCCTCGACCGGGGCGAATAAGGATGTAGCTGAAGTCATGGAGTTCCGACTCAGACCGTAAGGTTACGAAATTTTAAGTAATCTGTCTCTATTCTAAGGTATTCGTCCCATGTCAGACAGAAAAATTAATCGTGAATTGAGGCAAAAAAGAGCGTCTGGAACCTGCACACCAAGAGAGTCGCGTGTTACCATAGGGATAAGGATTTGAAAAGCTCAAAAATTGAATAAGTAACTGGCACAAACCTTAGAGAGTGAAAGCGCCGCTTTCCTCTTTGCTCATACGAACAGGTTATAACGCTAGTGTTTGCCTCCCTTAAAGGGTGATTATGTCAGGTTTACTCCTGCATCCTCTCCGATTTGAGGCTGGGAGATGGGCCGAAACTGTTTGAGGGTTTGTGTGGCGATAGCGTTAATCACTGATTGGCGCTTTGCTACTTGTTACTCATGAGGTAAGAGTTGATCTGATCACTCTTGGCTGTACCCACTGTAGGGCTGGCATCGCTGGCTCCTGTTTTTGGCTAGTTTGGCTAAGAGATAAAGATGGGTGTACAAACGTACCCTGTCACTGTTGTCGCTATCGCTGGCTTCGCTTTTCGGCACCATGACCTACAATAACTTTCCTCTACTCATCGCTGCTGTCTCGGCGGCTTATCTCTCTGTTGTCTATGTTTTGTTGATGTTGGCTCAGCGCACTCGGCGACTTCCTCGGATACGGGAGTAGTCGATCGCGGGCTGGGTGCAAGCTCTGTCTTCAGCGGGTCTCTCCTTCTGGGTGGGGCGCTGCTGCTGTGGGTTTGACGAGGGGCTTGAGGCCAATTGTTTGCTTCGCTCAGAGGGCGGATTTGGCTGACTAATTGGTCGCTTGATCAGTTCTTATTCCAGGTCGCCGCGCCATGCTGTGCGGGGGGCTTCGGTGCGGGCGAGCAGTTTGCCTCTGGAAATCACGTAGCGGGCGATCGCTTGCCGCCGTATAGCATCATACTGATTTGTGGCGTTTAACACAATGAAATTCGCCGGTTTCCCCACCTCCAGCCCATAATCGTCTGCAAGGTTCAGGGTTTTCGCCCCGTTCCAGGTAATCATGTCATAACAGGCATCAATCTCTGCCATGCCTGTCATCTGGCAAATGTGTAAGCCGACGGAAGCCACCTGGAGCATATTCCCCGTGCCCAGGGGATACCACGGATCTTGGACACAATCATGGCCAAAGCTGACATTGGTGCCCTGTTCCCATAGCTCTTTGACACGGGTTACGCCCCGCCGTTTGGGGTAAGTATCGGTGCGGCCCTGGAGGGTGATGTTGATCAGGGGGTTGGCGACAAAGTTAATGGGTGTGCGCCGTAAAAAGCCGAGAAGCTTGAGGGCGTAGGCATTGTTGTAGGAGCCAAAGGCGGTGGTATGGCTGGCGGTGACCCGATTCCCCAGGCCACTGCGGATGGCGCAGGCGGCAACGACTTCAAGAAAGCGGGATTGGTCGTCGTCGATTTCGTCGCAGTGAATATCAATCAGGCGATCGTATTTTTGTGCGAGTTCAAAGATCCGTTGGACAGATTTAACGCCATCCTCGCGAGTGAGTTCGTAGTGGGGAATCCCGCCGACCACATCGGCCCCCATGTTCATTGCTTTTTCTAGCAGTTGGTCGTTCTTGGGGTGGCTATAAATGCCGTCTTGGGGAAAGGCAACCACTTGCAGGGTAATCCAATCTTTGACTTCATCGCGCACTTCGAGGAGGGCTTGGAGGGCGGTGAGGCTGCTTTCGCTGACATCGGCGTGGCTGCGGACATACAATACGCCCTGGATGGCTTGTTGTTTGAGGGTGGCGATCGCGCGGGTTTTGACATCTTCAAGGCTAAGATTTTGTTTGCGATCGCGCCAGATTTCAATCCCCTCAAACAAGGTGCCACTTTGATTCCAGCGGGGTTCTCCAGCGGTGAGGGCGGAGTCGAGGTGAATGTGGGACTCGACAAAGGGCGGGGTAGCCAGTTGGTGATGGGCTTCGAGGGTGACTTTGGCCCCACCGCGAATGGCTGGCTCGATCGCCGCAATTCTCCCGTTTTTGATGGCAATGTCGGCGGCACGGATCGAGCGATCGGCTTGTAAGACCCGACACTCTCGGAGGAGCAAATCGTACATAGGTTTAGACCTTTACTTCGTCTGCAAAACTAGCCCAGCGCACAAAATGAAAGGGGCCAGCGATCGAACCCCAAATGTGCTCGTCGGTATCTGGGTCGCGCCCCCGATCCAGGCTAATGAACTTTTCGCTATCAATTTCAAATTCGCTATCTAAGTAAGTGGTCTTGCCCTTGCGGACAACCATGCACCCTTTGCCCGGTTCTACCCAGCCTTTAAAGCCAGTCCCCGTCCACTTGACGTGCATATTGCAACCGGGTAGCCGCTCCAGGCGATCGCGGGTCAAGGTTTGGAGCCGTGCCAGATCGCGGGAGGCCCCATAAAATTCCTCCGCGTTGTGCAGGGTATAGTTCTCGATTTCAATAAAATCGGTTTGGGGCAAAAGCTTCAAAACGCGGATGCGGTAAGGATCGTTGAGGTTGTAATCGTAGGCTTGCTCGACCAGGAGACTAATGCCCGCCATCACCTCGACTGGCAAAGGCCGCATACAGACTCGGATGTGAGCATACAAAGGTGGATTTTCAAAGGCTTGTTCTTGGTTGCTAAAATCAGCGGCCATCAAGCGGGCCAAAGATTCAATGTCCGTTGAATGAGTCATTGCCAGCAATTGATACTGTAGAAAATTGTAACCTTCATTCTAAAGGGTGTTGCAAAGAGATGAACTTGGGCGATCGCGGTGCTTGTCTCCCCGTTAATTCATAGACGAAAATCGTTGTGCCCCATTCGTTGCGTTTTGCCGAAGCTTGAGTCGGAGTTTGGGGTGAAGGCGGTGGGCCAATTTTCCTGGCTTTGAGTTTGAGTGACATCCTGGTTAAAGTTTGACGCTGTTAAAGTCTGGCGCTACAGCTTACTCGCGCTCGGAGCAGAATCCCGATCGCCCGCTTAGGCCCGAAAATGCGGTTGGGGCCGACAGAGTAAAACCGGGCAGGGGGCATAGTGAATGGTGTAGTCATCGGTGACGCTCAGACGAGTATTCCGCAGGATTGGTCGTTGCTTGGCTTTGGCTGGGTTGGGGGGAGGAGCCGTGTGTCGTCGGACTTGGAAGTGGGACAGGAGCGATCGCCGGGTGGGGTCGCTGCCCAAAAGCACGAGATCAGCCTGAACCTCGATCGCGGTTTGACAAATGATGGGGCCGGGATCGCCGGTGCGGGCGATCGCGTTGATGGTCACGGTGGGGGCATGGCTCAAAGCAGCTTGGGCCTGGGTCAACACATCATGGCCCTGTTCCCGTTGCGCTTCTTGTAAGGATTGTTCTAACTGCCAGTTGGGGGTTTGCACCGCCACCGGGCCAAACAAATGATTTGCATTTAAAGGAGGGCAGACATACAACAGGGTCACTTGGGTTACCCCCAGGTGCAAAAGCTGGTTTGCCGTGGCGATCGCTACCCGACTCACCGCAGACCGACTGACGACCACCAGTAAATGACGAAATCGGGGTGGCGTGGCGGTTTCACTAGATTCTGGCGCGGCAACTGGAGGCAGCCCGGAGCGACGTGCCACCAACACACTGCACGGGGCATACCGCGCGATCGCGGTAGACACACTACCCAACAGTAACTCCCGCATTCCCCCCCGGCCCCGGTGCCCCACGACAATCAACCCCGCCCCTACGGCCTGGGCATGGTTCAAAATTTCAACGGTAGGCCGGCCTTCGCGAATCACTAAATCCACTGGGAGCGAACTGGGCCAATCGGGTTCAACGAGCGATGCAAGACTTTGGGCCGAGAGGGCCGCACCCGTTGAAGGCGGGGCTGGCGGGGGGGCCACCTGGGTGGCGCGATCGCGGGCCGTTGTGGGGGCGATCGCCTGCTGGGCTAGATCGCGTTCTGCCAGGTTGACCGTCGCCCGCAAAGTTTGGCCAAGTTTGCGCGCGGAAGCGAGTCGCTGCCGTTGCCGAGGCTGAACCGACAAAACTACGAGACCAACACCATCACCCTGGGCGGTGGCTGGGGAGTGCTCGGCGGTGGGGCGCAGCGCTTGGGCGATCGCACAGGCCAATTTTTGAGCTTGCAACGCTCCCGCAGAGCCATCAGTGGCTAACAAGACGGGGGGAAATAAAACTGGAGAAAAAGCTGGAACCATGATATCTCCGGGCTGACAGCAATGCTCATGTGTATATGCCCTATCCATTTTTGGCATTGCCGGAAGGCGTAGGCTTTCCCTGGGTGGCACTCGGTCTCAAACTGCTGTATTCCCAATCTATCAAAGAACCTCTGGGAAACGGGGGGGTCACGCGGGGCGGTAACATTCTGTAGTGATTAGCGCCCAAGCACCCACGGCAACCCAAAGTCGGTGCGATCGCCCCCAGCCATGAATAAACCTGGGCCTCAAGGCGGAGCCTCACGCCTCTTCTTTCACCAACACCCCATTCAAGAAAATATCTGCCAAACCTTCTGCCATCGCTTGCATTTCCATCCCAGCGGCCCCCGGCGACAAGACCGTGCTTTGGCTAAAGCCCGCCACGGCAAACATCCCCAAAAAGACCCGCGCGACTACTTTAGGATCCATTGGTCGATAGACTCCTTGCTCCATCGCCGTTTGAAAAAAGGCTTCGGCAACATCCGTCATTTTTTCGATGACTTCGGTTTGGATGCGATCGCGCAAATCCGGGTGAAACTGCGCTTCCATAAAACACACCCGCAACATATCGGCATTTTGGTGCAAGTGCAACATCCGCCGCCGCATGACCTGGGCCACCGCTTTGTAACTGCCCATGCCGCTTAACTCCGTCAGCAGATCCGTCAAAATATCAATCCAACCTTGGGTGGCCACCTCAATCAAAATGGCTTTTTTGTTGGTGAAATGGCGAAATAGCGTGCCCTCGGCCACATGTGCCGCTTCGGCCAGATCCCGCGTGGTGGTGCCATCATACCCCCGCCGCGCAAACAACTTAACGGCGGACTGCAAAATCCGGGTGCGGGTTTCTGATTCCGTCGAAGAAAGATAGGAAGTTCGCATAGCAAAGACTCAGCAATGGGGTGGGCAATTTCCGCAGCTTCCGCAACCTGGGCCTGACCTGACTTGTGTGTCGCCTCGCGATCGCCGTTGATCGGCAAATTTGGCTCACAAGTTGACAATGGGCTAGCTGAACCTCCATCCCATCCAGTCTTGCTCCTGCCGGGGCGGGTCGCCGGAGCGCACAAACCGAGGATGAACGCAGCCCATGAGCGGTTACGTGCCTCAATCATAGGCGGACTTTGCGGGAATGCTCATGGATTTCGGTAAAACTAAGGATTTCTGATCCCGGACTCCATTGATTTCACTCTATTTCACCAGCGGTCACAATCGCTAAATATCAACAGTTGAAAAGGGCAAAAAAGCGACTGAAATTGGGCAAATTTACGGCTGCGATCGCCCGCCAAAGATCAAAAAATAAGCAGTATTATCCGCCAAATTTTGATGACAAAAAAGTCTGCCTTAAATGAAAGTGTATTCCTGGATACGCTTTTTGATTAAAAACGGCTGATCCCCGCTAATTCCGGCCAATGTGCCGCAAGGGTGCATAAATTTCCGTATTTTTCTGTAATTGATCTTGAGGCAAAAGTGGGCATGATAGTTGTGGTAAAACCGATCTAAAGCATGGCGTTTTTTCCACCTTATTTCCTGATCACAACTTGCCCGGTTTGTTATTAGACTGTAGAAGCTGGCGATCGATAACTCAATTCTTTTGAAAAAGCTTGTTAGCATTTTTCCGAGAAAACAAGTTTACCGACTGTAGCTAGTTAAGGGCGATCGCCCACCATACGTGAGGAATAGCATCATGGGAACCTCTCAATACACACCAGATTCCGCTCAAGCCGCTCCGTTACTTTGGGTTGCATCTGAAGTGTCCGCTACACCCCTTTCCAATTCGTTACCATCGAAACCCAAATTTGCCCCCCTGGCCCCGTTGCGTCGCTGGCTAGACGGTGTTGAAATTAGCGATCGCAAAATGGCCCAAACCCTAGCGGCAATCATCCCGGCGCAATGCCCGTTTGAGCGTACCGTGAAGCTGTTTGGTCGGCCCATTTTGCGGATTCCCCCTTTGTGCAAGCTGAACCCGTTTTACGAAGAGGTGGTGGGTTTGCGCTTCCGGGCTTTGTGTTATCTAGCGGATGTTTGCGGGGAAGATATTTCTTCCTACTGCTAGGGGCGTAAGCAGTCGGAGCGTTGTGCATACCCCCCAGAGCACGGTTGGCAAGGCCGCTGGTCATTGGGTTTATCCCATTGCGTGGCCCAGACGAGTCCTCAAGGAAGCTTAGTCTTTGAGGACTTTTCGATCGGGTTAGTGCTGTACGGGCGACTCGCAGTGGATTTGGGGCCAAGGCGATCGCGATCTGAGACAAAACTGTTACAGTTGTTACACTTTTCCGTGGCCATATTTGGAGGAAGGAGGGCTAGCTTATCGCTCCGGACGGCTAGACCTGTGGCTTGCGGGTGTTTGTGCTCAGGCGCGATCGCCCTTATGACCGAACAGCAAAATGTAGTTTGGCGAACATAATTGAACTTTGGTTGCATGGGCTTGATCCCCAATCTTTCGTTCTGTATTCTAATAATTGAAGCTACTAAAGCTTCCCTGGCAGATTAAACAGCCAATGTTCAATTAGTTAAGAGGTAAAAGCGCTGTTTCACTTAATATCTGTCTCGTCTGATCGCAACAGCATCCACACGAAATCTGATATTTCCTTCGCTGAACTGTAGGGAGCAATGCAACTGGTTGTTGAATAATTGGGTGTCAATCAGTGCAACTCTATATACAATGAGCACATTAGAGGAGATCACTCGGAGAGTATACCGTGGGTGCTGTTGTTGATTTTAAAGGGTAGAGGCGAAACCCATAATGGCAATTATTGCTCTAAAAGCTTGGTATTTGGGAGAGTATGAGCCGATTCAAGAACTCGAAAAACGTCCCCATGATTTACGGTTAAGCCGGAATAGTTTGCTGAAGTCGGGGCTGCGGGCGGATTTTTTGGAAGATAGCGAAACAGTCCGTGAATCGGTTTGGTTTCAGCGGTATTTGGAAGGGCAAACCGTTGAATTTTATATCGAAGGCAGCGGTGGCTACGCGATCGCGAATATTGATTTGCGGAGTCACGAGGTTTACTTCACCAAACAAGAGGTCATGGCCCATTTAGAGCCGACCATTTTCTTGTGTTACCAGACGGCCTTTTCGGCGTCCAGCGAAGCATTGCGGGATGAGTTGCAGGCGATCTTGGAGAAGCTGAATCCCAAATCGCGCATTCCTTTATCCCTGAAAGAATCCCATCGGTTGACGGATGGCCCGGTGCGGTTGGATAGCGCGTTGATGCGTTCGATTCGTCAGAGTTTGTTGTTTATTGCGGATACGACGGCGATCGCGGCAGCACCGAGTGATCCCCAACAGTTGATCCCCAGTCCGGCGGTGTGTGTGGAAGTGGGCTATGCGTTGCAATGCAAGCGATCGGAGCAAATTTTGATTGCCCAAATGGAGCGATCGGAGTTGCCGGGGCAGTTTCCTTTTGATGTGCCGGGGCAAAATCGGCTGGTCTTTCGGGATAAAACTCAGCTCCGCAAGCTGTTGCCCAATTTGGTGCAGGCGCAATTGCAACGGTTTAGCTTGTTCTGATTCGGTGGTTCTGCGGCCGTGGATTGCGGGGCGGCCACCTGTTAGTTTTTAACTTCTTCTGGGCAAAGTGAATGTATCTGGCCTTCCTGCTAGATAATGGCAAAGTACAAGAATGCACTGATCTGCTATGACTCAAGCGACTGATGGAGCACCTGGAGAACAACGCCGGAGCCGTTATGCTCGCACTCCGACGGAGTATGCAGCATTTCTCTTGATCGAAGGGGGCCACCGGGAAGAGGTGCGGTTTCCGACGATTCAGGCGTTTCAAAAATGGTACAGCGGTGAACTGGTGCCTAAATCCAGCTCGGATGATTTTATTACGGTTCCCATCAAAAACATTCAGGGCGAATACTTGTTGTTGCGGCCTTCCAAAGTGTTGGGAATTCGCGTTGAACCTGTGTTTAGCTCCAGTGTGGAACGCTTTTAACGATTCATGACCGGATTGGGACGATTAACAGTGAAACCGCTGCTGGTGGCGATCGCGTGCTGGGTCGCCGTCGGCAGTGGGGGGCCAAGTGGCTGGGCTGGGACGGTCGCGCAGACTGAACAAATTACTCCAGCCTCAAAACCATTGGTCTGGGCCAAGGGTGAGGCCATTTTGGGGCCAACGGTGTCGGCGGTGGAGGCGGTAGAGTTTAGCCGCGATCGCCGTGCGTTGTTGGTTGCGGTGGATCACAGTTTGCGCTACCTCCAGACCCCCCGTGCGGCCCAGGATTATCGCCAGTACACGGCGCAGTTGGGGATTACCCGCGATCGCGTGCGGCGCAGTTTGGTGCGGTTCCGGCAATTGCTGGGGCAGGCCAAGTCGGCTGAGGCGTTAAATGCGGCCCTGGCCAAAGAGTTTGTGCTGTATCAGGCGATCGGCAAAGATGGGCAGGGGACGGTCGGCTTCACGGGGTATTTTGAGCCGGTGCATACTGCAAGCCGCGTCCCCACTGCCGAATTTCGGTATCCCATTTTTCGGTTGCCGCCCAATTTTGACCGCTGGCCCCAGCCCCACCCGACGCGATCGCAACTGGAAGGCGACGACGGGTTGCAATTTTACCAAAGCCCCCTCAAAGGGATGGCCCTGGCCTGGGTGCGCGATCGCCTGGAAGCTTACCTGATTCAGGTGCAAGGCTCGGCCCGTCTGCAATTGACCAATGGTGGGACGATGACCGTTGGCTATGCCGGAGCCACCAATTACCCCTACACCAGCATTGGGCGAGAGCTGGTCAACGCGGGCAAAATTAAACCGGCAGAGCTAACCCTGCCTGCCTTGATCGCCCATTTTCAACAGCATCCCGAAGACCTGTCGGTGTACCTCCCGCGCAACCAACGCTTTGTCTTTTTCAAGGAAACGCGGGGCAGTGCCGCCACGGGCAGTATCGGCGTGCCGGTGACTCCGACGCGATCGATCGCCACGGATAAATCCCTATTTCCGGCGGGGGCGCTGGCTTTGCTGCACACTCAACTGCCCTACGCGAATGCCAAAGGGGAATTCAGCCAACAGGCGGTGCGCCATCTAGTTTTAGATCAGGACACAGGCAGCGCCATCAAAGGGCCGGGGCGAGTGGATATCTTTATGGGCACAGGCAAAACAGCGGGCGATCGCGCCGGTCTCATTAACACCACTGGCCAGCTTTATTACCTATTCCTCAAACAGTAAGCGATAGTGAAGAGAGCAACCATTCTCCAGGAGCACGGCACCCATCGGTCGTCATGACAGCCATTGAACCGCCTTTTGACATCACGCTACTGATCATCCTTACGGTGATCTCTGGCATTGGTGCCCAAGTGTTTGCCGCTTTTCTCAACGCACCGGGGATCGTTTTCCTGCTGTTGTTTGGCATTGTCCTGGGGCCGAGTGGACTGGGCCTGCTTCATCCCGATCGCCTGGGGACAGGCTTAGATGTGTTGGTGTCGCTCATGGTCGCCATCATTTTATTTGAAGGCGGCTTTAACCTGGAATTGCGCGATTTAGGCCGGGTTTCTGGCAGCCTTCGTAATCTCGTGACCGTCGGTACGCTGATCACGCTGTTGGGGGCAGGTATGGCGGCCCACTGGCTCAGCGAATTTCCCTGGCCGATCGCCTTTTTGTATGGCTCGCTGGTGGTGGTCACTGGGCCGACTGTGATTAATCCCCTGTTGCGGCAAGTCCAGGTCGATCGCCGCATCGCCACGTTATTAGAAGGCGAAGGAGTGCTCATCGACCCGGTGGGCGCAATTTTGGCGGTGGTGGTGCTGAACGTGTTGCTGAATGGGGGGGCGGCTCCGCTGGCGATCGCCTCCAGTCTGGCCATCCGCCTGGGGATTGGCGGCAGCATTGGGATTGTGGGCGGCTGGCTGCTGGGGCTGCTGCTCAAACAAGCCAAGTTTATTTCCGATGACCTCAAAGCCCTTGTGGTCTTAGCGGGCTTATGGGGACTGTACGGCACTGCCCAACTTCTGCAAAACGAATCGGGCCTAATGGCGACTGTCGCGGCTGGGATCGTCCTCCGGGCCTTTTCGTTACCAGAGGAGCGCCTGCTCAAGCGATTCAAAGGCCAATTGTCCATCATGGCCGTTTCTGTGCTGTTCATTTTGTTGTCTGCCGACCTTTCCTTGGCGGGGGTGCTGGCCCTGGGCTGGGGCGGTGTGTTGACGGTGCTGGCGTTGATGTTTGCCGTCCGCCCACTGAATATTTGGGTGTGTACCTGGAACAGTGGCTTAAATTGGCGGCAAAAACTCTTTCTGTGTTGGATCGCGCCCCGTGGCATTGTGTCTGCATCCGTTGCGTCCCTGTTTGCCATTTTGTTAACGCAACGAGGGATTAATGGGGGCGACTCAATCAAAGCCCTGGTGTTTTTGACTATTATCATGACGGTCTTTTTGCAGGCGTTGACCGCGCAGTGGATGGCGAACTTGCTGCAAATTAACTCCAAGGCGGCAACGGGTGCCGTCATTGTGGGGTGTAATCCTCTCAGTTTGTTGATCGCGCGATTATTCAAAGAACGGAACGAACCCGTTGTCTTGATTGATACGGCCCCCGAAGCTCAAGCCTTGGCCGCTCAGGAAGACTTGCCGATTTTTATCAGCAGTGCTTTGGATGTGGATGTGTTGGAGCGGGCGGGGTTGGCCTCTAAGGGGACGTTTTTGGCGATGACCAGTAATGGGGAAGTGAATTTGGTGGTGGCGCAACGGGCGGCTGAAGAGTTTGGCCCGCCGCGAGTGCTGGCGATTTTTCCCCGCGATCCCCAAACTAATAGTGCGACCAACAGTGGGACGAATGCGGCGGCGAAGATTCAGCAACCGTTTTTGCCGAATACGCCGCTGAAAGTATGGAATGAGTATTTAACAGATGCCAGTGTCAAATTGGGCGAAACGGTTTTTGCGAAGGAAACCCTGGAACTGAAAAAAGGGCGAGTTCAAGGGTTGATAGATGAGGGCAATTTGGTGCCGTTAGTGGTGGAGCGGGATGGGCAGTTGCGGATTTCGGCGGGCGAGGGGACGTGGCAAGTGGGCGATCGCCTGGTGTATTTGCTTCATTATCCAAAATCCAAACTGCTCAAAGCGTTATCCGGTTCGGGCCAAAGCCAGTTAAAGCCGGAGCCGCTGCCAGAGGTGGAAAAGGTGGTGGAAGAGGCGATCGAACCCATTGCGCCCGAAGGCGAAGGAGCCAAAACGGGGGCCGAACCCGAAAAACCCCGCTATACACGGGTGCCCATTACGAAGCAACCACCGGAGGCTGAGGCTACGCCGGATTCTGTTGGCTGAGGGGGCGACGATCGCACCTTGGGGATGGGGACGCGGCAAATTGGCCGGGAGCGTCCGGTTTTTGGCTGGAGTATTGGAAAAAAGGGATAGCCACTCGGAGGGCAGGGTTTGCTCTGCGGGACGGTGCTGCACGCCAGCATGGAAAAAACTCCAGGAGCAAGGCTATGAAGGGGAAGACGAGGTTCCGACTGGGCACTGGGATAGTGGGGCTACTCTGGCTGACGGCTTGCCAAGCGCGATCGCCCCTGGTTGCCCCGGCTGACCCACCCCCGGCGATCGCGACGGATACTGCCCCCAGTCCCTCGCCTTCTGCTTCTGCCCTGGCTGGCCCGGAGCCATTGGAACGCTGGGAAGCCCGCGATCGCTCGCCCCAGTGGATTGAGCCGGGGACGGTGCAAACTCAGACGATGACGACGGCGATCGGTAATGTCACCTCGCTGCAAGCGGAACTGCGCCTTGGGTTTGGCCAGTTAAAGGTAGCTGCTGGGGGCGATCGCGCAGTGGATAGTCAATTTCGGTATAACCGAGACGAATGGAAACCTAGTGTTGACTATACCCGCACAGGCGATCGCGGCAATTTGGTGATTACCCAGCCCCAATTTCCGGCGAGTGGCGACAGTTTTGTCATGCAGGGAAACTTTGTGAATGAATGGCAACTACAATTGCCGTCTCGGTTGCCCCTGGATCTGAGGCTGGAGGCGGGTGCTCTGGAAGGGCTGTTGGATCTGTCGGCGATCGCCCTGGAGAATTTGCACTTGCGGGCTGGTTCTGGGAACTTGGCTGTACAGACTGGCACCCAAAAAATGGGCCAACTGCGGCTCAATGTGGGGGCTGGGGATGTGGCCTTGAACGTACCGGGGGGCCAGCTTGAAACCCTTGAGGTTGAGACGGGGGCGGGCAACATTGAACTCGATCTCCGGGGCAATTGGCAAGCCAGCCTAAGGGCGGTGCTGCGGGGCAATGGTAACGTGGTGCTGTTTGTGCCAACGGATGTGGGGGTGCAAGTGGAGACGGCGGGGATGGGCCTGGTGCAGGGAGACGGCTTGAGCGAATCGGGGGCAGGCTGGGTAAATTCTGCCTATGGGCGATCGCCCGTAACGCTCACGATTCAGCACCAGGGCATGGGCATCATTACAGTTGCTACGCGCTGAAGCCTGGAGTGAGGGATGGCAGTGGCGTGGCTAAAGATTTGTCGTCAGGCGTAAACAGTTTTAATAGTTGAATGTCTGAATGTAAAAAAGACTGGACGCAAAGGGGTTTTATAAAGGCTGAAACGGTGTCGCGCGATCGCTGCTTGGGTGTGACCAAACCGTGGGCATTGGGCCGTCCCAATTATCCTGACTGCAAGACGAGGAGCAAAATTTAGGCGACGGGATGAATCATACCGCTGGTAAGAGCTTCCAGGAGGCGATCGATCATCACCATTTCGGATTCGTCAAAAGCGGGACGGTTCAACAATTTTTGCATCCGCCGTTCGACCGCCAAGGGGAGAACGCCTGTGGTTAAAACTTCTTCAACAATCTCGGCTAGTTGCATGGCCTGAATCTCCTGTTCAATAGGAACGAGTTAAGACAAGAATGTAGGGCACAGGGGGTGGGACTAAAGAGCCGCCGCAGATAATTCGTTTACAACCTGGATATACCCTTTGCGGAGACCGTAGAAGAGGCGATCAAGCGCAAGATGGTCGTCTTCACTGAGAGACTCGTCACACAAGGCCGCCATCAGACCGTAGCGATCGGCAAGGGTGATTTTGCGGGTGAGGGTGGCTTGGACAAATAACTCAGAAATCGCATTGGGTAGCAGTTGAGAGAACATAGGACGATTGAGAACTCGATACTATCCAATATCTCCTGTTCTTCGGTTCATCCTGGTGACGGATCTTTGGTGCTTTGCGTGATTCTTTGAAGGGGGGCGGGTGATGACTGGCGGGGTGGGGTGGTGATGGTGATCACTGGGAGGAGGGTGGGAGGGGGGCGGCGATCGCGCCGGGGCCATAGGCCAGAAAAATAAAAGTGGAAAATCCGGGGTTAACCGAGCCAAAATGGGGGCATGGACGTGAAGGATTTGTCAGCATGAGAGTGGGTTTGCAGTGTTCGCTCAACGACCCGAATGTGGATGCCACTCAGCCTTTGAGCCAACGCCAACTGGCAGTTTCGATCGGGGCGATCGCAGACACTCTGGGCCAAACTGCGCCGTTGAACTTGTGTTTGATTTTGGATCACAGTGGTTCGATGGCAGGCCGACCGCTGGATACGGTGCGACAAGCGGCTCAACGGTTGGTGGATCGCATGTCCTTGGGCGATCGCCTTGCGATCGTGGGGTTTGACCACAAGGCTAAGGTGCTATTGCCGAATCAAGTGTTGGACAATCCAGCCAGCGTGAAAGCGAAGATTAATCAACTGGCGGCAGGCGGCGGAACGGCGATCGATGCGGGGCTAAAGCTGGGGATTGAAGAATTGATCAAGGGCAAACAGGGCACGATTTCCCAGGCATTTTTGCTGACGGATGGCGAAAATGAACACGGCGACAACGATCGCTGCCTGAAGCTGGCCCAATTGGCGGCCAACTACAGCATGACTATCAACACCTTGGGGTTTGGCGATGCCTGGAACCAGGATATTCTGGAGGCGATCGCCGATGGGGGCGGTGGGACAATGGCCTTTATCCAACAACCAGAGCAGGCGGTGGCGGAGTTTGCCCGCTTGTTTACTCGCTTACAAGCCGTTGGTCTGACGAATAGCTACCTCACGTTGACTTTGCCGCCAGGGGTGCGGTTGGCCGAACTCAAGCCCGTGGCCCAGGTTGCGCCGGATACAATCGAGCTAGCAGTAACGCAAGAGGGCAACCAGGCGATCGTTCGGTTGGGAGATTTGATGATAGATGTGCCCCGTGTGGTGTTGGCGAACCTATACCTGAGCCAGATGGAGTTGGGGCCGCAGGCGATCGCCCAGGTGCAAGTCCAATACGACGATCCGGCCACCAACATCGAACAGCAATGGTCAGAAAAACTGACAGTTTACGCCAACTACGTGAACAATTTTCAACCCCAACCCGACCCCGCCGTTCAACATCATATTTTGGCCTTGGCGAAGTATCGGCAAACCCAAATTGCGGAAAGCAAAATTAAGCAGGGAGATATGACCGGAGCGGCGACCATGCTCCAAACGGCGGCAAAAACGGCGCTGCAAATGGGCGATGAAGGGGCGGCCACTGTGCTTCAAACTACGGCTACGCGCCTACAAGCTGGCGAACGCTTGAGCGAGGGCGATCGCAAAAAGACCCGCATGGTCTCCAAAACGTCGTTGCAGTAGAGGAGGCAATAGGGGCGATAGGAGCGATCGCGGAGCACAGTGTCCGGGGGTGGCCGTTCTCCTAACGCTTCTTGGCTTTCCAGGTGCCGCCATACACGTAGTTGGGATTGTGCTGGCTGATCTCAGGCCAACAAGTAGGACAGACAAACTGCCATTGCCCGGAGCCATCCCACTGCACCCGATACAGCACCGTCGCACCGAGATGACAGCGATCGCAGCATTTATGCCGTTGGCGTGTTCCCATCGCTCTCGGAGTTCCCTAAGCCCAACCGTTCCAGCGCCCTCAGGATGGCACCATTGAATTTTTGGTACGAGCAAAAATCATCCGGCCTGCCGAGGTTTGTAACGCACTGGTGACAACGACCTGAATTTCGCTGCCCATGTGGTTGAGTCCTTCTTCCACCACGACCATCGTGCCATCTTGCAGATAACCCACCCCTTGTGCGGGTTCTTTCCCTTCGCGGACAATTTTCAGGTCAATATTGTCCCCAGGGAGATAGGTTGGCCGCACCGCATTCGCCAGATCATTGACATTCAGCACGGGCACACTTTGGACGGTGGCGACTTTGCTCAGGTTGTAGTCATTGGTCAGTAGAGTGCCGTTGATTTCCTGGGCCAGCCGCACCAATTTGGCATCGACCGTGGCGATGTCGTCGTAGTCGGCGGAATGAATCACGATGCGATCGCTATATGCCGTCCGAATCCGATTCAAAATATCCAGACCTCGTCGCCCCCGGATGCGCTTTTGGTCATTGGCTGCATCAGCAACCATTTGCAACTCTTGCAGCACAAACTGGGGCACCAGAATTTGCCCTTCCAAGAACCCCGTATTGAGCAGTTCCTCAATGCGACCGTCAATAATGCAACTGGTGTCGAGGAGCTTCGTCGAGGCCGATTTGAGGGTGCCTTCGGCCAACAAAAAGCCTTCGAGGGAGGCGGGATTGAGCAAGCGCAACAAGGCTCTGCCGTGGGTATCGGCCAGGGTTACTCCTGAAAAGGCAAACAGAATACTACCGACCAGGGCGATGAGTGGCTTAATGAAGGAAAATTCTGCCGGAATGGGCAGCAAAAAGGTCGGTGCAAGCAACAAGTTAGCCCCCAGCAGCCCAATCACCAGGCCAATGGAGCGACTGAGCAACACATCCGCTGGCATGGATCGAACTCGTTTTTCCAGGCGGCGATAGCTGGTTTGTACTGTGAGGCCGATCGCCAACCCAATTAAACCGCCAAACCCAGCGACGACGAGCCGCAGAGCGGATTCATTGGTAACTTGTGATAGCACATTGCTTGGCAGGTCTTCAATCCCGTGAAAGCCAATTCCCGCCCCTGCCAGGATAAATGAAATGACAATGATGGCATCAAGCATAATTCGAGACAATGGGGAAAGGATCGCTCCAACGTTGGTACGTCGTGAGCCTGCCATTCTGGGACAAAAACCAGCGATTTAACTGTTTCGGTAACAGTTTTAGCGGATGGAATCGGCAAAACGGACTGGTACTGGCTTTGGCTTCAGGCTGGCATGGTTTCATTATACTCTTCGCCTCCTAAACCCTTTGCGTCAAGTCTGTCCTTGATGATTTTACGGATTTGTGGGGATGGGGCGGGTGATCAGGATGGCGTGGGGCACTGCGATCGCCCGGATGAAGTTGAATTCCCGTTGCTGGGGTAATTTATGACGTTTCCTCGTTCCGCTTATCTTCATATTCCGTTTTGTCGGCGGCGCTGTTTTTACTGCGATTTTCCCGTTGCGGTGGTGGGGGATAAGGTGCCCCTGGGGACAGGCGATCGCATCAACGGTAGCAACTCCAAAACCATTGCCCACTATGTCGAAGTGCTGTGCCAGGAAATCCAGCAAACGCCAAAGTCTGGTCAACCGTTGGCGACCGTGTTTTTTGGGGGGGGTACGCCGTCGCTGTTATCCGTGGAGCAGTTGGCCCAAATTTTGACGGTGCTGGAGCAGCAATTTGGCCTGGAGGAGTCGGCAGAACTGTCGATGGAAATTGACCCGGCCACCTTTGACCTGGCGCAACTGGCTGGGTATAAAGCGGCGGGCATTAACCGGGTGAGTTTGGGGGTGCAAGCGTTTCAGGGGCATTTGCTCCAGGCGGCAGGTCGATCGCATACCGTTGCGGATATTGAAGCGGCGATCGCGGTGGTGCAGGCCGTGGGCGTGACCAATCTCAGCCTGGATTTGATTTCTGGCTTACCTCATCAAACCTTGGCGGATTGGGTGGAGTCGTTAGAACGGGCGATCGCCCTTGGCCCCACCCATTTATCTTGCTATGACCTGATTGTGGAAGCGGGTACGCCCTTCAGTCGGCAATATCAGCCCGGTTGCCAGCCTTTGCCCTCCGATGAGCTGACAGCAGAAATGTACCGCACGGCTCACCATTTATTAACCGCACATGGCTTTGAGCATTACGAAATCTCGAATTATGCCAAACCGGGGTATCACTGTCGCCACAATCGCACTTATTGGGAGAATCGCCCGTTTTATGGCTTTGGGATGGGGGCAACCAGTTTTGTCAATGGCGATCGCGTGGCTCGTCCCCGCAAAACTCATGATTATTATGCCTGGGTCGCAGGATTGGCCCACTCGCCCGCCGCGTCTGCGATCGCCCCGCCGCCGGATCTGTTGGAAACTTTGATGTTGGGCTTGCGGTTGGCGGAAGGGGTTGACCTGGAGGCGCTGACCCAAACCTTTGGGGCCGACGCGATCGCAACAGTGCTCACCAGCTTGCAACCGTTTATCGAGCGTCAGTGGGTCAGCCCGCCCACGACAACGGATCGCCGTCTCTGCCTGACCGCCCCCGATGGTTTTCTGTTTTCCAACACAATCTTGACTGCCCTGTTTCAAGCCCTGGACTAGGTTTCAAGCCTTGGACTAAGGGCGATCGCCGCGCACGTTCGGAGTTGGTTCGGTTTGCTCTACCTTTAGAGAGGTTGCACTCTTTGTAAATAGTCTGTTACATTTATTTACAGATTGAAACATTAATTTACGAGGAGGTCGCAGATGACCACTATTCTAATCTCCTTATTTGTAGTTGGCTGGTTGGCCGTTGTCCTGTTGGGTACACAAGCCTACTTCCGGGGCGAACAGTCCAAGCCTATCCACGAGCGGAACTGGCGCTCTGAGTCTTTCGAGGAATTGTCCACCGCGATTACGGGCACCGAGATTGACTACACCACGCGGGTGCCTGCTTTTGATATTCAAGATGCCTATTCCAGCAGTCTTTTGCCCGAAGCATAGCTTGCCTGAAGCGTAGGCGCTTGGGCGCTGTTGATAGCGCTGAGTTTTAGTTTTCTCTCTAGACAGGTTGATCTCTCCTGTGGTTGGGTTTCCCACGGTACCTTTCCTCCGGCTCTTTGGGTTAGAGTCGGGGGATTTTTTTTGCGATCGCGGTCAATTTCCTCCAACTGGATGAGGCGATCGCGGGATGTCATGGTGTGGGGGGTGTGACGTGGGTCAATGGGCGGGGCTGTGTTGTCTCACCTTAAAAGACCGGCAATATCAGTCTGGGTGGCCTTTTCGCCTCACTTCGGAGTTGGGGCAAAACCGGGAAGATAAACATGTAAGGTCTAGTCGAAAAGGTCATCCCACTATGCAGCCCCAAACCTATTGCCACATGATCCAGTTTCGCGGTAGTGCCCATCCCCAGGGTCGGTATTTGGTTCAAATTCTGGAAGTGGGGAGCAATGGTAAGCCCCAATACCGCGCTCAATGGAAGTTTGAAACGCTCAGACAAGTGCTGGAGTTTTTACAAAAGTATTTTCCCAACAGCAAGGCGTTGCCTCCGGTTGAGGCCCAACCCACTTTTGCTTTTGACCGGGTGCTGGCGATCGCGGGGTTCTAGGGACATGAAAAAAGCCAGCAGCCTCAGGAAATTCTAGGGCGACTGGCGTTAGAAAACGGCGATTAGAACCGTTTGGTTTAAGTTCGGTGGGCCATGAGTGTTTTCATTTCAGATTCCCCAGCTTTTTGCAGTTGGAGGGTGAAACGGGTCGTTAAAACGGTGAGGGCGGCAAAGTGGGCCATTAACCCGAAGATAATTGTCCAGTCGGTGGCTTTGTCTAGGGCCGCGAAGGCAAAGGCTGAGAAGAACCAGCCGATCGCGTTGGTGGCAGATGGACTGGCCCCTAACAGTAACATTGCGATCGGTGGCAGGACGATCATCCCGCCAACTATGGCAGCGGCCAAAATGGAGCGTTTTTTGAACCGGGCCAGGAGTACGAGTTGGACAACAGCCGCGCAGAGTAGGGTAAACGAGAAGTTGAACAAAAGACTGAGCAGGCCAACCAGTTTCGGGCTGTCATCTTGCCAGGTAAGGCTCCACCCGCCAAATAAGACGGTTGGAATCAGGGCGTTGAGGGCGATCGCCAATAGGGCCGGACTTTTTTCGCCCCAAAGCAGTTCGCGGAGGAGGGTACGACGGCGCTGGGAACGGTAGCTGCTATCTATTTCTGCATGGCGATAGCGTGCCCAGTCCAGGAGATTTTGGCGGTGGGGAGTGAGGGCGGCAATGAGACAGATGAACCACACCAGATTGATTATGATTAGGCCAACTAAGCTTTCGTAGCCGTGGCGATCGGGCCAATCGGCATATTTTTTGTATTCAAAAAAGGCAAACCCCAGGCAGAAGATTTCAAAGCTGAGGGTCATGAAGTAGCTTTGGCGTTTGCTGATGATGGTGCGATCGGGGTAGGTGTAGCGGCGGTTAATGGCTTGCCAGATCCAGAAGGTGGCGATCGCCAGGTTGCCAACGACAAACAGGGTCGTCAGTTCCAGGCTATGGCCGACTTTGATATAAAACCAGTCGTTAATGCCCAAAAGCCAGTTGCGCTTACCGTTTTGGGAGTAATAGGCGTAATTGCGAGAGTAATACCAAATTTGGGCAAAGAGGGAGTAACCCCCCCACATGGCGACGGCCCCCAGCCAACTCTGCGCCCCGCCGAAAAAGGCATAAAAAATGGCCCCACTGTAGAAGCAGCAACAGGCCGCGATCGTCACGCTGTATAGACTCGCTACGGCTAAGGCTGATACTTCGCCTTGGGCTGCTGCTGCCAGATGCAAGGGCAGGGCCAAGAGGACACCCACAATGGGCACCAGCGGAACACCGAGCAATTTGCCAATCAAAATACTGCGGCTGGTTTGGGGGCTGAGGCGAATAAAGTTGAGGGTGCCGCGTCGTTCCTCCTTGGCTAAGTCGCCGATTAGCATATACACCCCGGCCACGAGCAGGACAAAGGGCAATAACCAGCTCAGGGCTTGGAAAATATCAAACCACCAAAGCGGCCAATCTACGCTGGCATAGCCTTGAGCGTCTAAGACGCATTTGCGGAGATTCCCATAGGTTTCTTGTTGGCCGATACAGTAGCGGCTCAGGTTCGCTTCATAGCCGGGGAGGGCGATCCACATATAGAGGAGGATGAGGGACTGGATACCCCCGGAGGCGGCGACGGTGAGCCAAAATTGTTTGGGTTTGAGCCGACCTTTGACTTCGCGAAAAAATTGAGGGTTCCAGTCAGCAAACCGAAGGAGCAGGTTTGAGCGCATTAGCAGGTCTCCAGAGTGAGGAACGACGATCGCAAGACAGGTGAATATCGGTGGGTGGAAACGCTCGGATAGTGAGCGGTGGCGGTTAGGACGCTTGTTTGTGGCCGAGTTTGAGAAAAATGCTTTCCAGATCTTCGCGCAGGGGTTGAAACTCGGTGAGGGGAATGTTGGCCTGGATCAGCGATCGCAGCAAGTCGGCGGCGGCGCTGGGTTCTCCCGAAAAGATGGCGCGGATGCGGTGGCCATCGGGGAGGATTTCAATGTCTTCTACTTGGGGGCAGGTGCGGAGTTCGGCTTGTAACTCGGTGACAGAACCCAGGGTGGTGAGCAAAATCTGTTGCCGACTCAGCCGTTGGTAGAGATGGTGGAGATCGGTGCTTTCGACCAGGTAGCCCAACTCCATAATGCCAATGGAACTACACAATTCGGCTAAGTCGCTCAAGACATGGGACGAAATCAAAATCGTCATCTTGGCTTCTTGCAAGGTTTTGATGATTTCGCGAAATTGCATCCGGGCGATCGGGTCGAGGCCGGAGACGGGTTCATCTAGCAGTAACACTGGGGGTTCGTGAATGATGGTGCGGGCGAGGCTCAGGCGTTGTTTCATCCCCCGTGAGAGGGTGGCAATTTGGCTATGGCGTTTGTGGCTGAGTTGCACCAGTTCCAAAACATCGCTGAGGCGTTCTCGGCGGCGGGGGTTCCGCAGTTTATAGAGGCGGGCGAAGTAGTCGAGATAGTCCCAAACGCTGAGGTCGTCGTAGAGGGGGAAGTCGTCGGGGAGATACCCAATTTGGCGCTTGAGGTGTGGCTCGTCTTGACCCCGCAGGAGGCGATCGCCGTTGATATAAATTTCGCCCAGGGTGGGTTCTTCGGCCGCTGCCAACATCCGGATCAACGTGGTTTTGCCTGCGCCGTTGGGGCCAATTAGCCCATAGACTTCGCCGACGTTAATCTGGAGGTCCACATCATGGACGGCGACGTGGCGATCGAATTGCTTGGTCAGTCCTTGTGTGGCAATTGCCAGTTGTTGCACCATAGTCGGAATTGCTCAAAAAGTTATCGCTAGCCTAGCTTCTCCCTACAGCGATCGCCAGCCTCATTTCGGAAAATGAAACACAGGGTTAAACGGAGCGGTGGTGCGATCGCGAATGGGCCGCTGCGGTATTGGTTCGACGGGCTTTTATGCGAGCGGCATCAAAAATCGCCTTCGCCTTCATACAACGTTTGCAGGGGGACGGCATGTAGGCCCATTGTTTCCGACAAATAGCGAGATAAGACATCGCTTTGGCCGTGGGTGACGTAGACGGTTTTGGCCCCAGTTTGCTGCACGGTTTGAATGAGTCCCGGCCAATCGGCATGGTCGGACAACACAAAGCCCCGTTCATAGCCCCGTCGTCGCCGCGCCCCTCGGACTGCCATCCACCCAGAGGCGAAGGCGGTTTGGGGTTGGGTAAAGCGTTTCATCCAACTCGACCGATGGCCAGAGGGTGGGGCCAAAATGAGGTCGCCGTTGAATTTGTAAGTGCGGGGTTGGTCGGCGACGGGAATGGTTTCTAGCATGGGAATACCAATTTGGCGATAGAGTTCGGTGAGGCCATGAATTGCGCCGTGGACATAGACTGGGCGATCGCACAACTGCCGTAATTCCGCCAAAATCCGCTGGGCTTTCCCAAAGGCATAACAAAACAGCAAGGAGGGTCGCTCCAAATCGCTTTGCCACCAGTCATAAATTTGGCGGCAGGTTACCGAGCCAGGTTGCCAACGATAAACAGGCAGGCCAAAAGTTGCTTCGGTGATAAAGACATCGCAGGGCACAACCTCGAACGGAGCGCAGGTTGGATCGGTGCAGCGTTTGTAATCCCCCGAAACAACCCACACTTCGTCTTTGTGTTCAACGCGGATTTGGGCCGAGCCAAGGACGTGGCCAGCGGGATGGAAGGAAACCCAGGTTTGGCCCAGCTTGAGGGGTTCGCTGTAGGCTACGCCTTGCAGGTCAATAGTTTCGCCCAGTCGTTTGTGGAGGATGCTGGCGGAACTTTGGGTGGCGATGTAGTGGTGCGATCCGGTGCGGGCGTGGTCGGCATGGGCGTGGGTAATTAAGGCTGTCTCCACGCCGCGCCAGGGGTCGATGTAGAAATTCCCCGCTTCGCAATACAAGCCTTCGGGACGCACGGTAATTAGGGGCATGGGGCGATCGCAGAACGAAACTCTTGCCGTTAGCTTAACAAGGATGGGCCAGGTCTGGGGGCGATCGCGGGCACTGGAAAAGTGGCTACCCGCCTGACCCTACAACCCAAAAAGGGACTCGGCCCCCGTATCGGCTGAATCCCTTTCCTGACAAAAATTGAAGGCTAAGGCTAGACCGAACCGCCCGATCCAGCAACTTCGACCGTGCCATTCCCGGTGGCCAACCGCTCTTTATCCAAGCGGCGCTTCCGGGCATAAAGCTGAATCGCTGCGGCCATGCCGATAATCATGGCGGCCATGAGCCACGTTACTGCATCGGTGGGAAAGTTGGACTTGAACACCGCCAACAAAACGACGATGACAAAGAAAACGGTGGGGAACTCGTTAAACCAGCGAAAGTGTTGTCCGGTCATCTGGCATTCATCTGCCGCCAGCTTTTTCATGATGCGTTTGCAGTAGTGATGATAGCCAATCAACAGGAGCACACAGGCCAATTTGACGTGCATCCAGGGTTGTTTGAGCACTTCTGGTTCCGTGGTCACTAGCCCGATCGCCATCGCCACGGTCAACACCATCGCCGGGGTCATGATAATGCTATACAACCGCTTTTCCATAATCTGGTATTGCTGTTTCAGCACGGTTTGGGCGGGTTCGGGTTGTTCATAAGCTTCGGCGTGGTAAACAAACAGGCGGGGTAAGTAAAACATTCCCGCAAACCAACACACAATGCCAACGATGTGAAGTGCTTTGAACCAAAAATATGCCATGTTAAACCCTCGTTAAAACTTGCTCAAACCGCTTGTTGAAATAATTTGTCGAGGTGAACCCGTGCGGCTTGGCGATCGCACTCTCCATTCTGCAACAAAAAGAGGGACAACGCCGCCGAAAACAGCCGATCCTGATCCCACTCCACATGATGTTCCAGGTAATGGGTGACAGATTGGTGCAAGTCTTCGGGGATTTCCGTCAGGATGCTCACAGTCATGTTCATAGAAACCTCAGGTATTCAAAAACCGGATAAGCGACGAACCTCAATGTCACCCTGAAAAATGCTCAGACGGAACCGACGCAATCCGAACCTTACTCATGTCCGGTGGCTCCTCTGAATTGGGCCTCGGAGCGATCGCGTTGAAACGCTACGCTGGGGCACACAAGTGAGGTGAATCGCCTCATTATTGCGCTGGTGGCCACGGGCTTGTCAATTAGCGGCAAATCCGGCCCTGGCTTAAGGAAAAAACCGTGTTTACGAACGAATGGGAACTTGACCGTGATCCCCGTTACATTCCTTTACGAGTTGACTGGGGAGAGGGGAAATTGGGCGAAATACCTGCCCTTTCTGGAAAGTACGATTCCTGCGTTTGCCCCTGTGGAAAACTTTCTTGGGTTTGTGGAAAACCTGTGGAAAACCTGTGGGAAATGTGGGGAAAATTTTTGCCCCTAATAACAATTGTAAAGTTTGCCAATTTGCGATTCCCCTGTAAATATTTCTTAATCTAAGGGGGCAAAAGGCGGATTTGGGTGCGGATTGTTGGGTGGCGGGGCGGGCAAGGCTGGAGCGATCGCGGTGAGTCTGACAGTGGTTTGGGCCAGCCTGTCTGCTAGTCCCGCAGCATTGTAATTTACGAGCCAGAAAATGCAGCAGGGAAAAGACGGATTTTCCGATTGTTTTTAGAAATTGCGTTGAGAAATGATTGGTAGAAATGGCGGGGAGTGCTGCTAGGCGATTGACTGTTGAGGGCGCTCGTCGCAGCTTCCACCCCGAAACACGAATCACAATCACATTTTGCAAAGCGGGTTGTTTTTGCAAGACTCACCATAAGGCTGATTTCGTTTGCTAGGCTCAGTCCCACAGGCTCGTCCTTCATCCCAACCTGTAACTTGACTTCCTCTAAATTGAACTTTGACAGATGGGCATAAGGATGAATCGTTTTGCCATTCGTAACTGAGTAAATCAGCTTCTCGATAAACGGTATTGGGCGATCTTCCCAGAAGATTGACAACTTGCTGGTGGGTCATTCCACTTCTCAAATTTGCTGCGCGTTGTGATAAAGCAGTCAGTTGAGGGGGCGATTCTGGTTCTGGCTTGCTTGGAGATATCGATGAAGTTGCCTGAGGTAGACTCTCTGATGTACCCGAACCGGAACCATTGATGTTAGAGACAATGCGGGCTGCTGCGATAATTCCTACACAAATTAAGCCAACGCCAGAATAAATAATGATTCTAGAATTCATGCTTGGAGATGCTCATGACTTTTCTTCAGAGTTCCCCATTGCATTTTATCTAGAACGGTCTGAGTAATTGGTGTGATCAGTAGTATGCGTTCTACAGGGTTTGGGCGTGGTGCCATGCGATCGCGTGGTGGTGAATGGCCTCTCGTTCGCTGGGTTCCATGCGATCGAGATTCTTGAGAATAAAGCTCATGCGACCTTGAGTTTGAAGTTTGTCGCGGTGGCGGTCGAGAAAATCCCAGTAGAAAAAGTTAAAAGGGCAAGCGGCCTCACCCGTGCGATGTTTGGGATTGTAGCGGCACCCTTTGCAATAATCACTCATCTTGTTCACGTAGTTGGCCGACGAGGCATAGGGTTTAGAAGCCAACACGCCGCCATCGGCAAACAGCCCCATCCCAATCACGTTGGTTTGCATCACCCAGTCGTAGGCATCGATAAACGCTGCATGAAACCAATTTTCCACTGCCTGAGGCGAGAAGCCAGCAATTAGCGAAAAGTTGCTCAAAATCATTAACCGCTGGATGTGGTGGGCATAAGCCAAGGATTCGACTTGGGTGAGGGTTTGGCGCAGGCAGTTCATCTCAGTTTGGGTGGCATCCCAGAAAAAGGCCGGGAGGGGCTGGGTGTGCTCAAACCAGTTGCGGGTAGGATAGTCGGCGCTGACGTGGTGATAGAGGCCATGCATATATTCCCGCCAGCCAGCCACTTGTCGGATAAAGCCCTCGACGCTGTTGAGGGGCAAATCCTGCTCGTAGTAGGCGGTTTCGGCAGCGGCGATGACTTCGCTGGGGTGTAGCAAACCGAGGTTGAGATAGGGCGAGAGGAGGGCGTGCCAGAGGGTGGTTTCCCCTGTAACCATTGCGTCTTGATAGGGGCCAAAGGTGGGCAGGCGGGTGGTGATGAAATGCTGGAGGACTTGCTGGGCCTGGTGGCGGGTGACACCCCAACGAAAGGGTTCGGCTTGGCCATAGGTTGGCACGTTGAGGGCTTTGACGGTGTGGATGACGGTTTGGGTGAGGGGGGCGGGGTCAAACCAGAGGGGGGCGGGGGGCTGGAGCTGGCCTTTTGGGGGTTGGCGGTTGTCCTGGTCAAAGTTCCAGCGGCCCCCGATTGGCTGTTTGCCTTCCATCAAAATGTTGAGGCGGCGGCGGCCTTCGCGGTAAAAGTCTTCCATGAGAAGGCGTTTCCGGGCGGTGGCCCAGGCTTGGAAGTCGGCGGTGGGCCACAGGAAGAGGGTGTTGGGTAGGAGGGTGAGGGCGCAGGGGAGGTCGAGGGTTTGCAGGAAGGCGGCGAAGGGGCGATCGCTGGGGGCCATCACTCGGAGTTCGGTAATGCCTTGGGTGCGAATCCACTGGTGGAGGGGGGTGACAAAATCAGCGGCTTGTTCGCAATAGGTGACGGGCCAACCGGCCTCGGTTAATTCCTGGGCAAAGTGGCGCATGGCTGACCAGACGAGGATCAGCTTTTGCTGGTGATAAGACCGAGCCTGAATGTGGTGCAGAGATTCGATCAGGATGACGGGGGTGGTGGTGGCGCGATCGCGACAACTCTGCAAGGCAGCTTGATTGGGGGAAAGCTGATCGCCAAGAATCCAAATACCGATGGTCATGATGCTGTGTGTGGGTGTTGCTCTTTGAGAGCATAAACAAATTTGGGGGATTGTGCCGCGATCGCCCTGAGTCACTGGTTTGAAAGCAAAAACTTTAAAACAAAAAACCGACAGGTCTCAAAGAAACCAATCGGCCAGTCGTGTGTTCCCTGTTGATGACTCGGCTTTAATGAGTCCTCTTCAGTATGTCGGGGAATTCGGCACTTGGGGGCGACCTGGATCATGCCTCTCTGTTATCTTCGTCATCCCGGTTTGTGATTGATATCACTGAAGGAAGGCCACCAATTGCTCCAGTTTGTCCCAGGCGGTGCCGCTGTGCAGAATGGCTTTGGCGCGGGTTACGCCGGCCTGAAACGGGTTGGGGGTGTCGTCCAGGGTGGCCCCAACCGTCAGGGCCAGCGCGGCATTGAGGGCAACTACGTCTTGCTGGGCGGGAGTACCCTGGCCTTGTAGAACGGCTTTGAGAATAGCGGCGTTTTGTTGTACGTCTCCCCCGGCGATCGCTGCTAAGGGGGCCGGTTCCAGCCCTAACTCTTGCGGCTGCAAAACGGCAGTTGTGACTTGGCCCTGGTGGAGAATGGCTAGATCGGTGGCATCTCCTAACCCGGCTTCATCAAGGCGCTCTCGCCCGTGGAGGACGATCGCCCGTTGGGTGCCCAGGTGGTGCAAAGCTTGGGCGATAGGGGCAAGCAAGGTTGGGTCATAGACTCCAATGACTTGGCCGGTGGGTCGGAGCGGGTTGACCAATGGCCCCAGCAAGTTGAACACGGTGCGAACTCCCAAGGTGCGGCGCAGGGGCGCGACGGCCTTCATAGCTGGGTGCCAACCGGGGGCAAAGAGGAAGGTAATCCCAACCGCGTCGAGGGCGGCTTGAATCTTTTCGCTGGGGGCGCTGAGATTGATGCCCAGAGCTTCCAAGACATCGGCAGACCCAACCCGACTGGAGGCCGAGCGATTGCCATGTTTGGCGACGGGAATGCCAGCGGCCGCCGCCACAAAAGCGACAGCAGTCGAGATGTTGAACGTTCCGGCTCCGTCGCCTCCGGTGCCGCAGGTGTCGATCAAGGGCGAGCTTGGTGCGTGCTGGGTGGCGATCGCGGCCTGCTGCTGCAAGACTTGGGCCATGCCTGCGAGTTCTTCTGCCGAGACTCCTTTGGTTTGGAGCGCAATGAGAATGGCCCCAGACAGGACAGGGGGAACTTGTTCGCTGAGCCAGCCTTGCATGAGTTGGGTGGCTTGGTCGGAGGACAGGGATTGGCGATCGAGCAACTGTTGCAGCAGGGTACTCCAGAGTGCCGGATCAAAACTGGTTTCGGTGCCCACGGTAACTTTTGATGATGAGATGACCAGTTTGCATCCTATCCCAACCCTGTGCCTTCAACAACTGTCACCACGGGGGCGATCGCCTCAAGGGTGGGTCAGGTGGTCGAGGGTGTGCTGGAGGCGCGATCGCAGGGCTTGAGTCATCCGGTGCACAACCGTTTGGCGGGGCAGCGGGTCGGGGGTGGTCGCCGTGGTTGGCCAGGGTTGCCAGAGGGGTTGCAGGTGATAGGTCAATTGAGACGGCATGGCCCAAACCCCCATCGAAGGAAACAAGGCAAAGATGGGAATCAGGGGCGAGAGGGGAAACATGGGCATCCGAGCTAACCGGGCCATCCAGCCAAGGTTGACGGCGTAGGGATGGAGGGTTTCGCTCCCGGTGCAGAGCATGGGGAGGACGGGAACATGGTACCGGAGGCTGAACCGCAAAAAGCTAGGGTCGAACGGGGCGAGTTGATGGCGTTGGGGCCAACCTTTGGCAATCCCGCGCCAACCTTCGGGGGCACAGAGCATGATGGTTTTTTGGGCGACGGCAGCCTCAAAGCTAGGTTTTTCTGCCCGTACACCCCCTAGAGCCACGGCCCACCCCGGCGGCAACCACCAGCGCAACCACAGATGGTCGAAAAACAACGGATGGGCCAGGGGTTGAACAAACCAATCGCGCTGTTCGCCCAAGACCCAACCCAGGCAGAGAAAATCCCAGGGGAAGCACATGCCAGCATGGTTGAGGATGAGGATCAGTGGCCCCGATCGCGGTAGTTCTTCGCTTCCAGTCAGTTTTGCCCGAAAATAGCGTTGGGCAATGGGGGCCAGGATTTCGTGACGAAAAGCGCGTTGATAAACTGGGTCGGCGATCGCGGGTTGTGGCTCGCAGGGGGGCCGCCTGTGCCATCGGATGAACAGCGATCGCAGCGCCAACCGCAATGCTCGAACCAGGACAGCTACATAAAAGCCACCGGGCACAAGAAACAGCGGATACTCACTCCAGCGCCATCCCGTTGGGTCAGGTTTGTAGTGCTGCCAATGACGGTTCAGCACGATTAACCAGGCTGGCGGATACCAGAGGCAAAACCGATCAAACCAGGTAAACGAGTAAGAGCTGGGCGATCGAGTATCGCTTCCATCGGTGATTTGCACAACCTCAGCGCCCCACAACAACGGCTAACCCGCAAGAGAATCTTGGGTTTCTGGTTCCTCGCTGGTGGCCGGTAACTCCAGACAGTATCCCGCACCATAAACGGTTTTGATGTAGCGAGGATGACGCGGATCTGGCTCCAGTTTTGTCCGCAAGTGCCGCACGTGTACCCGGATTGTTTCGATGTCGTCGTTGGGATCGTAGCCCCACACTTCTTTCAAAATCTCGCTGGGTGAGACGGTTTGGCCATGTCGCTGCAACAAACAGTGCAGTAGCTCAAACTCCAAATGGGTCAGCTTGACGGTGCGCTCAAACCAAATGGCTTCAAATCGCTCCGGCACCAGGGTTAAAGGCCCATAGTTTAGGATTTCGCTGTGTTTGGCCGCTTGGGGAATGCGATCGGTGCGGCGCAACAACGCTCGAACACGGGCCAACATTTCCTCAATTTCAAATGGCTTCGTCAAATAGTCATCTGCACCTGCGTTGAAGCCATCCACCTTGTCTTGGGTTTGGCCCAACGCAGTTAGCATTAACACCGGAATATCGGCAGTCCGCTCGTCGCGGCGTAACCGTTGGCATACAGTGAAGCCATCGACTTTTGGGAGCATGAGATCCAGCATCACCAAGTCGGGCTGCAATTGCAGCGCCATTGCTTGGCCTTTGATCCCATCCGCAGCTTGGCTCACATCGTAGCCAGCCATTTCTAGATTAACGGCGACCAATTCAGAGATTGCAGGGTCATCGTCTATGACGAGTATCCGGGGCATCACATTTTAGGAGAGTAGGTTTTGCTGTGAGTTTACTAAGAAAGGTCTAGCAATTACAAATATCTTTTAAATTATATGCAACGATTTGAAATGTTTCTCAGGTTGAACCTGAGATGCCGGGGTTTTCTTACGCTAGTGTGTCGGTTTTCGTGTAAAGAGTTATGGTTGCAGCGGTTTCGTTACATCAGGTTTACAAACGGTTTACTGATGTGCCTGTGGTAAATGGGTTGTCCTTCGAGATTCGGGCGGGGGAAATGTTTGGGTTGTTGGGGCCAAATGGGGCGGGCAAATCCACCACAATCCGGATGATCACGACTCTGACTCGGCCTTCGGCGGGGGAGATTTTTGTGGCGGGGTATGATGCGGTGCAGGAGCCGCAGCGGGTGCGGCAGCGGATTGGGGTGGTGTTGCAACAAACCAGTGTGGATGGGGATTTGTCGGTGTGGGAGAATATGGAGTTCCACGGGCGACTGCACCACATTCCGAAGGCGAGACGGCAACAGGAGATCGATCGCTGGTTGGAGTATGTGGAACTGGGCGATCGCCGGGATGATCGGGTCAAAACCTTGTCTGGTGGGATGAAACGGCGGTTGCAAATTGCCAGAGCGTTGTTGCACGAACCGGATATTTTATTTTTGGATGAGCCGACGGTGGGGCTTGATCCGCAGACTCGGCGGCGCTTGTGGGAAATTATTCGCGACTTGAATAAACGCGGGATGACGATTTTGCTGACCACCCATTACATGGACGAGGTGGAGTATCTCTGCGATCGCATTGGGGTGATGGATCAGGGCCAGTTGATCGAACTGGGGACGTTAGCCGAATTTCGTCAGAAGCACGGGGAAGGCTTGGTGATGAAGCAGCAGGGCGATCGCTGGGACTATCAGTTTTTTCCTACGCTGGCCGCCGCCAATCTCTATCTCGATCAGCAGCCAGACAAAACCGGCATGATGGTGCGCCCCTCCAACCTGGAAGATATTTTCGTGGAATTGACGGGGCGCAATTTAGATTAGCTCGGTGGCCATATCCCCTGGTTTAGACGCTGAGGTAACGGCGCAAGAAGCTTTCTAAGGATTCCAGCTTGAGGTCAAAAACGGCTTCGAGGCGGTTGATTTCCGCTGGAGTACAGAAAAATTCATTGGCCAACAGCGTCCGCAGGGTGCCCAAGGCTGTGGCTGCGTCCCGGTTGACAAAACCAAGTGCTCCGCGCAAGCCATCGAAAGCCAGGAGGGGCGGATTAATCAAAATCGGTTCTCGGTGAAAGACACGGCCAAAAATCCGGGGAATGTCCTCGCGTTTGAGGATTTCGGGGCCACCCACGGCAAAGATCTGGTTTTTTGCGGCTTCTAGGGTCGGAGCCTGTACGGCAATTTTGGCCAGGTCGTCGGTGCTGACGATGGAGGAGCGACTTTGGGGGTCGCCAATGAGTAAGTAAAATCCGGTTTGGCGGAAGCGTTCGGCCAGGGGCAACAGGTTGGAGGCAAAGCCCGATGGACGCAAGATGGTGTAGTTGAGGCCGCTGGCTTGGAGGTACTTTTCGACGGCGGCTTTGGCTTTGAAGGTGGGTGCGTCTTCGTAGCCGCGATCGCAACCCAGGACAGAAATGAACACAAAATGCTCGACACCGCTGGCTTTGGCCTCGTCGATCAGGTCAATATTTGCCCGGTAATCCAAGGAACTGGCCCCGTTGCTCCCAGAGCCATGAGCACTGATGATGTAGCGCACATCCTGACAAGCTTTGCGGATATCAGATTCCCGCCGCAGATCCCCGATAAAAATCTCGGCTCCTCGGTTTTCTAACTCGGCGAAATGGGACGTGAGCCGCGCGAAAGCCCGCACGGGTTGGTCTTGTTCTCGCAGTAAACGGACAATCCGGCGGCCCAAGCCACCAGTCGCTCCAGTAACTAAAAACATAGGCCAGAAGAGTTGGGTGATGAGGGATGCCTTGAGTCTAACAACGATCGCCCCTGACCCGGCATCTTTCTAAAGAGCCACAAGCAAGCACCCTAGACGGGTCAAAATTCCACGATGACTGGGGTATGGTCGCTGGGTTTTTCCAGGTTGCGGGGGCGTTTGTCAATGGTGCAGGCGATCGCGCGATCGTACAACGCCGAGGTCAAGTAAATGTGATCAATCCGCCATCCCGCATTCCGCCGGAACGACGCGGCCCGATAATCCCACCAGCTAAACAGCCCACCCTCTGCGGTAAACTTACGAAATGCATCGGCCAAACCCAGTTCCAGCACCGCGCGCAGGGCATAGCGTTCCGCATCCGTCGCCATGACCTCTTTTTCGCGGCCTTTGGGATCGTGGATATCGATATCCTCCAGCGCCACATTGAAATCGCCACAGACCAGCAGATGATTGGGTTCTTGCAGCAAAGCCTGGAGATAGTCGTAGAGGGTTTGGAACCAGCGCAGTTTGTAGGCGTACTTGTCGCTGCCCACGCTAGACCCGTTGGGCACGTAGAGATTCACAATGCGAACGTCGCCCAAAATCCCTGTAATCACTCGCTTTTGGGCATCAAACTCGGCGGCTTCTTCGCCCAAAATGGCACTAAATCCCCGGCTCACATCGCTGAGGGGAGTGCGGCTGAGGAAGGCGACTCCGTTGTAGCTGGGTTGCCCAAACACAAAGGGTTCGTAGCCTAGCGGGGTGAAGGACTCCGTTGGGAATTTTTCGTCCACCACTTTGGTTTCTTGCAAACACAGCACGTCTACTGGATTGTCCGTGAGCCAATTCACAACATGATCCAGACGGCTACGAATGGAGTTGACATTCCAGGTGGCAATTTTCATTGGGGCACATCCCAGGCAGATTTCGCTTTTCGAGAATAGCACCCTCGTCGCCAGAGCGTGTAAGGTGGAGAGCGGTTAGGCAAGGGAATGTATGGATGGATTTTTGGCGCTGAATAAACCAGCGGGGCTAACGTCTCATGATTGTGTGGCAAAGGTGCGCCGATCGCTCCGGCAGAAACGGGTGGGCCATGCGGGAACCCTTGATCCGGCGGCAATGGGGGTGTTGGCGATCGCGGTGGGACGGGCCACCCGGCTGTTGCAGTTTCTCCCCAGCGACAAAGTGTATCGTGCGACGATTCGGCTCGGACTGGCCACCACCACCGACGATTTGGAAGGAGCAATCCTCACCCAAACGGCGGCGGCCCATTTGACGTTGCCCACGGTGGAGGCGGCGTTATCGGCGTTTGTGGGCACGGTGCAGCAGGTACCGCCCAATTTTAGTGCAGTGCAAATTCAGGGCCAACGGTTATACGATTTGGCGCGGCGGGGAACGGCGATCGCGGCTCCGGCCCGGACGGTGGAGGTCTATCGCATCACAGTCTTGGACTGGCGCGGGGGCGAAACCCCAGAATTAGACGTGGAAATCCACTGCGGGGCAGGCACCTATATCCGGGCGATCGCGCGGGATTTGGGCCAAAACCTGGGAGTCGGGGGGACGTTGGCAACCTTGCTCCGGACGGTCAGTAGTGGCTTTCAGTTGACCGATAGCATCACGCTGGAAACTTTGGCCGAGTTGAGCGATGCTTGTACCCTACACCTCTTGCCCCCGGAACAGGGTCTCCAGTATTTGCCCCCTTTGACTTTGCCTGTCGATGTGGCGCGGCGTTGGTGTTTGGGCCAAAAAGTAAACCAGGGGGAACTGGAGCACTCCGACGCGATCGCCCACCCGGAGCCGTTGCGTATCCTCAACCCCCACGGCCAATTTTTGGGGATTGGCCAATGGCGCACGGAAGCCACAAGTACCATCCTCAAGCAGCGAGTTGTCTACCAGCCCAACCAACCCGCCTAGCTAGGACTGGGATCGTCGTATTTCATCAACCGGCGGTAAAAGGTTTGGGAAAAGTCGGCAAGGCGCGATCGCTTAAAATTCAACACCACGTCGATCAAATAATCGACAAACTCAAACGTCGCCATCGTCATTTCGTAGCTCAACTCGGAATTCCCATCAAACTGGATGCGGCAGCGCGTTAAGTCGGCGGGCAGCGAGGACACGTTCCAGGTGGCAACAAAGGGAATACTCTCGCCGCCTTCGATCTTGCGCTCTCCTTCAAGCGAACCCGTTTTGTACAGGCTGAATGCATAGGGCAAAATATTCTTTTTCCCTTGCTGAGGATAATAAGGCCCGTACATGACCAATTGCTCTTTCGGAGCTGGCTGGAGTTTGTCAATTGCCATACGCTCGTTCCCTAAAACAATGTTGATGGATAATCTGGAATCCGCCCGAAGCCAAGAGTTGAGTCCTGGTATCGGCATTTTAGTCGCTTCTCTGGTTCTGTTCGCAGGGATGCAGGCGCAGTCAGGAGTTTGTGGCCCCGGTCAATGCCGTTGTCCTCGTGGTGATTCGTGAGCCAATGCCCACAGCCAGCCTTCCAGATCCGGAAGTGTTCCTGCGATCGCCGCAGATTTCAGCTAACGTTTAGTGTGCCCAAGATTTGTGGGTTTGCAGCAGTTTTTTCGGAATTCGCGCATTGTTGTCATCCTACAGGCCAGGGCGCGATCGCCCCGGTGTCAGCCCGGTTTGACGTTGCTGCCATCATGGTGTTGGAATGGTTCGCCAATGACCACGGGCAACAGGGCAAACAGAAATAACAGCAGGTAATAAACGCTGGCGGCGATCGGGTCGCGCGTGGCAAAGTAGTCGGCGATCGTTAGCCCCCGCCAAGCCAACACTAAGGTCAATTCAAACACCAGGCCCAAGCTCAAGGCCAGTCCTCCCACCCCCAGCCGCAGCCAAAACTCAGGCGGTACGGCAAACCGCCGGATCACCCAGCGCACCGCCACAATCATCACCGCCAACATCAACGGGGCTTCTACCAGTTCGGCCACGCGATCTCCCACTTGCGGCACCACCAGCAGGATGCGTAACGGCCCCAAAATGGCCCCAATCCCAAAGACCAGCCCAAAATAAGTCAGGCCAGCTTGCACAATGAGCAGGAGTTTCGCGGTGCGGTTCATAGGGCAATGTCTTTTAAGCAGAACTGGGTGGCCTAAGCCCATTTTAGTGGCGTGGGTGGTTGGCTCGCGGGGTGGGTGGCCCAGGGGGCAGGGGCAGTTTGACCAGAAATTGCCACAGAAGCCGATTATCCTTCTGGCTCAAACCCTTCCCCTTAGGCTGTTGTGTCCGTTGAGCGGGCAGTTGGCTAGGAACAAATGACTTGTGTTAAGCCCCACTAAGAATTATTGTTAATTTCAAAGCAATGATGAATTTAACAAGGCTATGGCACCACTGGTTGCTAACTATTACTTGACTTACCGCTGTAATGCTCGGTGTCACTTTTGCGACATCTGGGCGTTGGAGCCGAAGCAAGAAGCCGACCTGGACACAATTCGGAAGAATTTGAGCGATTTGCGCCGTTTAGGGGTGAAATACGTTGACTTTACGGGCGGTGAACCCCTGCTGAAAGAGGATGTGGGTGAAATCTATGCCGAAGCGAAACGGCAAGGGTTTGTCACCAGTATGACGACAAACACCATTCTCTATCCCAAGCGGGCGCACGAGATTCAGGGTTTGGTGGATTTTCTCAATTTTTCGTTGGATGGCCCCGATGCCGACACCCACAACCAGTCGCGCGGGGTTCAAATTTTCGAGACGTTGGTGGAGTCGGTGAAGCTGGCGATCGCCCTGGGTGAGTATCCGGTGCTGAATCATACCGTGACGGCCCAAAACTACGATCGCATCGGCGAAGTGGCAGAATTGGGGTTGCAGCTCGGTGCGCGGGTGTGGCTCAATCCTGCGTTTACGGCCCACAGCAATTACAACTCGAAGAAGAATCCGACCCCGGATATGGTGATGGCGATCGAAGCTGCGGCCCGGAAGTATCCTAATCTTGGCTATAACAAAGCGGCGCTGGCGTTTATCGAGGCAGGCGGGAACGACACCCAAAATCCTCGCTGTAAAGCCGTCGATGCTGTCATCGCAATTTCCCCCCACGACGAACTGTTGTTGCCCTGTTATCACTTTGCTCAAACGGGGGTGCCCATTAATGGCCGCCTGTACGAGCTATACAAGCAATCGGAAGAAGTTGAGAGCTATCGCCAATCCCAGGGCAAGCTGGCAGTCTGCGAGGGCTGTACGGTTTGGTGTTATCTCATTCCCAGCTTCTTCAAAGGTTTAGACAAATATTGGTGGTTAAATCAAGTGACCTATGCCGGAGAGTTCCTGGCCCGAAAACGATTCCTTCAGCGAACTGCAGCCGATCAGCGCACTGCTAGCTGACCTGTCTGATGATGATGATTTAGTAGACGAAACGGAGCCGTCGCCTTTTCGGACGGGGAACCGTCGCCGTCGGGCCGCGATCGCCCTGATGATGATTTGGGGCAGCACCTATGCCTTGCATGTGGTGGCTTGGGGCTATTGGTTTGTGTTGGGGCTGACGGCGCTGGTGGGGATTCATGCCACGCGGGTATTGTTGGCGCGATCGCAGCCCTTGCCCAGTCCGACTGAAGCGACAGATTCCTTGCCGTTTATTTCAGTAATGGTCGCGGCCAAAAACGAAGAACGAGTGATCGCCCGGTTGCTCAACTCCCTGGCCCAATTAGACTATCCCCGCGATCGCCACGAAATTTGGGTGATTGACGACAACAGCAGCGATCGCACCCCAGACATTGTGACCGAACTGGCTCAAACCTACGGGCATGTGCATCTCTTTCAGCGGCGACCCCAAGCCACGGGCGGCAAATCGGGGGCGCTGAATGAAGTCTTGCCCCTGGCCCAAGGCGACATTATTGCGGTATTTGATGCCGACTCTCAAATCACTCCGGATCTGTTTCGGCGGGTTGTTCCCTTATTTGATCAGCCCAAGTTAGGGGCCGTTCAGGTGCGAAAGCAAATTGCCAACCTATCCTCAAATCGGTGGATTCAGGGGCAGGATGCGGAGATGGCCCTGGATGCGCTCTGGCAACAACAGCGGATTGCGATCGGCGGGATTGGCGAACTGCGGGGGAATGGTCAATTTATTCGTCGTCAAGCCTTGAAGGACTGTGGCGGCTGGAACGAAAAGACCATTACGGATGACCTTGACCTGACCTTGCGGCTCCATCTGCACGACTGGGATATTCACTTTACGATGTATCCGTTTGTGCAGGAAGAAGGAGTAGAAACGGCGATCGCCCTGTGGCACCAGCGGAACCGTTGGGCAGAAGGGGGCTATCAGCGGTATTTGGACTACTACCAACCCTTGCTGCGGAACCGTCTAGGCGGTCGCAAATCCCTCGACTTATTTGTGTTCTGGGTGTTGCAATATGCCTTGCCCAGTGCCACCATTCCCGACACCCTGTTGGCGTTGTTGCGGCATCAACCCATGCTCTACGCGCCGTTGGCTAGTTTATCTGTACTGCTGTCTGTTGTGGGTATGTCCCTTGGGGTGCGGCGGATTCAGCGATCGGCCCTGCCCACAGAAGGCGAACCCAGCGGTCTAGCTATAGCGCCCTGGTTGGTGCTGGCAAAGGCGCTCTACGGCACGTTCTATATGTTCCATTGGTTGCCGGTGGTGGCCAGTACGACAGCGCGGATGGCGGTGCGGCCCAATCGGCTGAAATGGGTGAAGACGGTTCACTACGGTAAGCATGAAGCGGCCTGAAGGGCGAAGAAAGGTCAGCCGTTGTTCGCAGTAAGTGGTAAGCCGTGAGGCAAATGTTCAGGGCGGCGATGCATTGGCTGCCCTGGGGGCACTGGCTAGAACGGTACATCGTCGTCTTCTGCGCCATCGTCTGGTAATTCCGATAATCCCAGGGTGTTGCTGTCCCAGGTGGGGGCGGTGCTGGGTGGGTCGGCGGTTTCCTGAATTGAGCCATCATCGCCATCAATGACGGTGCCGCCAAAAAAGTTGGCCAGGTTTTTGGAAGCATTGGTAACTTCGTCGGTTTCCCAGGCTGCGGGTGCGTTGGGCTGAGCTGGGGGAGGAAGAGGTGGCGGGGTCGATGGCTCCGGGTGAGGCGGCTCTGGGCGGGATAGCTCTGGGCGATCGCTGGGCTGAGGCGGTGGCGGTGGCTGGGTTTCGGGCGGCGGCACTGCCGGCAGTTTGGGCGGCGGCAAGGGATCGGGGGTTGGTTGAGGCGGTGGCGGCGGGGCCGCAGTGCTAGCGGGCGGGGTGCTTGTGCCCACCACCAAAACAACATGAATTTTCCGCGAAAAAACGGTTTGAAAAGCGGCCTCAATATTTGGAAGTTTGCCCTGGGCCATTTTGAACAGTGGTTGGGAACCCACGCCTAACCGCGCAGTGTGGCCGTCAAACCCCACCAGTTGACATTGTTGGCGCACCATCACTTGAGTGGAATAGGGCTTGATTTCGCGAATGACCGATTGCCAAACCTCGCGTATATCCTCGGAGCGGGGCGCAGATTCCGGCGGTGGTGATGCAGGCTGAGGTGGGGGATCGGCGATCGCGGCGGCGGGTTCTGGGGCCGGAGTGGGCGGTGGTGGCAGGGGCGCGGGAGTAGACGGTGCCGAGGCGGATGGTGCAGGTGTGGATGGTGCGGGTGTGGCCGGTGCAGGGGTAGACGGTGCGGGAGGAGCAGCGGGGGCGATCGCGGATGGTAATAGCCCCAACAGCGTCACCTCTAACCACAGGCGCGGTTGCGTTGTGTTTTTTAGTTGCACCTCGGCTTTGCGTAATTCCTGTTGGCCCGCGAGAATCGCCGTTAGTTCTAGCTGTTGCGCCAGGGCACACAACTGCTGCCAGGTGGGCGCGGTCAGGGCCACGAGATCATTACGGTTGGGCGCGGTTTTGGCAATCAGCAAATCGCGATAAAAACTGGCCAAATTTTGGAGCACCACAAGGGGTTCCCGGCCCCGATCCATCAAGCGGCGGGTACTGTCGATCAGGGTTTCGGGGTGATCCTGGGCGATCGCGTGTAAGAGTTCCAGCAAATCCCGTTCGGGGACGGAACCCACTAAATCCCACACCTGTTCCACATCGATGTCGCCCGGTAAGAGGCTGAGTTGATCGAGCAAACTTTCGGCATCGCGCAACCCCCCTTGGGCCAACTGTGCCACTAACGTCACGGCGGCATCTGTGGCTGGAATCCCTTCCTTGTCGGCAATCAGGCGGAGATGTTGCACCATTGCATCCAGCGGAATCCGGCGATAGTCGAAGCGTTGACACCGGGAAATAATGGTCGATAAGACCCGCTGGGGGTCAGTGGTCGCCAGCACAAACACCACGCGATCCGGCGGTTCTTCCAAGGTCTTCAGCAGCGCATTGAAGGCGGCCGTACTGAGCATGTGGACTTCATCGATGATGTAAACCTTGTAGCGGCACTGGACTGGGGCAAACTGCGCCCGTTCAATTAATTCCCGAATGTTGTCTACCCCGGTGTTGCTGGCTGCGTCAATTTCAATCACGTCTAACGCTGACCCACGGGCGATCGCCTGACACACATCACACGCACCGCAGGGCTGAGGGGTAGGGGCGGGGCTATTCAAGCAGTTCAAAGACTTGGCCAAAATCCGCGCACTGGACGTTTTGCCCGTTCCGCGTGCGCCGGTAAACAGATAGGCCGGGGCAATTTTCCGTTGGTGGATGGCATTGGTCAGCGTGGCGGCGATCGCCTCTTGTCCCACCAGGGCCGCAAAAGTTTGAGGACGATATTTATGATGTAGGGGTTCGTAGGCCATCCGTTTTCCGGCACTGCATTTTTGGGATCGATCTGGTCTTGGGTATATCTAGGGTAAAGGATTGGGGCGAGGACTGCGGCAGAACAGGGTGGCTGGGGCGAACTGACTGGGCCATCTAACCGCCGATGCAACTTGCACTAACCCCAGTATCCCGCGCTGGGCAGGGCCACTGAGGGGTTGGCCGTTAAGACACGGTAAATAAATCCAGCGGTAAATGGCCAAAGGTTTCTTGCACGTCCCCGTCATCGGCAGACTGACAAGAGACCAACACCCCCCGATGGTCGCCAGTGTAGGTATCGAGATGGCAGCGCCCAGTCTGGGGGTTGAACTTGAGGTAAACCGGGCCAGCGATCGCTTCGGTTGTGGGTCGTTCCGCGTAGTCCAGGGCCGCTAGATAGCTGTGGAGAGCCGCGATCGCGACTGTTGTACTATCCGCGCAAATCCCAAAAATTTGATAGTCGGAATGCTCGCGTACCTGGTGTAAGGCTTGCTGCACCAGCGAGTTGGCCGGAATTTGCTCCGGGGGTAAACGGTCAACACAGAGAAATTGCCGCAGGAGGGCGATCGCCGCCTCCAGGGACAAAGTGCCAGAATCTTGGGCCATCGGAGTGGGTCTCCACAAAAAACTTCCAACCATTGATCCTACCAAGGCAACTGCTGTTGTAGATCGGCGGTATTCCTGGCCCCCGGCCTGATTGGCGGTGATAGCCGTCAGCGGTGCGATCGCCGCCTGGGGGCACACCGCAAAACCTTATTGAGAACTAGAGGCAAGTGGATCATTTTGCGCTATGGTAAGGAATAGGCTTATTGATTACTATTCTCAACCAGTAATGATGCAGCAATCCACAAGAGACCTGGCAGAATTGGGCAAAAAATTTGTTCCCAGGATGGTTCGGTGCCAGCAGGCTTGGGCACTATAAAGTCAACTCCTTTAGGAGTCTGTCAGCTTTATCGAAAATTGAATCAATCGGTTCTTTGTTGCTCGGTGGGAACCCTAGTTGCGACTCAAACTCCCGGTGGCTCAGGCCGACTGTTAAGGAAATCCTGTTGTGTTTTAGACCCATTTTTATAAGAAAGATTCTCATCTAACTACCAATGCAACACCCCAGCCCAGAGCCTCTCACTATTTCTGTTTTGACAATTGCTCGCAGCGATCGCTGGCAAGTTCACCAACGGCTCCAGGATTTACACATTCCCTGTACCTGCGCCGCCGATGGCACGCTCCACGTCGAAATCCACCATCCTCTGGATATCGTTCAACTGCGGAGCGTCGTTCATCAACTCACGGCCCCCCGCGCCCACCTGTTCACCTGGCTGGAGCGGTGCTGGCAATTGCCTTAGGCTGGGGGCTGCTCAAGGCCCACTTGGTTCAGCGTTGTCCTCTATTTTCCTTTTCCCCATCACAAGCTATGAACAAGATGCAGAAATCCAGTGCTCCGTTTTACCTCGAAGGCCGCTTTTTGGGCTACGACGTGGAAGATGGCTACAAAATTAAGCGGTTGCACCTGGCGACTGCGACGGGCGAACAGACGGTTAAGTTGTCAAAGGAAGCGCGGGTTTCCCTGGGGCGTGTCTTGGTACCGGGGGAGTGGATTGCCGTGCGGGGGATGGTGAAACGCGATCGCGAGACGGGGCAGGAAAAGTTCAAGGCTGTGGCCATTCAGCCAATGCCACCCCAAAAAGCCCTTGCGGCGGATGCAATGCCAACCAGTCAGGGACGGGCCGCCGCAAGTCAAGCTGCTCCTGCACCCCGCAAACCGCAGACCATTCTCATGTGTCAGAAATCGGACTGTATGAAACGGGGAGGGAAACAGTTGTGTCCGGCGTTACAGGCCGAACTGCGCGATCGCGGCTTGGCCGATCAAGTCACCATTCGCGGTACGGGCTGCATGAAACAATGCAAGGCTGGCCCAAACCTGATCATGCCAGACAAAACCCGCTACACTCGGCTCACCGCCGCAGAAGTCCCGGCCCTGCTGGATCACCACTTTCCCGCATCCAAAGCTGGAGCTTCGTTGGCTGGGGCGATCGGGGGTTGATCGAGTTGTTCTGTGCAGGGGGCCAAGCTAATCAGATCGTTAATATTGATCAGCATCGTTTCACAAATAGCATCCAGGGGTAAATCATTCGGGTCGCGCCCAAAGGGATTTTCGATCTCGATCCCGATTTCTTCAATCCCAAACAGGGTAAAGCTAATGAGGGCGACCACGGGGCCAGTCCACCAGCCCAAACTCCCCACCATTTGAAATGGCAACGACAGGCAATATAGCAGCAGCAGTTGCTTCAGGTGGATCGCATAGGCCAGGGGAATGGGCGTTTTGAGAATGCGTTCGCACCCCCCCAGCGCATCCACCAATTTGTTGAGCAAATCCTGCATCAGCGTGAGTTGATACGGATTAATCTTTTCCTGCTGTTGTTGGTTTTGCAAAAAATCACTCAACCAAAAGGCCACTTCCAGCGGCGGATTGTTCATCGTCTGGAGTTTGCGGAAGTGGGCAGCGGGCAGGAGGTCTTGGAGTTCGTAGTTGACGGGTTCTTTGCGAAGATGCAGCTTGGTGGCGATCGCAAACGCCCCTAGCAAATGCATGGCTTGAACTTTAGCCTCCCGTTCCGTGGTGGTTTGAGCAGGCACCACAATCCACAGTTGTCGCGCCAGATTACGAGTTGAATTCACAAGGGTGCCCCACAACTTGCGCCCTTCCCAAAAGCGTTCGTAGGCTGTGTTGGTGCGGAAGACCAGAAGTAAACCCAACACAATATTCGGAATTAAGCCAGCGAGGATGGGCAAGGCCACGGGATATTTTTGGTCAAACAAGAGCGACACAAAAAGGCCAAAAACGCCACAGAATAAGGTTCGCCCCACAATCGAGGGGACGATTGACCCCCGTAATTGAAACGCAAGCTGAAACCACTGTCGTTCTTCGGTAAACATAAGCTTGAATGACGACCTTCGTAATCTTCTAGCAGTTGACATGGGTTAGACGCGCTTTCACACACAAAACCCCGCTGCCACCTGAAGCACAGCGGGGCCGTCGCCCTGAGCGAGTCTGGAATGTTAGTAATACATTGCCGTTCTGAGAATCGAGCCTGCTGCCGATGTGGCAACTTGTTGAACGACTTGCAGTAATAAGATGGCCAACAGGGGAGAGAAGTCTAAGCCGCCTAGCGGTGGGATAAAGCTGCGGAAGATGTTCAGGTAAGGATCAGTGAGTTGGCTCAGAATGGAGAATGGGGGGTCAAACCAGTTGATGTTGGGAAACCAGCTTAACAGGATGCGGATGAATAACAACGCGCTGTAGATTTGGAGGAAGGTAACGAGGGTGGTGACTAGCAGTGGTAATAGGGAGTTCATAACAGAAAATCAGTCCTTCTCAGGGCAAACGTGACTCAGCAATTATTACGGTGTCAGGGGAAGGAGGCCGCTTTGGCTTGCCTTTGGTGCCTGTTTGGGGCGGGGGCAGTTTCGGGCGATCGCGCTCAACCCCGATGACTTAGCCTAATCAATGTTGCCCATTAGTCTAGCATTTCCGGCCCAAACTCAGGCGGCAAACTTTGACTTTTGGGGTAAGGCAATGAACAGGAGTGGGCTGGAGAAATGTTACTTGCGCGGATCGTGGGCGATCGCCTGTTCCCCCGGTTCGCCAAGAGAGCCACCGTTGACCCCGCCAAGTTGTTGGCGCACGTCATCGATCGCCTCGTTGAGTTGGGCAATTTTGTCTTCCAGGCTGCGGCGGGCCGTTTCCATATCGGTGCCACTCGCTGCTTCAAACAGCCGCTTCTTTTTGCGGGGGGCGGCCAAGGGTTCTGGGGGCAACCCTTCCGTTGTTTCGGCTGCGCCGAGTTGCCGCGCCGTTAGCAACGTGCCGACAACGCCACCAATGACACTGCCGACCAGGGTGCCCAGCAAAAAGCCGCCTGCGAATCCATCTCGTTGACTCATCAGTAACCAAACTTCCAACGTTACAAACCAGAGCGCGACGTTTCCCTCAGCTTAACTGGAGATGAACGAATTGACCACCTACGCTTAGAGCTTCAGCGTACCACTATCGGGTGCCAAAGGTGCGATCGCCCGCATCACCCAGGCCCGGAACAATGAAGCCGCGATCGTTCACATGTTCATCAATCGTTGCGGTGTAGATATTCAGGGTGGAGTAGGCGGCGCTTAATTTTTGTAACGCCGGGGGGGCCGCCACAATGGAAATAATCCGCACATGGGCTGGGTCAACTCCCCGCTGCGTGAGTTCGGCCATAACGGCCATCATCGTGCCGCCAGTGGCCAACATTGGCTCTGGGATGAGGACGCGGGTTTCGGGGGGCATCTGGTCGGGCAGTTTGTTCAGGTAGCAACTGGCTTCCAGGGTTTCTTCATTGCGGACAAACCCCAGGTGATAGACCGAGGCCAGGGGGAGCAAGGCTTGTGCCCCTTCTAGGAGCGCCAAGCCCGCCCGCAACACAGGAATAATGGCCAAGGGGATTTCCGCATCGACAACGGTGGCTGGACAGGCGGCTAGGGGGGTGGTGACGGTGGTGTCGCGGGTGGGCAACCAGTCTCGGATGGCTTCGTAGGTGAGCCAGCGGCCCAATTCGGCCATTGCGGTGCGAAAGATGGCATCGGGGGTGGCGGCATCACGGGCGATCGCGAGCCAATGTTTCAGCAGAGGATGGGGCGGAACGTAAACGCGCAACTGAGAGGTCATAGGGTTGCCAGATCGTGGTGATCAATCCAGGTCAATGAACACTGGAGGAGAGACTAGGCGGTGAGCCAATTCGGATTAATCATAACTCTGCCTGTTCCCTCCTGCGCGATGCATTGATGGAAGAAAGCCAGCAGGATGGGGCGATCGCGTGGCCCTCTGCCATTCGACGAGTGGGATATTTGAGAATTACTTGCAATATAGTTGACATAGATTATCAACAAGCTTCATAATAGCGGCAAGTGTTCTCCTCTCTGAAGGATCGGCAGGTGGGATTGGTTAGTTTGTGCTAGCCAGTCCCTTTTTCCATAACGGCCTGCGGGAGAGGGGGCTGCTGCTGGGTCGGCGAAGGCAAAGTGATGATGAGAAGGGGTGGCGTTAAAGGCTGGGGCGGGGGTGAGGGCGATCGCTGAACTGGGCCAAAATTTGGGGCGATCGCTTAACCAGGGGAACCGAACCAGATAGGCTAATAAAAGTGCTGATAAATCCTTTGGCTGGCCATCGACCCTACTTATGAATTCCACAACTGCTCAGGCGACAACACCACTGGCTCCGACGGATGCCCCCCTCGATGTGATTGTGATTGGTTCCGGGATTGGGGGCCTGGTAACGGCAACCCAACTGGCCGCTAAAGGGGCCAAGGTGCTCGTGCTGGAGCGGTATCTGATTCCGGGGGGCAGCGCGGGCTATTTTGAACGGGCGGGCTATCGCTTTGATGTGGGCGCTTCGATGATGTTTGGGTTTGGCGATCGCGGTACGACCAACCTCCTCACGCGGGCGTTACAGGGCGTGGGGATGGCACTGGAAACGATTCCCGACCCGGTGCAGATTCATTACCATTTGCCGAACGGGCTGGATGTCAAAGTGCATCGGGATTATGAACAGTTTTTGGCGGAGTTGGGCGATCGCTTTCCCCAGGAGCGGCAGGGCATTCGCCAGTTTTACGACGAGTGCTGGAAGGTATTCAACTGCCTAAATAGTATTGAACTGTTGTCTTTGGAAGAACCCCGGTATTTGCTGCGGGTGTTTTTCCAAAATCCTCTGGCCTGCCTGGGGTTGGCCCAATATTTGCCCCAAAATACGGGGGATATTGCCCGCCGTTACATCAAAGATCCCGAACTCCTCAAGTTTATTGATATTGAGTGCTACTGCTGGTCGGTGGTGGCGGCGGATCTTACGCCGATGATCAATGCGGGGATGGTCTTTAGCGATCGCCATTATGGCGGCATCAACTACCCCAAAGGTGGGGTGGGCCAAATTGCGCTCAAGCTGGCCGAGGGGTTGGAGCGGGCGGGCAGTGCGATTCGGTATAAAGCTCGTGTGAAGCGCATTTTAACCAAGAATGGACGGGCGATCGGGGTAGAACTGGCGACGGGAGAAACCTTCTATGCCAAGCGCATTGTCTCGAATGCGACCCGGTGGGATACATTTGAGCAATTGGTGCCCCCGGAAGCCATGCCAGCAGCGGAACAACGATGGCAACGGCGGTATCGCAAATCCCCCAGTTTTTTGAGTGTGCATCTGGGCATCCGGGCGGAAGGGTTGCCGCCGGGTACCGATTGTCACCATATCTTGGTGGAGGATTGGCAACGGATGGAGGACGAAGAAGGCACTATTTTTGTCTCGATTCCCACCCTCCTTGATCCCAGTTTGGCTCCCCCAGGGCATCACATTGTCCATACTTTTACGCCCAGTTGGATCGATACTTGGCAGGGGCTATCGCCTAGGGATTATCAGGCGAAGAAGGCGGCGGCGGCTCAGCGATTGATTACCCGGTTAGACGCGATTTTCCCGAATTTGTCGGGGGCGATCGCCTATCAAGAAGTGGGCACCCCCCGCACCCATCGGCGATTTTTGGGCCGCGCGGATGGCACCTATGGCCCTATTCCGGCGCGTAAACTACTGGGTCTGTTGGGGATGCCGTTTAACCGCACGGCGATACCGGGGTTGTATTGCGTGGGAGATAGTACCTTTCCGGGGCAGGGACTCAATGCGGTGGCGTTTTCGGGTTTTGCCTGTGCCCATCGGGTGGCGGTGGATCTGGGTCTGTAGCCAGGGCGATCGCTTAATCAACCACGCGGAGCCGTCCGGTGCGGAGGAGATCAAACACTCGGTTGATCAAAGCTTGTTCAGGGGCGCTAATCGTTTGCTGGGCCAAGAGCTTGGCCATAAATTGTTGTTGATCAGCGCGACTGATTCTGCCGGATGCAGTGATTTTCTGCACCATTTGCTCAACATCAGAGGGGGAGGAACCAGAGTGCGACTTCATAGCGACAACCAGCACGAGTGAATTGACTTTGGGGGAAGCTTCCAGAAGTTGCTGAGCGCGGCCAGGTTTAACAGCTAATTTGAGGGCAAACCGATCGCTTTTGGGTTGGAACAGGGAACGCTCAAGCAAAGAGTCGCGATCGCCAGCAACCTTTAAGGAATTTGCCTACAGCATAAGGGGTTTGGCGCTGATTGACATCGCGAAAACCACGCGTTTTAGTTACTCCGTGCTTTTGCGTAAGTCTTTGTTACAAAAAATGAAGCGATGAGAACAGTGATGGGGACGAGGGGCTAGAGTTTGACGCTCCTTCGGCCTTCAACCATGTTCCAGCAGGCATTCTGTTGCGGCGTTCTAGGGGCTTCTCCGACGAGAACTCAGAACGAAGAGCCGCTAACAACGAATCCTGAAAGCTTGACGATAGTGGGTAGAAACCGCCAAGCCTCCAGGATCTGAAGCACTTGAAGATATTACGGATAGATGAGGATAGACTGCGGGAACCGCCGACTTATTCAGCCGTGGCTAATTCCGTAGCTCCTCGGTTGCGGCGACGAGTCAAGGTGTTGAATAGCATGACCCCGATCGCTTTGATCAAGCTGCCTTCCAACTCTTTGAACATTTTCATGTTGAGGCCAAACGCATCATTGGCTTCATCCACAATGCGCTCAATGGTGGCTTCATCCACGGGCAAGTCGTTCATGGCTTGCCGATATTTGGCTTTGAAGGCTTTTTCGTCGTCGATCGCGTCGAACTCATAAAAATGGGTGCCTTCGCCGTCGCTCAAGTTCATGCCGCGTTGGGCAATCCCTTTCAGAATTTGCCCTCCCGACAGATCCCCTAGATACCGGGTGTAGGAATGGGCCACCAATAATTCGGGGGCAGTATTAGCGATTTCATGAATCCGCGCGACATACTCTTGGGCGGCGGCAGAGGGCGCTATCTGTTCCCGCCAGTTGGCCCCGTAGTAATAGTACAAATCTTGCTCAAGAGCGGCTTTCCGGTTGAGTTCGGAGAAGTAAATCTGAGCGAGGATGGGGTGGTCTTTGTGCCGCTCCATTTCTTCTTCCATCGCGGAATAGACGAAATAGAGGTTGGCGGTCAGCTTACGATAAGAATTTTTTTCGACGGTTCCTTTCAAAAAGCAGGCGATGAAACCTGTGTTTTCAGCCATCGTGTGAGATTTTTTGGTTCCCTCACGGAGTCTGGTTGCTAAATTGCTACTCATGCTAAATAGTCCAGCACAATGTTGGTTTACAAGGGTGTCCGAATTGTTAAAACGCTGCAAGCACCTAGTTTGTTACATTAGACCGATTTGATGAGCCTTTGTATTACAAAATCTAAAGCGATCGCGCCAATTCTGGGAAATTGACTAAAAATTGCGATCGCTTATGGTCGGGTCAGTCGCCGCAAAAACCGACAAAACCTAGTTTTGATGGATTGTCGAATCTTGCAAGTCTGCGCCCGGTCTTCATAAATTGTAAAGTTAAGCCGAGGTTCCTAAGAATTGGGCACGACTTGGGGCAGGCCCATACTGTAGTTGATGGCGCGACAGTTGAGGTTGTAAGAAATAGTCCCTTTTTGGAGCAAGCCCCGCACAAAATGTTCCAGATCGGAGCCGATGCGGCGCAGGTTGTACTCGGTGAGGTCTTCCCCGCCGTAAGCTTCGACCAATTCATCAAATTTGCGATAGACCTGCTGGAGGGCTTCTTCTGACCAGTTGAACTCGTTATCTGGATCAATATCCAGGGTCAGCACTTTGTCATCGGGCACCAGTTCGTTATTTTCGACGGTTGCTGTAAAGATGTGAATATGGCGGGTGGTTGACTTAAGCAGCATGAGGTTTCTAGCCTGAACACCGTGCATGTACGTCCTATATTGTAAGGAGTAACCTGTCTTGTAAAGGTACTCTGGCTGAAATATTCTGGTTCTGATTTGAACAGAAATCCTGATCGCGGTGGAAAGTGGGCGTTATCGCCTGAGTTACTGACCGGCTGGCGATCGCGGTTCCTTGGCCCACGCTTATCCCCTGGTTTGTGATGTATCCACCCACTCGTTCTCTTGGCTCGCAGCGCATCATTGGTCTGACGGGGGGCATTGCGATGGGCAAAACAACAGTGTCTAACTATCTGGCTTCGCGCCATTGTTTGCCGATTTTAGATGCGGATATTTACGCCCGTGAGGCCGTTCAACCGGGCACCCCTGTGTTGGAGGCGTTGGTCGAGCGGTATGGCACGGGGATTTTGTTGGGGGATGGTGCCCTGAACCGGACGCGCCTGGGGGAAATCATTTTTAATAGCCCTGCGGAGCGGTTGTGGGTGGAACAGTGTATTCATCCCTATGTGCGCGATCGCTTAGTAGCCGCCTCGACGATGCCACCGTTAAACCAGGCGGCGGAGTACCCCATCTTGGTGATGGTGATTCCGTTGTTGTTTGAGGCCCGGATGACGGATTTGGTGACGGAGACGTGGGTGGTGATGTGTTCGGAGGCGGAGCAACTCGATCGCCTGATGAAGCGCGATCGCCTCACCATCGACCAGGCCAAACTCCGCATCCAGAGCCAAATGGCCATCAGCAAAAAGATTGCCCGTGCTGATGTGGTTTTAGACAACTCCGCGAACCTCACGCAACTCCGCCACCAAATTGATGCCCAAGTGCTGCGGCAACCCTCGGAAGCCTCGTCGTGATGTCTGGATGGTGCCTGGACTGTGATGCAACGTCGCTCTGACTGGGAACTAGGCCGCGATCGCGTGGGAGTATGTCACCTTTGCCAATTGTCCTTATCCCCTAGCCCCTTCTTCCTAGGGAGAAGGGGAGCCGGATTGGCAGTCCCTCTACCCCTGGGAGAGGGATTTAGGGTGAGGGCTACAAAAGTGACACGCTCTTGACCGCCCACTTTTCCCCAGTCTTAATCCAGCGCCTCGCCCCCCACAACCACATTGCGGATACGCAAGCTAGGGCCACCACAGCCCACGGGCAAACCACTTTGGCCCCCCTTGCCACACCCGCCCGACTCATCCCAGAAGAAATCATCTCCAATCCCTTCCACATCCGCCAGGGTTTTAAACGCATTGCCAGAAAGTGTCACATCCCGCACGGGTTCCGCAATTTCGCCATCCCGAATCATCCAGGCTTCCCCCGCCGCAAAGGTAAACATTTCCCCATTGGTCATGCCGCCCAGCCAATTCCGGGCATAGACCCCCTCTTTGATGCCGCTGAACAAATCCTTCACCGGGGTTTTGCCCCGCTCGATCCAGGTATTGGTCATGCGAACGATGGGCGAATAATGGTAGTTCAAACACCGCGCGTTACCCGTTGGGGCTTCTTCCAATTTGCCAGCGGTTTCGCGGGAGTGGAGCCGTCCAACGAGGACCCCATCTTTGATTAATTGGGTGGTGGTGGCGGGGGTGCCCTCATCGTCATAGGCGTAGCTGCCACGATGTCCGGCGGGGGCGGCCCCGTCAAAAATTTGCAAGTCTTCGGGGCCAAAGCGGCGACCCAGGCTCATGGTTTCCAGCAAGTCGGGGTTTTCGTAGGCCATATCGGCTTCAGACAGATGCCCAAAGGCTTCGTGGACAAACAGCCCGGTCAAAATGGGGTCAATGACAACGGTGTAGGTGTTGCCCCGTACAGGCGGCAAATGCAGGGAATCGACAGCACGTTGGGCGGCTCCTTCCACTTGGCGATCTAAGCCTTGTAGGTCTTCAAAGGCTTTCCGCGATCCGGTGGTTTCGCGCCCGGTTTGCACGGTTTCCCCATCCCGCGCGGTGGCCGCGAAGCGCATTTCCATGTCTACCCAGGATTGTTCGAGCAGGGTGCCTTCGGAGGTGGCGAGGATGATGCGTTGGGCGCTGTCGCCATAGCGGACGGAAACGGTGGCAATTTCGGGGCCAGCACTCCGCAAAATTTCGCCGTAGTGCAGGCATAGGTCTTTTTTCTGGGCCAGGGTGATGTCGCGGGGGTGGGAGCCTGTCAGGGGGAGGATGCAGGTGTCTTGGATGGGGGCGATCGCGGCGAGGAGGGTTTCTTCATCGCCAACGAGGTGGGCGGCGGCGATCGCGTCTTCAATGCGATCGGCGAGGGCAGTCAGTTGATTGAAACTGGCAAACCCCCAGCCACCTTTATGACAGGCGCGGACGTGGCCCCCGATGGAGATGCCTTCGCTGAGGGTTTCGACGCGGTTGCCGCGCATGAAGACATCGGTGCCTTCGGCCGCTTCGAGGCGAATGGCCAGATAATCGACTTTGGCCCGGTAGCGAGCAATGAGGTCAGTGAGTAAATCTTTGGCGTTGGCGGGCAAGGTCGTCATAGGTGCTCTGAAGGTGACGGGTTGCCTTCATTCTGCAATCTGGGTGGCCTGCTTGACAAATAGATTCTCGAATTTGCTGGCTGCACTTGAGGCCGGGTGAAGCGGGGCGGCTGGGGCTGCGAGCATTGGGACGGCGGGTGGGGCAAATTTCTAGGTGCTCTGGCATGGGCACAAGGACTGTCCCGAGGTGTGGAGCAGGGCGGGAACAGCAGGAGCACTGGGCGATCGCGGCGGCGGGGTGAGTGCGTGGCGGCAAGGCTTAGTGCAAAACAGGCAGTTGGGCTTTGGCGTGGGCCTCGCGGCGAATTTTGCCCTGGTGCACGGCATCATATAGTTTTTGCAAAGCTTCAATATCGGAGCGTTTGCAGCTTTTGAGAGTAACGATTTGGCGGATTAGCCCTTCCGACTCCACGCTGAGAGACCCGGTTTGAAACGCAGACTGAACTAGAGTTGAAATCATAGGGAAAACCTCCCGCTGGGGAAACACAATCCTTACCTTAAATATCGGCGATCGCGTCTAGACTTTGGCTGATGGGGATCAAGAGGGGATGTGATACGTCTAGGACTAAGCTGTGACGAATATCACAATTTAGCAGGATAGAGAAAACGGAGCCGCTGGGCAGGGGGGTGTGTGGCAGTGGGCTAACTGGACGAGCGATCGCGGTGGACAGGAGGCTGGAGGGGTTGGGTTGGCCCCAGTTCCCCCACATCTCGAAAAAATCTCGAAAAATTTGTTGGCAATTTGGGGTTTTCGAGTATTAATAGGTGGTGTTTTGGCTCTAAGGTCTTGCAAGCGCTTTGTTGCCGGGGTTGGATAAGATGAGGGCAACGGAGAGACGATGGCCTGAGTCTGCGTAATGCAGCCGTTGACGGGCCTGGAGCAAACATGATTGTTGTGGTGAACGGTGAGGCCCAGTTGGTATGGTTCAGTCAAGCACGCTGTCCAATTCCTTATCTTTTTTGCAAGCGGCGCAACAGGGCGATTTGCGGGCGATCGCCCATTGGTTGAATCAAACCCTGGCTCCCTATGGAATGCGGGCACGCTTTGGGAAGCCACGGTCAAAACGGGCCAGACGGGCGAACCAATTGCGGCTGTTGGTGGAGTTTGACTTTCCCGCTGAGCCAGACCAGCCGCCGAGCGAGTGGCGGGAGCAGTTGATCCGGTTTATTTGCCATACGCTGTGGCAGTTGAATGCGCCGACGATTGAAGGGGTAAACATTGCGGCGCGGTTTGCCGATAGCCCGCAGCAGATCCTCTGGCAGCAGTCGGTGCGGATTGTGACTCCGGCGAATCAATCCTATCGGCAGCAGCGGCAACAGTTGCGATCGCGGATTCGGCGTACCGCGCGGCAGAAACAAAATTTGCGCCTCACTCGTACTTTATTGGTGGGTGGCCCTGCGATCGCGGCAGTGGTCGTGGGGGGAATGCTGGGCTACAACCGCGCCCCCGCTGGCGATACCAATGCGGCGGCGGCGACCAATCCGACCAAAGCCTTGCCTACGCGCCCTGATACCGTGCGGACGGCCCTGGAAGTGGTGCCCGTGGTGAAGCATAACCAGGTGGCCAACCCCAAAGACCCAACGGTAACGCTGATGTTTTCCGGGGATGTGACCCTGGCGGAGCATTTTGCCGAAGTGGTGGGCAAGAATTCCAACTATGCCTTTGCGAACTTGCCGGAATATCGGCAGGCTGACCTGGCAATGGTGAATTTAGAAAATCCCCTGACGCGATCGACCCTGACTATGCCAGGGAAACAGTTTAACTTCAAAGCCGACCCAGAAGCCGTAAAAACCCTGACAGCGGGGGGCGTGGACATTGTGACCCTGGCTAATAACCACACGATGGACTTTGACGGGGAAGGGCTACTCGAAACGGTGAAAACCCTGAAAGCCGAGGGGATTGAGTACGTTGGTGCGGGGAAAGACCTGACGGAGGCCCGGAGACCACAAATTATTGACGTAAAAGGCCAGCGCATTGCCTATTTTGCCTATTGGGGCGAAGAATATGGCGCGACAAAAGAGAAACCCGGTGTGAACAATATCTACGAAGAGCGGATTGCCGAAGATATCCGGGCTGTGCGGGATCAGGTGGATTGGGTGGTGGTGAACTATCACTGGGGTCAGGAATTGGCCACCGCGCCCGCCGATTGGCAGGTAAAACTGGCCCACTTTACGGTGGATCAGGGGGCCGATGTGGTGGTGGGGCACCATCCCCATGTGTTGCAAGGGGCGGAGATTTACAAAGGACGGGCGATCGCCTATTCCTTGGGTAATTTTATTTTTGGGGGGAACTCGCGCACGGATTACGACACCGCTTTGCTGAAGGTGGCCCTCAACGACAAGCAGATGAAAGTGGAGTTTTTGCCCGTTGAGGTGACGAACTATCAGCCCAAGATTGTGCAGGGCGATCGCGCCACCAGCATCTACCAGCATCTCGACCAGATTTCGGCCACTTTCCAGCAACCCATGCCTAAATCCGTCGTGCTGGATGCCCGAACCCCCGTGACTGCCGCGCCTACCCAAACCGCCAGCGAACCCCAGCCCCCCACGGGCCAAGCGCCCGCCGCCAATATCCCCGGTTCTGCGCCCGCCCCGTCTGCCGCGCCGCCCGCCGCCACCCCGATGCAACCCGCCCCCCCGCCCACCGATCCGGGGAACGTCCTGCCAGGGTATGGAGGCGAGATTGCGCCCCCCGCCCCGCCCCAAAATCAGGATGCGTTGGGCATCGATCCTTATGATCCTTTTGCGGCTCCCCTGGAACCCAGTAACAACTCCCTCACGGCCCCGGCCCCGGCCCCAACGGCTCCGGCCTCGCCCCAATTGCCTACCTTTAACAATTCGCCGGGGCAAGGCTTCACGAATACTCCGGGGCAGACCCCGCTGGAGGCTCCGGCTGTGCCAACGCCGTCCCAGATTCAGAATGACCCAGGGCAAACGGCTCCGGCCCAATCCGATACGCCGCAATCCAGCCCGCCGCAATCCAGTCCAGGGAATGGTTCGCCAGTATTGCCGAATTTTCCTCCAACCAGCGCCCCCAGCCCTGACCAGGGAACTGAAGGCTGGCAAGGGGCGGCCCCCATGCCCCCGGTGGCGATCGCGGCTAACCCTGCGCCTACCCAAACCCCAGCGCGATCGGTTAAATTGCCCAAAGAGCCTCAGTCAGCCCCAACCCACGAGCAGGCTGACGATGTGGCTTTGGCTGGCCCAATGATGTGGTGAGGAACCGCTTATGTATGCAATTTCCACGGATCAGCGCCAATATTTGACTTACATTCTGCAAGACACTGCCCAAAATGCAATGGTGGAAGTCGTGCCAGAGCGCGGCGGCATTATTACCCGCTGGCAAATTGCTGGCCAGGACATCCTTTACATGGACTGGGAACGGTTTGCTGATCCTGACCTTTCAATTCGGGGTGGCATTCCGATTCTGTTTCCCATTTGTGGTAACTTGCCCGACAATGCCTATGATTGTGAAGGCCAAACCTATCGCCTGAAGCAACATGGATTTGCGCGGAATTTGCCGTGGATGGTGACGGCCCAACAGACGGAAAGCGATGCTAGCCTGAGTCTGCAACTGACCAGCAATGAACACACGCTCATGGTTTATCCCTTTGAGTTTGCGCTGGATTTTACCTATCGCTTGCAGGGGAATGGCCTGATTTTGCACCAACGGTATACCAACCGATCGCAGGCGGCGATGCCGTTCTCGATTGGGTTTCATCCTTATTTTCCCGTTACCGACAAACCCCAGTTGCAGTTTCAGATTCCGGCGACAGAATACCAAGACCAAATCACTAAAACGAATCACGCCTTCAGCGGTACGTTTGATTTTGAAGTCGCAGAAATCGATGTAGCGTTTGCCCACCTTTCCAGTCATGTGGCCAGCGTGACCGACCCCCAGCGATCGCACCGCCTGACGTTTTCCTTCAGTCCCGAATTTTCGACCCTCGTGTTTTGGACCGTGAAAGGCAAAGATTTCTACTGTCTGGAACCCTGGAGCGCCCCCCGCAATGCCCTCAACACGGGCGATCGCCTCCTCCATTTGGAACCCGGCGCTAGCCTGGAAACAGAGTTTAAACTCATGCTGGAAACGGTGGCGTAGTGGATGGGCTGGAACTCAGAACGGTTGCAAGATCGGATTTGTTTTGAGTTCCTCAAGGCATTGCTCCAGCGTCAAACCTGCCATAAATTCCCAAAACTGCCCCGTGTGGCGCATATAAGCTACGTTGAAGGAATCTGGCCCCAGGTACTCGAACCGGGAAAACTTGGCTTCAAAGGTGGGTGAAATGGCGTGGGGACTGGGGCAGTTGTAAGTGCCGCAAATGTAGAAGTAGTTGCGATACCACTTGCTGTATAAATCCACCAGGTAATTAAAATCGTGCTCTGTGGGTGGGGGTTTGATGCATTTGGGTTTCAAATCTTGCTCAATGACGGCATCAAAGACTTGCTGAATGTGTTGTTTCTCTCCCTCCGACAGTTTGGGTTTAGCAGGCTTGGCCGGAGCGTAGATCCATTGTTTTTTCTTGGGCATGGATTGAAGCGAGATGCAGGGGTTGGAGCAGAGGAGCGATCGCGGTGTGCCAGTTAAGGGCGAGGGATAGCTGGGTCAGGTGCTGGCGTGAGGCTGGCGGGTTTGGGGGGCGCAGTTTGAAACACAGCAAAGGCCAGCAGCCAACCGACGACAATGCCCAAGCCACTAAAGCGCAGAATTTGCCAGAAGGGCTTTTTGAGGCTATCCCAGGCGAAAAGCTGGCTTTCTAGATGATATTCCAATTCATCCAGTTGGGTCTGGAGGCGCTCCAGTTCGGCTTTCAGTTCTGCGGTGGGTTGTCGTTTGAGTTGGCGTTGCAGGCGATCGCGCTGTTGGTGCAGTTCCGGTAGGGTATGCTGGGCGTGCTGCACTTGGGCATAGCGTTCTTTCAGGGCCAAGAGCGATCGCTCGGTTTCGGCTAACTCTTGCTCAAACGCCAATTCTTCAGCTTGTGCTTCAGTAGGTTGCGGGGTTGCCATAGTAGAGTGAAGACACCACCCTTCAAGGATACTCCCAACCATGATGAACCGCTTTGCTTCTGGGTTTACGATCCAAACAGAACACGCCGACTTGCTAAACGAGTGCAGTACCGAAGAATTGGCCCAGGCGCTCCTGGCGCGGCTGTCGATTACAGACAAAAATTGGCATCAACTCAAGGCCAACCGCAAAGCCAGAGCGAGTGAGCAAATTGCAGCGGCGCTTGTATTCTTGCAAAAGGGTCAGGTAGACGAAGCCTTGCCCCGGCTCCAGCAAGCAGTAGGTTGGCTCGATCGCTCCATTTCTGCGCCCCCCTGCGAGACTCACGGCGATCGTCCCCAGCAACCCTAGACACAACCCGATCAAACTGTGTTTCTTTCAAAGATGATGCTTTGGGAGCATGGGCGATCGGGCCATCCCATAAATCGCGCTCACCCCCTACTCTGGCGTTGATGCCGTTATTCAAACGTCAGCCAATAGCCTCATCCATCCCGACAAAACCATGAACAAAAGCTCAACAAATCTAGAACATAGATTTAGAGCCATGCTTAGACTGCATCCAGCCCACCGAATCACCCAAATCAAGAAATTAGGCTGAAATAATTCCACCTAATCACCCTAAATCAGAATATTAGGTAGACAGATTCTCTCCAATAAATAGTTAGGCTGCTTCATATCCTGATGGGGACAGTATTGTGAGCTTCTCGTTTTCTCCCAGCTTCAACGCCTTCCAATTATTTAGACCGATATCCTGGTCTGAAAACGTTAGTTTTTAAGCTTATGGGCAAGATCTAACCATTCTTGACAAGCTATTTTGAACAGAAATTTAGGCTCAAATATCTCCTCATTCAATGTGAAAGGCATGAGAAATTTGTTTGATTTATGCATATCTTGCATAAAGTCAGTATTTTTTCGGTGATGAAACTTATGCACGAGATGCATAATATGTTCAAGGATTCTAAAAGGATAAACCTATGAACATCGATTTGCGCGGTGCTCGTGAGAGAGCAGGTCTGAGTCAGGCAGAGCTTGCGGCGATACTGGGGCTTTCTCAAGCGCAAGTGAGTCGGTATGAACAAGATCCGGGAGCTATACCGACTGAACTCTTACTACGTTGGACGCAAGCATTAGGAACAGATATTCAAACTCTCGTAGCAAGTGCCATCCCATTACCACCTCCCGTTGACCCTGGCGATCCGTATCGACAGTTGTGGCGAGATTTGAATTTGCTTGAACAGTATGTGACTGATTCTTCTCCCAGTGGAGAACTTAATATCCCCAATAACCCTCCAACACCAAATGATGTTATTAAGCAAATTTATCGTTATCGCCAAAAGCCAAATTTAGTGTTAGTAGGGCGATTCGATTCTGGAAAGTCTCATTTGGCTAATACCTTAATGGGGGCAAAGATACTACCTTCGCAATATCAACCTGCTACCAGGGTTATTACTTTTGTAAGACATATTAGCGATCGCCCATCCTGGTTTGAGGATCAAGTTGGGATTCTAGCTGAGGATTTTTGGACAAGAGATGAAAAGGGAAATCAGATTTTTGATTTAACTTTGTTCGATTCTCAATTCTGGTTTGAAAGACATTGTATTAAAGCTGGTTCTTTAGAAGTATTACGGCAGCATGGTGTACACGATCATGTCAATGAAGTTGAAATTGAGGGGCACTCAGCAATTGTGTATGTTGACTCACCACTTCTTAAATCATGCAATGTTGTTGACTTCCCTGGCTACTCAGATCAAGCAGATCAAACATCAGAAGATGTAAAGAAAGCAAGCAGTGCTATTCAAATTGCAGACTTGATCTTGTATACCTCTCCAGTCAATGGTTTTATGAATGCTGAGGATTTTAGTCGCCTCAGTTATTTACTAAAGGTTTTGCCGTCACCTGAAACCCATAACAAAGAGTTCCCAATACTTGGAAATTTATTTGTCGTAGGTACTCACGCCAATCCATCTATTTCAGGCACAGACATAAGTTCAATTCTACAAACTGGTTCGATCAGACTTTATAAACATATCAACGAGACAGTTCTTGTAGAGCGCAGCAAAAAAATTGACCGCCCTATTGAAAAGGAAAATCTACAGATGCGTTTCTTTTCTTTTTGGGAAGAAACACCTCGTCGTTGGGAAAGTTTCAAAAAAGAATTGGTTCTAATTCTTGGGCAATCTCTCCCCAAAGCCCGAAAAAATAGAATTGATCATGAAATTAGTTTGCTTAAAAACGAGGTTCCAAATCAAATCTCTGAACAAATCCGTGCCTATGAACAGACGACATCTGAGTTAGAACAACGCCAGCAAGAACTTAAAGAGTTAGAAAAGGAAGAACCTAAAAGGCTGGCTTTGCTAAAGCAGAAACGTCTTAAGATTCAGAAACGTATCACTGAGTTACAGAGTAAAACCCAAGATTCTTTTCGGCAGAGTTATACCACTTTCATTCATGCTTCTGCTGTTGAAACAATGATTCGCAATCGTTATAGAGATAAGAAAGATGCAAAAGAGTACGCCGCAGGTTATCTGATTGAGCAACTTCAAGGTAAGCTTGAAACCTATATCAAGGAGAATTCCAACTCCTTGAAAACTGACATTGATGAGTTTTTGAATACTTATGAGGAAGTATTTCTCAAACTTCCTAAGCTCAATCTTGGCTCTGTTTCTATACCTTTCGATCCAAAGGGAGCATTCATAGGTGGTCTTGCAGGGGCGGGTAGTGTTGGTGCACTTGCCGTTTGGGCTGCCTCATTGGGAAATCTTGGTGCTTATATCCTGGTTGCCAAATTTGTTAGTCTTCTCTCTGCGTTAGGTATCAGTATTAGCGGTGGTGTTGCGACAGTTGTATCTTTCGTTGCTGCTATTGGTGGTCCAATTACATTAGGAATAGGCTTATTTGCAGCGGCTGTTTTCCTGGGTTTAGCTCTGTTTGGAGAGTCATGGGAACGTCGTTTAGCAAAAAAAATTGTTGGTCATTTTGAGGAACAAAGAATATTGCATAAATTTCTACAAGGCAGTGAAGAGTATTGGCAAGATACAGCCAAAGCTTTTGAAAAAGGAGCCGATGCAGTTGAAGACCAATTTCAAGAATACATTGAACACCTTCGAGAACTTTGCTCAAATGACGAGATATCTAGGAAAAAGGTTGAGAGTATTTTGCTTGTTCTAGGGGAGTTAAAAGCTTTTTTCGCTGGAATTCCTTGGAGGGGGTTTATAAGTTAGCGAAAGGATGGTTGTAACTTACAGCTGCCCAACACTGCGTAGCAGCGGACGGACGAGAGATTCCTGTTGAGAGTCACAGGTTATCTGCCGCCGCTGCACTTCACCGTTAGGTTCTGGAAACTCATTCAATAGAAGTCTGTGGCGCATTACACTGAAGCTATCTTTGAGGAGAATTCATGAAGGCAATTGTATGTACAGAGTATGGATCTCCTGATGCGATGCAGCTCAAGGAGGTAGAGAAACCGACTCCTAAAGAAAACGAAGTGCTGATTAAAATCTATGCGACAACAGTCACGTCGGCAGACATCCGCATCCGCAAGGCTGACCCATTCCCGGTAAGATTTTTCTACGGTTTTACAAGACCTAAAAACAACACGATTTTAGGGTCGGAGCTAGCTGGAGAAATTGAAGCCGTTGGTAAAGATGTCAAACAATTCAAAGTTGGTGATCCGGTCTTTGCTGGTGCAGGAATTAGTCTTGGTGCCAATGCTGAATACATTTGTCTGCCGGAATCAGGAGCGATCGCAATTAAGCCGATTAATATGACTGATGAAGAAGCTGCTGCTATCCCTTTTGGGGCAACAACCGCATTGATTTTCCTGAGAGATAAGGGCAAGATTCAGCGCGGACAGGATGTTTTGATCTATGGGGCTTCTGGAGCGGTCGGTATGGCTGCCGTGCAGCTTGCCAAGTTCTTTGGGTCACAGGTGACTGGGGTCTGTAGCACAGCGAAGTTGGACTTGGTGAAATCTTTGGGGGCTGACCATGTGATTGATTACACCAAAGAGGATTTCACTCAAAGCGATAAGACCTACGATGTTATTTTTGACACCAGTGGTAAAAGTCCATTTTCTGGTTGTGTCAGCGCCCTGAAAAACAATGGACTCTATCTCAGAGCGGTTCACATCAATCTATCGCCGATTCTCCGAGGGCTGTGGACTTCCATCACCAGCAGCAAAAAAGTAATCAGTGTGACTGCGATCGAGCGTAAAGAAGATCTGATTTTCCTCAAAGAGTTAATTGAGCTGGGGAAGATGAAGTCGATTATAGACAGGTGTTACCCGTTGGAACAGACTGCCGAGGCTCATCGGTATGTTGAGCAAGGACACAAGAAAGGAAATGTCGTCTTAACTGTGGCGCAAAGCAACAAAACCTAACAATCCCAATGCAGCACGGTTGCGGTTATGGGTGAATGCCTAGACTAGCCCTGGCAAGATTGGGAGCGCGATCGCGCCGTTCAAGCGGCTATAGGCGACGGGTCAAACGGCGGAAGAACCGATAGCTGGCCCGCACCCCGTCCAGCACCACATAGGGAACTCGCAACGGCAACCGCGACAGAATGGGCCGATACACCCAGCGATAGGCTCGTTTCAGGTCATCCCAGGCGGTGCAGGTTTCTGCTTTCAAAAAATCAGACACATCCGCCACCACTCCATGTCCCTCGCAGATCATGACATTCCGGCCATGCACATCGTGGGGATGCAACCCTTGCGATCGCGCATAGTCAAGGGCCTCATCCACCTCTTGAATCACCCTGGGCGGAATCTTGACTCCCCGGTGCAAACAGTCATACAGCGTAATCCCGCGCAACCGTTTCAGCACTAAAAAGGTGTCCGTGGCATAGAAACATTCCGAAAACCCCGGATGGCTACCTAAACGGCGGTAGACTTCCCGTTCGGCGGGTAAACCGGGGCGACCGGGGGCATAGATTTTGACCACCCACGCGGGATAGTCAGGATGGGCCAAAACAGCAGCATAGTTGCCCGTACCCAACACTTGCCAGGACAGAGGCACTGCACGCACCACCACCGGGTCATGGGGAGTGATACTTTCCAAGAGCAAGTCGGGCAACAAGGTTTGATGCACCAACTCAACAAAACTCTGAAGCGGCGGATTTACTTGCGTCGATTGGGACATGGGTGGGAACTGGGGCATAGAAACATGGCAAAGTCGCAGGACTATCCGGGCGGCTGGGTGGACTCGGCGGGGGCCACGCAACTCGGAAAAGTCGCTCCTATCCTAGCTTGCCAACTGGGGGAAAAGGTTAGGTAAATTCTCTACTTTGATGACTGATTGCGGTTAGTTCGGCAATGTGAAACCTGCCCAGCGTTAGTGTGGAGTTAGGCGATCGCCCCACCCCACAAAACCTCCACACCTCTTGCGCTTGAGTTGATAGCGTGACTTAAAAGTCAGCCAATGGCATCATCTACCCCGACAAAACTATGCACAAAAGATGGCACAAATTTAGAACATAGACTGGAGCAGTGATTAGACTATATCCAGTACATCAATCACCCAAATCAGGGTATAAGGTAGGAAAATTTCTGTCTATTAATTTAAGTGAGTGGTCATTGCATTGGGCCTTTGGCAAACTGGTCTAAAAGTATTGTGGTAAAGCACACAAAGAATGTGAGAAAGTATGAACAAATTGAATGAAGCAAGCGCAACTCCTTTCGCTCAAACCTTCTTTCATGGAACAAAGGCTGATCTGAAGCTGGGGGATTTAATAGAACCTGGATTTAATTCAAACTTTGGACAAAATAAAAAAGCAAAATATATCTTCTTGGCAGCTACTCTGGATGCAGCAATTTGGGGTGCTGAGCTTGCGCTTGGAGATGGTCGCGAAAGAATTTATTTGGTGGAGCCAACAGGCCCAATTGAGAACGATCCCGATTTAACTGACAGAAAGTTTCCTGGGAATCCAACAATGTCTTATCGTTCCCTGCACCCCTTTAGAGTTGTCGGTGAAGTCTCAATTTGGCAAGGACATTCAGCAGAACAAGTCAAAGCGATGAAAGATGGATTGGTTAAGCTTAAAGCACAAGGCATTGAGTCACTTAATGACCGCTAATACTCCGCTGTCACGCCGACTGTGATGCAGTTGCTTGGTTGAGTTCGAGAGATGATTAACCGTGGGTGAAGCGTGGCGTGCAATGGTTTGGTTTTTGGCTGGGGGGCGCACGACAAGATTGCGGTGAGTGGTGAACGTAAGGCTAGCCCTGGCAAGATTGGGGGCGCGATCGCGGCTTGATTTTGCTTGTTGGCTGAAAATTTAGTACAAACGCTCGTGACTTTTGGGTAAAATCCGCTATAAACGATAGGAGAGCTAGCTGGTGTGGCTCTGCCCTCTTCTGCCAGTGGGGAACCCATGAACTTGAATCGTGCTTTGGCTCAACCGACTTCTGACTCCGCGATCGCGCCAAGCTTCACAGTGATTGGCACGGTGAAAGGGCCGGGAGACAATGGCAACCAGTATGTTTTCATTACTGCCGACAACCGCTACGTTAAAGTCGGCGAGTTTGTCTATTACAAAGTGTTGGCGGATGGTCAGCTTGACCAGTGGGTGCAGATTTTGGGCAAAATTTCGGCGTGTCGGTTGATTGACCATTTGCCCGATCGCATTTTTGCGGATACGGAAATCAGTCCGGAGGCGATCGCGTCGTTGATTGGGTTTACCTACACCAACCCAGAAATTTACGAAGTCACGGTAGATGTGATTGGCTATTTTGATGACAATTTAGGGTTTATGAATCCGCGCAAAACTCCCGATCCGGGGGCGAAGGTATTTCTGGCGGACAATGCCATGTTGCAGCGGGTGCTGAACAAAAAACAACCGGGGGCGATCGGCTCGGCCCACATCGGTCATTTGCTGTTGCGGGAAACGGGGGCGGTGCCCGTGGCGCTGGATGTGAAAGAACTGGTGAGTACCCACATGGCGATTTTGGCGGGAACGGGGTCGGGCAAATCCTACACGGCGGGGGTGTTGATCGAGGAATTGCTCTCGCCCCACAACCGGGCGGCGGTGCTGATTTTTGACCCCCACGGGGAATACAGCACATTGACGGAAATGCAGGGCAATGAACAGTTTCGGGGAGAGGATGGCTACCTGCCCAAGGTGAAAGTGCTTACGCCCGACGACATTCACATTCGGATGTCATCTCTGGATTATGCCGATATTGTGGCCTTGTTGCCGATGATGAGCGATCGCCAGCAATCGATTCTCAACAAAGCGTTTTTGATTGTCAAAAAACATTGCCAGGGCGAATATCGCTGGGATGTGCATGACCTGATTGCTGCCGTGCGCGAAGCGGATACCCAGGTGGATGACGAAGGCAACGAAAAGTTAGGCTCATCGGCTATGGCGTTGGAATGGAAACTGGAGCGGCTGGGGCGATCGCCCTACTTCCATCCCGTGCAGCACCTCGCGCCCAAAGATTTGTTTGAACCGGGCCAAGTCACCGTTTTGCAGATGAACGAAATTAGCCAGGAAGAACAGCAGGTCATCTGTGCTGCCGTGTTGCGCCAAACCAACAGCGCCCGGATGGATACGCAAAAAGACCGGATTGAGCCAACGGATGAAAATTATTTGCCCTATCCGGTGTTTATTTTGCTGGAAGAGGCCCATCGCTTTGCCCCGGCCCACGAGCCTTCGCGGTGTAAGGCGGTGATTCGGACGATTCTCAGTGAGGGGCGCAAGTTTGGCCTTGGCGTAGGCTTGATTACCCAGCGTCCCGGCAAGTTAGATTCCGATGTGTTGTCCCAATGCATGAGCCAATTCATCATGCGGATTGTGAACCCGGTGGATCAGGAAAGCCTGAAGTATGGGGTGGAGGCTGCGGGTCGGGATTTGCTGAAAGAACTGCCCGCCTTGACCAAAGGCCAGATCATTATCTCTGGGGCCTGTGTGAATACGCCAGTGTTGTGCAAGGTGCGGCAGCGGCGAACCAAACACGGGGGGGAAACCCTGGATGCGCCGAATGAGTGGTTGCGCCATTTTCAGGCCCATCGCCAACGCGATCGCGAGATTGCCGCCGCGCCCGTTACGCCTCAACGGCGATCGCGAAACATCCGAGGCATCAGTTTAGAGTAATGCGGACTGTCTCCCCTGCCGTTTGTAGTTGATCCCATATCGAGTTCGAGACGCAGCATTGCGACGCTCATGAGTACGCTTCGTAAATGGATTGGGATCGGGTTGGCGGAAGTCGTCCTATCGCTGGTATTGATTGCGATCGCCCCCCACTTTCTCAACTCCCCCAATCCCACTGCGGGCTTTTTGATTTGGCTGGCGGTGCCAACGCTGTTGGGTAGTTCTGGCCTGTATGTGGTCTACCGCATCGTGGATGCCCAACGGGCGCGGCGGTTATTTATCTCTGCCTTCCCGGAATATGCCCACCTGTCCTTGAAGTCGTTCCTAGCAATATCGGCAGCCCAGGTCAGTGCCAACTTGGAGATGTTGCACGCTGCACGGGACGATGCCGATTTTCAATCACTACGCATTTCACTGTTTGACTTATTACGGTCTTCAAAACGATGAATATCAATCATGCCGGACGGGCTTTGCTCTTTGCAGGGTTTGCGATCGGGTTGAGTTCTTGTGGAGTCATTCCTGGCTCCAGCATGGCCACTGTTGAACCGGGCTATGCCGGACTCAAAATTCAACTCTATGGCGGTCAGAAAGGTATCGAAAACGCCGAAGTGGTGACGGGTCGCGTTTGGTACAACGGCTACACCGAAGAAGTGGTGACGTTTCCTACTTTTATCAACACCTACCCCTTTACCCAGGCTGCAAGCGAAGGATCGCCAACCGATGAATCGGTCGTTTTTTCAGTTGGTGGTAGTCCGGTTTCGGCAGATGTGGGGTTATCTTTTGGCTTTACCACGGAATTATTACCCGGCCAAGCCAACAAAACCAAGTTGCATCAGTTCTATGAAACCTATCGCAAAACGCCGGATCAGTTTCGGGCGAACGAGTTACGGAACGGGATTCGGAATTGCTTTGGCGAGGTGGCGGAACAGCAGAAGCTTACGCCGTCTATGTTGCCCACAAATCAACAAAAACTGGTGCATGGCGTTTCTGCCTGCGTGCAAAGGCAGTTCCCGACGATTGTGGTGCAGGATGTTTCTTTGCTAGGCCCGCTGCGCTTGCCGCCGGAAATCCAGAAAAGTATTGATGAGCAGTTTGCGGCTCAACAAGCGGCCCAAACCGCTGAGTCCAATCGCCGGAAGGTGGAGGCAGAAGCGGCGGCAAATGTGGCCAAAGCGAAAGGGGAAGCCCAAGTGACGGTTGAACAGGCGCGGGCTGAGGCGGAAGCAAACCGCTTGCGGGCGGCTTCGATTACGCCCCAGGTGTTGGAACTGGAGCGGTTGAAGGTGGAGCGGGCGCGGATTGAGAAGTGGAATGGGGAACAAGCGCCGACGATTCAAACGCCGAATGTGCAGTTGGGATCGAACGCGGGCCAACCGCCTAAATCTCCAGCGCCCCAATAACGCGCCCCAAGCCCTCAAACTGAATCGGCCCCGATCGCGATCGCCTCTCTGTACTGGCTACAGGGGCGATCGCTGGCTCCACTTGGGGGCACCTACTCAAACCATTCGCCGTTTGCCTGCAACTCTTTGAAACGGAGCCGCAGACCCAGGTTAACTTGCTTGGCAATCCAATACAGCACTGTCAGCACAACGAAGGACGCAATGATCACTGCCAGAGGCCGCTTTGAGGTTAAATCATCGGCTGTGGCTAGCAGAATGTTGCCGGGATCGGTGACAAAATCCCAACTGTTGTAGCGGCGGAAGCGCCCCAAGAACACCCCGATCGCCGACAGGGCATGGGTAATCAGTTCGGCCCAGAGAATGTAATGGGCGGCCCCAATGCGTTTCAGGTAATAGCTTTGGTTCATCACTGAGATGACGTAGGCTTGAAACCCGGCCAAAATGGCGAACAAGTGGAGCGGAATAAAAAACAGGACAATGATAAAAGCGGAATAGCCGGAGCGGGTGGCCCGAATCAGGTGGATGATATCGGTCAGGAGGTAGGGGGCATTGGGCAAGAAGGCGATGAACACGGCAAAGGCAACCCACCACAGCAGCGATCGCGAGAGTGACCGTCGCCGATACAGCAAAAAACTCAAGACCAGCGGAATAAACGCGAGAAATAAATTCCAAATAATCCAGCCGCTATGTCGATTAAATGCATCATAGGCATCTGTCAAGATTTCTTCCATGCCATCCTTTCCTCTATCGCCAAACGTGTTCTGGGCCAGTTGTGGTTTGTGCTGGGTTGGTTACGTGAAGCCACCAGGTCGTCGTCAATTGCGCGAATCTGAGCACCACACACCGCAGCTAGCTACCGGGCGATCGCCAACGTTTACAGAAATTGGCTTGTCGTTCAAGCTGGCGATGGCCTGCATCCACGGGTACGGCCCCCAAATTCCGGCTGGGCTGGTGCTTACTGAGTCGATTGGGCTTTCTCTAGGGCCGCTTCGCTATTTTGGCGATAGAGGGCGACGCGGGTTTGGGCCAGGGTGTAGCGCGAGTCGGTGGTGTCCACTTGGGCCATCAAGTCTGAGGCTTTTTGCCATTGGGAGGCCAGTTGGAGCCAATCCGCTGAGGTTTGGGCGGCTTTGCCATCGGCTGAGGTTTTTTCGGCCAAGCGCACCGCAGTGGCAAAGGGATCATCGCTGGTGGCCCCTGGGGTGGGGCTGGCGGGGGCGGATGGGTCAGAGTCGGGGGGCGTTGAGGCGGTGACAGAACTGGTGGGATTGGCGATGAAGCGATCGTAGAGCCACCAACCTCCGGCTAAAAGCAAACAACTGGCGATCGCCCCACCGATAATGCCCTTCCAAAATTGTTGGCGTTCTTGTTTTTTCCGCAGGGCGATTTTGGGCGGGATAGCCTTGCTCAACTCGGAGCGATTGGTATCTGTCTCGCGATTGGCCCAATCTGCCTGTAACTGTTGCAAAAAGCTGGGACGCTTGAGAGTGATTTCTTCCGACCACACCAACTGATTTTCGGGATCGCGGCTAATTTCTTCTAGCCAGAGGAGTTGCTGTTCCCGGACAATCCGACTGTTGATATTGACCCGGCGAATGTTGCGGGGCGAAATTTCTTCGAGCAAGTAGCGAATTCGCTCGACCAAAACGGGTTGTTCTAACTGCTCAAGGGTGGGGGCTTCGCAGAGGAGTTGCAAAACGCCATCAGCAAAGATTGCTCTGGTGCGAACGCCGGAATCTGCTAGTTTTTCGTTTAATACCTGGATTACCGCAGCGACACTGCCCTGCTTGGCCTGTTTAATGATGTCGTTTGCTTCGTTGGTCATAGGATTACCCGCAAGAAAGTGACGAACCCCGATCGCGTGCGCCTGGGAGGTTGCTTCGGACTAAGACGATTGAATTGCACATTGAACCGCACTCAGATGGCTCATTCTACATCTGAATCATGGATGACAAACTAGGGCAGATTCCCACAAACTTTAATTATGATTACTGATTTCCCAAACTTCAAGCCTTGGGAGCCAGCCTGGGGCGATGGGGGGCGAAATCGAGCGTTGGGCCTAATGTAAAGGTGCGCTTAATGTAGGTGCTGGCAATCATTGAATCGCCGGATCTGCCAGAGATCAGTATTGAAGCGGTTTGCAGGGGTATCGTCCCAGCGATCGCGGTCGAGCCAAAACTCAAATAAAGCAGTGTTGGTGGCCCGTAATCGCCAGGAGCGATCGCACCCTAATAACTCCGCGATCAGGTGTTGCAAGATCCAGCTATGGCTCACAATCCACAGGCGATCGCCGTTGCTATGGGTTTGCAGCAAATGCTGGATGAATTGGTGCGATCGCATTCTGGCCTCGGCCAGGGTTTCGGCACCAGGGATGGGAATCCAATCTGGCGAGGCTTCCAGTTTTTGGCACAGATCGGGATACTGGCGCATGGCTTCGGCCCAGGTCAAGCCTTGAAAAATGCCATTCTGAAACTCTTTTAGCTCATCGGCAAACTGAATTTGTAGCGGAGGATGGCTGGCTTCTGGGTCTACCGGGGCGATCGCCCCCGCATCAATCAAGTCACTCACCGCCGCTGGCAAAGGCGCAGTTTGAAAGTAATCCACCAAAATTTGGGTGGTTTGGGCCGCTCGCCGCAAAGGACTGCTGTAAATATGGGTCGGCCACCAGGCTTCTGCCAATAACCGCTGGGCCAGTTGGGCCGCTTGTTGTTGGCCCACATCAGACAAGGCAAACTCTTGGTGTCCCTGCATCCGCTTTTCCTGGTTGCCGGTCGATTGGGCATGACGGATAAACAGGAGCTTCACGACTCCGTGCATAGGGTGTGCTGTGCCTCCAGGGATTTGCTCCCCTACCCTACACGCTGTTCGGCATTTTGGTCTGTTTGCATTGAGCGTTACAAATGGTTGAATTTTGGCTCAATCTGTTGCAATTTGCGTAATTTGGGGATCACTAAGCCTAAGGATCACTTACAGATTATTCATTATGGCAATCGCGCAACAGGCTTCTGAAACCGCCCCATTCCCGGCTCAGGCTTTGGCTTTGGCCCAGGTGCAGCCCAGTGGTACGACGGATATTCGTCCGTGGGGGTCGTTTACCGTGCTTGATGAGGGCAATGGCTACAAAATCAAGCGGATTGAAGTGAATCCGGGGCATCGGTTGAGTTTACAAATGCATTATCACCGCAGCGAACACTGGATTGTGGTGTCGGGCACGGCGCGGGTGGTCTGCGATGAGCAAGAAATTGTTTTGTGCAGTAACCAGTCTACCTACGTGCCCCAGGCGAAGGTGCATCGGTTGGAAAATCCGGGGGTGATTCCGCTGGTGGTGATTGAGGTGCAGAATGGAGATTACCTCGGTGAAGATGACATTATCCGGTTTCAGGATGATTATGTTCGCGAGGCGAAGTAAACCCTGAGGTTTTTCGGCCTGAGGTCAATCATCCGCAGTTTGCATCCATGCACCACGCTTCTATTCGGACGGCTAATATCCATCGGGCGATCGCATTTTACGAGTTATTGGGGTTTACCGTGTGCGATCGCTTTACCACGGGTTACACCCTGGCGTGTTGGCTGGAGGGCTTGGGGGGGCGCATTGAGTTAATCCAAATTCCCCAACCCAAGCCTGCTGCGGATGCCTTTGGGGATGAGCATTATGTGGGGTATTACCATCTATCCTTTGATCTGACGGAGTTGGCCTCGGATTTGCCCAGTTGGTTAGGGGCATTGCAAACTCGCTTTGCGGCGGCCAGTGCGGCTGACGACCAGGTGCAACCGCTGACCGTGTTACTGCCCCCAGAACAACAGATGATTGGCGATCGCGTGTATGAAGTGGCGTTTATTGCCGACGCGGATGGCTTGCCCCTGGAATTTCTGCGGTTACTCAAATAACCTCGTTATCTTAAGAATAGGGGGCCTGAATGGACAATGCCTGACGGAAGGGGGGCGGTGTTTGGGCCATGTTCTGGTTGATTGTGCTGCCACTCTATATTCATCCGCGTGCTTATTATGGATACTGCCGAACCGTTTCTTGATAATTGGACGTATCTCCGCACAGAACTGAGCTGGTTGGATCGGGTGTTGGCCAATGCGATCGCCCGCCAACGCAAAGACAGCAAAGAAGTTGAACGGGTATCCCGATCCAAAGCCGATGCCGTAACCAGCCATTGGTGGAAAGGCTTGGTCACGGTGGATGGGTTAGTGGCAGGCGACTCCCCCGCCGAGCTTCCCCGCCGTCGCTCTGGCAGCAATGCCAGTTATCAGCAGCAGATGGAAGCACGCATTCGGGCCAGTCGTAACCAGGGGATTGTGTTGGGGTTGCCTTCTCTGTGTCAGCGGTTGGATTTGTCTACCTTTGAGAAAAATACGGTGTTGATGGCGCTGGCCCCAGAGATCAATCGGCGCTATGCCCGGATGTATAACTTTTTGCAAGAGGTTGACCAGGCGGGGGCGGCGGGGTTGCCTACGGTGGATCTGATTTTGCGGTTGCTCTGTCGGAATGATACGGAGTGGCGCAAGGCTCGGTTGTCCCTGGCGGCGGGGTCGTGTTTGGTGCAGCATGGCCTGGTGGAGTTTCCGGCGAACCAGGCTGAACCGTTTTTGGCCCATGTGGTGAAACTGTCTGACCCTTGTGTGGAATATTTGTTAGCCGAAGCTCCGACGTTGATTACTCTGGAAAACTTGCTGGCCGCTGCCCCCAGTGCGAGAGGTGTGGGGCTTGAGGCACCATCGGGCATAGCGTTCCAAGGGGCAGGGTTAGCGGCGGATACCTGGGAGCCGGAACGGGCGATCGCCCCGGCCTGTGCTTTAACCAGTGCGCCGGGGCGTGATTCATTGGTGGCGATCGCCCCTCCTGCCCAGCGCCCAGAGAAACCTTGGGCAACGCTGGTCTTGCCCCCACCCGTATTGGCAACGGTGCAGCACATCAGCGATCGCCTGCGGTATGCCGAACAGGTTGATGATACCTGGGGGTTTGGGGCGATCGCGTCGTCAGCGATGCCCAGTGAGGGCACTCTGGTGCTGTTGGCGGGGGCGAAGGGGACGGGCAAAACTACGGTGGCTCAGGCGATCGCCCACTCTGTGAACCACCCCTTGCATTCGCTGGATTTAGCCCTGGTGGCCCCGGCCCAGGCCGAAGCCTTGTGCCAACGGTTGATGACAAAAAACTTGCCGATTTTGCTGCTGAAATCCGCTGGGGTTTGGTTTGGTCGCTCATCGCCCCTGTCCAAAGCCCAACTGCACCAATTTCTCTCAATTCGGCAACAAACCACCAGTCTGACGTTTTTCAGCGTTGCGGCAACCCGTGCAATCAAAATGCAGTGGCAGTACCAAATGACGCAACAAATTGTATTGTCGTTGCCCAACCAAGCGGCACGGCGACAACTGTGGCGACTGGCTTTTCCTGCTGAGGCTCCTCTGGCGGCCAAAATCGACTGGCAAACGATCACAACTTGGCGACTGACTGGAAAAGAAATTTTTGCGATCGCCCGTGAAGCCGCCATTTATGCCGCCGCTGCCCAAGCTAAAACAATCACTCTCGCCCACATCACCCAGGCTTACGCCGCCCACCAAACGCGCCCCGGATTGCCTAAACCAATGCATTAAGGGAGGCGATCGCTGGCTTGGCTGATGAGGGGCAGGCGGGCGGGTTTGCGTTGGCGAATTTTGACCATGAGCCAAATGCTGCTCAAAAAATATCCAGAGGTGACGATGCTGTTGGCGAACCAGAGTTGGAGGGCCAGGGAGCCAGCGTTTTTGGCCCCAATCCCCAGGGATACATAGGTGATCAGCCAACCCAGGGTTAAAATCACGACGGTTCGGCTTAACTCTTGGCGTTGTTGACTGCCCTGGCGGTAATACACTGTCCACAAGGCCGGGACAAAGCCCACAACGGGCATAGCGTACAGGTAAAGCATGAGGCGAGAGTTGCCCCAATCATCTGGCGGGGCAGGGGCAGACACAGGGCGGCGGCTCGGCGGCTCGGAAGGCATAGTCAGGCGGGGGGTGGGTTGTTGTTCATCCTAGCTTGGATTGGGGAAGCGCGGTCTACCGGATGTGGGCCTGGTTTAGTAGCTCGGCCAAGGCTTCCAGGTTAATCACAAAATTGCTGACGGGGGCGGTCATTCCGACAAAATCCCGATCGACGGTTTGGGCGGCGAGGGGGGCGGTGTCGGTACGGCCACAGTAGTAGTGAACGCCGATGTGCTGGGCGATCGCGCGGTAATAGGGCAACACGTCGTTGGGTAAAAACAATTCGATCAGGGTGCTGCCTGCCGGGGCAAAGACCAGATTAGCGAGTCCGGCTCCGTGGGGGGCGATGATCACCGCGGCTTGGGCAAATAGGGCAATTTGGGCCTGGGCAGACAGGGCTTCAAGCTGGACACTGACAAACCCCAAGGTGTCGAGATAGGCAACGACGGCAGCTTCATTCACGACTGTGCGGTATTTGGCTCCGGCACGGCTGATGTAAAGGCGGGGAGTTTGGGGGGCGATCGCGAAACAACTGGGAGTTAGCAACCGTTGCCGCAAAAACTGACATACGCTGGGGGGCACGATTCCAGCAGCAAAGGAGGAGACGGGCACCAACAGGCGATCGGCGATCGCGTGGTAGGTGGGAGCTTCGATCACCTTCTCCAGGGGAATTCCCACCAGGGCCAACAATTCGCGCTGGGCGGGCAGCAGGCAGGGATTGACCAAAATCTGGTCGATCGCGGCCCAATCTACGCCGCTTTGCTCTAAGACGGCGACTTTGGGCAGGGCATCATACAGCCAGTGGAAGTAGTTGTAGCTGTAGCGAATGTGGAGGCTGGCGATCGCTCCGGTTTCGACGACGGGGGCAGGCAAAAACTGGGACGATGCAATCAGGGCCGCATTCCCCACGGAGGCATCGGCAAGCAGGCGACCGTCATCAGTCAAAACGGCCCGCGTGTAGGGATCGACCCAGATGCGCCCCTGGGGAACGGTGACAAGATTGGCTGGCCCAAGGGCGATCGCGGCGGGAAAGGCAGCGGCAAGGGCGGGGTCTGTTCCCGTTGGGAGGGCTGTCCACTGCATCACCTGGGCGGGTTCTACGGGGGTGTAAGTGGCGGGATTGGACGGGGTGGTTTGGGCGATCGCGGTGAATGGCGCTGGGCAAAAGTCCTGGATCACCTGCTCCGACAATAGCCCCAGCCCACAATCGCGCACGGCGGTTGGGTTATAGCCAAGGTGTTGCAAGGCATAGCCGATGAGCAAAAAGCCCTGCTGCCAGACGGGATTGCGCTGTAAGCCTTGGATGGCCAGGGCAACCACGGCGGCAAACTCGCGTTCGGCGGCGATGTGTTGCAGGAAGGCTTCGTAGGCGGCCATGTCTTCTGGCTGGAGTTGGATTGCGGTGTGCAGGGCGGCGATCGCCTCGGCAATCTCTCCCGTTTGGAGCCAGAGCTGGGCCAGGGTGCGCCAGTATTCTGCATTCTCTGGGTCAAGGCTGACAAGGTGCTGCAAACCCGCGATCGCCGCTGGGACTTGCCCCTCGGCCAACTGAAAAGCCACCATCAAGTTCAGGGCTTCCAGGTCATCAGGGGCAACACCATCCGGCAGGGCAGCGGGGTCAACGGGCTGAGTCACGGGGCAGCAACAAAAATAAACCAACTCGCTCCAGTCGGGGCTGGATCATGCCCCCTACCATAGCGCGATCGCCCGGAGCCTGCCTACTGGGGCAATGTCGAGGCCACGATTTGTGGCCACCAAGGTTCTTGTGTCGATTTTCTTGCGTCGATCGCGGGGGTAGCCAGTACAGTGGAAGACGGTTGGCGAGATGAGAGTCCTATGGGTTTACCAAAATTCCGACGGCGAATGGTGCGTTTTCTGGGAGTGGCGATCGCGGGGGTGTTGGCGATCGTCCTCACAAACTGTGCGGCTGGGCAGCAACCGGCTCCACCGCCCACCGCCACGGGTGAAACTGCCCCCGCCGGAACCTTGGTCTATGGATCTGGGGGGCAACCTGTGAATTTGGAACCGGGCAATGTGACCGATGGCAATTCCCTAATTGTGCAACAGCAGATTTACAATCGCTTGCTGGAGTTTAAGCCGGGAACGACGGAGTTAGCGCCTGCCCTGGCCACGGAGTGGAGTTCGACTCCGGATGGCAAAACCTGGACGTTTAAGCTGCGATCGGGGGTCAAGTTTCACGATGGCACGCCGTTTGACGCGGCGGCGGTGGTGTTCAATGTGGGGCGCTGGTGGGACCCCAACCATCCCAATGGGTATCGGAATGCGGGCAAGAGTTACGAGATCTGGCAGCAAATCTTTGGGGGGTTTAAGGGAACTCCGAATGCTTTGATGGAGACGGTGACGGCAGTTGATCCCATGACGGTGCGGTTTGTGCTGCGGCGACCGTTTGCGGCCTTTCCCAGTGCGATCGCCACGGGCTATTTTGGTATGGCAAGTCCGACGGCGGTGCAAAAAGCGGGGGCGGCCTACGGCACGGCCAGTGCGATGGCGGTGGGCACTGGCCCGTTTCAGTTCAAAGAATGGCGGACGGGCGATCGCGTCGTGCTGACCAAAAATCCCAACTATTGGCAACCGGATTTGCCCCAATCGGAGCAATTGGTGATTCGGTTTGTGACCGATCCGGCGGCCCGGTTAGCCCAACTGCGGGCGGGCCAAATTGATTTCACCGTAGACTTAGCGCCGGATCAACGGCAAGAATTGGCGAACGATCCCAATGTGCAAGCGATCGCCCGTCCGTCCTTTAATGTGGGGTATTTGGCGCTGAATCCCAGCTAAAAGCCGCTGGCGGATCGCCGGGTGCGGCAGGCGATCGCCCAGGCCATCAACCGTCCGGCGATCGTCCAGGCATTTTGGGGGGATTTGGCGAAACACGATGCCCACTTTTTGCCCGAATCTCTGGCCTGGGCCAATAATCCCCAACTGCAACCCTATCCTTTTGATCCGCAAAAGGCCAAGCAGTTGTTAGCGGAAGCGGGGTATCCCAACGGGTTTGAGTTGGACTTGTGGTACATGCCCGTGTCGCGGCCCTATTTCCCCACGCCCAAGCCGATTGCGGAAGCGTTTGCAGCGGATCTCAGCGCGATCGGGATTCGAGTGAATTTGCAGACTAAAGATTGGGCGGCGTACTTGGCGGATGTGCGGAAGCCACCGGGGTTCCAGTCGTTTATGTTGGGCTGGACGGCGGATTATGGCGATCCTGATAGTTTCTACTATCCCCACTTTGGCCCCGGTGCGACGGATGATATTGGGAATTGGCGGAGCGATCGCCTGCTGCAACTGCTGGAGCAAGGACGGGCCACCCAAACCCAAAGCGATCGCGCCAAAGCCTATGCCGAAGCCGACCAAATTATTTATCAGGAAGTGTTGCGCCTGCCCATTGTCCATTCCCAGCCGCTCTTGGCCCAGCGGAAAACGCTCCAGGGTTGGGTGCCCAGTCCCTTGGGGTCAGAACCCTTTGCCAGTATTCGCAAATCCTAGCGGGTCGCAAAAGGACGGGGGCGATCGCGTCTATCTGGCCTGCCCAGGGCTATCGTACTTGGGGGAGAACGACGGTTGCGGGTTCGAGGGGAACTTTCACTGTAAAGCAGGTTTGATTGTCGCCACTGCTCACGGAGACGACTGCGCCGAGGCGTTCAGCCAGCTTTTTAACCAGAGCCAACCCCAACCCTGTGCCGGAATATTTCCAGGGGTCATGATTGGGAATGCGATAAAACTTCTCGAAGATCAAGGTTTGCTCTTGGGGCGGAATTTCAACCCCGGTATTGATGACTTGGATCAGGAGGCTGTTGCTTTCCAGGTGGGTGTTCACTTGGATCTGACCGTTGGTGGGAGTGTATTTGCAGGCGTTGGTGAGTAGTTCGGTGATGATCCGTTCCAGGTAATCTAAATCGGTGGTGAGGGGGGGTAAATCAGCGGCAATGGCGATCGCCAGGGTTTGTTGGCGGGTTTCGGTGCGGGTGGCAAAGGGTTCGGTGAGGTGAATGAGCCAATCGCTGGGATAAATGGTGGTGTGGGCGAGGGGTTCGGTTTCTGAGTCGAGGCGGAGCAGGTCAAGCAGGGCCGTAACGAGGGTGATTTCTTTGTCGCATTCGTCTTGCAAAATCTGGAGGTACTGTTCGGCGGGGGGGAGGGTGGTATCGGGTGCGACCTGGAGCGGTTGGGCCGTGGTAATTAGCCCTTGCTCTTTGAGCAACAGGGTCAACATTTGGGTGGCGAGTTTGATGTTGGAGATGGGGGTGCGGAGTTCGTGGGAGATGGTGCTGAGAAAGTCGTCTTTGAGTTGGTTGAGCCGCTCGACTTCTTGGAGTTGGGCTTGGGTGCTTTGGTAAAGGTGGGCTTGGCGGACGGCGATCGCGCATTGCTCGGCCACTTGGCGTACCAGGTAACATTCCAGTTCGGTGAAGCTTTCGTCGTGGTGCCGGAATAACCAAATGGCCCCAAAGGTGCCTTGTTCGTTCAGCAGGGGGCTGCTCAAAATGGCGTATTGTCGTTCGATGTGGCGGGGCAGGGGCGATCGCGAGGCCAGGACACAAAACTGCACCGTCTTTTCCGCGAAGAGTTGGGCATGGATATCGGGCAACTCCGCGATCGCCAAGGTCTGCCCGACGGCGGTGACAATGCCATCCTGTTTCCACTCGTAGCGGATTTTCACCGTTCCCGCCGCCAAATCATACTCCACCGTGTCGCAGCACAGCAGCCCCAACCCGTGCGCCAACTCCTGCACCGCCGCTTGCAAAATCTGAGTTTCGTCCAGGCTGGCCCGCACCCGGTCGGTGATGCGTTTTAACAATGCCTCGTATTCCAGGGCTTGTTGCAGTTTCCGGGTTTGTGCCCGAATTTTGGTTTCCAGGGTTTGGGTTTGGTGTTCTAACTGTTGTTGCAACTGGCGCACGAGCAAATGATTTTGGACGCGGGCCAACACCTCTTCTACCTGGAAGGGCTTGGTGATGTAGTCTGCGCCGCCCACCTGAAAGGCGCGAATTTTGTCCCCGATTTCGTTGAGGGCGCTGAGAAAAATGACGGGAATTTGGCTGACGCGATCGTTGGCTTTGAGGCGTTGACACACTTCATACCCGTCCATGTCGGCCATGCAGATGTCGAGCAGAATGAGGTCGGGGGGGGCTGCCTGGGCGGCTTTTAGGGCCAAGGAACCCGTTAGAACTTTGCGGACTTGGTAGCCCTCTTGCTCTAGCATGGCGGCTAGGACGCGCAGGTTATTGGGGGAATCGTCAACAACGAGGATATCTCCGCTGGCCGCTGCTTGCTGCATAAGCTATTCAGGCTGAGTGAGGTCAATAATAGACTCAAATTGAAAGTTGTGGATCAAGTCGGCGAGAAGGTCGGCGAAGGCCGCTTGCTCCGGGGGAATGGTGGCAATGAGGTGGGTGAGTTGGCGTTCGTTGGCTTGCAGGGCGGCGTGGTGGCACTGGGCAATCCAATCGGGGGGCATAACGGCAAAGTGGTCACGGGTGAGGGTGTTGGGCGTTGGGTGGCAGGTTGGTGACGCGATCGCCCCCAAGCACTCATCGATGGCTTCATACCGATATTGCACACCTAGATATTCAGCCATTTTGGCAAAAAGTACGCTTTCTTGGAAAGGCTTGCTGACAAAATCGTCGCATCCGGTTTGGCGGATGGCGATTTGTTGTGGTTCAAACACGGTGGCGGTTAAGGCGATGATGATGGTTCGCTCCGGGGCTTTGGGGTCGGGGGGGGGGCTTTGGGTTTGTTCCTGTTGTCGGATGCGACGGGTGGCTTCGTAGCCGTCGATGATGGGCATTTGCATATCCATCCAGATCAGGTGGGGACGCCAGGTTTGCCACAGCGCGATCGCCCGTTCACCATTTTCGGCCTCGCACACTTCAAAGCCCACGCTGCCCAAAAGCTGGGTTAATACGAGCCGACTTTCGGCGTTGTCATCCACCACCAGAATCCGGTACCGGGGTTGGTGGGGCAGTAACCCTGTGATCCGTTGGAGGCTGGGGCGATCGCCGGTTTGCTCCTCCGCCAAGACCACCTTGCAGGGGATGGCAAAGCGAAAGACCGACCCCACTCCGACTTGGCTTTCGACTGTAATCTTCCCACCCATGAGTTGAACGAACTGTTGGCTAATTGACAGACCTAAGCCCGCACCCTCTTGTGTCCGGTGGCCTACCCGCGTTTGCACAAAGGCATCAAAGAGTTGGTTGAGATCTTGGGGGGCAATGCCAGGGCCAGTATCGGCCACGGTGAACTGGATTTGGCTGGCGCTCTCGGCGGCGGGGCGATCGCCCCCCCCATTGGCCGCATTGATGGCAAGTTCCACCCGCAACGAGACCCGCCCCGTTTCGGTAAACTTAATGGCATTGTTGAGCAGGTTGAGCAACACCTGGCGGAGTTTGCTTTCATCCACCAGAATGTAGCGGGGGACGTTAGCCGCCGCCTGAATCTCAAGCTGTAAGCCTTTGGTTTGGGCTTTCAGTTGCAACATTTCGTGCAAACTGCGTAACAAGTGGGACAGGTTAGTTTTGTTTTCGTCAATAAATGTCCGTCCGGCTTCAATTTTGGACATTTCCAGGACGTTGTTGAGTAATTCCAGCAAGTGTTCGCCGCTGCGGCCAATGATGCCAAGCTGCTGGCGATGTTCTGGGCGCAGGGTGGTGTCTCGTTGCAACAGTTGAGTGAAGCCCAAAATGGCATTGAGGGGGGTGCGGAGTTCGTGGCTCATGTGGGCCAGGAATTGGCTTTTGGCGCGGTTGGCGGCTTCGGCGGCTTCTTTGGCGACTTGGAGTTCGGCGGATTGTTGTTGGGCTTGGGCGAGGAGTTCGGCTTGTTGAATGGCGACTCCCAGTTGTACGGCGATTTTGCTGACAAAATTAATTTCTTTTTCGTGCCAGTGACGGGGTTTGGCGCATTGATGGATGCACAGTAGCCCCCAGAGTTGTTGGCCGCGCACAATGGGGACGACGAGGTTGGCCCGGACTTGGAATTTGGCCAGGATGGCGATGTGGCAATCCATCAGGGCGAGTTTGTAGATGTCATCGGCGACCCAGACGTGGCCGTGTTGGTAGTATTTGGCGTGGTTTTCGCCAAAGCAGTGGTCTTGGATGTGGGCGGCGAGGGCGGAGGGGTAGGGGGCGAGGACGGTTTCGGAGACGAAGGAGCCTTCGCTCCAGTTGCTGTCGGCGGTGAAGGCAAAGACGGCGACGCGATCGGCGTTGAGTAAGTTGCGGACTTCGGTGGTGGCGGTCTGAAAGATGGTGTGGAGGTTGAGGGTTTGGCGAATTTTTTCGATGACTTCGGCGAGGGCGCGTTCTCGTTCGGCTTCGCGGATGAGTTCTTCGGCGCGGCGGTGGAGTTGGGTGTCGAGGCTGACTTGGAGTTCCCGCGATCGCTGTTGGGTGCTGGCTAATAGTTCTGATTGGCAAATGGCGACGCTGAGTTGATCGCCAATTTGGACTAAAAAGTTAATGTCGGATTCTTCCCACTGGCGGGGGCCAGAATTTTGAAAAACGGCGAGTAAGCCCCACAATTGCTGATTGTTAAAGATGGCGATGATGATGTAGGCGCGGGCCTGGTAGCCTTGGAGGGCTTGGATGTAACAGTCGCTGAAGCCGGCATTAAGGATATCGGGACAGACGCGGAAGATTTCGCCTCGGCTAAAGTGGCCGCCGCCGGAGGTTTGGAGGTAGGTATCGGTGGTGGTGCGGAGGTAGGTGGCGGTGACGGGGCCGGTGTTGTATTCTTTGAGGCTGCATTCGCTGATGTTGGCGCGGAGTTCGGGGTGGGTTTCTTGATAGGCCAGGAGCGATCGCCACTCTTCGCCCACGGATTCTACGACAAATTCCCCGCTCCAGTCTGGGTGAAAGCGATAAATGGCGACCCGATCGGCTTTGGTGAGTTGGCGGACTTCGGCGACGGTGGTGGTGAAGATGGTATGGAGGTCGAGCGATCGCCGAATTTTGTCGATAATGGTGCTGACGGCCTGCTCCCGCTCCAAGGCTTGGGCGACGGCTTCGGCCAGTTGCTCTGATTGTTGTTGGAGTTGGCTGACAAACTGGGCCTGTTGCACGGCGGTGTTCAGGTGCATGGCAATTTGCTTCACCAGATCGATTTCGGTCGGTTGCCAATGGCGCGGTGCGCTGCACTGGTAGATGCACAGTAACCCCCAAAGTGCGCCCCCGGCCAGCAGGGGGACGATGAGCGCCGCCCGCACGTTGAATTGCTGCAAAATTTCTTGATGGCAGGGTTGCAAGCCGCAAGTGTGAATATCTGCCGTCACCCAGATGCGGCCCTGTTGGTAAAGCTGGGCGTAGTGGGTGCCAAAGCAATGGTCGTGGATTTTGGTTTCCAGGGCGGAAGGATAGGGGGGCACGACGGCTTCGGCCACAAATTCGCCGCTGTGGTGATGGGAGTCGGGGTCGAAGCGATAGATCCCGACGCGATCGGCATGGAGCAGTTGCCCGACGGCGGTGGCGGTGGCATCAAAGATGGTGGGTAGGTCGAGGGAGGTACGGATTTGGGCGACGACTTCGAGCAGGGCCGCGTACCTTGGCACGGCAGTCCACGGCTCAACGGCGGCGGTGGGGACTTGGGCCTGGAGGGTTTGGAGTTGGACTTGTAAGCGGGCGATCTCGTGGCGGAGGGCGACTTCGGTGGTCGGTTGGGCTGGGGCGGCCTCTTCGGGTTGGCGTGTGCCGTTCGTGTCTATCGGCTGAAAGGATTCGGCCATGCGTTCCTGTTCCTCAAAATCTGCGCGATCGCGATCCGGTCAACGTTGGAGTTGGTAGGCTGATAGGGCCATCCGCCGGGGCGGGTAGCTGGGCGATGCCTGTGGCTCTTGGCAAGACGGGCTGGGGGCAAGAATTGGGGATGGGACTCGGAACCGAGTCAGGGCGATCGCGCGATCGGTCTAGCGCCAAGGGCCTGAGCCTGCATTGCGCCCACCGTATGACAGCGAATCCTGAAAACAAACCCACTGCTGCTTATTTTATCGTTCTGCCCAGCCGAGATCTATACCGTTGGAGGTAGTTTTTGTTCTGTCCTGGGGCGCTAGTCTGATTGGCTGGGTTGCGTCAGGCGAGGGTGGTTTGGCCGCTAAAGTAATCTTCTAACTGGCGACCATGATCGTGGGACAAGGTGGTGAGGGGAATCAGCGAGGGGGTAAAGGCTTGTACGTCTAAAATTTCCATATCGTCGTTGATGCGGGTTGCGCCGACAGCATCGACTTCGACGACGACGCAAACGGAGTGGACGCGGCCATCGCGTTCTGGCGAGGAATAAATCCCGACTAAGCGCCGCACTTTGGCAACCTGGAGGCCCGTTTCTTCTTCTAACTCGCGCCGAATGGTGGTTTCGATGTCTTCGCCCCAGTTCACCATGCCGCCGGGTAAGCCCCATTTTTGGTTGTCGCGCCGCTGAATGAGGACGATGCGGCCATCGGGCAAGATGGGAATGACGCTGGTGCCAACGACGGGGTGCCGAAAGAGAATACCGAGAACTGTTTGAGCAAAATGCCAGAGCCGCCGCATAGTGATTGTATCCAAGTAGTCCGAACTGAGGTGGGTAGGCGATCGCCGGGGGCCGCGTCAGGCATGGGCGCTGCGGGTTGGGGCAGGCCGATGGTGGCGGGGCAAGAGTCACAGTTGGAACTCTTGCGATCGCGAGGGAGTACAGAGACTCCGGGCACCAGTATGGCTCACCCTGTCACCGAAGTGCAATTGGTCAGAAGCCTGAGTCTAGGGGGTGAGGGGCAAGGAGGGCGCTGGGCGATCGCCGCCGGGGCGAATGAAATTCAGTCTGGCCAGAGATTTTAGGTTAGATCCGCTAAAATTTGCGCGGCATGGGGTTCGGGTTTGACTTTGCGATAAATTTTTTCGATGTGGCCATCGGGGCCGATCACAAAGGTATTGCGGCTTACCCCTAGATATTCTTTGCCCATAAACTTTTTGGGGCCGTAGCTGTCGTAGGTGGTGGCGACTTTGCCATCCTCATCGACCAGGAGGGGAAAAGGCAAGCTGTGTTTCGCAATGAATTTTTCGTGAGCCTTCGCATTGTCGGTGCTCACGCCGTAAATGGGGATGCCAGCGGCCTGGAACTGGGCATAGGCATCGCGAAAGCCACAGGCTTCCTTGGTGCAGCCGGGGGTGTTGTCGCGGGGATAAAAGTACAATACGACCCGTTTCCCCCTAAGCTCTGCCAGCTTAACGAGGTTGCCATTGGAGTCGGGGAGGCTAAAGTCGGGGGCTGGGTCGCCTTCTTTGAGGGGCATGGTTCTTATCCTGAGTTGTGATGGTTCAGCAGGGGGCAAGGAACACGAAGCAAGGAGCCAGGTGAAGAGCCAGACGATTTTTGGGGGGCAGGGGGGTCACAGGACACCCTTGGAACTGGGAATGGTGTGGGCGCGGCGGGGGTCAGGTTCAACGGCCATCCGCAGCGATCGCGCAAACGCTTTGAAGGTGGCTTCGATGATGTGGTGGGAGTTGATGCCATCCAATTGGCGAAGGTGGAGGGTCATCTGGGCGTGGTTGACGATCGCCACAAAAAACTCTCGCACCAGTTGTGTATCGTAGGTGCCCACTCGCTCGGTGGGGATTTGCAACCCATAGCTGAGGTGGGGCCGCCCCGAAAAATCCAGGGCCACCTGAATCAAGGCTTCGTCCAGGGGGGCGACAAAGTGCCCGAAGCGGACAATGCCTTTGCGATCGCCCAGGGCTTGGTGCAGCGCCATGCCAAGGGTAATTCCCACGTCTTCGTTGGTGTGGTGATCATCGATTTCGTAGTCGCCTGCGGCCTGGATATCTAAATCGAAGAGGCCGTGGGACGAAATTTGGTGCAACATGTGATCCAAAAAGGGGACTCCGGTTTTGGCGTTGCATTGGCCCGTGCCATCAAGGTTGACTGTCACCTGGACGTTGGTTTCTCCGGTGCGGCGGCTCACGGTGGCGGTGCGGTGGGGCCGTTCGGGGGCGAAACTGGATTCAATGGGGCGATCGCTGATTTGCATAAGTCCTAGAGTTTACCGATGACGTGATTATTAAGTCCACTCTATTGTGTTCATTATTGTTCAATTTGGTGGAGTCCCGTTCCGTCACTCTAGGGAAAAAAAGGCGCTAAATGGCGGAGAGATTTGCCTCAAAATATTCTACTAGCAAAAACATTTTGAGGTAATCCTGGCTGGGGGGATGGGCTAAGCTGATGACTGTTGCGCCTCCATGGTGGGGCATAGAACACGCAGGACTGGTACAAATGGCACCAAATTCTGAACCGCAAAATTCTGAACCGCAAAATTCTGAACCGCAAAAAACTGAACGGCAAAACTCTGAACCGCAAAAGATTGATCTAGGCTATGTCGAGTCGGCGCGGGGGCGGTTGCACTTTACCCTCCATGCTGCACCGGGGGAACCGTGGGCGGTGGTGATTACGGGAATCGATCCGGGTGATCTTCGCAAAGCGGGGATTGGCCTGCGGTTGCGCGAGGCGGAGTGTGGCACCTTGAAGGCGTTGATGGCGAAGGAACGAAAATTAAATAAATTTGCCAACCGTAACCCTCACCCCGCCTGCGGCACCCCTCTCCCTAGAGAGAGGGGAAGAGGGAGATCAGCAAAATCAGATTTTATTCAATCCACGATCGCTAAGATAAATGCGGCGATCGCGGCGTTGCACGATACCCGGCAGCAAAATCACCAGAAACTCATGACTCGTCTTAAAGTTCTGCCGCCGGAGACGTTGCAGCACTGGGGGATTGATCCAGCCTGGGTGCAATGATGGGGTGAGGCTGGTGGGCCTGTTCCTCAGGAGTTGCGGAGGGAGGGAAAGGGCTGGAGCCAGCGATGGGCGATCGCCCAATCCAATATCCACTGCACCCCGCCGAACACCATAAAACTTTCCACCACAAATGCCACCAGCGCGGGCCATTGCAACGCTGTGTGCCAGCCTAGCTCGACCTGGGCTAACCCCCGCACGAGGCCAAAGGCCCCCACCGCCCCCGATCGCAAATGGGAGTTTGCATCATGCCGAATAATGTAGCGATAGGTGATGGCAAACAACGCCCCGGAAAATTGCGCGATGCCTACATTCAGCCATAGATCTGGCCCCAAGGCCCAAGTGGGGACTCCGCTGGCGGCGGGCAAACGCGGCACCAGCACCAGGCTATTGAAGGCAATGAGCAGGCCCAGGCCACAGGCGGCGGCGATCGCCCCCACAATGGCCGCTTTCAACGACTCTAGCCGTTCGGCCCAACTCAGGTGCAGAGCGGTGGACGGTGCAGTGGGCGGTTGCTTCATGCGGAATGGGCAGTACCAAAGCTTACCCTCCGTTTTTACCATACTGCCTGGGCGGTTTGTTGCGATCGCGCAGGAATTTGCCCGGTGTTTCCTGCCGGGGGCGATCGGCGGCAAACTCGGCTCTACCCTGGCCTGGAGGCCGCGCTGACCTGGATAGTGTCCCTGGATTCGGTAGTCCCTTGTGCGATCGACGATAAACCGATTCCCACTTTGAACTATGATCGTTCTTGAAGTTGTTTGTCACAGAACTTTTTATTAATCACTATGGATATTTTGACCTTGGGTTGGGTTGGGCTGTTGGTGGTCTTCACCTTTTCAATTTCCCTCGTTGTGTGGGCACGGAACGGATTCTGAAGCCAGGGGGCTGGGTTGTGAGTTAAGTGGCAAATTTAGCTCGCAGCCCCCAATTGTTCGGGCGAATCTGCTCATCCGGGTTGGCCAAATTGCAGTGTTTTTTTGAATCCGTTGGTATTGTGGACACTCAAGTTTTTGGTATTTTGATCCTCGCGGCGTTTGGGTTAATGGTCGTGGTGACGGGTGGGGTGGCCTACCTGACTCTGGCCGAGTGGCGCGATCGCCGTCGCAAAGACAACGATGAACGGGCCAACAAACCAATCAAACGACGCGCTAAGAGTCGTTCCTAGCTGGTTTCGCTAGATCGCTATCCTTTTTGTCCTGCTTGCTTACCCCTACTCCTCAACTTGCTATGACTCTCCCCCATGACAATATTGCGGCCCACGGTGGCCAGTTGATCAATCGCATCGCGACCCCGGAACAACGACAAGAATTTTTGGATAAAGCGGATCATTTGCCAGTGGTGCAAGTTGATGAACGGGCTGTTTCGGATTTGGAACTGATCGCGATCGGGGGGTTCAGTCCGCTCACTGGGTTTATGGAAGAGGCGGACTATCGTTCCGTCGTAGACACGATGCGCCTAAAAGATGGTACCCCCTGGGCGATTCCGGTGACGTTGCCGGTGAGCGAAGCGGTGGCCGACTCGGTGCAAGAGGGCAGTCTGGTGCGGCTGGATAACACGGCGGGACAGTTTGTTGGAGTGTTGCAACTGACCCAAAAGTATCGCTACGACAAAACCCACGAAGCCATCAACGTTTACCGCACGAACGAAGAGAAACATCCCGGTGTGGCCGTGGTCTATCGACAAGGGCCAGTGTATTTGGCGGGGCCAGTGTGGTTGTTGCAGCGCGATGCCCATCCCAAATTCCCGACTTACCAGATTGATCCTGCCGAGTCGCGATCGCTCTTCCGGGATAAAGGCTGGCAAACCATCGTCGGCTTCCAAACCCGCAACCCTATCCACCGCGCTCACGAATACATCATCAAATGCGCCCTGGAAATTGTAGACGGGCTATTTCTTCATCCGTTGGTCGGGGCAACCAAGGAAGACGACATTCCGGCCGATGTGCGGATGCGTTGCTACGAAATCATGCTGGAAGAATACTTCCCCCACGATCGCGTTATTCTGGCCATTAACCCCGCTGCAATGCGCTATGCTGGCCCCCGCGAAGCCATTTTCCATGCCCTCGTGCGGAAAAACTATGGCTGTACCCATTTCATCGTTGGGCGCGACCATGCGGGCGTTGGGGATTACTACGGCACCTACGACGCGCAGTACATTTTTGACGAGTTTGCACCAGGGGAATTGGGCATTACCCCGCTGAAGTTTGAACACGCCTTCTACTGCACCCGCACCAACCAGATGGCGACCACCAAAACCAGCCCTAGTGGCAAAGACGAGCGGATTCACCTCTCTGGGACAAAAGTGCGGGAAATGTTGCGCCGAGGAGAATTGCCGCCACCGGAATTTTCGCGGCCCAAGGTTGCGGCTGAGTTGGCCCGTGCGATGAAGGTCTTCACCGAAAACCAATACGAAATTTAGGGCAGCGCGGCTCAATCGTTCCTGAATCCGGTGATGGCGCTGCGATCGCTGCACCGATAACCAGCCCCTTGGCCCTGAACTGCGGACAACATCGGGTGCCAGGGGGAGACCAGCCAAAGAGTTTCAGATCGGGGGCACTTGGCTGGTCTGATTCGGTTGGGGAGCCGTTTTGGCGGTAGCAGTAAGCGGATTACAGCAGCCCCCGATAGCGAATAAATAATAAAATCGCCGCCCATGACCCCAGGGCAACTTTGATGGCAACGAGCAGGTTCAAAATTGGGATGATGCCGCCGCTGACCAAGGTATCAAATTGCCCTTTGGGTAGCTCTACCCCCACTAACGTTAACCCAGCCAACCCAATAAAACAGAGAACGGATATTTTTTCCCAGGTGGCAGCCCGCCAACGGCGATAAATTTCTTCCATCCAGCTTGAGGAGGAGGTGATCGCCACCAGGCCAATGGCTGTGCCACCAGCAACCCCTGCTGCAAACCCCCCGCCTGGACTGAGATGGCCGCGAATGGCCAGTTCGACGCTGACGAGAGCTGCAATCATGGCACCCAACCGGGCCAGTACCACCGAGGGTTCATCAGTAAATTGGTAAACCGTGGTGGAGGGCATTTCGTTGGCTAATAAGTGGCGCACGCCCATGATGGCAATGGTGAAGACGACGACCTCGAAAATCGTATCGTAAAGCCGATTGCGAAAGATAATGCCAGAGACGACGTTACTCACGCCACTGTCAGTGGCGATCGCCTCAACAATGCTGGCACTGCTTGCCTCGGCTGTGGTGTCTGGCATCAGCACCAGTTTGGCGAAAAAAACTAATCCCGCGATCGCATATATCCACTTCAGTTCCCATTTCATGGCACACTCTCCTCATAATTCGGTGGCTCCAACGGCGGTAAAAGCGCACTGGTTAGCGGGCTGGTCGCCGGATGGTACACAACTGGCAGGCCGCGATCGGCTAGCTCTGGCCCCAGAATTTCGTACAAACGCTGAATCCGCAGAACAAGAACATGCGGGGAGGCCGATGCTGTGGCGCTGAGGGACACCTCCGAGGTGGGTAGCCAGACCCCATGAATAGCCTCCTCGGCAAACGCTTGTTCCAAGTGCGCGTAGCTTGGATAAGGCAAAACTTCTAGCCGGACGTGGTAAGGCCGCAACTGGGTGCGAATGGCCGTGGTAACGGGCTGTGCCGCCAGGACATCTGAACTCTGCGGTGCAGCACTGGGAGCTTGGATGGTTGCTGGGCTGAGGGAGTCTGCCAGCACCCCTAAGCGCATGACCAGGGAAGAGCGCACGGCAATTGCGTAGAGCGTGATGGCTAACATGGTGCCAACCAGGGCTTCAGTTAAGGCCACATCTGCTGCCCCTAAAACCGCATAGACCAGGGCTGCAATGGCTCCCAAAATGCCACGTAATATCAGTGCATGATAGGGATTGCTCTGCACTATCACCATACTGGCTGCTAGAGGTAAAAGAGCCACGATGACTGTAACGTCGTTAGCGTTCATGGCGCACTCCGCTACTGGAGCAATAGGCTAAGACGTAGCCCAAAACTGTGTTCCAGATGGCCAGAGAGAGCAGGGCCAGAATGAGCAGTGGCCATTCACTGGGGATTTTCAGCAGTAAACCCATAATGATGCTCATTGAACCTAGGGTGTCGGCGATGGAGAGACTATGGAGCTTGAAGAGCACGGAGCGATCGCCCAACAGCGGCCAAGTGCCCCAAAACCAAAAGAACAGGCCAAGGCCAAGGCACCCGTTGCTGAGTAAATCAATCGGGTGAGGTAGATGCATCATAGTTGCTCCTCAATGGTTTCATCTAGGCGTTTTAGCAGGTGGGCGAGCAACATTAAGGCCGCATTCCCCACGCTGAGGATAATGACCCCAACGACCCCAATCATCCAGTCATCCCGGAGGACTGACACAACTAAAATGAGCACGGAAGTTTTGGTGGCAATACTCGCAAAGGCCAGCATTTTTTGCCAAATATCTTCACTTTGAAAGGCTTCGTACACGGGCAGTAGCAGGGCCGCAAGCAGCGATAGAACTATGAGATTCATGGAGAGCGCCTCCGGCCTACACGATGAACTTCATACCAACCCTCGTCGTGGTATTTGAGGACGATGGTTTTGGGGGTAAAGGTAATCAGAAAAATGTCTAAAAAAATCAGCCCTGGGGTGCGCCCTGGTTTGACCCGTTCCATCGTGAGTGATTCATACTGGTGGGGCCGGAGGATCATCGCGATCGCTTCAATATAAGCTTGGGGCACAGCCACCACAATCTCCCATAATGCCCTCAGCCAATCTTTGATGGGGCCAGGGTGGGTAAACTTTCGGGGAATAAGCAGAGCAACACCCAGCCCAATCAGGATGTTGATCCAGCTCAAATCAGCCGTTAGCAAAAACCAAATGATTAACCGCAAAGTCAGATCAAGGTATCCAATCATGCTGCTCCCAGCCAAAACAAGGCAATTAAGGTCAAACTCATGATGCCGATCAAGTGCTCAAACGTTTCGGCCCGGCGCGGTAGCTTGAGGGTCAACTGGCGGAAAACCAAAAAGTAGAGCAGCCAGCCCAACGCAATTGTGGCTAAGGGTTTGATGGTATTGGCCCAAGTGTAGGCTTGATAGTAAACTCCATTAGCGACAACTAGCCCACCGAGTAGTAGCCCGATCGCCCCCCAAAAACCTGCCTTGACAGTTTGGGTCGTGGCGTTGCCGGGGGGCAAAAAAATAAACTTAGCAAACGAAATGGATGTGCCCAGGGCGGCTACATTCATGCCAATGACTTGCCAGGGGAGAAGATTTTTCATGGTCAAGACTTTGGCCCCGAAGCCAGAAAGCAATGGAAAGCCAGAAATGGAGAAACTGGCGATGACCAAGGCGCTCCAAATGGGGGGATGAATCGGTTGCTGTTGTAATTCCTTGAGATTCCGGCTAGGGAGAATGCCCGCAATCAAAAACAGGGCTGATTTGACGAGGCCGTGGGTCAGGGCATAGAAGCCGCCGACCTCTGGTGCTGCCAAGACAAAACCAAGTTGGGACATGGTATGAAAGGCGAGCATCCGTTTGGTGTCTTTTTCGCAGACCGCATACCCAACACCCAGGAGCGCTGTCCCAACGCCAAATAAGCGCACGAGGGGATCGACCTCACTCACTAGGAGGGCACAACGAACCAGGGGAAAAATACCCACTTTGATCACGGCTCCTGAAAGTAAAGCGGAAACTGGTGCTTCTGATTCGGAATGGGTCAGGGGGAGCCATAGCCCAGAGAGAAAAATGCCGCCTTTGGTCAGCAAGCCGAGAAAGAGGAGGGCGATCGCTTCGGGGGGCGCTGTGGTTAAGCTGGTGAAGGCAAAAGAGCCGCTGGCCTGGTAGGTTAGGGCTGCGCCGATCAGGTAAAACAGCATGGCGGTATTGCTGATGAACAGATACCGTAGCCCGATCCAGAGGGTGCGATCGCTGCGCGCATAGGTAATGAGCAAAAATGTTGCAACGCTAACTACTTCTAGCGCGACGTATAAGCTGATCAGGTCTGCACAGACAAAGGCCGCGTTGACACAGCCATGCAAAATGACCAGTTGAGCGTAGAAAAAAGCTGACCGTTGACTGCTCCAGCAATACAACAGGACTGCTAGGGTCACAAGTGCATTGGTCAAGATAAAAAAACCGCTCAAGGCATCGACCAGCAGCGTGACCCCAAAATTGTCCAATAGCTGTATGGTCTGGGATGGATTGGTATATAGCAGGAGGAGGGCATACCCCCCGGACAGTAACCCAACTCCCAGGGCCAGGTAGCGATCGCCTTTGGGCCAGAGGTAAAGACTGAAACCCACAAACAAGGGCAGCGCGATCGCGAGGATAGTCAAGCCCTCCAAGTCGTTTCCACTCATGGCTGGTGGCTCTGCTCAATGGCCTGAATTTCAAGAGTCGGATTAGCGCGCGCGAGTTTCATGACACCGACTAGCATGAGTGCCTGGATCGAAAAGCCAATGACAATGGCCGTTAAGATAACGGCTTGAGGCACTGGATCGGCATAGGCTCCTTTGGGGGTGGTGCTCACGATCGGGGTAAACCATCCTGTGCGGGAGGCCACTAGCACATAGTAGGCAATCACACCAGTGCTCATGACATCCATCGCGATGACTTTCATAAATACATTTTTTTTGAAAAGAATGCCTAGAAATCCGGCGAGGATTGTGATGGAGACAAAGGTTTTCACCATAAGCAGGGACAACAAATTGGGAGTAGATCAACGGCACCAAAGTCAGAACTATGGCCGTTCCAAAATCACTGTCTCCTGCGTTCTGACTGCGCTGGAGACAGCACTGGAAACTATAGAGTTTTACTGATGATAGATTTAGATTTGGTGTTATTTGGATTATACAGGCTTCCTGTCAACCAATGATCAGTCTTTGCAGCAGGATGGTCAGCAGCCACCTTTTCTGCATTTGCGAGGGATTTGCTTGGTGGTGCGTCTGCCGTTCTAGGTGCCGGAAGTTCACCGCGATCGCTTGCGACTTGGTATGGGAGGCCGGGGCGAAAGAACGAGGGCGAACAGCGCCAAGCTAGTCGCTAACACTGTGGTTCGCGATCGCCGATTTAAGCTATTTGGAAATTGACATCAGCTTCCGAACTTTTGCGGCGGCTGGTATTTCTTGGCTAGGGGTTGGGGCTGGGTTCAGTCCGTTTGCCCCGCGCTTTGTAGAAGGTTTCCAGGCTATTGCGATCGCCCACATAGCGCCAGTGCCAGGGTTCATAGCTCACGCCTTGCTCGTTCCCTTTGGGAAAGGACAGTTCAAAACTATAGTAGGGGGCATTGCGTTGGAGCCACTGGAACGCTGCCGTTTGTTCAAAGCTTTCGCTTAAATGGGTGGCAGGAACGTTGCCGTCGCCAATATCCAGCGTATAGCCCGTGTGGTGTTCGCTATAGCCGGGAGGGGCGCTGACTTTGGCCCGTTCCTTGGCGATTTGGCCCCGTTCTGCTTTCTTCCCAAAAAATAAATAATCTTGATCCGTGAGGCTCCGAAACCCTGAAATGGGCACCAAGCTCACCCCATCCCGGCGGGCGGCAGCTTCCATACTGCGGTAGGCTTCGGCGGCGGCTTTCCGCAACTTAATGCTGCCATCGGGCACGATCGCGACCAACTCTGAGGCTGGCGCTTCGGCATATTTGAAGTGACCCAACATCGTATCGGCACCGGGGCTAGCGGCGATCGTGGGGGGTGTCGTCGTCGGCGAGGCTGTGGCGGTTTGGGGGCGAGTTTCCGCTTGCTGCAACCGAACCGAAACCAGGGCACCCGCAGCCAGGGCCAATGCCGTCAGGGCCGTTACCCCTGCAAACATCCACGGTTGCCTAATCTGGCTAACGGGGACGCTGGCCTTGTTGGGCACATCGCGCTGGGCGACAGGAATGTCATCGGCCACGCGCGTTGTCATACTCGCTGGATTGTTTACACTAACCTTGTTCACGATGTGTGATTCCCCCTGTGCTTGTTTGCACCCCTGCCGCCGTCGTGCAACATCTTAGCACTCTGGTTTATCGACCGGAGTTGAATTTCTCAGGGAAACACCATATTTTTTGCTTGCGGCTTGTCTGAGTGGGCTGGAAGTGGCTCTGGCTCTGGAAAAACAGCGATGCCAGACTGCCATCCCACCCGGCTTCTGCTGGCCCGTGTGCTGCTCGTTTGATCGCCTAATCGCTTAATTTTTTTGCCCATGACTCTGACCCAACTGTTATCGATTTATACGCCCCTGGTGGGGTGGACGAGTTTGGGCCTAGTGCTGGGGCGGATTCTGCCCCCTGCAATGCCCGGTCATATCGGCAAATTTCTGTTTTGGGTTGGGGTGCCCCTCGGTATTTTTGGCTTTTTGCGCGGGGCGGCTTTGTCTTGGAGTTTGTGGCTGGCCCCGGTGGTTGCCTGGAGTGCCATTTTTTTGGGGATTGGCTTGGCCCGTACCTGGCTCCGTCGCCACCGCCCGCACTGGTCGCCCCAACGGCAAACGAGTTTCCTCCTGACGGCAATGGTGGGGAATACGGGCTACATTGGGTTTCCGGTGTCGCTGATTTTGGTGGGGCCGCAGTATTTTGCCTGGGCGATTTTCTATGATTTGCTGGGGTCAACGCCGGGGGCTTATGGGTTGGGGGTGGCGCTGGCGGCTCGTACTCGCGATCGCCAGGGGGATCGGTGGCAGGCCGTGCGGACGATGGCGCTGAATCCGGCGTTTTGGAGCTTTGGGCTGGGGGTGGCCTGTCGGAATGTGCCTTTTCCGCCGCTGGTCGAAACTGGGCTGAAGGCGATCGCCTGGATGATGGTGGCGGTGGCGCTGGTGTTAGTGGGAATGCGGCTGAGTCGGCTGTCTTCCTGGCACGGGGTCAAACCGGCGCTGTTTGGCCTGGGGATCAAAATGGTGCTGGTGCCGTTGGTGGTGGGGGTGTTGTTGTGGGGGGTGGGCATTACGGGGACGGTGCATCGGGCGATTTTGCTGCAAACCGCGATGCCGCCGGCGTTTGCCACGCTGGTTATTTCCGAAGCTTACGACCTCGACCCAGAGTTGGCGGTGACGGCGATCGCGATCGGGAGCGTGGGTTTGCTGGTTATGCTGCCGGTGTGGCTGTGGTTGTTTGGGGTTTAGGGGTGGGGCACCAAGGGCTTGTGGCGGTGTCGGGGCGGCGTGACTGGGTTAAACAGGTTGCGATCGCCAGGTCTGAAGTCCGGCCAAGACTTGCTCGGCGGTTGCTGTCCAGCCGACAATGCCCCCTTGGGCACGCATCATGGCCAGGGTGGCTTCCTTGAATTCGGGGAAATAGCTTTCGGTGCAGTCTTCTACCATCAGGCATTCGTAGCCGCGATCGTTGGCTTCCCGCATGGTGGTTTGCACACAGACTTCAGTGGTGACTCCGGTGATGCACAGGTGGGTGATGTTCTGCGTTTTTAGGATCGATTCGAGTTCCGTTGCGTAGAATGCGCCTTTGCCCGGTTTGTGGATCACAAATTCGTTGGGCAGTGGAGCCAGGTCAGGAATAATGCCGTTGCCCGGTTCCCCCCGCACGAGAATGCGCCCCATTGGCCCCGCATCCCCGATTTTGAGGTGGGCGGCTCCCCGCTGGCGCTTGGATGGTGGACAATCGGCCAGATCCGGTTGATGGCATTCCAGGGTATGGATGACGGGCAGTTGCAAGGCCCGAAAACCCGCTAACAGGGTTTGTAAGGTGGGGACGATCGCCTGTAAGCGGTCTACGTCATTGCCTAGCGCGGCCCCAAATCCTCCCGGTTCCATGAAATCCCGTTGCATGTCGATGATCACGAGGGCGATTTGGCTGGTGGTGGGCAGGTCGTAGGAATAGGGTTGGGCGGCGATCGCGGTCATGGGGATAGTTAAGTCAGGGGACAGGCCAGAATATCAAGTAATCGTCAAATAATCGTCAAATTGAACGAAAGCTAAGGTCAATGTCCGGCCATTGCGTGGCCAATGGTGGCAAAGTCGGCCGATTCGATGGGGCTTTCGTAGGCAAAACTGCCGCCGCTGATGACGAGGAGGCGATCGGATAATTTCAGCAGTTCATCCAAATCCTCACTCACCAAGAGCACGGCTACACCCCGATTGCGGGCCGCCAAAATTTGACTGTGAATATAATCCACCATCGCAAAGTCCAACCCAAAGCAAGGATTGGCCGCAATCAGCAAGTTGATCTGCTCGGAGGACAGTTCGCGGGCGAGGACGGTGCGCTGCACATTGCCGCCGGATAAGTTACCAACGGGGGTATCTGGAGAGGGCGTTTTGATTTTGAAGGTGCCGATCAGATTGGCCGCCATTTCCCGGATGGCCCGGAACATGAGCAAGAGTCCTTTGGCCTGGGGGGGGCGATCGAAGGTGCGGAGGGCCAGGTTTTCGGCCACGCTCATGTGGGCAACGCAGGCATTTTTCAGGGGTTCTTCGGGTAAGACAAAGACGCGATGGGTATAGATTTCTTTGCGGGTAGCGGTGTAGGACGTACCGTTGACCAGGATTTGCCCGCCGGTGGGCGATCGCTGCCCAGCCAGCACTTCGACTAATTCCCGTTGGCCGTTGCCAGAAATCCCCGCAATGCCTACGATCTCCCCCCGATGCACCGTGAGGTTAAGGCCGTGGATCGCTTCTAGCCCGTTATCTTTGTTGGCGGTTAGCCCTTTCAGTTCCAAAACGGGCCGCAATTCTGCGAGGGGCGTTTTTTGCACCGGGGGCGACTCACGCTTTTCCCCCATCATCATTTCGGCCATGTCGCTCACGGTCAGGTCTTTGACGCGGCCTGTCCCTGCTAGTGTCCCTTTGCGGAGGACGGTAATTTCGTCGCAAAAGGCGGTGACTTCGCGGAATTTGTGACTGATGAGCAACACGCTGAGTTTGCCAGCGGTGACTTGTTCCCGGATGAGGCCCAAGACTTCATCGGCTTCTCCTGGGGTCAGCACTGATGTGGGTTCGTCCAAAATCAAGATCCGGCTTTTTAGATAGAGCTGTTTGAGAATTTCGAGCTTTTGTTTTTGTCCGGCAGCGAGTTGGCTGACGGGCACCTCCAGCGGCACTTTGAAGGGAGAATCGGCCATGAAGCTTTGGAGTTCGGCGAGTTCGCGCTTCCAGTTGATGATGGTGGTAGTGTCAAACCGGGAAAGCACAAGGTTTTCGGCGACGGTCATGGCGGGAACGGAGGTGAAATGCTGATACACCATGCCAATGCCGTACTTGTGGGCATCTCGTGGGCTGGCGATCGCCCGCGCGTGTTTGTGGATCAGTACATCGCCGTGGTCGGGTTGATAAAAGCCCATGATGCATTTCACCAAGGTGCTTTTCCCCGCGCCGTTTTCCCCTAACAAGGCATGAAATGTGCCTGATTTGAGATGCAAGGATACATTATCCAACGCGACTAGACTCCCAAATCGTTTGGTCATGTTAACGACTTCTAGATCGGGCGGTTGGGTCAAGTTTTGAATTTCGTCAATCACCAGATGATCGGTGGAGGTGACAACGTTGGTCATGGGGTCTCCTTGGCGCAAGGCAAATCAGAACGGAAAAGGCGCGGGATGCAGCACGGCTAAGGCTAAGCACCACCCAATAAGTTGCAATGCAACGGGGACTAATCCTGGCGCTCCCTAGCCACTGATGGTGCCCAAGGCTCCGGGGGCACCAGAAATCGTCTTTTTCGGGGAACAGGTAAGCACCATGATGACGAGGGTGAGGACATAAGGCGCGGCCTGGAACAGATAGTAGCCCTTGTCAATGCCGACCGCTTGCAGGGCGGGGGCGATCGCCTGCGCTCCCCCAAAGAATAAGGATGCCCACAAACACTGAATTGGGTTCCAATGGGCAAAAATCACCAGAGCCACCGCCATCAACCCTTGGCCGCTGGAAATTTTCTCCGTCCAGCTACCGGGATACACCAGAGAGAGATACGCGCCCCCAATCCCCGCCAAAAAGCTCCCCGCCACAATGCACAGCATTCGTACTTTTTTAATGGAAACCCCCATTGCCAGGGCCGCATCTGGGCTGTCTCCCACCGCCCGCACCAACAAACCGGGGCGAGTTGATTGAAAGAACCAGTGCATCAACGGGGCCAGCAGCACGCCCAAGATAAATAGGGGACTCACTTGTAACGCGGACTGCAACGCTGGCGAATTGCCGAGCCAATCCCCCAAGCTAATCAGGGGTAAGCGCGGGGCTTGGGGTTGGATGAACGGTTTGCCTAAAAAGAACGCGATACCGCTGCCAAAAATAATCATGGCAATGCCCACGGCGACATCATTCACTTTGGGTTGTTGAGACAGCCACGCATGGATAAAGCCCATAGCCGCGCCCCCCAGCCCCGCCACAAAAACACCCAGCCAAGGCGCGGCGCTGGCCGTAACGCCCCACTGGGTTGAACTCAGGTAGGAAATGCCATAGGCACTCATGGCTCCGACCAGCAGGGTGCCTTCGAGGCCCAGGTTGATCTTGCCGCTTTTTTCGGTCAAGCATTCTCCCAAACTGACAAATAGGAAGGGGGCACTACCCCGCAGTGTTCCAGCCAAAATACCCAGGGGCACGCCCCACCAACCAATTGCATCGACGGCCATAGACTTTCATACCTCGGAGCTACGCAAGAAATTGAGAGAGAAGTTGCCGAATGGGGCCGAAGGCAATCTGGAGCTAACCCAGGGATGTTCGGCGCGGAGATCAGGCTGTGACTGGGGGAGGAGCCGTGGGAGCCGTGGGGGCGATCGGTTCCTTAAAGACTTTGAAGCGTCCGTAGAGGGAGTCGCTGTAGAGGATGACCAGGAAGACTAATCCCTGGAACACGAGGGCGGTGGCATCGGGCATTTCCAGGTTTCGCTGCAAGGCTCCGCCACTGGCGATGATGCCACCTAGCAGAATCGAGACGACGGTGCAGGCGATGGGGTTGTACCGGGCGACGAAGGCGACCAAAATGCCGGTATAACCATAGCCAGATACGAGGGACTCGTTGACGCGGCTGTGCACTGCGGCGATTTCGGCCATGCCCGCTAGTCCGGCACAGGACCCGGCGAGGAAACAGATAATGACGGTTAGTTGGCCGACGGGTAGACCTGCGACACGGGCGGCTTTGACGTTCCCCCCAGCGGTGCGGGCTGCAAAGCCAAAGGTGGTGTGCTGAATCAGGAGATAGGCCACGATGCACACGCCAATGCCGTAGAGCAAGCCATAGTGAATCCGGGTGCCGGGGAGGTTGCTGAGCCGATAGAGGTCGGGAATGGGGTAGCTGGAGGCTTTGATGGTTTCGCTGGGGTCTTGCAGGGGGCCACCGACGAGTTGGTTCATGATGGCGATCGCGATGTAGTTCAAGAGCAAACTACTGAGGATCGTGGATTAAATAAAATCCGGAATTACATCTCTTGTGGCTTGGCAGTGTA